>Ga0302314_10004502_pt1 | contig 25614 bp, 28 predicted proteins | sample III_Palsa_N2_3_FD_200533 | JGI IMG/M metagenome (GOLD analysis project Ga0302314, IMG submission 200533) | Peat permafrost microbial communities from Stordalen Mire near Abisko, Sweden - III_Palsa_N2_3 | ecosystem: Environmental > Terrestrial > Soil > Palsa > Peat permafrost | place: Sweden... | reverse complement strand
GATCTGCGTGTCGGCGGCCGTTTCAATCTGCGTTGGCATGACGACAAGGGCGCGATGACCGGCGTCATCACCGCCCTGGATCCGCCGCGTCTGTTCGAGCACACCTGGGAGGAAAATATCGGCGCGCCCGTGTCCCGCGTCCGCTGGACCCTGGCGCCGGACGGCGACGGCTGCCGCGTGCGCCTCGCCCACATCTTCACCTCGGTGGAAGGCAAGCACCTGATCGGGTTCGCGGGCGGCTGGGAGGATTTCCTGGATATCATCCCGATAGTCGCCGACGGGATCGCCAACCACGGCGATATGGACAACACGCGGCGGCTGATGCGCGGCTACGCCGAGAAGTTCGGCGTTGACGCCGCCTTGGCCAAGGGCTGATCCCGTTTGGCTCCACACGGCCTCTTGATCGGCAACCCCTCGCGGCGTCCGTCGTCGTCGCCGCCGCGCCTTCTCATCAACGACCAACCGGGCAAGTAGCAGGCCCCGCAAAATCCTCTTTGGGACGCACTTACCCGTTCGTGATGGGGTTGCACTGCGCTATGCCCAGCCCCGCAAGGCTTGCGCCTTGGGATTCGCGCTCGGGCATCCTTGGGAGCAAGGCCGGTCAATGGCTGAACGCACGCCTGCGGAAGACGTCACCCTGACCGGAAAATATGTACGTCTAGAGCCGCTTGACCATCGTCACCTCGACGGGCTGGCCGCCGCGGCGGCGGTGAACCCTTCCCTTTATCGATGGTCGCCGGTTCCCCAGGGCGAGGCCGCCGTGGCCGGCTATATCGATATCGCCATGGAGTGGCGGAAGGTCGGCGCCGCCATGCCGTTCGCGACCGTCCGCCTGGAGGATGGCCAAATCATCGGTTCCACGCGCCTGTGGAATCTCGAGCGCTGGGCGTGGCCGTCAGGCCATCCGCGACACGGCCTTGCAGCCATTGATGGATGCGAGATCGGATACACCTGGCTGACCGCCTCGGCGATCCGCACCGCCGCCAATTCGGAGGCCAAGTTGCTCATGCTGACGCATGCGTTCGATAATTGGCGAGCGCTTCGCGTGTGCCTTCACACGGATGCGCGCAATAAGCGGTCGGCCGCCGCGATCGAAAGGATCGGCGGCAAGTTCGAGGGCGTGCTTCGAGCTCACAGGATGGCCGCCGACTATACCGTGCGGGATTCGATGCGCTTTTCGATCGTGGCGGAGGAATGGCCCGCGGTCCGACATGACCTCAGTCGCAAGCTATATCCGCCGGAGGCGGAACGCCGTTCTGGGCATTGACCCTAGACAGCGACCGCCGGTCCCGCGAGCGTCAGACAGTCTAGCCGTGCGCGGCCTCGTGGACGGCTTTCAACGTCTTGAGCAGCCCCGCCGCGGCGCTCAGCGGCAGGCAGCTCGGCCCATCACACAGCGCCTGGTCGGGCCTTGGGTGGAATTCCAGGAACACCCCGTCGGCGCCGGCGGCGACCGCGGCCTTGGCGATGATCGGCACGCCCTCGCGTCGCCCGCCGGCGGAGGCTCCGTTGGTCATCGGATTGGCGCCCGGCAATTGGACCGAGTGGGTGGCGTCGATCGTGACCGGCACGCCCAGCTGCTTCATCTGATCGATGCCCAACATATCGACCACTAGGTTGTGATAGCCGAACGAGACGCCGCGCTCGCACAGGATGGTCAGATCGGTCTGCACCGCTTCGTTGATCTTCTCGATGATGTTGCGGCCGTCCTCGGGCGCCAGGAACTGACCCTTCTTGACGTGCAGCCAACCCCGATTGCGCTGCACGGCGCGGGCCGCGGCCGACACCAGGTCGGTCTGGCGGCAGAGGAAGGCTGGGATTTGCACCAGATCGGCGACCTCGGCCACGGGTTCGGCCTGGGCGACGTCATGGATGTCCGTGCAGATGGGCAGGTCCAGCTGGGCCTTGACCTCGGCCAGCATCTCGAGCCCCGAGGCCATCCCAGGTCCGCGATAGCTCTGCGCCGACGAGCGGTTGGCCTTGTCGAAACTGGCTTTGAAGATGAACGGCATGTCCAGGGCCGCGGTTACGGCCTTCAAGTGGCGCGCGGTCTCCAGCGCCAGGTCCAGGTCCTCCAGCACGTTCAGGCCGGCGATGCAGACCAGGGGCTGGCCCTCGCCGATCGATAGCTTCCATTTTTCCAGGTGCAGGACGGCCATGACGGAGTTCTCGTTCTCGTGAAGACATTAGGGCGTCAGAGTTCGACGGTGAAACGCAGGCCATCTGTCGCCGGCTCGACGCCCGGCGGCAACTGGGCGGCCAGTGTGGCGAAATCGAGGTCGATATGCATGTTGGTCAAGATGGCGCGTTCCGGGTTCAGCCGCGCGATCCAGTCCAAGGTGCGTTCCAAGTGAGCGTGGGTCGGGTGGGGCGTGTAGCGTAAGGCGTCGACAATCCACACCTTTACGCTTTTCAGCGTATCGAACGCCTGATCAGACAGCTGGACGACATCGCTGGAATAGGCCACCGGTCCCAGCCGATAGCCAACCGACCGGACGCCCAGGCCGTGATCCTGATCGAAAGTGACGATGGGGATGGCGCCGGATGGCCCGTCGATGGTCCAGGCCTGGCCGTGCTCGGGGATCAGATGATCCTCGCAGATCGGCGGATAGGCCCCCTCCCCGCGAAAAATATAGCCGAACCGTCGCATCAGCGTGGCGTGGGTGGCCGCGTCCATATGGCAGGGCGTGCGCCGCCGCGCGCGGATCGCAAAGGCGCGCAGGTCATCGATCCCGTGGGTCTGATCGGCGTGGTCATGGGTGAACAGCACCGCGTCGATCCGTCTGATTCCGGCGGCGACGGCCTGGCCTTGGAAGTCGGGCGAGGTATCGATCAGGGCCGTCGTGGCCGGAGCCAGCCCGTCTTCAGATAGCCGTCGCGCCAGCAGGGAGCAGCGCGTGCGCCGATTGCGCGTGTCGGCGGGATTGCACGCGCCCCAATCCCCGTCGGCGCGCGGCACGCCGCCGGACGAGCCGCAGCCCAGGACGGTGATCTCCAGCGCCCCATTCCTAGAATCGCTCATGGCGCCGGCATCCGATCGAACAGGGCGTACAGCGCGGCCTCGGCGCGCGCCTCCGCCTCGGCGAGACTCCAGCCGCGGATCTCAGCCAGCTTGGCCAGCACATGCGGCAGGAAGGCCGGCTCGTTGCGTCTGCCGCGCATCGGAACCGGCGCCAGGTAAGGGCAGTCGGTCTCGACGATGATCCGGTCGGCCGGCATCTCGGCGATCACCGCCCGCACCGCCTCGGCCGCCTTGAAGGTGGCGATGCCGGAGACCGAGAACCAGGCGCCCAAGACGGCGGCTCGCCGCGCCAGGTCCGGCCCGCTGGTGTAGCAGTGCAGCAGCAGCTTGAACGGCCCGCGTTCTGTCTCTTCCTCCAGGATCTGCGCCATGACGTCGTCGGCGTCGCGCGAATGCACGATCGCCGGTAGTCCGGTCTCGCGGGCGGCGGCGATATGGGCGCGGAACACCTGGACCTGCACGTCGCGGGGGCTGAGATCGTAATAGAAGTCCAGACCCGTTTCGCCGACGCCGACCACCTTTTCGTAAGCGGCCAGATCGATCAGGGTTTCGGCGGCTAGGCCCGGATCGTCCTTGGCTTCGTGCGGATGGGTTCCGACGCTGCACCAGATGTCGTCATGGGCCTCGGCGATCGCGCGCACCGCCGCGAACGAAGCGACGCGGTCGCAGATGGTGATCATCCGGCCGATCCCCGCCGCGCGGGCGCGCTCGATGACCTGGGCCTGATCCTCGGCGAATTGCGGCGAATGCAGGTTGACGTGACTGTCGATCAGCATCGGAGCGTCAAGGTCCGACCTGCGAGCGCTCAGCCGCCGAACGCAGGCTCGCCACGGCGCTCCAGAGCGCGTCGGCGCGGTCGAGGTTCAGGCCCTCGACCTCGCGCGGCAGGCCGTTCAGCATCGCCCAGGCCGCCGCCCAGTGGTCGCCGGGCGGCGGACCCGTCATGGCCGCCTCGACCTCCATCGTGTGAACCTGGTCGGCCAGCCGTTCGAACAGCAGCTCGAAGCGCGCGAACCCATCCGGCCCGCGAAAGCTCTCCGCCAAGGCCTGCATGGCGCCGTAATCGACGTCCGGCAGGCGGGTCAAAAGATCGTGGGCCGCATCATCCATCGACACCGCCTGGCGCGAGGCCAGCTCCAGCGCGCGTCCAGGCGAGCCCTTGGACATTCGCGCCAGTCGCAGCGCCGGCTCGTCACTGAGATCGGCTCGCGCCTGGATGAAGGCCGTGACCGCCTCGGCCGACCACGGACGAAACGACAGCCGGCGGCAGCGGGAACGGATGGTCGGCAGCAATCCGCCAGGCGCGTGGGAGACCAGGAACAGGATTCCGCGTTCCGGTGGCTCCTCAAGAGTTTTCAGCAAAGCATTGGCAGCATTCGAATTCATGTCATCGACGGAATCCACGATGGCTACCCGCCAGGGCGCGCTGCCCGGCGCCTTTGAGAAGAATTCCGGCAGCCGCCGGGCGTCATCGACCGGGATCACCTTGCGCTGCTTGCCATCCTCGCCGATCCGCTCCAGCACCATCAGGTCCGGATGGGCGTGGGCGATGATCTGGCGGCTGACTGGATCATTCGGCGCGGACCCCAACAGTCCGTGAGCCAGGTCGGGCGCGGCGCCCAGCAGCCGGCGCGCGGCGCGATAGGCGAAGGTCGCCTTGCCGATCCCTTCCGGCCCGCAGAGCAGCCACGCATGGTGCAACCGTCCCCGGTTCAGCGCATCCAGGAACGGCCCCTCGACCGCCTCGCCCTGTTCATAGGCGAACACCTCGCGCGGGTGGGTGACCTCGACGGGTTCAGCCATGATCGGACGCCCCCCAACGCTCGTCCAGCGCCGCCCCGATCCGTTCGCTCACCGCGTCAATATCGGCGTCGGCGTCGATCACCCGGCAACGCTCGGGCTCGGCCGCCGCGATCTCCAGAAACGCCGCGCGCAGGCGCTCGTGGAATTCGGCGCCCTTGGCCTCGAACCGGCCCTCGCCTTGGCCGCGTCTGATCGCGCGCGCGAGACCCACCTCCGTCGGCAGGTCCAGGATCAAGGTCAGATCGGGGATCAGTTCGCCGACAACCTCGGCCTCCAGCGCGTGCAGCAGGCTGGCTGGCGCGCCGCCGGCCGCACCTTGATAGGCGCGCGAGGAATCGTAGAACCGGTCGCAGATCACCCAGGCCCCGCGCGCCAGCGCCGGCGCGATCACCCGCTCGATGTGATCGCGGCGGGCGGCGTACATCAAAAGAGTCTCGCTGATTGGCGACCAGCGCTCGACCGGCCCGCTGACCAGCAGGGCGCGGATCGCTTCGGCGCCGGGCGAGCCACCGGGTTCGCGGGTGACCAGCACCTCGCCGCGACCGCGCAGGCGGTCGGCCAGACGGCGAATCTGGGTGGACTTGCCGACCCCCTCGCCGCCTTCGAATGTTATGAACCGACCGCGCGTCACGGCCGTCACATTGGACAGATCGCGCCTTGGCGCAAGTGTGGCGCCGGCCAGAAACGTCTCTAGTACGGCTTCAGCACGCGTGCGTCGGTGAAGCCGGCCGCCGCGAACCGAAGTTGCGCCGCCAGGGCGTCGTCTTCGTCCAGATATCCGCCCAGCACTACGCGATAGGCCATGGCGCCTTGGCGCTCCACCGGCTCGACCATGTAGCGGACATCGTCGCCGAGCCGGGCCGCGGCGCGGCGAGCCTCCTCGCGGCTGGGATAGGCGCCGACCTGAACGCGGTAGTCCGCCTCGGCTGGCGCGGTATCTTCGGACTCGGCCGAGGCGGTCAGCGGCGCTGCCGTAAGTAGGGGCTGCGGCGCCGGCGCCTCGACCTCCGCGCGCCTGGGCGTCAGCCTGGCCTGCAATACCCCCTCGGCGGCCAGCGGCGGCGCGGGGCTGATATAGCGGACCCGCACGCGGGCCACGCCCTGGCGGTCGAAACCCAGCTTCTCCGCCGCGCCGCGCGACAGGTCGATCAACCGGCCATCGACGAACGGGCCGCGGTCGTTCAGCCTGACCCGCACCCGCCGCCCGTTGGCCAGATTGGTCACCTCGACGATGCTCGGCAGCGGCAAGGTCTTGTGCGCGGCGCTGAGCCCATACTGGTCGAACACCTCGCCGTCGGCGGTGTGGTGATTGTGCTCGGCGGCGCCGTACCAGGAAGCCAGCCCGACCTGGTCATAGTCAGGCTGGGCCTTGGGATAGTACCAGCGGCCGTTAATCTGATAGGGCTTGTCGGTTCCGTGAAGCCCGCGGCCGGGCGCGCTGTCCGCGCCAGGGGACGGTTCGCGGACCGCATAGCGCGGCGTGGGACCAGCGCAGGCCGCCAGCGCCGCCGTCGCTGCAAGCACCACCAGCGCGGCGCGGGTGCGGCGCTCATAGGGTCCAGCCTGCCGCAACCGGTTCATCACCCTCCTCTAGCCGCCCTCGCGGCGGCAGGCGTCGTGGTTAAGGTGATCGAAAGGGTTTGCGTTTGGGTTAAGCCTGATATGAGGCGCGCACGGACGGGTGGCCGAGTGGTTTAAGGCAGCGGTCTTGAAAACCGCCGTGGGTGTGAGCCCACCGTGAGTTCGAATCTCACCCCGTCCGCCATCCTACGCCATCCACAGGGCGTCTTCGGGCGGCAGGCCACCCTTGGGGACTGACGGTCGAAGCTCAGCGGGAGCGAAGGGGACGGGTCGCCCCTACAGTTGCATCCGGCTACGAGAGCAGTCGGAGGTAGGCTTTCGATAGTCGCGTCAGAACGTCACAGGATCGTAACAGTGTTATTATGCGAGTCGCTCGAATTGCGATCTAAATGCGGCAAAAGTGTCAAGAATTTAGCGCTTCAAAATATTTAGAATTATTGTATCAATTCGAACACCGTGGGAACACAATTGCAAAATTTTGGCGGTTGTAGTGATCATATATCTGTACGGACAAGTAATATTACCATCTTGGCGCACATTTAACCTGGGATGGTATCGCATGTTTTCCAACGGGCCGGAAATTTGGCCCCAATTCCCTTCGAACCGCCCGCGGGTCACTCAATGATGACTTTTTGTGCGCTGAGCTTGTAGTTCGCCCTCATTCGAGGAATCCGGGTATTTCCGGTCACAGATCGTGTTCCCGGCCTCGAGATTCAGCGACCGATTCCAGCTGCGTCGTGCGTTGAGCCAAAGGTCGCATTTACATCTCCTTAACATTGGTCGAGTGATCGCCGCTCATTAACCCAGTTGGACCTGTAAATTGGTTGGATATGCCTTCTTCGAGGCGGTTCTTGATTGGCGCCATCAGCGCTTGGGGCCGAACCAGATTGTGGCGTCCAGACCTGAACTCGGCGAAGGAAGATAACGACGCCATGATGACGACGAGCACCTTGGATAGGCGCGGTTACGCGCTGGAAAGCCATAGTCGGCTTGACCAACTAGAGGTCCTGGTTGTCGGCGTGGAAGAGTTGATCAGCCGGGATGTTATTCGCGCCTTGGTCGCCGAGCGTGCGATCGTGACAGCGGCGGCCTGTGACGAACGGAGTTTGGCCCACCTTCAACGAGACCTCGGGCTCTATCGAACCGCGGTGAACATCGCCGCCATCGATCTGTACAGCAGCGCAGAGATGCGACTGTACGCGGACAATCTGCGAGGTCAGCAGAGGCTGCCCCATCTGGTCGTCTGCTGCAGTAATCGCAGCCCGTCTCCGGCGACTCTGGCTCAGTCCTGCCTGCTGCCGAGCCTGGCGCTCGATGTTTTGCCGCAGCCGGCGACACGCCTGGGACGCGCCGTCGCAAGCTTGAACATTCCGACCCTGCCCGCCTTGCTCGACCGGCCGCGGCATCGCGGCCTGTTCGATCCCGATACGGGCCCGCAAAGGGTTTTGATCGGCTCCCACGTGTTCGCCCTTCGCAGACGGGAGGCGGTGTCCGAACCTACGCCCTCGCGGCGGCCTTCGGCCAAAGCCTATCGAGCGTCAGCCGCCGCTCCATCCCCATCCGCATCGCCACGTCAGAAACGCTAGGACACGCCATGACCATCGTTTTCATCGAGAACGTCTTGGGAAGTTGCCAAGTGATCCAGGTGCTGGAGGATTTCGGCGACTATGTCGTCGAGCACAAGCTGCAACCCGGCGACAGCGCCAGGATCGCCGCGAGCCGGTTCAAGTCCATCATCGTGAACGAAGCCCAGTCCGCCGTCGCCGCCTCGCTGCCCTTTCGCCGCCCCGAGGCTCGACGCGAAGCCCGCCGCGCGGTCGCGGCTCGCGCATAGACCCGAAGGTCCGCACCAAGATGTCAGCATTCCATGATTTCTTCTCCGCCTTCAGCCTGCAAGATTGGGCCGGCATCGCTATCCCGGCATTGATATTGATCCCTTGCCTGACATGGGTGCTGACTTCGACAGGCGTGCGGTCCCAGGTCGAGCGGCTTTTCCGTCAAAACCCTGATCGTCGGGCGGGAGTTCTGCGCAGGCCGCATCGATCCGCGCCCGAACCTTCGCGGCCGGTCGAACCTCAGTCGGCTGATCAAGGTGTGGCTCAGTCCAGCCTCGCCGCGCTTAGGCCCGACGTGGTCTCCAGGCCAAACACGCCGCCGCGCCCAGAGCCGACGGCCGCGGCGACCGATCCCAGCGCGTTCAACAGGCGATGCAAAATGGATCTGGCCGCAACCAAGGGCGGTCTCGAACTGACGGTGGAGCTACCCGGCGTCGACGATAAGGATATCAACGTTCAGCTCATCGACGACCTGCTGACGATCAGCGGCCATGTGAGCTTCGAGCCCGACCGGGAAGAAAAGAACTATCGCCTGATTGAGCGTGACTTCGGCTCGTTCTCAAGGTCCATCGAGCTTCCCGAGGGCGTCGCGCCCGACAAGATAAGGGCCACTTTGAGCCGAGGCTTGCTGACGGTGACGATTCCCAACCCGACCAAGCCGGAACCGAGGACGATCCAGGTGCAAGGCCGGCCCATGTACCTGGCTGAAACCAAGGATGGCTACGAATTGATGGTCGACATGCCAGGCCTGAAGGAAGGCGATGTCGAGGTTCTCGTCACCAACGGCCAGCTCACCGTCCGCGAGGATAGAAAGCGGGAGCTTGGCCAAGCGGCGCCACGCGCCGGCTTCGCCGAGCCCGGCCATGGCCGGTCGCCGCGATCGGTCGATCTGCCAGCTCGAGTTGACCCCGACCAGATCAGCGCCGTGTTGAGCAACGGTGTTCTGAAGGTGACATTACCCCGCCCCAACCAGCCCAATCTCCGGAGAATCGAGGTTCGGGCCGCAGCGTAGGGCGGAGGTATTCAGAATTTATCCGGAGATCGCAAGTCACTACGGAACTTGTCGCCTCAATATATTCGAACGTCAGTCATATCTATAAGATTTATGAGGTCGGTCGCGTCGGTTGATTGCTGTAATGAACATAGAGTTATAGCCTTTATATTTAATCTACATGCGACCAACTGCCCTATTTATTCTATTTTAGGGTGAGCGTTAAATTTGAATGCCGAGAATCATCCAAGTTTCACTCGGCGAAGAACGTGGCGCGGGCCGGCATTTCGCCGTCATCGCTTGCCGCACAGACCGGGGCGTTGTTGATGCGCGTGCTTTTGATCGAAGACGATGCGGCGGTGGCGCAGAGCATCGAACTGATGCTCAAGCCGGAAGGCTTTCACGTCTATACGACGGAGCTCGGCGAAGAAGGCGTCGATCTTGGCAAGATCTATGAATACGACGTGATCCTGCTGGATCTGGACTTGCCGGATGTCAGCGGCATGAACGTCCTGCGCGCGCTGCGCCTGGCCAAGGTCAACACGCCGATCATCATCCTGTCCGGCTCCTCGGAGACCGACACAAAGATCCGCGGACTATGCGGGGGCGCGGACGACTATGTGACCAAGCCCTTCCACAAAGGTGAGCTGCTGGCGAGGGTTCAGGCGTTGATCCGCCGCTCGCAGGGGCACGCTCAGGCCCTGATCAAGACCGGGGACTTCACGCTCAATCTGAACGGCAAGACCGTCGAAGCGAACGGCGCGCGCGTCCCACTGACGAGCAAGGAATACCAGATGCTGGAACTGCTCTCGCTGCGGAAGGGCCATACGCTGACCAAGGACATGTTCTTGAACCACCTCTATGGCGGACTGCACGAGCCCGAGCTGAAGATTATCGACGTTTTCATCTGCAAGCTGCGCAAGAAGCTCGCCTCGGCGGGCAGCGGCAAGCATCACATCGAAACGGTCTGGGGCCGCGGTTATGTGTTGCGCGATCCAGAGGAGCCGGCGCTGAGCTTGGCGGCCTGAACGGTCTCTTTGCGTTCGCTTGAGTTGGCGCCTGTGCGGCCCTTGCGATCGGACGAAGATGCGCAAGCGTTTCCAGGAAGGCGACGCAACGCGCCTCGAAGAGACCCGGCGCGTCGAAGTCAGGTCGGGAATCCATACCGGTGTCCGGCTTCGCCAGACACGCGCATGCAGCGCCCGCCAGGATACGCGCGTGACGTCGACGTCACGCGCGTCTCGGTATCTCCAGTCCCCGCTGCACCGCGGGCCTGTCCAGGCCGCGCGCCAGCCAGGCGGGAACATGGGTCAGCGCGTCGAACGCAACCAGCTCGCGCGCGCCATAGAAGCCGATCAGGTTGCGCACCCAGCCGAGCAGGGAAATGTCGGCGATCGTATAGTCGTCGCCCATGATCCAACGCCGGCCCTCCAGACGCGTCTCGAGCACGCCGAGCAGGCGTTTGGTTTCATCGACGTAGCGCTCAAGCGGGCGTTTGTCGGCGATCTCCTGGCCGGCGAATTTGTGGAAATAGCCGACCTGGCCAAACATTGGCCCGACCGCCCCCATCTGGAAGAAAACCCACTGGATGGTTTCGTAGCGCAGCGCCGCGTCAGCCGGCAGCAGCTTGCCGGTCTTCTCGGCGAGATAGAGCAGGATCGCCCCCGACTCGAACAGGCCCAACGCCGCCCCGCCCGGTCCGTTCGGATCGATGATCGCGGGGATCTTACCGTTCGGGTTCAGGGCCAGGAACTCCGGGGTCCAGGTCTCATTCGCGCCGATATCGACCAGGTGCGGCTCATAAGGCAGCCCGATCTCCTCCAGCATGATCGAGACCTTGACGCCGTTCGGGGTCGGCAACGAATAGAGTTGCAGGCGGTCGGGAAACCGGGCCGGCCAAAGCTGGGTGATCGCAAAAGCCGAAAGGTCTGACATCTGGAGCTCGAACGGGGGTCTGGAAAGGGCAGGCTGGTCGTCCGTAGCGTGAAATTCGCCGGCTCTTCTACACCGATTTAGCGGTTCCCGGCGTTTTTCGACCCGACGCCGCTGGCGGCTTCAACAAGGCCAGTTGACTCGCGCGCGGCCTGGAGGCCCTTTAGATGATCATCGACATTTAACAGCGGCGGATCACCGGCATGGCGAACGTATCGGACCACTACGGCGGCGATGGCCTGGAGGCGCGGATCGCGCGAGCGATGACTGAAGCCGGCATGGGCGATCAGGCCATCGACTGGCGATTGCTGGCGCCGCTTGATCAGTTCCATGTGCGCGGCCTGGCGGCCAGCCAGGAGCTGGCCGAAGGTCTGGGTCTGCGGCCGGGGGCGAGCATTCTCGATGTCGGATCCGGGCTTGGCGGTCCAGCTCGCCATCTGGCCTCGGTGTTCGGATGCCAGGTCACAGGCGTCGACCTCAACCCCGCATTCGTCGATGTCGCCCGGATGCTGGCGAACAGAACGGGCCTGACCGCCAGCGTCGTCTTTCGTCAGGCGGACGCGCTGGACCTGCCTTTCGCCGATGCGAGCTTCGACCATGCCTGGACCCAGCATGTCGCGATGAACATCCAGGACAAGGCGTCGCTCTATCGGAGCATTCGCCGCGTCCTCAAACCGGGCGGGCGCCTGGCGATCTACGACGTGGTCCAGGGCGGCGGCGAGCCGCTGATCTTCCCGGTTCCCTGGGCGAGCGCGCCGGACATCAGCTTCCTGGCGACGCCGGAATCGATGCGCCGAGATCTAGCCGAGACCGGCTTCGCCGAGCGCGCGTGGTCCGACAAGACGGAACTGGGCCTCGCCTGGTTCGCGGAACAGCAAGCCGCGCGCCAGTCCGGTTCGGCGCCGGGTCCACTTGGGCTACAGGTCGTGATGGGCCCCCAGATGGCGATCATGGCGGCCAACCTCGCCCGCAATCTTGCCGAAGGCCGGGCCCGGTTGGTTCAGGTCATCGTGGAGCGGGTTTGACGGGGTCTACAAAACCGCATCCCGCCTTCACGCGGCGGCTTGGCGTGAAAAAGGAACGGACAACCACAGCGGTGGACTTGACCGCGCCAAAGCTTTAGCGCTAAGCAGAACATAACAAGAACTATAGACGGCATCCGCGCTCGCGACACTCCGTGATGTCGCGGAGGGTCCGGCCGGTTCCACCAGGATTTGACGCATGCTGACGCGGCGATTGCGGTCGATGGTGTACGTTGTTTTGATTTTGACGGCGCTGGCTTCAGCCCGGCCGGCCGTGGCCGATCCGTCGCGGGAGGTCAGCTCCCGCGTGGAGGCGGCCCTCGCAAACATCGCGACGCTGGAGCGGCCCAATCAGAACGGGTTCGCCACGGTCTGGGACGGCGACAAATACATCCAGTGCGGACGCACTGCCGATCGTGCGTTGCGTTGCGAGGCGGCGGGCGCCCTTATGCAGCCATCGCTTGAGAATGTCCTGGTCCTGGAGCGGGTCAAGCGGCTCGCCGAGCTGGGCTGGCGCCTCGATCCTCATTTTGGCAACTATACGCAGACGTTCGCGGGCGCCATTTCGCAGAGCCAGGTTGCGGACCGTATCTTGCAAACCTTGTCGGAGGGATACAATGCGAACCTGGCCGGTCTGGAGGTTGAAACCGACTGGGTCGCCTATGAACCCTGCCCGCCGCGCAACGGTCCGAGTCAAAATCTCGCCGGAATGATCAACGACGCGCCTGCCATGGCGGCCACCGCCGTGCATGCGTGCGCCTACACGCCCGACCCAGATTTCGAGCCCCACCCGCCGACGCGCTCGACGGCTGACTTGATCGACATCTATGGAACGCGGTTGGCGGGTGAAATTCAGCGTTTGCGGGTCAATTTCGATCGCAATATCTTCGTGGTGTTCGATACGGGCCTGGGCTACGTCCAATGCGAACCGCAAAGGTCGCCGCGCGCCATCTATTGCGAGGCCCAGTCCGCCGACAGCGACCCGAACCTGGCGAGCGTCCTGACGCCCGAGCGCCTGGCGCGTCTGCATGCGGCCGGATACGCCGATCCTGGACGGGCGCCGAACTACTGGAAGGCCTATCCGCTGGACGGAACCGACGACGCGGCCGTCGCCCGAGAACTGCTGACGGTTCTGCATGACGCGTACGGCTACAACGGCGCCCCGAAGCTTATCGTCGGAACCGAAAAGAGCGACGATTGACAGGCCGGGCGACGCGGACGCTGCCCACGCCCGAGGCGACGGTGACGATGTCGCGCTCGATCATGCTTCAGCGCGGTCGCGGGCGCTGTTATGACGGGCCATGGGCGAGTTACGCGATGCGGCGCGCACGCGCAAAAAGATCATGGAAGCGGCGCGGGACGAGTTCGCGGCCCGGGGTTTCGCCGGCGCGCGCATAGAGTCGATCGCCCGCCGCGCCGGCCTCTCCAAGCAGCTGCTTTACCACTACTTCGTCAGCAAGGAGGCGCTGTTCGAGGAGACGCTCGAAAGCAAATACGAGCAGCACAGGGCCGCCATGTCACAGGGGGAAGGCCCCGGCGCGGTGTTTGTCCAACGATTCCGCGCGGCCTGTGACGATCCGGTCTGGATCCGCTTCCTGACCTGGGAAGCCGCCGAGCATCAGGAGTCCGGCCGCATCACCGCTGAGCCCGCGCGGCGCGCGGCGATCGGCCGCCAGGCGGCGCTCGTCGCCGAGCGCAGATCCCGTGGCGACCTGCCCGCCGATCTGCCTCCTGAGCTGCTCCAACTCGCCATCTACGCCCTGGCCACCTATCCCCTGGCCTTCGCGCAGGTCACCCGAATGGTCACGGGACGATCGCCGGACGATCCTGAGTTCCAGGCCGCGTGGGCCGCCTTCCTGGACGAACTGGGCCGCCGGCTGGCGCGCTCTTAACTTACCGCTTGTAAAATTATGTCGGCGCGATAGGCTGAGAACTCCCCACTCAAATGACCGGAACCGCCATGTCGAGCGACGGGCGCATCGCGCTCTCAATCACTATCAACGGACAGCCGCGCGAGGTCGCCGTCGCACCCTGCGCCACCCTGCTTGACCTGATCCGCGACCAGTTCGGCCTTACCGGAACCAAGAAGGGCTGCGACATGGGCGCCTGCGGCGCCTGCACGGTCCTGGCGCGGGGGCGGCGCATCAAGTCTTGCCTGGCGCTTGCTGCGTCCTACGCGGGCGAGGCGATCACCACGATCGAGGGGATTGGAACGCCCCAGGATCTGCATCCGCTGCAGGCCGCCTTCATCCGCCACGACGCCTTGCAGTGTGGCTATTGCACGCCCGGCCAGATCTTGTCGGGCATCGCTCTGCTGGCCGAGAATCCGCAAGACCTGGCGACGATCCGGGAGGGCATGAGCGGCAACCTGTGCCGCTGCGGCGCGCACCCGAACATCGTCGCGGCCATCGCCGAAGTGGCCGGGTTGTGAGCGGACCGGCGTTCCGATACGTCCGGGCCAGCGACGTCAGCGACGCTATGGTTCAGGGCGCCCAGGCGGGCGCGGCCTTCCTGGCGGGTGGGACGGATCTGCTGCAGCTGTGGAAAGCCGGCGTTCAAGCGCCCGATCAAGTCGTCGACATTTCACGCCTGCCATTGAACGCTGTGAGCGCCGCCGATGGGCAGCTGTCGTTGGGCGCCCTCGCCCGGCTGAACGATGTGGCCAGTCATTCGGACGTGGCGCGAGACTATCCGCTGATCGCCGAGGCGATCTTGACCAGCGCCAGCGGCCAGGTGCGCAACATGGCCACGGTAGGCGGCAACCTGTTGCAGCGGACCCGGTGCCCCTATTTTCGCAGCGAAGGGCTCGCCTGCAACAAGCGCGCGCCGGGCTCCGGCTGCGGCGCCCTGACCGGTGAGAACCGCCAAAGCGCCGTGTTCGGCGCGAGCCCGGCCTGCGTGGCGACGCACCCGTCGGACTTAGCCGTGGCGCTGGCGGCCGTGGACGCGGAGGTCGAGATCCTTGGATCGGCGGGAGGTCGGCGCGTGAGCCTGTCAGACTTCTACCGCCTGCCCGGCGATACGCCGGAGCGTGACACTACGCTGGCGCAAGGTGAGCTGATCACCGGCGTACGCGTCCAAGGTGGCGGACGCTTTGGGGCCCGGTCAATCTATCTGAAGGTCCGCGATCGCGCCTCCTTCGAGTTCGCCGTGGTGTCGGTGGCGGCGGCTCTGCGGATGGAGGCCGGCGTGATCGTCGAGGCGCGTCTGGCCGCCGGCGGGGTCGCCCCCCTGCCCTGGCGGCTGACCCTCGCGGAGGCGGCGCTGATCGGCCGCCCGCCGGACGCACAGGCGTTCGCGGCGGCCGGCGCACTCGCTGTCGAGGGCGCCCAGCCCCTGGCCCACAACGGCTTCAAGATCGAACTCTTGCGCCGGGCCGTCGTGCGCGCGCTGGAAACCCTCGGAGGTCAGGCATGAGCGCCGATCCCACCCTTCGCCTCGAGGCCGGATTGAAGGTGACCGGCCAGGCGGTGTTCCCAGCCGAGACCCCGGCCGAGGGCCTGCTGCACGCCGTGCTCGTCGAGGCGACCATCAATTGCGGCGAAATCGTCTCGGTTGACGGGACGCAAGCTCGTCTCACGCCTGGCTTCGCCGACCTGATCTCCTATCCGGAGACAGAAGTTCTGAGGCCCTCCGGCGTGACGGCGCTGATCCGCGAACCGGTCATCCACTTTCCCGGTCAGCCGGTGGCTCTGGTGGTCGCCGAGAGCCTGCTTGCCGCCCAGGCCGCGGCCCGCGCGGTTCGGGTGGAATGCCGAGCGCGCCCTGCCGTGACGGCGCTGGACCAGGCCCTCGACCAGGCGTACGCGCCAGCGATGGTTGGGCGCGCCGCGACCGACAGTCATCGTGGCGACGTCACGCAGGCGTTGACGGAGGCCCGTCTTGTCGTCCGCAATCGCTACCAAACCGCGGTCAACAACCACCATCCCATGGAGCCGCACGCGGTGGTTTGCTCCTGGGACGGCGAGGCGGTCACTGTCCACACCACAACCCAGGCGATCTTCGGCACGCGGGCGGTGATCGCCCACGCCTTTCGCATGCCGGCCGAGGATGCGCGCGTGATCACCCGCTTCCTGGGCGGCGGCTTCGGCTGCAAGGGCCCGCTGTGGTGGCCCTGGATGATGCTGGCCATGATCGCGGCCAGACGCACCGGCCGCCCCGTGCGGCTGGAACTGACCCGTGCGCAGCTCTTCACCTTGGCGGGGCGCCGTCAGGAGACCGTGCAGGACCTGGCTCTCGGCCTTGACGCGGACGGCCGGCTCACCGGTATCGAGCACCACGTCTTGGCTCAGACCTCGACCCATGCGGAGTTTTCGGACTCCACCGCGGCGGTGTCGCGCTGGCTCTATGCCTGTCCCAATGTGACGACCACTCACCGCCTCGTTCGCACCAACGAACCACACCCGATCCCGATGCGCGCGCCTGGCGTCGCGCCGGGGACCTTCGCCCTGGAGTCCGCCCTGGACGAAGCCGCCGAGCGGCTCGGGATCGATCCAGTTGAGCTGCGGGTGCGCAACTTCGCCGACCATGACCAGGACGCCGGCCGCCCCTGGACCAGCAACAGCCTGCTGGAATGCTATCGGGTCGGCGCGGAGCGGTTCGGCTGGTCGCGGCGACCGGCGCAAGGCGAGGCGAGCGACGGGCGGTGGCGGATCGGCTGGGGCATGGCCAGCGCCTGCTATCCCGCGCATCGCCAGGCTTGCCGCGCGCGCGTAAGGCTCGAACCGGATGCATCGCTGCTGGTCCAGTGTGGGACCCAGGACATGGGCTCGGGCACCTATACGGTGCTTGGTCAGATGGCGGCCGAGGCGCTGGGGGTTCCCATGTCCGCGGTGAGCGTGGAGCTGGGCGACACCTGGTTGCCCGAAGGCCCCTATTCGGGCGGCTCCCAAGTCACAGCGAGCCTGGCGCCGGCGGTGGAGATGGCGACCGCCGAACTGCGCGCGACGCTGGCCAAACTGGCCGTGGCCGATGAGGAATCACCCCTGGCCGGTCAGTTGGCCCAGGATCTGGATTTCGAGGACGGCATGATCCGTAGCCGCGAGGGCAACGCCGCCGAACCCCTGGCCGATCTGCTGGCGCGCCAGGCGCCCGAGGGGCTGGAGGCGGAGGGCTCAGCCGGCCCGCCAGAGGCGCAGGCGTTCAGCGGCATGGGCTATGGCGCGGTATTCGTCGAGGTTGGGGTCGATGCGGACCTGGGCGAGGTGCGCGTGCGCCGCGTCTGCGCGGCCTATGCGGCCGGCCGCATCCTCAATCCACTGCTCGCGAAGAGCCAGTATGTAGGCGGTTTGATCGGCGGGATCGGCATGGCCTTGCACGAGCGCACGCTCACCGATCGCGCCAGCGGCCGCATCCTGGGCGACAATTTCGCCGACTATCTGATCCCCGTGCACGCCGACATGCCGGACTTCGACATCGCCATGGTCGAGGAAGACGACCCGCACCTGCCGGGCGGGGTCAAGGGTATCGGCATGCTGGGAACCGCGGGCGTGCAGGCGGCGATCGCCAACGCGATCTTCCACGCGGTCGGGCGGCGGGTGCGCCATCTGCCCATCCGGATAGAGGATCTGATCGGCGATTAGCGCGGGCGCGTCGTGAAATCCGCCCAGCTCAGCTGGTCCAGCGGCCCCATCGGCTCCGCGGGCCACCACAGTCACTTTGGCGCCCTGCGCGACAAGGGCCTCGACCAGCCCCAGGCCTAGGCCGCGGCTTCCGCCCGCGACGACGACAGTTTTATCATTGAGGCTCATCGGTTCTGCTCCAGAGTTCTTTGTTTTGCCGCATTTTCTCCACGCGAACCGGTTCCCACTTCGCTTGAAAATGGTCGAGGTGCAGCTAGGACGATCCAGGCCTGGAGAAAGAGTCAGCCAAGAGGGGCTGGTTTCACCTTGGCGGCATCTTGTCGAATTTCGGCAGGGCTGGATCGAGGTGGTCCCAGGCGTGGCCGCGCACACCGTACGTCACCACTTGCGGCTTGTACCGGCTTGGATCGTCGAGGCTCGCGGCGTGTACGGTGAAAATGTCCGGCATGGCCGCGAACGTCATATAGACCGGCGACCCGCACGTTGGGCAAAAGGCGCGCGTCTTCAGCTTGCCGCTATCGCCAACGATGTCCCAATGCTTCGCTTCGCCGTTGAGCGTCACGCCCGCGCGCGGAAAGGTCAGATAAGATCCGTGCCCTGTGCCACTCTTTCGCTGGCAGTCGCGACACTGGCAATGGTTCTCAAATAGCGGCGCGCCAGAAATTTCGTAACGGATCCCGCCACAGGCGCAGCCGCCCGTATAAGCCTCGCTCATGTCTTAGTTCCTGTAATACAGCGTTGTTGGATCTCGACAGCCACGGCTCTGTTCAGCCCTGGTCGTATTCGTCATGACGGCGGAACCACGGCCCGGTCTCGTTGCGGCCCCTCGGCGCCCGGTCGAGCCACTGGTACATGCCACAAAGGCCGTCCAATCCGCGCACATAGGTGGAATAGGTGTGGTGGACGGCGCCGTCCTCGACCACGAAAGCGCTAAGGCCCGGCCTGTCGCGCGCATATGTGGGCGCGTCGGTTCCGCACATGGCCGCAAGTTGGGCGACGGGCCGCGGGGACGGTATTACGTCCATAGCGTGCCCGCCGCGCTGGTAGTTGTAATCGATGGTCCCGTCGCGCTGCTGCGCCTCGGTGAAAGAGACATTGAAGTCGAAATTGAAGTCGCCGCCCAGCGAGGACGCCCAGGGAAACGTCCATCCCATCCGCTGTTTGTAGGCCCGCAGCTTCTCAAGCGGGGCCCGCGACACCGCCAATAGCGTGACATCGTGATTGGCGAGGTGGACGACCGAGCCGTCGAAGCCGTCCGCGATCGTCGAACAGGACGGACATCCTGCCGTGTAGTCGGGACCAAACATGAAATGATAGACGAGGAGCTGCGAGCGCCCTTCAAACAGGTCCGCCAGCGACGCATGTCCTTCGTCAGTTTCGAATTCGTACGCCTTATCGACCCGAACCCAAGGCAGCTCCTGACGTCGCCGGGCCAGCTCGTCGCTGCGCCGCGTCAGCGCCTTCTCCTCCTTGAGCAGCGCGAGCCGGGCCGCGAGCCACTCATCGCGTGAAACGACTTGATGACGCATGATGCACCTCTTGTTGGTCGAAATGAACTGGATCAGGGCCGCTGGGCGCCGCTTCGCCAGCTGGAGATCAGCTTCAGCCAAGGCGCCGAATGGAAGGCGCTCATCAGCAGGTACATCGGGACCATCCCACTAAGGGGTGCCGCGGCCTGTGCGGGCGAGCAGAGCATGTTCGGCGCACAGCCACCCAGGACCCCTGTCAATAGCGCCATGATCGCGAAGGCCGGCGCGGCCACGAAGCTGAGCCAGTCAGCCGCGCCGAACACGGTCGTATTGCGGCCTTCATAAAGGATCGAGCCGCTATCGGACTCTCCCGAACAAGCCTCGCTCATACTTTCTCTCCTGCAATAGGGCGTGGTTGAGCGACGGGCGCCAACTCAGCGGCCGCCCACTCGCCAGCGCCGTTAGGCGTTCCTCCACCGGCGCGCCGACGAATGGGCGATCACATGCGTCGCCGTGCTAGTTTTCGGGGATCTTCCAGATCTGTCCGGCTTCCGCGACCTCGGCCCACCGCGCGTCGGACGAGGCGTCAGGGCCGTACTCGTCGCTCCACTTCCACCATTGGTACGGCGGGGTCTGGGGGTATCCCTCCGGAGAGTCTTCCCACGCCTCCTGGCGGCCCAGGGGTGTCGCATCGAGGTAGCTCCAAACGGTCCCCATCGCCTCGTCCCCGCGCGAATTGACGAAATAGGTGCGGAACACGTTGTCGCCATCACGGAAAAACACGTTGTGACCGTGCCACTCGTCCACGCCGAAGTCGGCGTCGAAGCTGTCCGTGATGGCATACCAGGGCATCTTCCAGCCCATTTTGGCCTTCAGGCGAACGATGTCGGCCTGTGGCGCGCGCGATACGAACACGAGCGTGGTGTCGCGGGTGTTCAGATGTACGAGGTTGGAGACTTGGTCAGCCCCCAGGGAGCAGCCGCGGCAGCCGTGCTCGGGCCATCCGTGCACCCCGGGCTCGAAAAAGGCGCGGTAGACGATCAACTGACGACGACCGGCGAACAGATCGAGCAGGCTCGCCCGCCCTCCAGGGCCGTCGAAAGCGTACGCTTTCTCCACGGCCATCCACGGCATCCGCCGACGCTCGGCGGCCAGCGCGTCACGGGCGCGGGTCAGGGCCTTTTCCTTCACGAGCATCTGCTCGCGCGCGGCCTCCCAGGCCCGCGGCGACACGATCGACGGCGTGTGCATTGCGAGCTGTCCGTTTTTCCGGTCGTTCTCAGATGATGTCTGCATAATTACCTCCTGCTTGTCGGCGCCGCCCTATTCCCAGCCGTCGAGTTTGACTTCGTTTGGCCAGGGCGCGCCTTTTCCGGATTCGAGCAGCGACTTCAGGCTCAGCAGAAAGACCGCCCACTTGGTGCTGCAATGGTGCATGAACTCCACCGGTTCCTTCCAGCCTTCGTGCTTGAAGAGGATGATGGTCCAGTCGCCCTCCTGTCGGAGATCGAAGCTGATTCTTGTGCCAATCCATTCTTCTGGCCCGCCGACCACCTGCCATAGCACCCGCCTGGCAGGGTCAAGCTCAAGAACCCGCATGTCGAAACCGCGGTCGCCGCCAAAGCGGAATTGTATAACTTCGCCGACTTTGCTTTGTCCTCGCGTATCGATCGTCCACCAACCGCAAAGACTTTCAATGGAAGTCAGGGTCTCATAGACGCCGTCTGCCGACGATGTTTTTACTCCGACCTTGTGTAGGATATCCACCATTCCGAATGCGCCTTCTGATGTAATCGCTGTTCAAGAACTGTACTTAGCGCCGGAAATCGAAACGATGAGAGTGACAAGTGTGGCGGGATTCAGATGGACTCGCTGATCACGGCCGCTGCGCGTGCGCTGGCGGCGGGAGACCCCCTCGGCGCGTTGAACCGGGTCGCCTTGCGCGACGACGCACCCGCGCTCGCGCTACGCGGCATCGCGATGGCGCAGCTCGGCGACTTGGTTCGCGCGAAGGCTCTCCTGCGACGCGCGGCGCGCGCCTTCGGTTCGAAAGAGGCAGTGGCCCGCGCTAGATGCGTCGTCGCCGAGGCCGAGATCGCGCTAGCCTCGCGCGATCTCGGCTGGCCTGCGAAGGCGCTCGACGCGGCGCGGACGACGCTCGAAGAGCACGGCGATCGGGTGAACGCCGCCCACGCCGGATATCTCGAGGTCCGGCGCCTCCTTCTGATCGGGCGTCTCGACGAAGCCGAACGCAAGCTCGCGGCCCTCGACGACGCCCCCCTTCCGCCTGCTTTGAGCGCCGCTCGCGAGCTGGTGGTCGCGGGGATCGCGATGCGACGCCTGCGGACGAAGGCGGCGCGTGCGGCCCTCGGCCGGGCCCAGCTCGCCGCACGCCACGCCGGCATTCCCGCGCTGGCCGCGGAGGTCGAAAGCGCGTTTGTCGTGCTGAACACGCCAGCCGCGCGCCTTATTGCCAGCGGCGGTGAGCGCCTCCTGCTGCTTGAGGATGTTGAAGCGCTCCTGGCGTCGAACGCGCTCGTCGTAGACGCGTGTCGTTATGTCGTGCGCGTTGCGGCGACGGCGGTCTCGCTTGCGACGCGTCCGGTGTTGTTCGAGCTGGCGCGCGCATTGAGCGAAGCCTGGCCCGCGGACGCGGCAAGAAGCACGCTCATCGCACGCGCCTTTCGGGCCAAGCACGTCGATGAATCGCATCGCGCGAGGCTGCGGGTCGAAATCGGACGGCTTCGCGTGGAGCTTCGCGGGCTGGCGGAGGTGAGCGCGACGAAACGAGGTTTCGCACTGGCGCCGCGCCGCACGCATGAGGTCGTCGTACTGGCGCCGCCCGTCGAAGAGGAGCATGCGGCGGTGCTTGCTTTCCTCGCCGACGGTGAGTCCTGGTCGAGCTCGGCCCTGGCGATTGCGCTCGGAGCCAGCCAGCGCACCGCGCAGCGGTCGCTCGATTCGCTTGCGGCGGCTGGCAAGGTGCAGTCATTCGGTCGAGGGCGCGCGCTTCGTTGGATGACCCCGCCCGTGCCGGGCTTCCCGACAACCTTGTTACTCCCCGGCCCCCTGCCGAGCGACTAGGGTGGGCGCATGAAGACATCAGCAGCCGAAATCCTTCGCGAATATGGACCCTTTCCCGGCGTCGACCATGTGGGTGGGGTCACATTTGACGGCCAGCAAGTCTGGATCGCCGCTGGCGACAAGCTGAACGCCATCGATCCGGCGAGCGGGAAGACCACACGCTCGATCGATGTCGCGGCGCATGCGGGAACCGCCTTTGACGGCCAGCATCTGTTTCAGATCGCCGAGGATCGCATCCAGAAGATCGACCCGATGACGGGTCGTGTGATCGCCACCATCCCGGCGCCTGGCGGGGGCGGCGACTCGGGGCTCGCGTGGGCGGAAGGAACGCTCTGGGTTGGGCAGTATCGGGACAGGAAGATCCATCAGATCGATCCCGAAACAGGCGCGACCCTTCGCACCATCGAGTCCAACCGCTTCGTCACCGGGGTTACCTGGGTCGACGACGAACTGTGGCACGCAACCTGGGAAGGCGATGACTGCGATTTGAGGCGGATTGACCCTCAAACGGGAGAGGTCCTGGAGAAGCTCGAAATGCCTGCCGGGGTGGGTGTATCGGGGCTCGAGTCCGATGGCCGCGATCAGTTTTTCTGCGGTGGCGGCGGGAGCGGGATGGTGAGGGCCGTTCGCCGGCCCAGGCGGGCCTCCGCGGCGGGCGCCGGCTCCGAGCAGCCCAGCAGCCCTAAGCGCAAGTAGTCGAAGCGGCGGCTCGTGGGCGGCAAGCCGCCTAAGGGGTCGAAGCGCGCGCCAACTCGGCGCCGGCTGAACGGGCCGTCGCCTGCGCGGGGCGCAGCAGCAAGTAGAAGGCGACCCCGTGCGTAATCAGAAGAAGCGGCACATACAGGATCACAATGAGGTAGGCGGCGCCAAGCTGGCCCGAGATTTCCGGCAGGCCCATGCGAACCGAGCGCGCTGTGGCCATGATGATGTCAGCCGCGCCGACCAGATTGAACGCCCAGGCCAGCGGCCAGAACACCGGTCGCACGCGCACTGTCAGCAGCGCCAAAATGGCAAGCAGCCCGGTGGCGAGATCGCCATACGCCGCCGGCGTGGCCCATGCCGCGGGCAGTTCCGCTCCTACAAAACCCGGTAGCAGGAACACCAAGCCGAAGAACCGGAAGCCGTGGAGCGTGGCGATGGCGCGCTGCGCCTCGACCCGGTCCATGCCCTTGAGGCGAGGCCAGACATAGTTGACGACGCACAGACCCCACGCGACATAACTCACGGCCATGTCGATTAGGAAAATCATCGCAGGCGGCATCGAGGGCCTCCATATAACTGTATATGCAGCTTATATGGTATGTCCGAGACCGGAGTCCAGGGCGGATTATTCCTTGTCGCGAAGCTTTTGGCCGGCCAGATCGAGTAGCCCGCTCAACGCCACGGTCGCCTCCTCGCCAACAACGCCGCGGAACTCTCGGTCCGCGGCCCGCCAGAGGGGCATCGCGGCGACGAGTCGTTCGCGTCCCGCCGGGGTAATTTGAATGCACCGGGCGCGACGATCACGCTCGCTCGGCGCCGTGCTCACAAGCTCCTGAGCTTCAAGAGGTTTTAGCGTCCGATTGAGCGTCGTCGGATCCATGACGATCATGGCCGATAACTCTTTGATGCTCACCGGCCCGCGCCACAACGAGCAGCCGTACAGCTGCGCCATAACCCCGAACTGACCGATCGTCAGCCCGGAGGACTGCAAATGGCCTTCAAAAACCTGGGTCGCCATCCGCGTCGTTCGCCTGAGTTGCAGACAGGCGCATATCGCTACGTCACGGATATCGACGCCACCGATGATGCGTTCCGATCGGGTCGGGCCATCTCCTTGGGAGATGTTTTCTTCAGGGCACCCAGCCATGTCGCACTTTCCTGCATATGCACATAATATGATCCCTGCATATGCATATAGTACGGAGCGATGACGTCGTCGATTTCTTTGCCAGGCCCCGGCGCATCGAACTATACTTCGACGTGGCCATCCTCACGGACGTCCGGGGGCGAGCCTTTGCGAAAAAAACGACAGGATTTCGTCGCGGGCGGCGATCGTCGGTTGTCCCGCTTCGTCGATCAAGTGGGCCGTCACCACGCTGTGGGGGCACGCGACTAGGTGTTCGAAGAACGGCGGAGTGTCGCGGTTAGCCGCGCTTTCGGAGAGTACGCGTGGAATGAAGCGGTCGCCCAGCGCTTCGGAATAAGCCGCGAACCGCTGAGCCCTGCAGAAGTGGTCCCCTTCGAAGCGGTAGGCCATGACGGTCAGGTCGTCCCGCTCTAGGCGTTGTCGAACCGCGACCAGTTCGTCGGGCGCGATGTGCATCCCGGCGGGGTCGTCGAGGGGTAGCGACGGTTGGGCCAAGACCGGCGCCAGCATCGAGGGCTCAAGCATCATCGTGAGCGCGAAGTTGCCGGTGAAGCACATCCCGATCGCGCCAACGCCTGGGCCGCCGCACGCCGCGTGCGCCAGCCTCGCCAGCGACCGAAGCCAAAGGGTCACCGGGCTCGACTCGTCGGCGGCGAAGGCGCGGAATTCGGCGCTGACGCAGGCCCGCTGGAACGTGACCCTGCCCTCGTCGACCTTGGGCACGGCGCCATCGCGACCGAACAGTGACGGCATGTAAACGGTGAACCCGGCGTCGCGAACCCAGCGAGCGAACCGCGCGACGTGAGGACTGATGCCCGGCATCTCGGTCATGACGATCACCGCCGGCCCGGCGCCGGCCACATGCACCACCTTGGCTACCCCGTCGAGAGTGATCTGGCGGGGATCGAAGTCTTCGAGCGGGTCGTCCTCATTCAGGTTCCGTTTTGTCACTGGCGCACGTCCTCCTCGTCGACCCCAGACGCGAAGACCCGCGGCGGTTGGGGTTCAGGTGGACATCGTTGCGATTCAGGGCCGTGCGCGCTAGCGTCAGAAACGACACTATTCAGGTATATTTTGACATGACGATAGTTGCCGTTCTCGAGATCCAAGGCTGTATGGCGTCGAGCGCGGCCATCACGCATGACGTTATGGCCACCGCCAATCGGATCAGCGAGGCGGCGAACCGCGGCTCGCCCTTCGCCGTCGACACGATTCGCTTGGGGCCGCGCCGCGGCGGCGCGGAGCAGTTGCGCGGCGCTGAACTGATCATCATCCCAGGCCTTGGAACCGCGACAGCGGAGGACCTGGACGAGAAATTGAAGAGCCCGGTCTGCCGGCGCGCGGGTGAAATATTGGTCGATGCGTCCGCGGCCGGCGCTACGATCGCCGCGTCGTGCGCGAGCCCCATCCAGCGCGCGCCAACGGGCGTGTTGGACCGGCGACC
>Ga0302314_10004501_pt1 | contig 25620 bp, 22 predicted proteins | sample III_Palsa_N2_3_FD_200533 | JGI IMG/M metagenome (GOLD analysis project Ga0302314, IMG submission 200533) | Peat permafrost microbial communities from Stordalen Mire near Abisko, Sweden - III_Palsa_N2_3 | ecosystem: Environmental > Terrestrial > Soil > Palsa > Peat permafrost | place: Sweden... | reverse complement strand
TGGCACGCCTTCGGCCTCACGCTGGGCGACAAACTCGCGCTCGACGTAATCGAGCTTTGCCGCGCCCGTGATTCCGAGTTTGTTTATAAGGACAGTTGAGCCGAGATAAAGATAGGGATCATCCCAATTCACTCGGCCGCAACGGGCAGAGCCCTGGCGAGCAGATAGGCCCGGCGGCGCTCATGCGGCCATGCCTCGCGTTCAAACATCTCGAACATCTCGACCTGATCCGCGCTCAAGGGATTGCCCTCGATCTCCTGCAAACGCATCGCGGCCAGGCGGCGCTTGCGGGCCAGAGCGACAACAGCGGCGGGAAGGCGACCATGTTCAATCACGCCAAGATAATAGCCTCCTCGGCGCAAGAATGCACCCCGTTTTGTGGGCTTTAGTGGGTTCACTGCTCAGGCTTCGGTCCCAACACCGCCCCCATCTTGCCCTTGCCGCGCAACGGCGGCAGTGTGCGCGCCCGCACCTTCGCCACCGTGAGGAACGATCATGAGCGACACCACCCTCCCCCGCCTCGACGTCCAGTTCGACCATTGGGCAATCAGCGTGCCCAATCTGGAAGAATCGATCGCCTGGTACGAGCGGATCTTCGATTTCAAGCTACTCCGCCGCATCCATATTCCGCAAATCCCCGCCGACGTCGCCGTGCTCACCCGCGACGGCCTCAATCTAGAGATTTTCGAGGTCCCCAACGCCACCCCCCTCGACCCGGCGCGGCGCAATCCGGACACCGACAACCGCACCCACGGCCACAAGCATATGTCCTTCCGCGCCCGCAACATCGACGCGCTGCACGAGGAGCTGGTGAAGCGCGGCGTCGATATCATCTGGTTCAAGAAATTCCCCCACGGCACCAACATCTTCCTGCGCGACAACGCGGGATGCCTGATCGAGGTGGTCGAAATCCGGGACTGAGGTCCCGCGCCCGATGGACTGGTCCGATTGCGCGCCGCCCGACCTCGGGCCGGGCGATGCGCTGTTTCTCGACGTCGACGGCACCATGCTGGAGTTCGCGCCGACGCCGGACAGTGTGGTGGTACCGCCCGGGTTGCCGCCGTTGTTGCTCGGGTTGTTCGCGGCGCTCGGCGGCGCGCTCGCGGTGGTGAGCGGTCGTCCGATCCGATCGATTGACCGGGTGCTGGCGCCTGCGGTGCTGCCGGCGGCGGGGCAACACGGCGCGGAGTGGCGGCTGCGGGCCGTTGGGTCGACCTGGTCGGTGCCGTCGCCCCCGGGGATCGAACAGGTGCGCGCGGCGTTGTCGCGGTTGGCAGCACGCCGCGGCGATATTTTTCTCGAAACCAAGCCTTACAGTATTGCGGTGCATTACCGGGGCGCCGCAGCCGGCTTGCCTGCGCAAATCGAGGCCGCAATCGCAGAACTTGGTGTTGCGGGCTGGCAAGTTCTGACCTCGCACCTCGCCTTCGAGGTCAAGCGCGCTGATATCAACAAGGGGGTTGCGATTAAGCGCTTTTTGGCTGATTCGGCGTTTCGCGGCCGCAGACCGTTTTTTTTCGGCGATGATTTCACCGACGAAGATGGCTTTGCGGTTGTTCTCGCGGCCAGCGGCATTGCCGTGCGCGTGGGTCAGGTGGAGCGCCAAAGCCGCGCGGACTTCCGACTTTCCGGGCCGAGCGCGACGTTGCGGTGGCTAGAGCGTCAACTCCGAAATGATGGTAGTTAAATTCGATCGCTAGACCAGGAGAAGAGGCTTCTTTTTGTGAACAAAAAGAAGCAAAAAAACTTTGTCAATTTGAGCAACTGCGAAACTTCGCACGACACGTCGGAAACCAATTGACAAAAGTTTTTTGCTTCTTTTTTTCAAAAAAGAAGACTTCTACTCTTCATCCTTCAACACCTCGAGCCACATCGCGTTCAGAATCGCGAAGCTGCACGCCAGTCCCAGCCCCAGGATCCAACTGAAGTACCACATCGCATTTTCCTCAATAGCTAGAGCGTTCGCGGTTGACTTGTTCGGTGGTGACGCGACCGCGCAGCACGCGGTAGGCAAATCCGGTGTAAGCCAGCACGATCGGCAGGAACACCACCACCGCGATCAGCATGATCACCAAAGTGAGGTGGCTCGATGATGCGTTCCACACTGTCAGGCTGCTGCCGGGATCGAGCGACGACGGCAGCAGGAAGGGAAACATGCTGAGCCCCGCAGTGGAGATCACGCCGGTTAGCGCCAGCGCGCTGGCGGCGAAGGCCACGCCGTGGTGTTTTTGGGCCAGTCCCCAGGCCGCCAGCAAGCCGCCGGCAATACCGATTACCGGTGCCAGCAGCATCCAGGGCTGTCTCGCGTAGTTCGACAGCCAGGCGCCTTGCACCATCGCCACGGACGCGCCGAGCGGGTTCGAGTCGAGATCGTGGGCATAGAAGCCAATGGTCTGATAGCCGTCGATCCGGATCACCCAGAAGCCGCCGAGCGCGAACAGCAGCACCATCGCAAATGCCGCAAAGCTCCCAATCTTGCGTGCGCGCCCCGCCACCGGTTCGGCAGCCTTGATCCCGAGCCAGGTCGCGCCGTGCATGGTGAGCATCGCCACCGAAACCAGACCGCATAAAAGCGGAAACGGGCGCAGCAAACCGAAGAAGGTTCCTTCATAATCCAGCCGCAGCGTGTCATCGAAACGAAAGGGTACGCCGAGCAGCGCGTTGCCGACCGCGACGCCGAGGATCAGCGCCGGCACCGAGCCGCCGGCGAACAGCAGCCAGTCCCAAGTCGCGCGCCAACGCGGCCCCGGCATCTTGCTGCGGTATTTGAATCCAACCGGACGCAGGATCAGGGCAAACAGCACGACGATCATCGCGAGGTAGAAGCCCGAAAACGCGACCGCGTAGATCACCGGCCAGGCGGCGAAGATCGCGCCGGCGCCCAGGATCAGCCAAACCTGGTTGCCTTCCCACACCGGCCCCACGGTGTTGAGCGTGATCCGCCGCTCGGCATCGTTACGGCCGACGAACGGGTGCAGGATCGCGGTGCCGAGATCGAAACCGTCCATGATCGCAAAGCCGATCAGCAAAACCCCGAGCAGCAGCCACCAGATCACCCGCATATTTTCATAATCGAGAAGATTCACAACACGCTCTCCGGTGAAATAATTGGCAGCGTGAGAACCGGCATCGGTTCGACAGATTTGTGCTCATCGGGTCCGAGGCGAATGTATTTCACCATCAGATACATCTCGACCGCGGCGAGCGTGGTGTAGAAAACGATAAAACCTATCAGGCTGATCCACACGTCGCCGGCGGTGATGCTGGAGGTGGAAAGGAAGGTCGGCAGCACGCCGTCGATGGTCCAGGGCTGACGGCCGTTCTCTGCCACGAACCAGCCGAGCTCAGAAGATATCCAGGGCAGCGGCAGCATGCAAATGGCGAGATAGAGAAACCACTTCGGCCCCGCCTTCAAATGCTGCGAGACGCTGAAGAATGAGTAGGTGAAGAAGCCGAGCAGAACGATGCCGATCGCCACCATGAAACGAAAAGCCCAGAACAACGCTGGTACGTTCGGCACGGTATCCCACGAGGCTTGCACGATCTGGGCCGGGGTCGCGTCGGTGACTTTGGCGGTGTAGCGTTTCAGCAGCAGACCGTAGCCGAGATCGTTGGCGTGCGCCGCCAGAGTCGCGCGTGCCGCCTGGTTGGCGGGATCATGGCGCACCTGCACCAGCGCGCCGTAGGCCAGCATGCCGCTGCGGATACGATTCTGTGCTGCTGCAACCAGGTTTTCGATACCGGGCACTTCGGTATCGTAAGACCTGGTCGCGATCAGCCCAAGCAGCCACGGCACCCGCACCGCCATATGGGTTTCATGATGCTTGAGGTCGGGAAAGCCGAAGGCGGTAAAGCTCGCCGGCGCCGGCTCGGTTTGCCACATCGCCTCGATCGCGGCGATCTTCATTTTCTGGTTTTCCGAGGCGGTATAACCGCTTTCGTCACCCAGCACGATCACCGACAGCGTTGCCGCCAGGCCAAAACTCGCCGCTACGGCCATCGAACGCTTGGCGAATTCGATGTTGCGCCCGCGCAGCAGAAAATAGGCACTCACCGCCATCACGAACACCGCGCCGGTAACATAGCCGGCGCTGACCGTGTGGACGAATTTCGCTTGCGCCACCGGATTGAAAAATACCGCCCGGAACGAGGTAAGTTCCATCCGCATTGAATTGGGATTGAAGTGCGCGCCGACCGGATTCTGCATCCAGCCATTGGCGATCAGGATCCACAAGGCAGACAGGTTGGTCGCGATGCCAACCGCCCAGGTCACCACCAAATGGCCGAGTTTGGAGAGCCGGTCCCAACCGAAGAAGAACAGCCCGACCAGCGTGGCTTCGAGAAAAAATGCCGAAAGGCCTTCGATCGCCAGCGGCACGCCGAAAATATCGCCGACGTACTGGGAATAATAGGCCCAGTTGGTGCCGAACTGGAACTCCATGGTAAGCCCCGTGGCGACCCCCAGCGCGAAGTTGATACCGAACAATATGCCCCAATACCGGGTCATATCGCGCCAGATCGGGCGTCCCGTCATCACATAGACGCTTTCCATGATCGCGAGCAGAATGGAAAGGCCGAGAGTGAGCGGCACGAACAGGAAATGATACATCGCGGTCAAGCCGAACTGGATCCGCGAAAGTTCAACAAGCTGGTCGTTCATATCCCACCTGATCTCGAATCATCACTTTCTTGCCTTCTTACGGACGTTCCGCAGTGGGCAAATTGATGTAACGCAAAAGCCGCGCTAGCGCGCGCTATCCACCGGTGCGTAAGACAGCAAGTGGGCGCCGATCAGCACGGGATCGACTTTGACCTGATGGGAGGGCCCAAAACAGAGATAGTAAAGCGCAGTCAACAGCACTGCCTTCACGGCCAGAGCGCGGCAAATGTCAAACCCAAGGTGATGACGCAATTGAGACATGGCGCATCATAACGCGCCGCTGGGCGATGGGGAGTTGGGAAATGTACGTACGGGTTAGTGAAAGTAACAAAAGAAGCAGTCTTCTTTTTGTTCACAAAAAGAAGACTTGCCTCGCTAATACTCGTCGCGCTGCAATCCACCCAACGCTGCCGCGGCGCTGGCAATGAAGGCGCCGATCAACATCGATAGGCCGGTGAAGATCGCAAGCGCTGCACCAGCCTTGCGGGCCGCATCAGCCGCCTGCCGCACCCGCACCTCGGTCGTCACCACCCGGGTCATCGCATCCTGCGGCGACAGTCCGGTGTGCGCCGAGACCACCGCGCTGAGGTAGGTCGCGTCATCCGCGGGAATATTGGTGCGGACACCATTTACCAGAATACGCGTGGCCTCAGCCCGCTCTTCCGCAGTTGGAGCAGTCGCGGTCGCACGATCGGAACGGAACAGGGTATCGACGAAATAAGCGTTCGAATCCGCCGCCGGGTCGGCGGACACCGTCGTCTGGTTACCGTTGGCGTTGCCCGCGGTCATAGTGCTGCTAGCAGTCACGCCGGCGGCTGAGACCAGCAACACCGCGCCCAGCACCGAAGCGGTCGCCCAGGTGAGGAATCCGTTCGCAGTGTCGCGAAAGAACACCTCGTGGGTATGCAGCCCGACCCACTTGGTCCGCATCCGGCCGGTGATGTAGCCGCCCAGCGCGGACGCCAGCCACTGCACCACGATCAGCCACACCCCGGTCGCCACGGCGAAGGTGGTGGCGCTGACGCCGGTGCTCCGCCAGGGCGAAATCGCGGCAAGGCCGAAACCCGAACCGATCGTCACCAACACCAGCGAGAGCGCGAGCGCCGCCGCGGTACCGCCGAGAATGGCGGGCCAGGCGACGCCTGAGGTTGCGGTTTCGACCGGGTTGCGGCCGTCCAGATCAACGCCGGTTCGACCGGCGATGGTATATTGTGACATTGGCATCCTCCGCCGGGTTCAGCGCCAGAACAGCGCGAGCAGAATGATCACCGGGATTGGAACGCCAAGCAGCCAAAGCAGAATTCCGCGGCCCATATTTCTCTCCTTTGTTGTTGAGCGGTCCGCGCCCAGGCTGGACGCGTCCGCTCGGGTTAACGCCGTGCCAGAAGAAAGCCCATCACCGCGGCCAGGATGCCGACCGCGAGCAGCGTAGTCAGCGGCCGATCCTCGACCGTGTTCGCCACCATCGTCGCGGCGCCCCGCACTTGCTTGCGCGCCTGTCCGTAAGCGTCCTCGGCGGTGGAGGCCGCGTAGTCCGCCAGATCGGCGACCTGACCCCTGACTTCGTCGGCAATTGCGCCGACGGCGGATTCGGTCCGGTCCGCAAGTCCTGCGGCACGGTCCTTGAAGAAGGATTTACGCATTAATCGCACTCCGGTTCATCGGTCGGTTCAAGCTTTCCAGCCAAGACCGGAATGGGATTTCCATTCCGGTCTTGAATAACATACCGGGCCCCGGCCCGATCAGGTAAGGATCGGAAACTACTTAATTTTCCCGCGAGATCAGGCACCCTTCGCGGTGGCCGCAGCGCTTCGGTTGATCCGGCTGGTGGCCAGCTCGTTCAATAGCTTGTCCGCCTTTTTCTCTTCGTCGAGGGTCCGGCGCAGCAGCGTCGCCACGTCGTGGTGATCGCTGGCCTCTGACCATGCGATCAGAGCGCCGTAGCGGGCGATTTCGTAGTGCTCGACCGCCTGGCCACAGGCAACCAGACCGGCATCGCGCACCGGGCCAGGTTCACTGCCCTTGATTACCTCCTCGCCTTCTTCGATCAGACCCTTGATCGCCTCGCAGACCACGGCCTTGGCCGGAATGCCGAGCCGCTCGAACACTTGCTCGAGCCGTTCGGTGTGGCGCACGGTCTCTTCGCGATGCTCGGTGAAGGCTTGCTTGAGTTCGGGCGCCTGGGCCGCGTCCGCCATCTTGGGCAGCGCCTGCACCAGCTGGCGCTCGGCGTAATAAACGTCCTTCAGGAAGTGGATGAACAAATCGTTGAGTGACTTCATGGCGTCGTCTCCATTTTTTCAGGTATCAGGGACAGCGGCCCGATGAGTGCGGCGGCGAGCGCCGCAACCCATCGGCCGCGCCAGCTCGGGCCGCGGCGGACCCGATTCTGGCGTCGTTTACAGCCAGTAGCTCGGCACGTCGTAATAGCTGTCGACCTGCCGCCCGTAGGTGGGCGTCCACTCGAAGTCGGTGTCGCGATCGTAGCTCGGCGCGTTCTCGAGCTGACGCTTGTCGAGATTGACCACGTAGCCGCCCTTGTCCTCGTCGTAGTTCAGCGCCGCCCACGGCAGCGGATGGAATTTTTCACCCAATCCGAGGAAACCGCCAAAGGTCATCACCGCGTAAAGCGCGCGGCCGTTGATCTTGTCGATCATGATGTCGTCGATCGTGCCGAGCTTTTCGCCCGCCAAATCATAGACGGAAGTGCCCTTGACCTTCCCGCTCGCGATCAGGCTGCCGGAAGTGATGGAAGTGACTTCTACCATTACGTAACTCCTTTGAATGCTATGCCGGAGGTCTCGATGGACCTGTGAGGCCCGCGGTCCACGGGCGGCGATGATCGAACTTTCGGATGAAGGTCCGATCCAGTGCGCACCAGTTAGCCGCGATCGGCTGATGCGCGAAAGCGTCGGAAACTACCCAATATCGTTGTCGGGGAAGAATGGTAACGGAACCGCTCCAAGTATTTTGGCGGCTACGCGACTCGCAAATTGGCTGCTACCAATCCGCCATGCCGCATCTTGAAATCGAATCCTCGCTCGATGGTCTGGTCGCCGGAGTGGACGAAGTGGGCCGCGGGCCGCTCGCCGGGCCGGTGGTCGCGGCCGCGCTGATCTTCGTGACTCCGCCCTGCGCCGCGCTGGCGGCCCGGATCGATGATTCCAAGAAGCTCACCGAGAAATGCCGGGACGCAGTGTTCGCGGCGCTGTTCGAGACCGACGCGGTGTTCGCGGTGGGTGCTGCGTCGGTCGCCGAAATCGACCGGCTGAACATCCTCGGCGCGTCGTTGCTGGCGATGCAGCGGGCGTTGTCGCGCTTGAAGCTGTGCCCGGACTGGGTGCTGGTCGACGGCAACCGGCCGCCCAAGATCCCGCATCGGGTGCGGTGTGTGGTCGGCGGCGACGGCATCTCGCTTTCGATCGCGGCCGCTTCGATCGTCGCCAAAGTGGTGCGCGACCGCGGCATGACCCGGCTCGATCGGCGCTGGCCGGGCTATGGCTGGGCCAGCAACGCCGGCTATTCGACCAAAATTCATCTCGATGCGTTAGCCGGGCTCGGCCCGACACCGCACCACCGGATGGGGTTTGCCCCGCTGCTGAGCTTCGCTCAGCTCCGCTCCGCCGGCGAGCTGCCCTGATCAGCGCCGTGCGGGAGTAAAAATCTCCGCCCGGGATAGTTGACGCGGTTACGGTCGGGTCGTCAGTTTGGGCCTCCTGACCAAGACGTAATGCCGGGGCGCTGTTGGAAATCGTTCGCGAACTGCCGCTGGACCAGGTGCTGCTGGGCGATTGCGTGACGCTGATGCGCATGCTGCCGCCGGCCTCCGTGCACTGCATCTTCGCCGACCCGCCGTATAATCTGCAGTTGCGCGCCGAGCTGCGCCGCCCCGACGACAGCCTGGTCGACGGGGTCGACGACGATTGGGACAAATTCACCGATTTTCCGGCCTACGACGCTTTCACCCGCGATTGGCTCACCGAATGCCGGCGGGTGCTGCGCAAGGACGGCACGATCTGGGTGATCGGCTCGTATCACAACATTTTTCGCATCGGCGCGATCCTGCAGGATCTGGGATTCTGGATCCTGAACGATGTGGTGTGGCGCAAGTCCAACCCGATGCCCAACTTCCGCGGCCGGCGCTTTACCAACGCGCACGAGACCATGATCTGGGCCGCGCGCGGCGCCGACAGCCGCTACCGCTTCAATTATCAGGCGATGAAGGCGCTCAACGACGATCTGCAGATGCGCAGCGACTGGCTGCTGCCGCTCTGCACCGGCCCCGAGCGCCTGCGCAACCACGCCGGGCTGAAGCTGCACCCGACCCAGAAGCCCGAATCGCTGCTGCATCGGGTGATGCTGGCCTCGACCGCGCCCGGCGACATCATCCTCGATCCGTTCCTCGGCACCGGCACCACCGCGGCGATGGCCAAGCGTCTGCACCGCCATTTCATCGGCATCGAACGCCACCCGACCTACGCCGAGGCGGCGATCGGCCGCATCCGCCGCGAAAAGCCCGCTGCGGTCGCCGACATCGCGCCGACGCCGACCAAGCGCGAACAGGTGCGAGTGCCGTTCGGCAGCCTGGTCGAGCGCGGCCTGATCGCCCCCGGCGCGCAGCTCACCGACCGCCAGCGCCGCATAATTGCGACTGTCACCGCGGATGGCACGCTATTATGGAACAACCACCGCGGCTCGATCCACCAGATCGGCGCCAAGGCTCAGAACGCGCCGAGTTGTAATGGCTGGATTTTTTGGCACATCGAACGAGATGGGAAGTTGGTGCCGCTCGACGCACTGCGGAGCGAGGAGTAAGGCGTCAGATTTAGAGCGCGATCGCCGCCAGGTTGAATCGCACGTAGGCGTGAATCGCGCTCTCAAACAAAGAGTTAGAGCGCGTTCGGACTGCAGAAACGTTTCAATCTGCTCCGAACGCGCTCTAAGTGCAGGAAGAATCTTCTTTTTGTGAACAAAAAGAAGCAAAAAAACTTTGTCAATTAGTGCCGTAAAATCAGTCTGATTTTAGGAGTTCAATGCTCGCCGAGGTGATCAGATCAAGATCCGCATCAGAGGGAGCTGAAGAAATTCGGTCTATTTCGTCCGACGCCCCGCTCGCAGCCCATCTATCAGGATGGCGATCAGGCGCCGCGCGCTGGCTTCCCAGCCCGGCCCGGCGTTGCCGTAGGCAAAGCCCACCAGCGCGCGCTGGAGATCGTCCGGATCGGTGTCGTCGCGGATGTCGCCGCTAGCGGCCGCACGCGCCACCAGTAACGCCATGGCGTCCTTGATCCGTACCCACGACGACGCGTAGAGCTCGGACGCGCCTCCGGCGATCGAGCCCAGCGCCGAGGCGATGACCTTTTTCGTGGCGATGTAATCGACGAACAGCAGCATCCATTCGTGAAGTGCCGCGCCTGGCGGCAACGACCCCAGCAGCCGCGCAGCCGCATCCGCCAGTTGCTGGACTTCGCGGCGGTAAACCGCCTCAACGATCGCGTCGCGGTTCGGAAAGTGCCGGTAGAGCGTGCCGATCCCGACGCCGGTGCGGCGGGCGATCTCGTCCAATCCGACGTCCGGTCCGACCTCCGCAAAGGCCTGCTTTGCCGCCACCAGCAGCCGTTCGCGGTTGCGCTTCGCGTCGGCGCGCGGCGCGCGCGCTGGTCCCGCCCGGTTCGGCGCGGCAGTCGTTCGAGGGCCAGGTTCCTGGGGCGTTTCGCTCACGATGAATTGCCTCTTGCTAAACGGAGGAATCCTCCGTATATAAGCCGGAGACATCCTCCGTTTACGCCCCCGCCGTGCTTTTCGCAAGTGCCACGGCCATCGGAGCGGACGAACCCCACAGTGGAGACGATCATGACAGCAAGATTTGGCGCCAAATCCACGACCGACGAAGTGCTCGCAGGCGTGGATCTGAGCGGAAAGCGGATTCTGGTTACCGGGGTATCGGCTGGGCTCGGCGTCGAGACCGCGCGGGCGTTGGCCGCCCATGGGGCCTGGGTGGTCGGCGCCGCGCGGAACCTGGACAAGGCCAAGGCGGCGACCGAAGAAGTGCGGGCGCAGGCGGCGAATGGCGGCGGGCTTGAATTGGTCGAGCTCGACCTCGCCTCGCTCGCCAGCGTGCGGGCTTGTGCCGGCCGGCTATTGGAAGCGGGCAAGCCGTTCGACCTCGTGATCGCCAACGCCGGTGTAATGGCGTGCCCGAAGGGCCAGACTTCAAACCGGCTCGCTCGGAGTATTGGCGCTGCTGCTGGCGAGCTGCGCGGTGGGACCGAAATATCAGGCGCCGAGCCCCGCGCCGGTGGCGGCACTGTCGGTGGACCCCCACCAGTACGTCGGAACGGCGCCCGAGGCCGCCTGGTGGGGCGCGTTTCACGACCCGGTACTGGCCGAGTTGGAACGCCGGGCGCTTGCCGGTAACCTCGATCTGCGCGTGGCGCTCGATCGGGTGCGGCAGGCACGGGCGTTGTTCGCCGACGCCAAGCTCGATCGCTATCCCCACGTGACCAATGTGGCCAGCTACGACCGCAGCGAGGAGCAATACCCCGGCTTCGGCGACGAACCGGCGAACGTGCAGAGCGCGGAACTCGGGTTCGACGCCACCTGGGAGATCGACTTGTTCGGCTACGTGCAGCACCAGACCGACGCCGCCAAGGCCGAGGCCGAGGCGGCGGAGGCGGACCGGCGCGATACGGAGGTGACGGTCGCCGCCGAGGTGGCACGGAGCTATTTCGAGCTGCGTGGCGCCCAGGATCGGCTCACAATCGCGCGGGCCAACGCCCAAAGCGAGGCGCAGACCGCGCAACTGACCGCGCTGCGCTATCAGGTCGGCCGCGGCGACCCGATCGACGTGCAAAGCTCGCAGGCACGCGAAAGCGCCACCGAAGCGACCATACCGGAGCTTATCACCGACGAGACCGTGGCGGGCGACCGTCTGGCGGTGTTGACCGGCGCACGTCCTGGCACCATTGACGCTCTGCTCGCACCGCTCGCTGTACCGCCGGCGCCTCTGGTGACGCCGCTGCCGATCGGCGACGCCAGCGGCTTTCTGCGCCGGCGCCCCGATGTGCAGGCGGCGGAGCGGCGGCTCGCTGAGCAGACTGCGCGGGTCGGCGTCGCCACCGCGGCGCTATTTCCCCGCGTGAACGTCACCGGCTTCATCGGTTTGCTGTCGGGGAATGTCTCCGGCTTGTTCGAGAACGCGAGCAAGGCCTGGGCGGTAAGTCCGACGGTGACCTGGCCGGGGCTCGATCTGGGCAGCGCCGAGGCGAAACTGCGCGCGCAGAAAGCGCAAGCCGACGAGAGCCTCGCCGACTACGATCAAACCGTGCTTGGCGCGATCGAGGATCTGCAGAATTCGCTGGTCACCTACAGTCAGACCCAGACCGAAATCACGAGCCTGGCCCAACAGGTCGATGCCTCGACCCGTGCCGCCGATCTGGCCAAGATCCGCTATAAGGAAGGCGCGATCGACTTTCTGGTGCTGCTAGACGCCGAACGCACCCAGCTGCAGGCCGAGGACGCGCTCGCGGTGGCGCAAACCGACGCCAATACCGGCGTGGCGGCGGTTTACAAGGCGTTGGGCGGAGGCTGGAGCTGACGGTTGGTCCCGGAACAAATCCGTCTTCGCCGCGCGCACACGCCTTGCCGGGCAAATCAGATTGTGAATCACGGAGAAGCAAACGAAGAAAATCGATCCAAGCGGAACGCCGCATCTGCCTCGAAGTGCTGGTCGAGTGCCAAAGATGCAAGGATTTCCCCGATAGCGGTAGCAAACTTTGCGCCGTGGCCGGAACATGCGGATGCCACAATGATCCGCCGATCCTGGGGAAGACGATCTATAATGAACTCCTCGCCCATATCGATCCGGGCGTCGGCAGGGCGAGTATTTGTGTAAAGGCAAATATCCCGCTCAAGAATAGGCCCCGCTGCCCCCGGCACGAAAATTTCCAGTGTTTCCTTGACAGCCGCCAATTCGTCGTCAGAGGGCGGAGGACCCCACTCGTCCGGATCTGCTAGGGGTCCGTGGTTATGCCGGGCTGCCTTGACGCCTCTGCCTTCAAAATCCGGGAAGCCGTAAATTAGGCCCTGCGGTGAGTCGATCAAGAATATAGGAAACTCACCAAATGTGGCAACTCCAGATGCCTGCGGCTTGAACCACCCGACGGCCTGTCGGGTTATGGTCAAGTGTCGCTTCAGCCTGGGGAGCAACTCAACAATCCAAGGGCCGGCTGCGATGATCACTTGCTTCGCGAGAATTGTCTCGTTGGAAGCGGTGACACGAATTCCCTTCAACGTCGGCTGGAAGGCTGCAGCACTGCGAATAATACGACCCCCGGCCCCTTCACGAAACGCTTGCATCGCATTCTCTGCGAGCAATATCCCTCCGCTGGGCTGCACAACGACATCCCAGTCATCCGGCAAGTGAAATGCCGGAAATTCAAGGTTCGCTTCTGCTCCATTAGCAAGACCGCATGACACATTGGCTTTGCGGGCAGCTGCGCGCGAGGCGCTAACGAGAGTTGAGCCTGGAGGCCCGGCTTCCAGCACTCGGCTTGGCTTCAAAATGATTTTTCTGCTCGCCGCCTCTAACGCTCGCCAACCCGCGAGCGCTTGATCGCTGAGCGCCGTATAGGCCGGGTTCTCGAAATTAAAACGGCGGTAAACCCGGCAGGAACCATGCGACGAGCCCCGTGGCTCTCCCACTTCTAGGGGATCAAATCCAAGGACATCCGCCCTGCGTTGGGCTAAAGCGTAGAGAGCTGCACTACCTATAATGCCAAGTCCGAGGACGGCGATCTCGCAACTGCGCATGACCCGTTCGATCCAAGACGGAATACCATAATCCGCGTAGCCCTGGGCAACCCGGCAAGCAAGCATAGCGGATATTTTTCCCGCTATATTAATCATATACAGCGACTTATTGAAAAACCAAGAATCTATTTCGATCAGTGCTCGCTATCTCTCGGAATTCAGACTAAGCGAAGCCCTGGTTCCTTTTCGGCGCCAGTGCGAGATAAAGCACGACCCCGACCAACGCGGAACTCGCGAAACTTAAATCGGCCCCTCCCGCTACGTTGGCCAGCGGCCCGACAAATAGGCGTGTATCGCTGAACAATATGCCGATCGCCGTCGAAATCACCCAGGCGGTCAGCGCGCGTAGATTCCAGCCGCGCTGATACCAATAGATATTGTCAGGATTCCGATGGTCAAAATCCTGCAGACTCGCGGTGTCGAAACGCCCGCGATGCTGCAAGTAGCCAATGACGTTGATCATCATCCATGGCGTCACCAGAATCGTCACCACGGAACATAGCGCATCAATCCTGGCGGCAAAGTCGGTCACGATCAACCCGGTGCAGGCAAGCGCGATCCCCAGAACGCCGAAAATCGCGCTGACCTGCAGCCATTTCAGCCGCCAAAACATGCCATGCATATTAAGTATGCCGTTATAGACCACCAGGCTGCCACAAGTCGTATTGGCGAAGAAGGATATCAGGGTAACCGGCATTACCAACCAAAACGGCAGGAAGCCGATCATCCCACCGATCAAATTGTATGGATCGGCGATCGCCACACCGATAAAGGCACCGGCACCGAGCCCAACCATGCAGCCCGTGAACATCCCGCCGAAAGCCCAAAGATAAAGCGATCGCGCACTGGTCTTGCTTGGCACGTAGCGTGAATAGTCGCTTGCGAACGGTCCGTAGGAGATCGCGTTGGAGATCTGCACCGTTAGCGCCATGGTCCAGGTCGGCCAGAACGAGCCGAGTGCGTAATGCGGGACCGGATTATGCTGGCCGGTGAAATTGACCCCGGTAAACAGGACCAGCAGCATGATCGCGATCACGCCCGCAACCGCGGTCAGTTTCTCATACGCAACGATGGTCGCGTGGCCGAATACCGCCAGACCCAGCACGCCAAGTACGGTGATGACGAGCGCCACCGCGGTCGCAGCGCCGTCGATCGGGGTGCCGAACAGCCGGTGCGAGGCCGCCACCAACGGAGGGGCGCTGATCCAGAAATTCAGCGCGAAATAGCCCAGATCGACGATTTGGGTGATCAGGGAACCAATATAGCGGCCGCGTATGCCAAAAAATGCGCCAGAGCTTACCGTTGCGTTGGTACCGCTGCGCGATCCGATCGGAACCATGGCCGCAAATCCGGCGGTGCCGAGCAAGGTACCAAGCAGAATGACGGAGACCGATGCCCACAGGCTGAGTCCGAAGGCGACCGGCAGGGCGCCCAGGATCAGCGCGCCGTAGTTGAACTGGGCGCCGAAGAACACCACTCCTACGGTGACCGGCCGCGATTTTCGTGCGCTGTCGGGGACGAAGCTGATCCCGCGCCGCTCGATATGCCCGACGCGGTCGCCCGAATCCGCCGCCGCATCATCGGTGTTTTGGGTGGACTGCAATTTCACGACCCCTGCCCTCTGCCGCATTGGAGACGCTTCATCGGATGCATTCTTCGTGCCAGACGCTGATCGGGCGATCCGAGGTGGCGATTAATGAAATCAACCAGCCTCAGGAGGAAAAGAATCTTCTTTTTGTGAACAAAAAGAAGCAAAAAAACTTTGTCAATTTGGCTTTGGCGTGTATCTGCGCGCGGAATTGGACCACCGAGCCTAAGAGACAAAAGTTTTTGCTTCTTTTTTCAAAAAGAAGACTTCCTGCTTCCCTTCAGTCACCACTAAAAGCGATAGCCAGCACCGACCATGAACTCTCGCGGCGGATAATAGGCTTGCGTGGTGGCGCCCCCGTTCTGGTCGGTGAAGCGGTAGGCCACCGCGGCGACATCGACAAGGTTGTCGATGGCGAAGGATACATCCCAGCGCGAACTCGGCGAGGTATAGTCGAAATAGAGGTTGGTCATGAAATAGGCCGGAGTGGTGTAAACCGGGCCACTGAAGACAGCGCTGGAATAATGGTCGCGATACTGGATCTGGATCCGCGACAACAGGCTTGAGCCGTTCGCGAACGGATAGTTTTGCGACAAGGCGACCGTGCCAGTGTAGGCCGGCAGGTCGGGCGGGGAATTGCCATAGACGTCACGGTAGGCGGCCCTCCTCAGCCCGTTCAGGATCGCCTGGGCGTTCGGAAGCGGGTTGTCCGGTTCGTCGTAGACGGTGTCGATGAATTCCGGGTAGCCGTACTCGCTGATGAACTCATTGTTGGCGGCGTTGCCAGAGAGATTGTCGAGGGAGAATGTATGCGTCGCGATCCTGCCGCGCTCGAGTGCTGCGTTACCGGTGAGCCGGAAGTAATCGGGCAGGATCGCGGTAAACTCCCCTTCAAGACCATAGACGTCGACGCGTGGCAGGTTATCGACACCATCGGCATAAGTGATCAGGTCCTCGGCATGGTACTGCATATTGCGATCGACATAGTAGAAGGCAGCAAGATTGGCGACCAGATCATTTTCCAGGAATGAATTCTTCGACCCCACTTCGAAAGCTTGAATATCCTCCGGTTTGTAGTTGAGCGGAACCACGACGGAGTCGGTGGCAGCGTTCCCACCACCTGGCTTGAAGCCGGTGGAAACCGACGCGTAGACGAGATTGGCCGGAGTGATCGCGTAGTCGAGTTCTCCCCGGTAGGTAAACCGTCTGGCCTTCTGGGCGCCGTGCAGAATAGCGCCGCCAAAGTCTGGATCGTCGAAATAATTGTCCAACAGCGTCGTGTTACGGTCGTAAGTGTAGCGTACGCCGGCGGTGGCACGCAGTTGGTCCGTGATGTGGTAGGTACCTTGGGCGAAACCAGAGACCGAATTACGCCGGTAGGTAGCAGCCGATTCGTAGTATAAGGTGCCGTCATACAACTGAGGAAGAACAAGCGCTTCGTCCTCGCTGTTCAGAATGTCGGGTGTGTCCGAGTCGGCAAAACTTCTGCTATAGACATCGTATCCGGTGTCCAAGCGGTCCTGCAGAAAGAAGCTTCCAACCACCCAGTCAATCGGACTGCCAGGTTTGGAGCTGAGATCCTCCTCCTGGGTGATCGCGCGGTTGTCATGAAAATCGTAGGCGACGATTTCGTTCGGCGAGGTGAGCGCCAGGTCCAGCGCGGTTTCGGTGTCCGATCCACCCTGATCCAACCATTGAACACTGCTAAGTGATTTCAGCGTCGCCCAGGGCAGATTATAGGTGATGATGCCATTGATGATGGTCTGGTCGTAAGTGAATTTCGACGGCCAGTCGCTGGTCTCCTCATAGGGATTGGGGTTGGGATCGTAGATGTTCTTCGTATCCGGTCCGTTCTGGTAGGCTTTCGAATATTCCCCGCCCAACACGACCGAAAGATCGGCATCAGGCTGATACAAGGCGGTGAGACGGCCATGATAGTTGTTCTTGTTCGCCAGGGGATATTTTCCGTGGGTGCCAGGAACCTGGGTTGCATTGGCAAAGCCATTCTGGTTGATCTGATCGCCGGCAAATCGAATGGCGAATACGCTGGAGAGCGGTACATTGATCGCGGCCTGAGTATGGATGAGATCGTAGGATCCGGTAGTAGCGTTGAAGTATCCATGAATGCCGTCAAAGGTAGGCAGCTTGGTTATGACGTTGATTGTGCCGCCGACGGCATTCTGGCCGAATACCGTGCCTTGCGGGCCGCGCAGAACCTCGATGTGGTCGACGTCGAGAAAGTCCGTATTGGCCGCGACGGTACCGGCGATATAGATGCCGTTCTGGTGAAACGAGACTGAGGCCGGGGCACTATCGTCCTGTGGTGCGTTGAGACCAATGCCTCGGATCGAGACATCCTGGTTATAGCCCTCGACTTCGCCCACTACGAGGCCGGGAACCAAGCCGTTCAAATCATCGGGGGCGTTGATATGATTCTGGGTCAGTGTTTTGGCCGATAGCACCGTAACCGCCTCAGGGGTCTTTTGGAGTGCGCGGTTTTCCTTTTGGCCGACCACGACAATCGTTTCGAGCGCGGTGTCGGCACGCGCCGCGGAGATGCCGCCCAGGAGAGCGAGCATCGAAGCGCCGCCGAGTAATACTGACCTGGAGGAGTTGCCCGAAAGCAGAATCAATGCCCGCATCATTCCACGCACCCCTCGTTCAGTTTCCGGGTTTTGCCAGGCGCTGCCCCCAGGGGCAGGTCAACCTTAACCAAACCGAAGCACCTCAACCAAACAAATCCTGGCACGACCATCGGGCTCTGGCAACCAGAATTTTGGCAAATTTGTAGGAAATCCCCGAAAAATGCGCGACGATCGGCGGATCGGCTCAACTGGATAAGCGATGAAACCGCCGCAACGATCGTCAACCAAATATCAACCATACTTGCAACAGGGCACCGGACGTGTAACATTGCAGTTGCCGGCTCGGGCCACGGGGTTCAGCGCCGGCTTTATTATTATGGCCAACGGAGACGGACTGGCATGACTGGTATCCACACGGCCGGGATCGACGGTCAAATTTCTCGCGGGCATTGAAACGATGCGCTATCTTACCACCGACTATCCGGTGTTTTCGCTCGCCCCCGGGCCTGCGGAAGCCTATCCGCGGGTGCTGCTAGCGCTGGCCGCCCCGGTTCCCTACGACTACGACCCGGTATACCGCGCGACCTATCAGCGGGTCGCGGAAAAGCTGCATCAAATCGTGAAATCGGAGACAGTGCCGGTCATTCTGCAGGGAGAACCGGTCCTCGCGATCGAGGCGGCGGCGGCGTCGCTGATCGGCCCCCAGGATGTGGTGCTGAACTTGGTTTCGGGGGTCTACGGCAAAGGTTTTGCTCCCTGGGCGGGGCGATCCGGCGCGCGCGTGCTGGAACTCGCGGTTCCCTACGACCAGGTGATCGACGCGGACGCGGTGGCGGCATTTCTCGAGCTGCATCCGGAAGTGACGGTGGTTGCCGGCGTCCATCACGAAACCCGCGCGGGCACGATCAACCCGGTCGAGGAAATCGGCGCGGTGGTCGCCCGGCACGGAGCATTGTTTCTAATCGATGCGGTTTCATCCTTTGCCGGGATGAGCATCGATGCGGCGAGTTCGCATTGCGACATGTTCATCTGCGGTCCGCACAAGTGCCTGGGATGCCCCCCGGCGCTGTCGATCATCGGGGTCTCGGAGCGGGCCTGGGCAAAAATGCGGGCAAATCCGACCGCGCCGCGTGGTTCGGCGTTGAGCGTACTGGATTGGGAGAACGCGTGGCGCCCGGAGAAGCCATTCCCCTTCACCTCGTCGGTGGCGGAAATTCACGCCCTGGAAGCCGCGATCGAGCTTTATCTGGCCGAGGGGCCGGAGCGGGTTTGGGCGCGTCATCGCGTCACCGCGCGGGCGTTTCAGGCCGGCGTGGTGGCGATGGGATTGCGACTGTGGCCAGGCGAGGCGCGGTTTGCTTCGACCACGACAACCGCGGTGCGGGTGCCGGAAGGGGTCGATAAGAAACTGCTGCTGGCAGAGATGCGTGCGCGCTACGGGGTCATATTCGTCACCGGGTTCACCGAGACCTGGGGGGAAATCGTGCGGGTTGCGCACATGGGACCCAACGCCCACCCGATTTATAGCGTGATGGCGCTCTCGGCGCTGGGGGGCGCGATCGGCAAATTGGGGGTGGTGGTCGATCTGCCGGCGGGAATAAGCGCGGCGATGGCGGTCATCGATGCGGATGGGACCTAAACTAGCCGCCAGGCGGCAGATTGGCTGGGGCAACCAGGCAGTGCGATTTGGCCGCAATCCCGCCCAGGAATATGACCCGAATTCAACCAATCTTGCATCGGGTCGCGTAGCGGTCCAAATTGGTGAGAATAATGCGCCAACCTAAGGCTGGCTCCCGGCCTGCCGCAACGGCGGACGACCCTAAGACACGGAGTGATATAGTGACAGTGAGCGAGGCGAGACGCGGTGTTGCGGCGGCCGCGGAGCGTTCGTCGATCGGTAGCACGGCAGCGGTCTCATGGAACGGCGGCGGCCAGTTTGCCCAACTGATCGATTCCATTCGTGCGATCATCGCGGCCTCCGGTTCCGTCCCGCCGGAGCGGGTGATCGCGGAGGAACTGAGCGTCAAACGCCACACGCTGCGCCGTGCCCTGGAGATGATGCGGGTGCAGGGCGAGCTCGGGCCGGCGCAGGCCGGCCGGCGCGCCATCGCCGAGGTCGGTCCGCCGCGCGATCTGGTCAATTCCACCAACCCGTTTGAAGTCATGGAGATGCGTCTGCTGCTCGAGCCCTCTTTCGCCCGGCTCGCGGCGATGCGTTCGTCGCTGTTCGAAAGCGAACGGATTTGCCGTGCGGCGACCACGCCGGCGGGCGCCAATCCCAATGCGGCAGACATGATCTTTCACAAGGCGATTGCCGCGGGAGCGCGCAACAGCCTGGCGTCCGAGCTCTACGTGATCCTGAACCGGGTCGCCAGCGACGAACGGTTGCGCTTCACCGACAGCCAGACCGAGCTGATCGAGGAGCGGGTCAAGGCGCGCGACGCCGAACACAAACGGATTGCGGATGCCATCGCCGCGCGCGATCCCGACGAGGCCGAGCGGGCGATGCGCGAACACTTGACGGCGGTGCAGCACAAGATCCTGGGGCGGTTGGTGCCGGGCCCTTCGTCCTGAAGCGTCGGTCCGGAATGATAGTTAGTGAAATCAATAGACTAAAATTAAGGAAGAATCTTCTTTTTGTGAACAAAAAGAAGCAAAAAAACTTTATCACTTGGTTTTTTGCCGCGCCGCGTGTGCAGACTTCCAGCCCAATTGATTAAAAGTTTTTGCTTCTTTTTTCAAAAAGAAGACTTCTTTCCTCGCTTCAACTTACTGTTTTCATTTATTATCGTTCAGAACGCATACTGATCATCGGCGCCAGCCTGGGCGACGGTACTCAACCATAAATTGGTTGACCACGTCCGGCACCCGTTTGGCGCGTCCGAATTGCGTGGAGATTCGTGCTGGAATCCGTCTTTTCCAGTGTTTTTCTGGTAGATTACCGCCCGTACTCGCAACTGCCGCATGCCATATTTGCTTCCGAAACCGCCGCTGCGGCGAAAAAAGATGTTGACCAATTTATCACATAATGGTTGATCAAGGGGGTTCCGACCCGGTGGTTGGCCGGCACCGCCGATCTACTGCCGACTTGCCTGCTGATTATGCTCGAATGCTGATAGGCCCGACATAGGAGTAGCCTCGTGGACGCGCAGTTCAAATTGCTGGTTGATCCGGCGGCGCATAGTTTGAAGACCGGGGAAGAATTCAAGCGATCGCTCGACGACGGGCGGGCGCTTTGGGTCAATGGCAAGCGGCTCAACTCGGTGTTCGATGAACCCGCGCTCGCCGCCGGCATCGATCTGCTGGCATCGATGTTCGACGATCAATTCAAGCCTGAATTCGCCGACGCCACCACCTATGTCGATCCGCACAGCGGTCGGGTGGCCAGCCGGGCCTGGCAGGTGCCGCGGACCATCGCCGACTTGCAGGACCGGCGTAAGATGATCGAATACACCAGCTTGAAAACCGCTGGCACCTTCGGCCGGCCACCTGATCTGGCGCCGGCGATCGCGGTCGGCCTGTTGGCCTACCTGCCGACATTCAAAGCCAAGCGTTCGTTGATCGAAGGCTGCACGCCGGATTTCGCCGAAAACATCGAACGCTATGTTCAATATGGCCGCGATCAGAACCTCACCGCCTCCGAAAGTCTGACCGGCCCGCAAAACGATCGTTCGTCGCCGAAGGGTGTCGAGGCGTCGCTGCTGAAAGTGAAGTCGGTCGAGCCCGGCGGTATCCGCATTTCCGGCATCAAGACCGTGGGCTCGGTTTCGGCGCAGGCGAACGAGATCTTCTTCACCAATCTGGGCGGCATTCGCGATACGCCCGCGGAGGCTTGCATTTGGGCTTCGGTGCCGGTGGCCTCGGGCGGGATTCGGATGATTTCACGTGAGATGGTGTCCCATCCGGGATCGAGCGCATTCGACCATCCGATCGGCCACCTGGGCGAGGAGGCCGACCAGCTGATCATCTTCGACAATGTCTTTGTGCCGGCGGAACGGATTTTCAATCTCGGCGATCCGGCCGCGATGCAATATTACGGGCCGGTCTGCGTGTTCGCGCATTGGCATGTGCTCACCCGTCTCGCGGTCAAGGCGGAACTGTTCGTCGGCGCCGGCCAGCTGGTGCTGGATGTGCTGGGCACCGGCCATATTCCGGCGGTGCAGAGCATGCTGGGCGAGTTGATCGAGTATGCCCAAACCTTACGCGCCTTCATCACCGCGGCCGAGGCACTGGCCAAACCCACCGAGGGCGACGTCATGGCCCCCGATGTGGGCATGCTCACCGCGGGAAGGCTGCATTCAATTCAGCATTATCCCCGTATCATCCACACACTTCAGGAACTGTGCGGACAGGGGCTGGTGATGCGGTTCGGCAAGGCGGCGTTCGACAACCCGGATATCGGCCATTACCTGCACGACATGCTGCCGGGAAAGGGCGTCAGCGCCGAAACCAAGGAAGTGCTGATGAATTTCATTTGGGATATGACGGCAAGCTCGCTCGCCGGGCGCATCGCCTTGTTCGAGAATGTCAATGCCAGCCCGGCGCCGCGGCTGCGCGAGCGGTTGTACAACGAGGTGAAGCGGGACCGGTTTGTCGATCAGGTGAAACAGCTTGCCGGGATGCGGTGACGGCAAGGGCCGGCCTCCTTCCCGCGAAAGGCGCGCATTTGCCAAACTACCACGACCTCGATGGGCTAACCCTGGCAGGCCTGGTGCGATCCGGCGAGATCACGCCGGATGAGCTGCTCGATGCGTCGCTGGCGCGGATGGCCGCCGGTGAACCTGCGCTCAACGCGGTGGCGCATCGTTTCGAGGACCAGGGACGTGCCGCGATCGCCGCCGGTCTGCCGGCGGGCCCCTTCACCGGGGTGCCGTTTCTGCTCAAGAACACCGGGCTCGAGGTTGCCGGTACGGTGCTTTCCACCGGTTCGCGTCTGTTCGACGGCGTCATCTCGGCCGCGGATGCCACCTTGGCGGCGCGCTACAAGGCGGCCGGGCTGGTCTTGATCGGCAAGACCAATACTCCGGAATTTGCCCTCAGCTTCACCACCGAACCCGAAGCGTTTGGCCCCACCCGCAACCCCTGGGACCTAAGCCGGAGTCCGGGTGGATCGTCGGGCGGGTCGGCGGCAGCAGTGGCGGCGGGGTACGTACCGATGGCGCATAGCTCGGACGGCGCCGGCTCCACTCGGGTGCCGGCCGCCCATTGCGGCCTGTTCGGCTTCAAGCCGAGCCGCATGGTCAATCCACTCGGCCCGATCGCGGTCGAGGGCATCGCCGGGATGTCGACGCCGCACGCGGTTACCCGTAGTGTGCGCGACAGCGCGGCGTTGCTGGATGCCACCGCGGGCGCCGATGTCGGCGATCCCTACGCAGTGCCGGCGCAAGGACCGTTCCTGGCCGCAACTTCGGTCGAGCCCAGGCGGCTTCGCATCGGTTTTACCCCCGCCTCGCCGCTCGGAACATTGGTGGATCAGGAATGTGCGGCCGGGGCCGCCGAGGCGGCGAAAACCTGCGCTGCCTTGGGGCACGAAGTAGAAGTCTGCTCCGCCGGCTATGATGCGCACGCGCTGCGGGCGGCATGGCGGGTGATCGCCGGCGTCAACGTACTGGCCTTGGTCACCGCGAGGGCGCGCACGCTTGGGCTCGCCGATCTCACCGGCTGGATCGAGCCGGTGAATCTGGACTGGATCGAAGAGGCAAGATCACTGCCCGCGACGGCCTATCTCGCTGCGGTCAATGTCTTGCACGCCACCGCCCGCGCGCTGGGCCGGTTCTTTCAGCGCTACGATCTGTTGCTGTCGCCCGCCGCCGCCGAACCGCCGCCGGAGCTCGGCCGGCTCGCCGGGGCAGGCAAGACGCTCGACCAATTCTACGACGCGTTCTGGACCCATGCGCCGTTTACCTGTGCCTTTAACGCCGCCGGCTGCCCGGCGATGAGCCTGCCGTTCGGCACCACCAGCGGCGGGCTGCCGCTTGGCGTGCAGGTTGGCGCGGCATTCGGGCAGGACGCGCTGCTGTTCGCTGTTGCCGGCGAGATCGAACGGGCACGGCCGTGGGCGCAGCTTCGTCCGCGACTGGCGATCGGGGGGCGGGCATGATGCGGTTTCCCTCGGCGCGGCAGGTGGTGGGCGCGGTTAAGGCGGGCAGGCAAACACCCGAGCAGATCTGCCGGGCGCAGGTCGAACGGATCGAGGCCGCGGAAACCGATGTGCAGGCTTGGCAACATCTGGACCTCACGAACGCGCTCGCGGCAGCGCGGCAAGTTGATCGGTCCGCACCGCTGGCGGGCGTCTGCTTCGGCGTCAAGGACGTGATCGATACCGCAACGATGCCGACCGGATATGGGTCGGCGGCCTACGCAGGTTTCCAGCCGGCATGGGATGCCCCGATCGTCACGCGGACGCGACAGGCCGGCGGGGTGATCCTGGGAAAGACCGTAAGCACGGAATTCGCCATGTCGAGCCCCGGCAAGACCCGCAATCCGGCCAATCTCGCGCATACGCCGGGCGGATCTTCGAGTGGATCGGCGGCAGCGGTCGCAAGCGGCATGGTGCAGGTCGCATTTGGCACCCAAACTTCGGGCTCGATCATTCGCCCCGCCGCCTATTGCGGCGTCGTCGGCTATAAGCCGAGTTTCGGATTACTGAACCGCACCGCCATCAAGGTTCTGTCGGAGAGTCTCGATACGCTTGGCGTTATCACCGGAGATGTGGGCGATGCGGCTTGGGTGACCGCGGTGCTCGCTGAGCGGCCCGAGCTTTTGCCGGGGCCACGGACGGGCGCTCTGCGCATCGGCGTTTTCCACGGTTCCCGCCGGTTGGAGGCGCTTCCAGAAACGGTTACTGCGTTGGAACTGGCCGCGAGCGCGAGCAGCCTTGCTGGTGCCGCGGTGCGCCAGCTTCCGGTTCCCGAATTTTTTGAAGAGCTTTACCGCCATCATGATGCGGTGATGGGGTGGGAAACGCCGCGCTCGCTTGCCTTCGAACGCGAATCTCTGGCCGGCCAAATTACCGAAACAACCAGAAGGTTGCTTGATCGACTGGCAACCACCACGCTCGCGGAATATGACGCCGCCCGGCGCGCGCTCGATCGCCGGGCGGAGTTGCTCGACCGAATTCTTGGCGGCTGTGATGTGTTGCTGACCCCGGCAGCACCCGGCGAGGCACCGCTTGGTTTCAGTTCCACCGGTGACCCGATTTTCAACAAAATATGGACCTTGCTGCATGGGCCGTGCCTTACGCTACCGGTGTTGAGTGGTCCGCGTGGATTGCCGGTGGGAGTGCAAATTGTCGGCCGGCTGGGCGAAGATGCCGCCTTGCTCCGCGCCGCCAGCTTCATCGAAGACGCATTGGCGGCATTGCCGGAAGGAGCGCGAGCGTGGCCATAAGCAATGTCGATCTGGTGGCAGCGTGGCAAGACGTTTTGACCTTGTCGAAATTGACCGCAGGCGAACAAGTGTCTTTGCTGATCAGCGACGACAGCAATCGGCAAGTGATCGAAACCGCGCGCATCGCGATTGGCCAAATGGGCGCGATTCTAACCATCCTCACCTTGCCGCCGCTGAACGGCGATGTAGCGCTGAGCCGGGACAAATCAGGCTTCGTCGGCAAGACGCCGCTCGCGGGAAACCGAACGGCTCTGGCAGCACTCAAGGCCAGCGATTTGGTGATCGATACCATGCTGCTGCTGTTTTCCCCCGAGCAGGCGGAGATTTTGCAGGCCGGTGCACGCATGTTGCTTGCGGTCGAGCCGCCGGAAATTATGCTGCGGATGAAACCGACCGCCGAGGATGGGCACCGCGCTACCGTGGCGGCCACTCTGCTGGGCAGAGCCCGCGTCATGACTGTTACTTCGCCGGCCGGCACCGATTTCCGTTGCGATCTGGGGCAATATCCGGTGCTGCGCCAAAAAGGTTACGTCGACGAACCCGGCGGCTGGGATCACTGGCCGAGTTGTTTGGTCGCGACCTGGCCC
>Ga0302314_10004499_pt1 | contig 25629 bp, 27 predicted proteins | sample III_Palsa_N2_3_FD_200533 | JGI IMG/M metagenome (GOLD analysis project Ga0302314, IMG submission 200533) | Peat permafrost microbial communities from Stordalen Mire near Abisko, Sweden - III_Palsa_N2_3 | ecosystem: Environmental > Terrestrial > Soil > Palsa > Peat permafrost | place: Sweden... | reverse complement strand
GCGGGCTTTCGGACTGCTGCCGCAGCCCGAGTCACTTTTCTTTGCTGGCCCACGTTCGCGCTTGGAGCGCGAACGAACAGCGAAGCTGGCCCGAAGGGCGGAGGGCAGGATGCCCGGAGTCAAGAAAAGTAACCCAAAGAAATGGCCTAGCGAGCCCGTCGCGGCCAAGAGCGTGTGCGGTTACGCCTTGCCGACAGGGTTCGCTACTCACAGAGTCCTTGCCGCCGCTATGCCGCGACCGCTCGGGAGCCGCCGCAAGGGAGGAACCGTGGCATGGATGATGAAATGACAACTTTAAGTTGCAATTCACAAGCGGCTCTCTTGGGGCCGTAGCCTGGCGATGCGCAGCGAGCCAGGCCTTTATTTGTCTTGGCCAACGAGCGCTCGCGGCATAGCGGCGGCAGCTCCTTTTGAGTAGGTAACTGGTAGACAAGGCGTAATCTTGCTTGCTTGTAACCCCATCGAGTTGCGTCAGGCCATTTCTCTTGGTTACTTCTCTTTGGGCCAGCAAAGAGAAGTGACTCGGGCTGCGGCAGCAGTCCGAAAGCCCGCCGCAGGCGAGCCAGATCGCGGAAACAGATGTCGCCTGCCAAAGACCTTGAAAGGCGACGCTCAGGACTCCGCGTTGAGCGGCTCATCGAGCCGTCGCTGCAGATCAAGCGTGGCCGTCAGTTGCCAAGCCATCGCCAGCAACGGTGACGGTATTTTCTGACGCAGGCGCAGCATGCCCACGGTGGCGCTGTACGGCGGGTCCAGCGGGTGCAGTGAAATATCCCGGCCTAGAAAATAATCGGGCAAGGCGCTGATCGGCATCACGCTGCACATCTCGCCGCTGCGCACCAGCGCGTAGAGCACGCTGATGGTGTTGGTCTCCATCGTCACGCGTGGCGCGACGCCAGCCTGGTGGAACGCCTCGTCGATGATCGCGCGGTTGTGCATCTCACGATGGAACAGGCATAGCGGCAGGCGGGCCGCCTCCGCCCAGGTCAACCGCGGCTTCAGCGAGCGCCCTGGCCGCGTACCCGCCACCAGCACGTAGCGCTCGGCGTACAGCGGCTGTACTTCGCAGACCTTGTGCGGCACCTGGTCCATGTAGGTGATGCCCAGGTGCAGCTCCTGCCGCTTCAGCCGCTGTAGGATCTGCCGCGTGCTGAGCGAGTGCAGTTCCAGCTGGATGTCCGGGATCGCATGCCGGTAGGCCACCACCAGCAGCATCGAGGCCTGCAGCGCCGAGGGCACTGCACCGATCGCCAGATGCCCGCCGGCGACCGAACGGGCCATGGCGGCTTCCTGGCGCAGGCCGTCCAGCGAGGCGAGCATCTGCCGCGCCCAGGCCAGCACGCGCTCGCCCTCGGGGGTGAAGCCGATGAAACGGCGATCGCGCCGGATGATAGTGATGCCCAGTTCGCGCTCCAGCTGCCGCACGCCGGCCGACAGCGCTGGCTGGGTCACCTGGCAACTCTCCGCGGCCTGCGCGAAGTGCCGATGCTGGGCGAGCGCGACCAGGTAGGTGAGCTGGCGTACGAACACGCGGCGGTCCTTGGAAAGGGCGCGGGAAAGGGCGGGAACCCGGCGGCGGCCATGCACGGCGGCCGCGCCACCGGTCTACAGACGCCGACTGTCGCCCATCGCGCCCGACGCGGCTAGCCGCGATGCAACACGGCCGCCATGGTAGGGAAACCGCCGATCGGCGATAATCGGAGGTCGATTCCGCTTTATCTCTGCCTGGCCGCACTCGCTGCGGCTGGCACACCGCCCTCACGGAGCCAGCATGCAATACATCTACACCATGAACGGCGTCAGCAAGATCGTGCCGCCGAAGCGGCAGATCATCAAGGACATCTCGCTCTCGTTCTTCCCCGGCGCGAAGATCGGCCTGCTCGGCCTGAACGGCGCCGGCAAATCCACCGTGCTCAGGATCATGGCCGGCGTGGATACCGATTTCCAGGGCGAGGCACGCCCGCAGCCGGGCATCAAGGTCGGCTACCTCGCGCAGGAGCCGCAGCTCGATCCCGAGAAGACCGTGCGCGAAGCTGTGGAAGAAGGCGTCTCGGTCATCCTCGATGCGCAGAAGCGGCTGGAAGAAGTCTATGCCGCGTATGCCGAGGAAGGCGCCGATTTCGACAAGCTGGCGAAGGAGCAGGAAGCGCTGGAAGGCCTCCTCGCCGCCAACGACGCGCATGCGCTGGAGCGCCAGCTTGAAGTGGCCGCCGATGCACTGCGCCTGCCGCCATGGGAGGCCAAGATCGGCCCGCTGTCCGGTGGCGAGAAGCGTCGCGTGGCACTGTGCCGCCTGCTGCTGTCCAAGCCCGATATGCTGCTCCTGGACGAACCCACCAACCACTTGGACGCCGAGTCGGTGGACTGGCTGGAGCAGTTCCTGCAGAGCTACCCCGGCACCGTGGTTGCGGTCACCCATGATCGCTACTTCCTCGAACACGCCGCCGAGTGGATCCTCGAGCTCGACCGCGGCCGCGGCATTCCGTGGAAGGGCAACTACACCGACTGGCTGGAACAGAAGAGCGAACGCCTGGCGCGCGAAGAGGCCTCGGAAAAAGGTCGCCAGAAAGCCCTCGCACGCGAGCTGGAGTGGGTGCGTTCGGCCGCCAAGGGCCGCCAGTCGAAGGGCAAGGCGCGTATCAACCGCTTCGAGGAACTCAACTCCGTCGAGTACCAGAAGCGCAACGAGACCAACGAGCTCTACATCCCACCGGGCGAGCGCCTGGGCCAGGAAGTGATCGAGTTCAAGAACGTCTCCAAGTCGTTCGGCGACAAGCTGCTGATCGACGACGTCTCGTTCAAGGTGCCGCCGGGCGCCATCGTCGGCGTGATCGGCCCGAACGGCGCTGGCAAGTCGACCCTGTTCAAGCTGATCATCGGCCAGGAGCAGCCTGACCAGGGCGAGGTGAAGCTGGGCCATACCGTGCAGCTGGCGTATGTCGACCAGTCGCGCGACAGCCTCGACCCGAACAAGAACGTGTGGCAGGAAATCTCCGACGGCGCCGACATCATCACCATCGGCAAGTACGAGCTGCAGTCGCGCGCCTACCTCGGCCGCTTCAACTTCAAGGGCACCGACCAGCAGAAAATGGTCGGCAGCCTGTCCGGCGGCGAACGCGGTCGCCTGCACCTGGCCAAGACCCTGATGCAGGGCGGCAACGTGCTGCTGCTCGACGAACCGTCCAACGATCTCGACGTGGAAACCCTGCGCGCGCTGGAAGACGCGATGCTGGAATTCCCCGGCTGCGCGATGGTGATCTCGCATGACCGCTGGTTCCTCGACCGCATCGCCACCCACATCATCGCGTTCGAAGGCGACTCGCACGTCGAGTTCTTCCCCGGCAACTACAACGAGTACGAAGCCGACAAGAAGCGCCGCCTCGGCGACGATTCCGGCCCGCACCGGGTGAAGTACAAGAAGCTGGCCTAAGCGCCCGCGCCGTCCCGTTTCGAACAGAGACGGGGCGGCGCCACTAGGCGTATTCGACGAAGGCCAGCACGGCACTGCCGCGCGGCACCTGCAGCCGGCAACGCTGCTGCACGACCGGTACGCTCTCGGCCTGCCCGGGCGTCCAATGGCCGTCGTTGCCGACTTCCGCACCGGCAAAGCTGACCTGATGAATCTCTTCAAGCGCGGGCGCCTGCAAGCGCCACAGCCGCACGCGTGTAGCCGCCTCGCCCAGCGTCACGTGCACGTCCACATCGCGCTGCGCGTCCTTGTTGAACAGCGCGAACTGGCGACGACCATGCTTGTCGGCCGCGTACGCCGTGAGATTCGTGCCGTTCGTGGCGAGCTCGGCGCCGATGAATCGTGCACCGCCGAACTGCTGCGCCAACAACAGGCCGTAATACAGCGGTCGCGCGTAAAAGCCCAGCCCGGCGTCGCCGGCAATCGGGCTGTAGCGGCCGCTGATTGCGTCGAGCCGCTGCTTGTAGTCGCCTTCGCCGGGTTTGGCCGCGACGTTCTTGTCCAGCGATGCTTCCAGCACCGACAGCATGCCCGAGTGCACCTGGATGCCGTTGATGCCGGCCTGCGCCGCCGCCAGCGCGAAATCGCCGCCCCACAAGGCAGCGGCGAAGGTATTGCTCACGCCGAGCTTACCGCCGGAATAATACGAATTGACCTCGGTCAGATAGCACGCCAGTCCGCGCCGGCCGGCCGCCTCGGCGATCTGCGCCGCCTCGGCGAAGAAATGCGGATCGCCCGCAAGCAATTGGGTGATGCTGGTCGCGGCGTCGCGCGCGCCACCGCGGTAATAGTGCCGGCTCAGCGCGGCGAGATCCGGCACCTGCTGTGCGAAGCGCAGCACCCAATCCGTACTGGCACCGGTATCCGGGCCGGCGATCGGCACCGCGACGGCGGCGCGAATCGCCTGCGCGCTGCGCTGCCAACGCTGCAGGTAGTCGTCGTAGCCGATCGACTTGCCGTCGGCCCGCGGATAATCGTTCGGCTCGTTGCCGATCTGGATCGCCAGCAACTGCTCGCCTACCGCCTGATGCACCGCCTGCGCCAATTGCGCGGCCATCTGCGGCTTGTCGATCTTCAGGTTGACGCCGAAGATCAAGCGCCATCCGGTCGCACGCAGGAACTCGGCGAGGTTGGCCAGTTGCCGTGGCGTGATCGGATACGGACGGCTAAACACCGCGCCGGGCGGATTCTCGAATGTCGGCAGTTCGCCGCGATACTCGCTCCACACGGAGTAGTCGCTGGAATTGCCGCCGATGCGCAACACGCCGTGCGGATTCAGTCGCCGCAACAACCCGATCAGCGCCGTGTTGTGGCGCGAGAAAAAATCGGCGTCGTGCAATTGCAGCGTTTCGTAGCTGAGCCCGATCAACGCCTCGGAAATCCGCGCACCTTGCACCTCCGGCCTGAGCGTGAGGCTGGCTTCGCTGATCGATGCGCTGCCGTGCGGCAGGCCGTCGGCGAATAGCGGGCCGAGCGCGGCGCTAGCGGCTAATGTGCCCGCCAGGTGTAGGAAGCGCCGACGTGAAACGGAGTCGATTGGATCTTCCATCGGCATGCTCCTGTTGGACATTGCGTAGTGAGCACCGCGTGCGCGAAAGCGCCTGGCCGGCGAGCGGGCACATCGACCATAGCGCAGGATAGAATGCGCGGACAACGCGGCGCCTTCTGTCGCCAAGGCTTCCCATGCGCTTTCAAGACGCCCTGCTCGATCGCTGGCAGCAACACCACACCCTGGTCTGCGTCGGCCTCGATCCCGAACTTGCCCGATTTCCCGCGCACCTGCGCAACGCGCCGGACGCGGTGTTCGAATTCTGCCGCGCCATCGTCGATGCCACCGCTGAGCTGGCCTGTGCGTTCAAGCCGCAGATCGCCCACTTCGCCGCGCTGCGTGCCGAGGATGCGTTGGAACGGCTGATCGCGCATATCCACGAGCAGCATCCGGGCGTGCCAGTGATCCTCGACGCCAAGCGCGGCGACATCGGCAGCACTGCCGAGCGTTATGTGGTCGAAGCGTTCGACCGTTACGGCGCCGATGCGGTGACGCTCAATCCCTATCTCGGCCGCGATTCGGTGCAGCCGTTTCTCGATCGTGCCGACAAGGGCGTGATCCTGCTCTGCCACACCTCCAACCCCGGCGCCGCCGACCTGCAGGATCTGCTTGTCACCGACCGGAGCGGCGGCAGCCTGCCGCTCTATCAGCATGTCGCGCGCACCGTCGCGCGGGAATGGAACGCGCACGGCAACTGCGTGCTAGTCACCGGCGCCACCTGGCCCGAACAATTGGCCGAAGTGCGCGCCCTGGTCGGCGAGATGCCGCTACTGGTGCCGGGCATCGGTGCGCAGGGTGGCGACGTCGAAGCGGTGGTACGTAACGGCCGCAGCGCCGATGGAACCGGTCTGCTGATCAGCTCGTCGCGCGCGATCATCTACGCCGGCAGCGGTGAAGATTTCGCGCAGGCGGCGCGCGCGGCTGCACTGGAATTGCGCGATACGATCAATCGTTATCGCTGAGGGCTCGTTGCGCCTGCTTTGCCGGGGAATAGGCCGGATGCGGTATTTTATCCGCGATTTTCTGGGCGTATGCTCCGGACCCCGGGGTATTAAAACTACTTAACGACTCGCCGCTTGTTTCTCATCGAGAATGGGCGAGCCATCCAGGCCCGCACAGGAGAGTGTCCGCCATGCGAAAGATCGCCCTTTGGCCCCTGGCCGCGACTTTGGGAGTCGCAGTCGCCGGCTATGCCTCTCCGGTAAACAAACCATCCACCCCCAAGCCGCAGGCATCTGCATCCAACCCGCAGGAGCAAACCATGACCTCGTCTCTGAGCGCCGAAGAAATCGGCCACCGCGTGCTGAAGCTGATCGACGGCATTCATAACATCGACGACATCTCACCCGAGCACATCGAAGAAGTGTTCGGGATGAAATTGGTCGTCAATCCAAGCGACTCCAACGATTATGGCTACGATGGCAAATTGACCGATGCATGGACCTATAGCTTCGGCTCCGTCACGGACTCGAAGGGCGGCAAGCCCACCCAATTGAGGTTGTCCTTCGACGATCAGACGCGCAAGGGCGCCGACATGACGCCGATCTGCGGCCTCGACCTGGACGGCTACGCGAAAAACCTGACCGCCGCGGGATTCAAGGCATCCCCCTATTACGCCGAACACGGCCGGCTCATTTCCTGGGATTTCTCGCGCGGCAAAGTCGCGGTAAAGATCAATGTTCGCGGCGAAAGCAACGCCAAGGCCACGCACAACTGCGTGTCGATCCTCACCCTCGACATCGTCGACGCCTAAGGGAGACCGTCATGCCGACTCGTGAAGAAAAGCTGGAAGCGATGCTCAAGGATTTCGATACACGCACCCAGAGCGACCCGAACAAGCCCGGAGAAAATCTGCGGCATGTGCTGGACAAATCGCCCGATTTGAAGGAGCGCGTGCTCGAATCGGTCGATAAGGATCAGTTGAAGAAATTCGAGCTGCTGCCCGCCAACGCCCATGCGGGCGGTAGTTTCGACCCCACCCATGGGGTCATGAACCTGCCGCAGGACAAGCTGGATGTGGCCGACAAGGACAAAGCGGCGATGGCCGAACTGGTCTTTGTGACCGGCCACGAAATCCAGCACTCGCTGAACAGTGCCGCCTACGTCAAAGACGCCGAAAATAAATTCGACACCGATACCAAGAAAATCGCCGACGGACCCGGACCCCACGACTATACGGCCAGCATCAAGGACAAGCTTCAGGTCAACCGCAAGGACGAAGCCGAGGCGAACCTCGGCGGGTTCAATGCATTGGCTTCGCAAGTAAAAAAAGACAATCCCGATGCGACCCTTGGGGATATCTACAAAGCCAATCCTTTCCGCATGAATGATTTCATCGATGTCTCGGGCACCCGCGGACACCAGACCTATACGATGAAGCCCGACCTCACGCTCGACCAGGGCAAGGACGGCAAGCCGGTCATGCACATCACCGCCACCGCCGATAACGTCGAGGCGATGGGCAAGCACTATTTCGACCAGACCCCGGCTCAGGCACGGCTCGGCAACAACGGCAACCAGGATTACAAGCACTACTACGGCGAAGGCGCGATCAGCTTGATCGATTACCATGAGCAGGTGGCCACTGCGGACCATAAGGCGGCGGACCCTTCGTATACGCCCCCGGAAGCACGAATCGACCTCAAGGAGCTTGGGCTCGATAAGAACTTGCTCGATCCTGGCCTGCAGTACACCGATACCAGTCCTGGCAGGGCGCATCCTATTGTTGAGGGCGCCAGTGCTCAGCAGCCAACGAAGGGGCCGTTCGGCGATCCGGCACTAGATCAGGCTTACCAGGCCTTGCAGAAAGGCAATGATGCCCAGCTCAATAAGGCTGCGCAGAGCATTCAAAACTCGCCGGATGGCCAGCAACTCGTGCAAGCGGGCCAGCAAGCGTTGAAGCAACAGCAGCCGCCCGAGCAACCCGTCCAGGCGCCGCAGGCGCCAACCCGCTGACGCGTTCCACTCGGTAGCCACCCATGGATGAAGCGCGCATGCACGGTGATGACGACGACGAGTTGAGCACGGCGCGGGCGGCTCTTACGGAAGCCGCCCGCGCCGTGCTGATGATGCTCGCGAAGACGGATCAGCGCGATACACAGATGCGCGAAACCTTTGGCAAGGAACTGCAGACGCTGCGCAACGAGGTCACCCAGGTGCGCGGGGAAATCGCGACCATCGTCCGCAATGCCAGCACGCAGATCGCGGCAGATGCGAAGCAGGCCGTCTCACCCGTCGCCGCCGAGTACAACCGTGCGGTAAGCGCCACCTCGGCCCAACTGCACCACGCGGGCAAGACCGTCTGGCTCTGGTTTGCTTCAGGCGTCGTCATGCTGCTGCTGGCACTGCTCGTCGGCTGGGCAGTGCTGGGCTACTACCGTCATGAACTGGCCGACAGCAAGGCGCAGCTGCAGGACTACAAGGACGCCATGCCCGTGCTGCAGGCATTCGCTGCGTCCGATGCCACCTTGTGCGACGGGCGCCTGTGCGTGAACACGGATGAAGGCTCGCGATTCGGCGACAAGCGCCAATACCGTCAGGCCAAGCCAAGGCCGCGGCAGTAACTGCGCCGCTACTGACCGTCGTTCTCCACGCGGTCCGTCACGAGCAGCGGCAAACGATGACGCCCCCAGCCTTGGCAGCACGCTTCTGTTTTAACTCGCGTAGACCTGCAGGCGGTCATCGCGCCATACGAACAACTGCGTGGAAAGTGCATACGCCGAACCGGCGGCGATCTCCCTCGCCATCTCGCGCAGGCTCGCGATCGCCTCGCCATCGTCATTGCCGCAGACCAGCAATTCGTCGCGTGCGGGAATCGCCAGCACCGGCTCGCCGGCCAGTTCGATACGCGGCCGCCACTGTTCCAGCAACAGCACCATGCTGGCGTCGTAGTTGCGATCCAGCCTCGCCGCATAGCGTCCACCGCCGCCGGCCAGTTCGAGTTGCGGCAGCATCTCCTGCAGGTTGTGCAGCGCCTTGTCGTGCAACTGTTCCAGATCCAGCCCGAGCCGCGCCAGCGCATCCTCGCGCAGATAGCTCATCGAGTCGGCCGTGTCCTCGACATAAACCAGCAACAGGTCGCTAGCCAGAGGGCGAATCAGCAGATGTGCGATGGCGTCCGCCATATTTGCCGTCTGCAACTGGCTGGCCGACGCCGCGAGCCAATTCTGCGTCTTGATCACCGGCAATAGCCGCGTCGCGTCGATGGCGGTCGAATCGAAGCTCCTGTTGGCGGCCTCCGCCTGCGCCACGCCTTCCGCCAGCAGGGCGTCGAGTTCGAGCGGCGCCTGCTGGTAGCGACGATAGATATTCCCCATGAACTGGCTGCTTTTGAAGCCGTTCGCCGCTTGCAGATGCACGCTGGTCTGCCCTGCACTGTCCGCATACTTGACGACGACCTTGCCTCCTGGAAAACCTTGTCGCAGTACTTCGGCGTAGCGCTCGGCTAAAGCCCGATGCGACATCGGCGTCCCATCGTTCTTCGCATGATCGCCCTTGCCGAACCACTTGCCAAAAATCGGCATGACGCCTCCTCGTGATGACGTTGGTGAGTCACATGTGCGGGCATCTGCGCGCTTATCCGGCTGCGCGCGATCGAGGACCGCGCCTTCAGCACCATGTTCGAACCTTGCAGCGACTTTGCCAATCCGGACATCCGGCAGGCTTGACTCTAAAATAGCTTGCTAGCATTCTAGCAACCTCGTCAAAGGAGGTCTCTCGCCATGTCTCATGATTCAACCGGGCCGGAAAGCACGGCCGCCCGGGTCGCCCTATGGCGTGCCCTGCATCTTCAGGTCGATTCGCCGCCGCACGTATTCGAAGACGATATCGGCCTCAAGTTGGTCGCGCCGGCCGACGGCTGGCGCCAGCGACCGGACATGCACCCGCAGGGCACCAGCCCGTTCCGCGCCTCCATCGTGGCGCGCGCGCGCTTCATCGATGACCTGGTGGCGGAACAGGCCGGCCGCGGCGTCGGCCAATACGTCATCCTCGGCGCCGGGCTGGACACCTTCGCGCAGCGTCATGCGGAACTTGCCTCCGGTCTGCGCATCTTCGAGGTCGATCCGCCCGGCCCGCAATCCTGGAAACGGCAGCGTCTGATCGAGCTGGGCTTCGGCGTGCCGGAATGGCTGCGGCTCGTGCCGGTCGATTTCGAAGCGGGCGACGCGTGGTGGCAAAAGCTGACGGCCGCGGGCTTCGACGCGAGCCGGCCCGCGGTGGTCGCCTCGACCGGTGTCAGCATGTACCTCAGCGTGGATGCGATCGTCGCCACGCTGCGCCAGGTCGCGGCGCTCGCGCCGGGGTCCACGCTGGCGATGTCTTTCCTGCTGCCGCTGGAGCATGCCGACCCCGACGTGCGTCCCGGGCTCGAGATGGCCGAGAAGGCCGCGCGTGCAAGCGGCACGCCCTTCATCAGCTTCTTCACGCCGGCCGAGATGCTGGCCCTGGCGCGCGACGCCGGTTTCCGCGAAGTCCAGCACGTATCGGCCGCGATGCTGACCGAACGCTATTTCGCCGGACGGACGGATGGCTTCCGCCCGCCCAGCCATGCCGAGGAACTGCTGCTAGCGACGACGTGATAGCTGCGCCTCACCTCAGCTACATTCACGCCCGACGAAAATCCCGAGGCGCAGCACTGGCGAGGATGGCGATTACGCGTGTGCCAACCTAGGGAATCAGCACCCAGCGACCACGCTGGCCGCCCTGCTCCAGATTGCGCTGCGCCTGCGCCGCTTCGACTAGCGGCAGGCTGCCGGCGATGCGCGGCTGCAAGCTGCCATCGGCGGCAAGCGCCAGCAACTCGGCGAGCCGCACGCCGTCGGCACGCACGCGTACCGCATCGGTGCGGATGCCGCGCACGGAGGCCGGCACGCTGGATGGGGTCACGCCGACATAGACGCCGCCATCCTTGACCGCAGTCAACGCGGGCTCGACTTGCGAAGCGGCATCCAGCACGCCGTCGTAGTGACCTTGCAGATCATGCAAATCGGTCACCCAGGTTTCGGCGCCGGCGTCGCGCACGAAGGCCTCGTCGCCGGCTCGCGCCACGGCGGTGACGCGCAAGCCGCGCCTGGCCGCGAGCGCGACGGCGAAGCCGCCGACGGCGCCGGCCGCGCCAGTCACCAGCAGCGATGCGCCGGCTGGCAAGTCCAACAGATCCAGCGCCTGGTCGGCGGTGAGCGCATTCAGCGGCAGGGTCGCCGCCTGTGCCGCCGTGAGACCGAACGGAATCGCGGCGACGGCCTCAGCCGGCACGATCACGTACTCGGCATACGTGCCCAGCGGCACATTGAGCTTGGCCAGCAAGGCGGCCACGACGGCGCCCTTGGCCCATCCTTCGACGCCTGCGCCCAGCGCGTCGATCGTGCCGGCGACATCCCAGCCGAGACCGGTGGTGGCGGGCTGGGTGATCCAGCCGAGTTCATGGAATACGCCCTGCCGAGTGATGACATCCACTGGATTCACCGCGGCGGCGGCAACGCGGATACGCACCTCGCCGGCGGCGGGTTCGGGTAGCACGGCCTGGATGACCTGCAAGGCTTCCGGGCCGCCCGGCTGGGTGATGACGACTGCACGCATGACACATGTCCTGTAGAGGAGTGGTGCGAAAAGACTATCCATGTCACTCTCTATTCGTAAGTAGGCACCTAAAAGTTTTTAGACAACCTAAAGGAGAGCGGTATGCCCACCCGTAGCGCGGCGCAACGGCGCGCCGAGGCCAAGCAGGCCTATAACGCCTATCTGGCCGAATGTCCGAGCCGGCAGTTGCTGGCTTCGATCAGCGACAAATGGGTGTCACTGGTGCTCAACGCGCTGGGCATGCAGGAAAGCAGCCGCTATTCGGACCTGGCGCGGCAGATCGCCGGCGTCAGCCAGAAGATGCTCACGCAAACCCTGCGCACGCTGGAGCGCGATGGCCTGGTGCGACGACAGGTAACCGCTGCGGTGCCGGTACGCGTTGACTACGCGCTGACGACGCTCGGCCGTTCGCTGCTGCCGGTGATCGAAGAGATCAAGCAATGGGCCGAGCAAAACATGAATCATGTGCGCCAGGCGCGCGGCCGCTACGACGCGCGCGCGTAATCGCCGAAACGCGGACCGCGGACATATGCCCGACCCAACGCATGTCACTTGTCGCTTGAGTCAAGTGGCGATCAAATCATTCACGTGAAGGATCAGGTTCCATTCCGCCCGAAGCACCAAGCGCTACGGACATCGATACGCGATGCCTTCCGCAGGAACGCTCAACATCCCCGAGGTGACCAGGCCTGCGTTGCCGCCCAGGCCCACAATCCTGTTGCGGAATTCGGTTCCGGCCTCATCGATGGGTAACAAGCCCTCCGAGTTTCTTGGAACCTGGATGTTCCCGACGGCTGTACAGCTGACCACGTCCGCGGCCGTCTTGGTCACTTTTACCTTGTCCGCGCCCGGTGCAGGGGTCACCGCGGAGCACGCCGTCAACAGAACCAAACAGATCGATGCCGCGAAAAAACCACAGATACGCCGGTGCATAGCTACCTCCACTGAGAGCGTTTTGACCAAGTATCTCTCTGAAGATCTGAACGCCTATCGCTGACCGAGCTGTCCTTCGTCGCGCAGGCTGAAGGGGTTGAAGCGGGTGCCGTAGTCGAAGGCATCGACGCCTTCCGCGCGCTTGAGCCAGCCGACCACCACGTAAGTGACCGGGGTCAGCACCACCTCCACCAGCACCTTCATGGTCCAGTTGAAGATGATCACCTTGACCAGCGTCGCGCTCTGCCAGATGCCGTAGAAGGCGATCGGGTAAAAGGTGAGGCTGTCGCAGGCCTGGCCGACGATCGTCGAGCCGATCGTGCGCGTCCACAGATGCCGGCCATTGGTAACCAGCTTGAGCCAGGACATCACGAAGGCGTTGGCGAAATCGCCCACCCAGTAGCCGATCAGCGAGGCCAGCGCGATCCGCGTGGTGCCGCCGAACACGGTCTCCAGCGCCGGTTGCAACTGCCGGTTGAACGGCTCCAGCGGGCTGGGCGGCAGGTGGATGATCGCCCAGGCCATGAAGCTGGCGAAGATCATCGCGCCGAAGCCGGCCCAGATCGCGCGCCGCGCCCGCGCATAGCCGTACACCTCGGTGAGCACGTCGCCGAAGATGTAGCCGATCGGGAAGAACAGATTGCCCGAGCCGAAACTCAGCGGCCCGATCCACGGCAGGTCGAGCGTGCTGACCTTGGCCGGCCCGATCAGGTTGGAGCACAGCAGCACCGCGACCATGCCGGCCACCAGCATGTCGTAATAGCGGAAGCCGCTACGGGGGACGGTCGTCATGCGTGAGCATTCCCGAGTGAGATCGCACGATGGTAGCCGCTTCGCCACCGCTGTAAACGATGCGCTATCGTAAGTCGCAACAGAGTCCCCCTCCCCAACTCAAGGACTGATCGCCCATGACTGATTCCGTCGACTTTCGCAATGAGGATCTGCAGCACCTGCAGCGGCAGATCACTTGGCTGCGCGCGGGGCTGATCATCGCCCTGCTGCTCATCGTAGGCCTGGCGCTGATGTTGTTCGTACACCAGCCGCAGGGCGTGATCCGCACGCACGGCATCGTGATCGTCGATGCTCAGGGCCGCGAGCGCATTCTGATCGGCGCACCGGTGCCGACGACCACCGAACGCACGCGCAAAAACGCGGAGACGCAATCGATCGTGTTCCTCGGCGCGGACGGCGCCGATCGCCTGATCCTCGGCCAGGCTCCAGGGCCCTACATCAACGGCAAGGCCTATCCGCGTATCGGCGACGCCTACGGCTTCGTGCTGCATGACGAAAAAGGCAACGAGCGCGGCGGCTTCGCCTACTTGAACATCGGCCGCGTCGCGCTTGGACTGGACCGCCCCGGCGGCGACGCCGTGGGCCTGATGGTAGACGACAAGAGCAAGTTCGCCGGCATGCTGATCGGTTATGCCGATCCGGCCGCACAGGGTCCGGCGATCAAGCTGGGTGCGGACGCCGGGCAAACAAATATCCAACTGTTCGGCAAAAACGGCCATCCACAGGCCGACCTCACCATCAACGGCACGGCGCCGCCCACGTGGCGCCTCGGCGATGCGGCGGCGGAGCAAGCCAAGCCGTGATAGCGACGATCAGAATTTCAGGAACCGTGGAGAGTACAAACATCGCTTCGCGGTCGTTCTAGCCCAGCAGAGAACATGATGAGCTCCGCCTCCACCATCGATCATGGCCGCCGCCGCTGGCTGCAGGCGACCGGCCTCGCCTTCGGCATGGCGGCGTTGCCGATGCAGCTTTGCGCGGCCACCGCGCCGGCACGTCGATCGCGATTGATCCTACTCGACACCGCCGGCGGCCCCACGCCGAAGGCGGAAAGGTCCGCACCGGCGAATGCGATCGTGATCGACGGCGTGATCTACGTGATCGACTGCGGCAACGGCGTGGCGCGGCAGATGGTGAAGGCCGGGCTCGACCTCGGCGCGATCCGCAACGTGTTCATCACCCACCAGCATTCCGATCACAACGCCGACTACGGCAACCTGCTCTGGCTGGCCTGGGCGGCGAAACTGCATACCCGCGTCGATACGTGGGGACCACCGCCATTGAAAGAGATGACGCGGCTGTTCCTGCAGATGAACGACTACGACATCCGCACCCGAATGACCGACGAAGGACGTCCCGCCCTGGCGCCGTTGATCGTGCCGCACGAGGTCACTACGGCCGGTGTCGTCATGCAGGACGAACGGGTCAAAGTGACCGCCGCGCTGGTGCAACATCCGCCGGTATCACCGGCGTTCGCCTATCGCTTCGACTGCCCCGATCGCTCCATCGTGTTTTCCGGCGATACGCGGCCTTCGGAAAATCTTGTCGCGCTGGCGCGCGGCGCGGACGTGCTGGTACACGAAGTGATGTATTTACCAGCGCTGGATCAACTGATCGCCAGCGAGCCGGACGCGAAGCGGCTGCGCGAACACCTGCTGGCCAGCCACACCACCACCGCACAGGTCGGCCGCATCGCCAGCGACGCCGGGGTGAAAACGCTGGTGTTGTCGCACTTCGTTCCGGGCGGCTATCCGTCGATATCCGACGACGTCTGGCGCGATGCCGTGGCGCCCAACTTCAAGGGCCGCTTGATTGTCGGGCATGACCTGCTCGAGCTATGACTCGGGCAGGCCTTCCGACGGTGCGACCGATGGCGCAGTGACCGTCGCCATCGCGCGGGACGCCGACAGCCGCGCCCGCAGCCAGCGCTCGCACGGCGTCGACAGCCAGCGTTCCACCGCACGGCCGAGCAGCCAGCACAGCGGCAGCGTCGGCAGGTACCACAGGAAGCCGAGCGCGATATCGCCACCGCTGGCCTTGTACACGCGCACCACCGTGTACACCACGAACATATGCGTGAGATAGATCTCGTAGCTGAGCCGCCCCCACGAACGCAGCCAGCCGACGCCGCGCAGCGGCCGCCGCTCGCCGCGATACTCGCGCTGGCTGCAAGCCAGCACCAGGCACAGCGCGGCACCGGTCAGCACCAGCAGGTAGCTGTCGTGCAGCAGCTGCCATAGCCAGCGGCCGGTAATCATCACCGCGACCAGCCCGGCGATACCGACCAACGTGAGCAGATGGGTCACCCAGCGCCGTGGATGCCAGCGCTGCGCCAGCAGGGCGCCGAGCACGCCGATGGCGATCGCCGCCATGCCGGGCAGGTAGGCTTTCTCCTGCCAGATTTCGTTATCGGCCAGCGCCGCATGCGTCCATGGCAGCGACAACGCCAGCGTCAGCAACAAGGGCACGATCACCCAGACCCGCCGCGTCAGCAGACAGACCATCGGGAACGCGAGATAGAACACTTCCTCGATCGACAACGACCACAGCACATCCCAGTTGCCCGGCAGGTAACCGGTCATGCCCTCGTACCAGTTCAGATGCAGGGCCAGCGCGGCGACGATCACGCGCGGCAACGACTGCCCGGCACGGTCGATCACATAGTCCTGCACACCCAGCAGATGCAGCACACTCAAGACCGCGACCAGCGCCAGCAAACTCGGCACGATGCGGCTGAAGCGGCGCGCATAGAAGGCGCCTGGCTCGATGCGCGACAGGCTGCCCCAACGTTGCAATGCATTGCCGGCGATCAGAAACCCGGAGATCACGAAGAACACGAACACCGCTTCGTAGCCGTTGTAGTTCAGCGCACCGAGCAGGCGCGTCGGCACGATTTCCGCCAGCACGGTCTTCCTCAGCGGAATGCGCAAGCCGAGGTGGTGCAGCACCACCAGCAGGATCGCCAGCCCGCGCAGCAGGTCGATGCCTGGATTGCGAAACGCACGCTCCTTCGTTTCCACATGTTCGCCGGCTAACATCGAATTCTGCCCCATCGCTACAACGTCCTCGTCGTGAATCGCGATCATGGCCGCACGCGATCCATCGGAGCAAGCGGACCTGTGGAGTTCGCGGTGAATGATCGCGTGTTCGCGGAGACCTGCCAGCTCACCCCAACTGCGCCATCACGAAATCGACGAAGCTGCGCAGCTTGGCGCTCGGCCGCGCCTCGAAGCGGCGCACCACATGGATCGGTCGCAGCGGCAGCTGCCAGCGTGGCAGTAGGCGCACCAGTTGGCCTGCTGCGATCGCGGCATCCAGCAGCACGTCGGCCTGTACCACCACACCGATGCCGCTTAGCGCGGCGGCCAGCAGGGCCTCGCCGTTGTTGCAATTCAGCGTGCCGCGCACCGGCACCAGTTCCTTCTCGTCGTCCCGCGTGAAGCGCCAGCTGTGCTCGCGTCCCCACGGCGTAAAGCCCAGGCAATTGTGCCGGCGCAGGTCACGCGGATGACGCGGCCGGCCGTGGCGCTGCAGATAATCCGGGCTCGCCACCGCGTACATCTGCGAGGCGCGCAGCGGGCGCGCCACCAGCCGTTCGTCACGCAAGCTGCCGGAACGCACCGCGACATCGAAGCCCTCCTCGACCAGATCGACCACGCGATTGTTGAGGTCCAGCTCCACCTGCACCTGCGGATGCGTCGCCAGGTAGGCGCCCACCACCGGCACCAGCCGGTGCGCGCCCCACGACACCGACGCGGTGACCCGCAGCGTGCCCTGCGGCGTCGCGCGCAGCGCGTCGGCCACCTGCTCGGCCGCCTGCACGCTGCTCAGCACATCGCGGCAGCGTTCCAGATAGGCCGCGCCGATCTCGGTGAGATGCTGCCGACGCGTGGTGCGTTCGAGCAGGCGCGCGCCGAGTTGCAGCTCCAGCGCGCGGACGTGATTGGCGACCATCGTGGTGGAGAGCGCGAACTCCTCGGCGGCGGCGGTAAAGCTGCCTTTCTCCACCACGCGCACGAAAACCGCCATGCTGGTGAGTCGGTCCATTGCCAAGTCCTGCTGTGAAGTGAGCCAAGCAAAGGCGCATTTATAAACCATCCCGCGCTTCGCAGAATGTCGCATTGCCCACGCATCGAGGAACTGTCATGAAAGCCGCTCGCCTGTTCGCGTTGTTCGCCGCACTGCTTGCCGTTCCAATCACCAGCATGGCCGTCGAGACGGCCGCGACGCCGATGGCCTTGCCGGCCGACTGGTATCCGGAAAGCATCGCCGCCGCCGCGAACGGCAGCTTCTACGTCGGCAGCTGGCGGCAGGGCGCGGTGGCGCGCGTGCGTCCGGGCAAGGCGCCGCAGGTGCTGGTCAAGCCGGGGGCTAACGGCCTCGCCAACGGCCAGGGCGTGCTGGTGGATGCACGACGTCGCCTGCTGTGGGTCTGCTCCGGCACGATGGGCTTCACCACGGTGCCGATGACACCGAGCGCGTTGAAGAGTTACGACCTGGCCACCGGCGTGCCGCGCGGCAACTACCCGCTGCCCGATCGCGGCTATTGCAACGACCTGGCGCAGGACAGCCACGGCACGCTTTACGTCACCGACTCGTTGCATCCGCGCGTGCTGCGCCTGCAACCCGGCCAGACCACGCTGCAGGTGTGGAAGGAAGACCCCGCGTTTGCCCAGGGCAAGGAGGGCTTCGATCTCAACGGCATCGCACTGGATGGCGACGACACGCTGTATGTCAGCGAGGTCACCGCGGCCGACTATCTATGGCGCATCCCGGTGCGCGCAGACGGCACGCCCGGCGCAGCCGTGCGCGTTGCCATGCCACGCGTGCTGAAGAACGCTGATGCCATTCGCAATGCCGGTGGGCACCGACTGGTGATCTTCGAAAGCGATGCCTTCGGCCACGACGGGCCGTACGGCGGACAGATCTCGCTGGCCACGCTCGCGGGCGATCGCGCGACCGCCCTGGTCACCCTGGTGCGCGGGCTCAACGATCCTTCATCGGGTGTGATCTCGCACCAGCGCATCTACTTCATCGAATCGAAATACGGCCTGTTGATCGCGCACAAGGATCATCCGGAGGACGTGCCTGCGCAGGTGCCGTTCGACGTGCAGTCGGTGGCACTGCCTCAGTAGCAGCGCGAATCACCACATGCCCGGCCACTCGCTGCGCGCACGCGCTTCCTGCAGCCATTGCCGCGCATCGTTGGTGGCGCTGTCGCGCCGTTCCAGATAATTCGCCGCACTGGTGGCCAGCTGTCGCCAGCGGAGCAGCTCCTGGTTGAGCTTGTACAGATGCAGCAGCGCGTCGCGCATCGCGTCCATCGGCTGCAACATCCCCGCCTGGCTCCGTTGAGTCGCCGGCAGCAACAGCCGCCGCAGGGCGTGCAGCGCTCGCCGCGTCGTTTCCGCCTGGCGCAACGCCAGCCGACGGATCTCGGCCAGCCGCCGCGCATCCAACCGGGCCAGGCCCACGTCGACCTCGGCCAACGGCGCGTTGCCCTGCAAGTGATGCAGCAGTTCGTCGAGGCACGAAGCGTCGGACAACCGCACGCGGGTCTGCCCTTCCTCGCTGTCGGCCTGCGGTGTTTCGCGGATCAGGCTGGTCGGTTTTGCATCGAACATAGTTGGCGAGGCTCCGCTCGCACTTGCGGTTCCGTATCGTGGTTTGCAGCCTGCGCGATATCGCCCGTTGTCAACTGGGACATTGAACAGGTTCTCGGAAAATACAACCACTAATTGGCAAAGTTGGCAACTGATTATTGCATGTAGCGCGCGAAGCTTACACAACAATACGGACTCCGATCATCTACCGGACGCGCTGCCTCAAGTGCTCGATCGCGGCAGCCATCCGATGGAGCATGCATGACCGCGTCCCACGGCGACTTCCCCAAGCGCCTGCACATTGCACTGGATCTAGCCGGCATCGATGCCGGTCGCGGACGCGTGCGCCAACTGGCGGAGATGTACGACGTCACCCGTGAGACCGCGCGCAAATGGCTGGCCGGACTGGCGCTGCCGGAAACCGAGCGACTGATCGACATGGCGCGGCGCCTGGGCGTCAACTTCGAATGGCTGGTGACCGGCCGTGGCTCGCAGGGCAGCTTCGAGGGCGTGCGCGACAGCGGCGCCAGCTACCGCATCGAGACGCGCGAACAGACCCGTTTAATCGGCCTCATCGGCCGCCTGCCGCGGGAACAGCGCCGCGCCCTGCTCGTGCTGCTGGAACGGCTGGTACGTTCCGAGTAATCGGTCAATCGTCGCCGGCGACGCTGCCGTCAGGAAACAGCACCTCGGTATAACCGAACTTCGAGAAATCGGTGATCCGCGACGGATACAGCCGGCCGATCAAGTGATCGCATTCATGCTGCACCACGCGCGCATGAAAACCTTCCGCGGTGCGCTCGATCCGTTCGCCCTTCGGGTCGATGCCCTCGTAGCGGATCAGGCTGTAGCGGCTCACCACCCCGCGCAGTCCCGGCACGGAGAGGCAACCTTCCCAGCCCTCTTCCATGTCCTGCGAGAACGGCGTGATCACCGGATTGAGCAGGATCGTCTGCGGCACCGGCGGCGCATCCGGATAACGCTCGGAGCTGTCGAAGCCGAAGATCACCAGCTGCAAGTCCACGCCGATCTGCGGCGCCGCCAGGCCCACGCCGCCGACAGCGTGCATGGTTTCGAACATGTCCGCGATCAGCGCATCCAGCTCGGCACTGCCGACCATCGCGTCTGGCACCAGCGGCGCAATGCGCAGCAGGCGCGCGTCGCCCATCTTCAGGATCTCGCGGATCATCGGTACCTCGCCTTGGCTTGAGCTCACGGCCCGAATTATTGCGGGTTCCGGCCAGGTTGAACACGAGTTCCGGAAAAGACGAACTGCTCCTGGCGTCCAAGCAGCGCGCCTGTCGCCTACCTGAACTGCGCGCTCAGCGGCCGCCAACCCCGACTTGCACGCGCACACCGCGAAAAAGCAACCAGAACCCGGTGATGATCTCGGCGGCGAAGATGGGTAGCCAGCCGGCTTGAATGAAACCTGCGTATTCGGGCAGTACCAGGTCGCTCAAGCTTAGCCCCGCAATGACGACGGACGCGAACACACCGAAGGCAGCCAGCACCTTGGGAATATAGGCAGACTTGAAGAACAGATAGAAGAAGATGGTCGAGCCGAAACTAAACATCAGGGTGGTAATGCTGAAGCTCGCGGCGTCGATTGTATGTGCGATCGTCAGCAACGGCTTGGCCTGCGCCGCATCGAGACCCGCGGTATAGACGCCAAGCTGCATATAACTGACCCATGAAAGCGCGGTCCCGACAAACGCTTCACCGAGCCGCCAGCACAATGCCATTTGCGCCAAGTGCTTGTTGACCGGCCTGACCACCACATAGAGCGCGTAGGCCAGCAACACGGTGAAGATCGAGCCCAATTCCTGAAGCACCAGCGCGCCACGATACCCATGCATCGAAGCAAGGATATTCGCTGATCTGCTGGCGAAGTCGCCGTTTCCGACCATGTGCGAGATCGAAAACGTGCCGCCCATGAACAGCACGATGAGCAGCAGATAGACAAAGCCGGCGACGCGCGCGTATTTGATCTGGGTCCGTTCGACATCTTGCATGGCGATACTCCTTAGAGCCGCGGCAGCCACAATCCCATCAGCGCGCCGAAGATGCCGACCCCGGTGGCCGCGGTCAGCACGAACAGGCTCGCCGCGAAGCCGATGCGCGGAGCGGCACCACCATGCCGCTGCACCGCGAAATAGGTTTCGAGCACGGCCAACGGTACCAGGAATTCGGCGAACGCCAGAAAACTCAGGACGGGTCCGGTGAACGTATCCGGATCGAAGCCGACTGGGCCGTGATTAAGCAGGATCCAGAACATCAGCCCGATGCGGAAGAACCACACGCCGTTCGCGACCAGGTACAGGCGCAAGGCCCAGCGGCGGTGCACGGCGAGCTGGCGCGCGATCGCGTGACGCAGGGCCATGATCGCGCAAAGCCAGATCAGCACCGCGCCGAGCGTGCTGCCGAGATGCTGGGTGACATCGCCGACGCTGCCGCGAATCCACACCATGTACAGGCCGACAAGGCTGGTCAGGCACACGACGAACAGGTACACGCGTCCGTTCCAGCGATGAAAGGCCGGCGCGCGCCGACGCACCGCCGGCACCAGCTGGAGCAGGCCGCCGACGAGGACGACGACGCCAAGAAAAATATGCAGCACGATGGCGAAGTTGCCCGTCGCATCGCCCGGCACGTAACCGTGCGGCATCACCTTGTTGAGCACCAGCCAGTCGCCACGGGCGGCTGCCGCGCCGTAGAGAAACAGCAGGTAGTACACGAACAGCAGCTGGCCGGCCGCGGCAACCAGAAACCAGAACGTCACCGCGGCCTTCAGCGCGGTGTCCGCAAAGGCTGGGCGTACGCGTCGGTCCGAGGCTGCATTGCGTGCCGGCGCCGCGTCGAGACCTGGCTTGGTCATGGGAATATCGAGATGGCTCATGGAAGGTCGCGGCTCGTCCGTCAGCGCCGGTTGCGCCGAATGACTCTCGCCGAGCCCGCGTGCACGGCCAAACGATCTGCGACGGACGGCGGCAACACGTGGACGAAGGGCGGCCGGCGCCGACGGGCAACCGCGACGGCATCGACGAACCGCGGTTTTCGCGCCGGTTTTCGGCGTTCGCCGCACGCAGGACTTCGTGTTCGTTGCTATCGTGATGCGATGCAGGCCACTACTTCCAACTCCCAGCCGCAAGGCGTCGCCCCCACCCTGAGCTGGCGACGGGTGCGGATCGTGTTCGTGATGTGCCTGGTTTTCAGCGGGCTTTTTCGCTTGATCTGGCTGCAGGCGCCGTATCTTGTCGTACTGAGCCGCATCCTGATCGTCGGCTTCGCCGCGTTGCTTGCGTTCGGGCTGGCGGGCCGCTGGCCCGCGAAGCTGCCTGCATGGGTGGCGCGCTGGGCGTTGCAGGTGCTGGCCTCGGCCTTCGTTGTGCCGTTCGCCGCATTCGCGGCTTACTCGCTGACCACGCTCGGCCAACATCCGTCGTGGTGGCACGATGGGGATCGCCTGAGCGGCTTCGGCTCGCTGACCTTTCTCGGCCTGCTGATCGCGCCGTGGACCACCGTCGCCGCGCTACTGCGGCAGATCAAGGGCGATGCGCAGCGACAGGCGCTTGCCTTCGAACTCGAACGCAGCGAATTCGAACGCCGCGCGCTGGATGCCCGGCTGCGCCTGCTGCAGGCGCAGGTCGAGCCGCATTTCCTGTTCAACACGCTGGCGAATGTGCGCGAGCTGGTCGATGCCGGTTCGGCGCAGGCATCGAGCGTGCTCGGCAGCTTGATTGCCTACCTGCGCGCCGCGGTACCGCGTCTGCACGAACCGACCTCGACGCTGGCGCAGGAGCTCGAACTGGTACGCGCGTATCTCGAGGTAATGCACATGCGCATGCCCGACCGCCTGCAATTCTCGCTACAGGCAGATGACGCCGCGCTGCCGCTGAACTTGCCGCCGATGGCGCTGCTGACCCTGGTCGAGAACGCGGTGCGTCACGGCATCGATCCCGCCGAGGACGGCGGCCGCATCGAGGTCCGTGTGCGCGTGCGTGGCAGCCGCTGCCATGCCGAGGTGAGCGACACCGGCGTCGGTCTCGCGGCAGCGGGGCAGAGCCTGGGCACCGGCCTGACCAATCTGCGCGAACGCCTGCAGCTGGCGTTCGATGGCGACGCGCAACTACGCCTTTCCGCGATCGAACCGCACGGCGTCTGCGCGGAACTCGATTTTCCGGCAAGGCAAAGCACGACATGACGAGCCCACGCCCGACCGCGCTGATCGCCGACGACGAGCCGCTGCTGCGCAAGGCGCTCACGCGCCTGCTCGCACAGGCATGGCCCGAATTGAACGTGATCGCGCAGGCGCGCAACGGCCGCGAGGCGCTCGAGCAGTTCGAGGCGCAGCGCCCGGATATCTGTTTCCTCGACGTGCACATGCCGGGCCTGTCCGGCGTCGAGGCCGCGCGGTTCATCGGCCGGCGCGCACAGCTGGTCTTCGTCACCGCCTACGACACGTATGCGGTGCAGGCTTTCGAACATGGTGCGCTCGACTACCTGGTCAAGCCGGTCGAGGCCCTGCGGCTCGCCGATACGGTCACACGGCTGAAGGATCGCCTGCATGCCACATCACCGCAGTTCGACACCGATGCCGTGCTCGATCAGCTCGTCGCGCGCTTGCGCAAAGATCCGACGCCGGCATCGCTGCGCTGGCTGCGCGTGTCGGCCGGCTCGTCGCTGCGGCTGGTCGCGATCGACGAGATCGACTACCTGCGCTCGGACGAGAAGTACACGCTGGTCGCCTGGCGCGCCGACGGCGGCAAGGCGAGCGAGGGACTGATCCGCACACCGCTGAAGGAGCTGGTGGCGCAACTCGACCCTGCGCACTTCGCCCAGGTGCATCGCTCCGTGGTGGTCAACCTGCGCGCGATCAACCACGTCACGCGCGACAGCAGCGAGACCGCCGACATCCACCTGAAGGGCCGCAGCGAAGTGCTGCCGGTGAGCCGCAGCTACCTGCATCTGTTCCGGCAGATGTGACCCATGCGGTCGCGCGGCGCGATCACGTCGCCGCGACCGCCGTGACACGCGGCTTCGCGCCCATGATCAGCAGCCACAGCATGAAGACGATTTCGCCGAACTGGACCGGAAAGCCGATATTGGAAACCAGGTCCTGATAGTGCGGCGGCAGCACGCCGGTAAGGCTCGCGGCCACGTAGGCGCAACCGTTGAGGATCAGCCACACGCCCAGGAAACGGGGCAGGAAACCCGATCGGTACGCAAGGATTCCTAACGGGAACAGCCATAGCCCCCAGAACGTTTCGGCGGCGACGACCTCCTGTCCGTGCATGCGCAGGAACAACATGGCCAGGGCATCTCGCTGCGGCTTGTCGAAGACCGACAGAAAATCCGCGCCGCGTACCAGCAGCAGGGCCGCAAGGTCGTTCAGCACGTTGACGTAGTAGAGGATGTCCGGCACCACGCCGAGAAACACCATCAACACCGCCTGTTTCGGGTCCACTTCCTTGAACAGGCGGTACAGCGCCAGCGCGATGAAGAAACCGATGGCGCCGCAGAACAGGTCGGCGGCGATGCCGACGCGAAACAACATCTCATGCGCGGCGATGTTGCTGGCCGTCGCGGTTGCATCGCCGGTCACGAACAGTTTGTTGGGAATGTAGATCAGGCGAATCGGGCCGGCGAGCACCAGCCATAGATAGAGGAAGCCCGCGACTCTGGCGTTCTTGCTGGTCGAGTTCATGCGCGTTCCCCTTCCCGATTCGGGTCATGACTCAGCTGGATTTTCCTTCTCTCCGTGGCAGCAGCTGACGCGAAGAGAAGGATTGTCCGTGCGAATCAGGATGCGCCGCGCGGACCCGCTTTCCATGTGCCGGAAGCAACGCCGCGCCGCGAGTCGGTCAGTGGCCGCCGAATACCTTCTTCAGGAGATCGGTGCTGCGTGCCGCCGGGTTCTGCCGGATCGACTGTTCCTGCTCGCCGATCACCGCGAACAAACCATCCATGGTCTTGCCGGTGACATAGTTGTCGAGGTCGAGCGGACTGCCGCCGCCACTTCCGCTCGACTTGCCGCCGAGGCCGCCAAGCGAACCGAGCGCGCCGCCCAGTCCGCCACCGCCGCTGCCGGAGGTGAACGCCTTGTACTTCTGCGTGGCGCCGACGCTGTCGGTGGCCTTGGCCACGATCGGATGGATGCGCGCGGTGAGCGCATCGCCGGCGACGCGGCGGAAGAAGTCAGTGGCGGCATGATCGCCGCCGGTAAGGATGCCGCGGGCGTCGCTAAGCGTCATCTTGCGGATCGCGTCGCCGAAGATGTCGGCCACCTGCGGCACCGCCTGCTCCGCGGCGCGATTGAGACTCAGCTCGAACGCATCGACCTTGGCGCCCTGGCCCATCTTGCGCGCCAGCTTGCCGGCCTGCTCCAGCTTGCCGGGCAGCGGAATATGCACCTTCGGGTTGTTCCAGAAACCGCCGTTGCGGCCGAGGCTGTTGATGGCGTTAGTAGTGCCTTTCGCCAGTGCCTCCTTGAGGCCTGCGGCGATATCGCTGTTCGGCAGGTTGCTGCCGAGCGATGCGTTGGAACCTTGCGGCTTGGCCTGGTTCAACAGGTCGCTGAGCTTGCCGCCGGCTGCGGCGACCGGCAGCGTGGCGATGGCAAGGGTGAGGCCGAACAGGGCATGACGGCAGCGGATGCGCATGACGAACTCCTGTGAGTGGGTGACCGTTAGTGTAAGCGTCATCGT
>Ga0302314_10004498_pt1 | contig 25629 bp, 25 predicted proteins | sample III_Palsa_N2_3_FD_200533 | JGI IMG/M metagenome (GOLD analysis project Ga0302314, IMG submission 200533) | Peat permafrost microbial communities from Stordalen Mire near Abisko, Sweden - III_Palsa_N2_3 | ecosystem: Environmental > Terrestrial > Soil > Palsa > Peat permafrost | place: Sweden... | reverse complement strand
ATGGTCGGCTGACCCGGCTGAGGCCCCTCCACCGACGCTGTATTCACTTGTGCGCCTTTACCTCCGGCGGCGCCGGCCAAGTCCGTTATCACGGCACCCGGAACGCCGGCGGGTGCACCGCCGAGCGCAATCAGCGGTGCACCCGCCGGAACGACCGGAGCGCCTACGGGAGCACCTGCCGGCACGGGAGCTCCGGCCGGAATCGGCGCGCCCGCGGGGACGATGGGCGCACCCGCAGGAAACGGGAACGGAGCACCGGCGGGAACCGGCGCAGCGAGTGGTGCACCGGCCATGTCAGCGATCGGTGCACCCGCGGGCGCGGGTGGAACACACACTGCTGCGGCGGCCGGACCGCCGGCGACTGCCGGACCAGCAGCGGCCAGCGGCGCACCGGCACCCACCTCGCCTGCCGCACCCTGGATGCAGGCATAGCCACCCGTTATCAGCGGGGCGGCACCTGCGTCCGGGCTCAGCGCCATCGCAGCGCCGCACAAGCCAACGCCGGCAACAAGTTTGATGTTGAATCGATCGAAGGTTGCCATCGGTGCCAACTCCCTTTCCGCATACGGGTAGCTCCCGCAGATTCATCCGGTGGGGGCTCAGACGCGCAGCCTCACCGAAGTCATGTTTTAACGACCGAATTAGTCTTAGTAGACCTGTGTGCAACATGCACCACGCCGCACCGCACTGTTTCCAAATAGTGATGTTTGACCGACAGTTGGCCTGGGTAGTAAGCGTATCTGCCATCGAAATTAGCGACAGCCCATGACGTTTGGTGTTATGAAACTGAAACCTTTTGTGGCTTAACAGAAACCGAATAGCTCGCTGTTAGCGCGATCATCGGACGTAAACTTCTCGGCCGGTGGGATATCCGCCACCGTGGGTCGTGATGTGGACGTGGTCGTAGTGTCCGTAGCCGGATCCCGACGGCCCACTCGGCGTGTAGTAGGTACCGCGCCAGATGACGTCCTGCAGCGCGAAGCGGTCTGCGTTCTTGAACGCGAACCTGACGATCTCGTTACCGAGCGCTATCCCCGCCGAGCTGGACGGGTTGGGAATCATGATGTCGATCGCCAAACCCCGCGGATGCCACGGGAGCGCGTCCGGTCGGACGCCGCCGATGTTCGCGATCTCCGGGAAGGCCGCGCTGACGGCCCGAGCGGCCAGGACCGTTTTGACCTGTAAGCCCCGTTCGTTGGCCACTCCCACCGGAAGCACGCGCGGCGCGGCATTGGCGGCCACTCGCCATCGCGATGCGCGTGACGCCGACGCCGTCTCGCCCGCGCCGTCATTTGGTGCCAAGGCGGATGCGGCCCATGAGGACGTGGTCAGTGCGGTGGCCGTGACCTGCGCGCAACATGCCGGCTCAGCGCCAGCAACCGAGTCGGCGTTCCGGTGCGCTCCTACCGCATGCGCGCTGCCACCGAGGGCAAAGATGATGCCGGCCGGGGCAAGGATCATAGCCTTCACTACCGGCGATTTCCGCCGACTCTTGGCTAACGCATGCCGTCCCACGGCCAGCAGCTTACGAGCAAATCAAGAAATAGTCACGATTTGATAAAGACGCCGCAGGTGAGCGGGAACCGCAACCCGCCATTTACAGCGGCCAGCTGTCTGTTTCCGGCGCAAAACGCAGAGTGGATGCCGGGGGCAATGGCCGTTGATCCTCGGCCGATATCGCGTCCAGCATCAGAGCCACGTAACGGCGCCAGCCGTCGCTCCCGGAATCCATCGTCCACAGCACGCTGTGCAGCATGGTGATCAGCCGCGGCAGGTCTGCAGGCACCAGGTCGGCCCGGACCGCACCGGCTCGCTGCCCGCGCTCGACGAGGTCCTTGAGCGCGTTGTACAGGTCGGTCGAGATGTCAGGCGTCAACGATCCGGCCCTGCGCGCCGCGGTTAATAGATTGCGCTCGCGGGCGCCCAGCGATATCGCCGCGTCGATCAGCTGCGCGAGGCCCTGCAGCGGGTCGGCGGCGCCACGAGCAGCCTCGATAGTCGGCGTGAGGTCCTCGGCGATGCACTGATCCAACGCAGCCCGGACCAGCACGGCCTTGGTCGGAAATCTGCGGTAGAGCGTCCGTTCACCGACGCCGGCACGCTGAGCGATTGTTTCGATGGCGGCCTCAGGTCCGACTTCACCGTAGATCTGACGGGCAGCCCACACGATCCGCTCGGCGTTGCGGGCGGCATCGGCCCGCAGCGGGCGTTCGGTCACCGCGGTCATCGCACCAGCGTAACTGACAGTTGACTGCCACTCACCTGGGTTCTACGCTCGGGCAATTGGCAGCCAACTGACACTTAAGAGGAAACGCCGTTGATCTCAACAACTTCCGATCTGCCCGTGATGCCGCTGCAACGCGCCGCGCGGTGCCCGCTCGCACCCCCGACCGAATTTGCGCGTTGGCGGGAAGAAGCCGGCCTCCGGCAGGCGATGTGGAATGGTCAGCCGACCTGGATAGTGAGCCGCTACCAGGACATCAGGGCCGCTCTGGTCGATCCGCGGTTGTCGGCGCAAACCCTTCCGGACCTGTTTGATTCGGCGAACGACAACACAGCGCCAGTGGTCTTCGCGCGCACCGACGATCCCGAGCATCACCGTCTGCGGCGCATGATGACCAGCCAATTCACCTTCCGGCGCACCGAAGCAATGCGGCCGCAGATCCAAGAACTGGTCGACAAGTACCTGGACGAGATGATCGATAAGGGCCCCCCTGCCGACATCGTGCGCGACTTCAGCCTGCCGGTGCCGTCGCTGGTGATCGCGCTGCTGCTGGGTGTCCCTCCCGAAGATCTCGAACTGTTCCAGCACAACTCCACTGCCGGATTGGAGGTGAATTCCACCGACGAGGAGAGAGCCAAGGGCTTCATCGAGATGTACGTGTATATCCAGGAGTTGGTGGGGCGTAAGGAACGCGAGCCCGGCGACGACCTGATCAGCCGTCTCATCACCGATTACGTCGCGACCGGCCAACTCGACGTTAATACCGTGGCTGTCAACGGTGTGATCATGATGCTGGCCGGGCATGAGACCACCGCCAACATGATCTCGCTGGGCACCGTTGCACTGCTTGAGCATCCGGAAGTCTTTGAGCGTCTTGGGCAGACCGACGATGCCGCCGTCATCGCCAACGCCGTCGAGGAGCTCCTGCGTTATCTCTCCATCGTGCACGCCCAGGTGGACCGGATAGCGACCGAGGACCTTGTTCTCGGCGGCCAACAGATTCGCGCCGGCGAGCGATTGCTGATGAATTTGCCTGCCGGAAACTGGGACAGCGAGTTCGTCGACAGCCCAGAGACTTTAGATATCGCCCGAAACGCCCGCGGGCACGTCGCTTTCGGTTACGGCGCCCACCAGTGCATCGGAGCCAACCTGGCGAGAGTCGAGATGCAGGTGGCATTCGCAACGTTGGCCCGCCGCCTTCCCGGGCTTCGACTGGCGGTGCCGGACGATGAGTTGAAATTCAAGGACGCCGACATCTACGGCATGAAAGAACTGCCGGTCAGCTGGTGAGCAACGACTTGCGGTTCGACCACCAGGTTGCCGTGATCACCGGCGCCGGCCGCGGTTTGGGCTTGCAGTACGCGCTCCTATTGGCCTCCCGTGGCGCCCGCGTCGTGGTCAACGACATCGGCGGCTCAGTGACGGGATCGGGTTCGAACACCGACGCGGCGACCGCGGCCGTCGAGGACATCCGCCGCCACGGCGGCGAGGCGGTCGCCGACACCCACAGCGTCGCCACACCCGAAGGCGGACAAGCGATTATCGACTCCGCGCTGGACGCGTGGGGGCGTGTCGACATCGTGATCAACAACGCCGGCATCGTTCGCGATGCGCCGTTCGAGGACATCACCGCCGAGCGACTTGACCCACTGGTCGACGTCCATCTCAGGGGTGCGTTCTACGTGACGAGGCCCGCGTGGAAGATCATGCGCGAGCGGGGGTACGGACGAATCCTGAACACCTGCTCGGCCGCCGGACTGCTTGGCGCCGAGCGGATGAGCAATTACGGTGCGGCGAAAACCGGATTGGTCGGGTTGACCCGGGTGCTGGCGGCCGAAGGCGCCGACCACAACATCAAGGTCAACGCGATCGCGCCGATCGCCTACACCCGGATGCTGGCGCACTCGGTCGAGAACGCCGGCCAGCCAGACGACCCGTCCGCTCAGGCGATGCTGGACGATCTTGTGGCGCAATACCTTCAGAAGCTCGATCCGGCGTTGGTCGCCCCTGTCGCGGCATTTCTGACGCATCCGGACTGTCCGGTCTCCGGTGAGATCTACACCGTCGGCGCCGGGCACGTCGCCCGGTTCTTCATCGGCCGAACTCAGGGCTTCTACAGTCCGACGCTGTCTGTCGAGCAAGTCCGCGATCACCTCGACGAGATCCGCGACGAGGCCGGTTACACCGTGCCTGCAGGTCCCGCCGACGAGATGGCCGCATTATTCGCGACGATCATGGCGGACCAGACCGGCTGACCGTCAGAGGTGGCCGGCGGCGTAGCCCGCGGCCTGCGCGGTCATCCCGTTCACCGGATATGACGAGTGCGCGGCGTTCGGCAATCCACCGGGATCGCCGTCGCAGATGGGGTCCCCGTCGGCGCACAGGTCGTCGGTCTTCGGCACATACAGCGGACCGATGACGACCGCTGGCGCGCCGAAATTCTGCAGCCACGCCGCCGATGGCTTCCCGAACAGCGTGACCGCGGCGACGTGGCTGGCGATCTCTGGCGGCATCGGCTTGGGCAGAATCGACGAGTATTCCGCGGGTATTCCCGCTGGGATTGACGCCGAAGTAACGGCGCCGGCCACTGCCGCGCCCTGGGAATACCCGCCGAGCACGATCTTGGTTTTGGGGCAGTTCGCCGCGGTCGCCTCGATGTGACTGCTGGCGTCCTTGATCCCGTCGACGACGCTTTGGGCGATCTCGGTGCGGTCGGAGAAATTGCCGCTGGCCTCGTAGTTGACCGGGTACACGTTGAGCGACTTGGGGCCGATCGCGGTGCGCAATTCGTCGACGAACGGCTCTCCGATACCGCCGACGCCGGCCGGCTCACCGGTGCCGCGGGCGAACACCGCCTCGACGTCAGGGCATGGTTGTGCAGCGGCGACCGGCATCGGCGCGCTCACCAACCCGCCAAGGATCACCAGCGCTCCGGAAAAGACATGGCCAAGATGGCGTAGGGACATGGTCACCATTGTGTCGTAAAGAACGCGAACGTGCCGCAGCCGGGGATCACCGTCGCGGCCCAGCGCAACGGCTTATGACGCCTCGTCCGGATCGTCCAGGACGCTGACGGCGATGCCGTACGGCAAGAATCGGACCTTGCGGCTCGGATCGGTGTTGTTCCGGTTGGCGCGCAGCGCATCGAGTTCGGTGGCGTACACCTCCTCGACGCGGGCCGCGCCGTCGCCGCTCATGGCATAGATCGCCCACACCCCGTCGCCGGCCTCGCCGGTGGTTTCCGGCCTGGTCCGGGGACGCCGCGTCAAGTCTTCGAAGATCGACGCCAGGCCTGACCGCTCACCGGGAAAAGTGAAGAATCGGCTGACCCCTTCCACCGCCTCGCGCAAGCCCTCGCTCGCATCGCGGATCACCCGATCCAAGTCCTCGGGATCGAATCCGAACCGTCCGTTGTCGTCCATTGCGCCTCCTGGCTGATCACGCCGCTACACCCAGTGTGCGCATTTCGACGGGACTGCGCCACGACTAGTAGCCGTACCCCGGATTCATGTAGGGGTTCTGCGGCATATACGGGCTCTGCTGCTGGTATGGGTTCTGTTGTTGGTAAGGGTTCTGCTGCTGGTAGGGGTTCTGCGGCTGCTGGCTGGCTCCGCCCTGCCCCGCGGGCACCTGCACCGGTATCGGCATCGGCAGGAACGGCAGATTCAGATACGTCGTCGTCATCGCCGCCGTCGACGGGGTGCTCGGCGGGGGTGGCGGCGGAGGCGGAGGTGTCGTGCTCGGGGTGGTGCTGATCGGGGCCGGCGGCGTCGTGGTCGTCGGCTGCTGCGTGGGCTTGACATGCACCCTGGTGGGCGGCGGTGGCTCAAACGTGGTCACCGGCGGGGGCGGCGGTGGTGCCTCGACGACGGGCGGCGGTGGCGGCGCTTGACTGACCGGCGGTGGTGGCGGTGGCGCTTCCGTCGGTGACGGCGCCGCGCTGGGCGGCGGCGCCGGCAGCGGGCTCGGTGACGGAAGCTGGGAGCTGAGTGGCGGCACCGGCACGGCCGTGGTGCTGCTCGGCAACGTGGGCGCCCGGCTACCCGGGCTGCTCGTCAAGGTGAATGCCACACCGCCGATGGCGACCATCGAGACCAGCGCCGCGAGCCCCAGAAACAACTGCGGAAGCCGATTGCCGCGCTGCTGCACGTCGAACGAATCGACCCTCGGCAATTGCATGAGCTGCGATGGCGTAGCCCGGTTGTCGTCGTCGTCATAAGGCTCGCCGGTGTAGAAGACCGGCTCCTTGCCGGAATCGTCGGCCTGCGACCACGCCAACTCCTGCAGCGCCGCCGAGGGGACGCCGTTGAAAAACGCATCCGCCGGAGCGGTGAACGTGCCGGTCGATGCGTCGAACGTGCCGATAGTAGTACCGAGCGCACCTGTCGGGGCGGCGAAGGTGCCGGTCGACACGGCGAAAGTGCCGGTGGACGCACCGACCAAGGTGGCCATCGTCGGAATCTCGACCGCATCGTCCTGCTGCTCGACCGATCGCTCGGCGGCCAGCATCACTGCACCGACCGCCATCGCGAATCCGGGTTGCACGGCCGTTATCACCGAGGCTTTGATGTGCGACGAAAGACGCTGAGCGACAATCGGAATCTTGGCGCCGCCGCCGGCCATCGCCACCGCAGCGATGTCCTTGACGCGGATTCTGTTGCTACGCAACATCTCGTCGAACACCGAAAGTAGACCGCTGAGCCGGTCTTCGATCAGGCTGTCGAGCTCGGCGCGGCTCACCTCGACGCGGGAGCGCCGGCCGGGCAGCTCGACGACGAGTTCCGTGACCGCCTCTTTGGAAAGGCGTTCTTTGGCCAGACGGCACTCCTCGCGCAAACCGGCGAACTGCGCCACGACACCGGTGCTCGCGGGATCGCCGCCGATACCATGAACGACGTTGTCCAGCACGTGAATCATGAGCGCCTGATCGACGACGTCACCGGAGAATTGCGGGTACCGCACGGTGTCGGTGTTCGGCGTGAAGTCCGAGGCAGCATCGGCCAAGGTGATACTCGTACCGCTGCCGCCGAAGTCAACCAGTGCGACAACACCGCTGTCGGGCAGGCGGGAGTCGGAGTTCAACGCAGTCAGCGCGGCAACGGAATCCGAGACCAGTCGCGGCGACATGCCGTCGTGCACGAAGCTGGCATGAGTGCTCAACGCGTCCTGCAGGACCCGAAGTGCACCCGGTCCCCAGTGCCCCGGGACCGCCATCGTGATGTTCGAGGTCGACGCCTCGCCGCCGGTCGCGGTGATCAATGCATCCAGCGCCTCGACGAGCAGCAGCCCCGGGTCGTGGTTCGAGCCGTCAGCGGGCTTCAGTGGGTTCGACTTTCCGACTCGCTCGACGAAACCGGCCATCAACGTGCCGGTATCCGCGGCATCGACGTCGTCGACAGCAATTCCGAGTTCTGGAGCGCGATCAGGAAAAAGAGTCAGCACAGCACGACGAGAAACGGGAGGATTCCCGCTGCGGACCGCTACGAGATTAGTGGTCCCGATTGATAACCCCAATGGGTCATACATAGAGCGAATACTTTCGTCGTTAGCATCAGTCGCTGGCCAGGCTTAACGATAACGGCGGTCACGCTACGACGTTCGGGCACAACATCATCGGTATACGGTCGATGCGGTTGCGTCACCGAAGTGAGACAGCCGACGGCTTGACACGAGAGCCGCGTCACACCACAGTCAACGGCAACGATGCGCGCGGCTGGAATTCGAATGTCGATCCACCGCTGACTTTGGCGATCGCCACTTCGCCCAGCTCTTTTGCGGCAGTGTCGGTCTCGGTGAATTCGGCGATCCAGTCGGTGCTGTCTCCGCTGACGTGGACCTCAATGCGCGGATCGATAGCGGTGGCAATCGCCTGCAACGGCTGGACGGATGCCGGCGAGCACAACGAGATCCAGGCGGCGTCGTCGTGCGCCGGTGACCGGTGGACGTGCAACCCGGACTGCGTCTCTGCGTTGACGTAGCCCAGTGGGTTGAGCAACGGGTGTAGCTCCAAAATCTTAAGCACGCCGTCAATCCCGCCCGGTAGCGACAGTGCCCGGTGGATGCGTTCTGCACCGAGTCCGGCGACCCCGGTCAGCCCTCGCGTGCACACCGAGTCGGCCAGCTTGATGTCGGAGCCGGCACGGGCTCGCACCGCGATCGCAAAGGAGAGATACAGCAGGTGCATCTGCAGGCAGACTTCGTCCGCCATGCGCACCAGCGCCGAGTGCGAATAGGCACCGAAGTCGAAGTCGGACACCACCGGACCCGAATAATCTGCCAGGCCTTCGTCGGACGGGTCGATCTCGTCGAGTTCCCATGTCGCGGCACGGGTTTCGCTGACGATGGCCATCGCGGGAATGCCTTCGACCGGCGGGTAGGACTCGTCGATGACCACGGTCCAGGCGCAGTGCGGGTGCCGGTCGGACGGTGCCCGGGGCGGGCGGTGGATGGGCCGCACCTGGGCGCGCGCATTGGTCGCCACCGCGGTGGCGTCGAAGGTCGGATCCTCGATGGTATGGCACATTCCGAACACGTAGTCAGGGCCCATCGGCTCCACGTCGAGCAGGGCGCCACAGTGGTCGAGATGGAATTCACCGTGCCAGCGGTCGTGAATGGTGTAGCGGAAGTCCATGAACTGCGGCGGAGCGCCGATGTCGAGCTGTAGGCCCTTGAAAATCGTCAGCACATCGACGCCCTCGTACTTCAGGGCTCGCTGCATGCGCCTGGTGTAGATCGGGCTGGCGCCGGCCCATTCCTCGATGGCGATCTGCACCATCTCGTCGCGCCCCCACTCCTGGATGCACCACGCCATGCCAGAGCGGTCGATCATCTGCCCGATCAGCAGCAGTTCGGGCAGCAGGACGGCGAGTTCCTGGCGGGACAGCTGCGCATATCGCGAATGGCTCACCGACCAAAAATAAAGCCGACTATGTTATAAAGTCAACAATGTCCATCGCCGCGGGCCAGACGCCTCGAACACCCGCCAGTCCCACTCGGCGGACGACGGCGCCGCGCAAACGCGGCGATGACACCCGCGCGAAAATCATCGACGAAACAGTGCGCTGCATCGTCGAGGAAGGCTTTGCCGCAGCCACCGCCAAGCACGTCGCCGAACGCGCCGGCGTCACGTGGGGAGTGATCCAGTACCACTTCGGCGACCGCAATGGTCTGCTGATGGCCGTCGTCGATGACGGGGTGGCCAGGCTGCTGGACAGCTTGTCCTCGGCCGATGTCAGTGAACTGCCCCTTCGTGAGCGCATCGAGGTGGTCATCGACACGGCGTGGAGTTGCTACAGCAGTCCGACGTCGATGGCGGCGTTCGAGATCCTGCAGGCCAACCGCGGCGGACCGGGCGGCTCCTCCCGGCGCCACCTGATGGAAATGAACTCGGCGATCGGACAACTGGGCAGGCTGATCACCGATGATCCGGCTAATGACGGTGTGGCCGAGGTGATTTGGGCGACGCTTCGCGGAGTGGTGTTGGCTCAGATGATCGTGGGCACCGAAGTCGACTGGCAGCAGGAGCGGCACGCACTCATCGACATGGTTACGCGCTACCTTCGCTGAGCACGGCGTGTGTTGCAATGACGTGATGAGCTCTTTAGACCACGTCTCCCACCTCACCGACGTCACTGCGATAGAACAGCTCAAATACCGCTACATGCGTGCGCTGGACACCAAACACTGGGACGATTTCGCCGAGACCTTCACCGAGGACGTCGTGGGCGACTACGGATCGTCGATGGGCGAAAAGCACCACTTCACCAATCGTGCCGACCTGGTCGAGTACATGCGCTCGTCGCTGCCGTCCAACGTCATCACCGAGCACCGCGTCACCCATCCGGAGATCACCGTGACCGGCGACGAGGCGACGGGCATCTGGTATCTGCAGGACAAGGTGATCGTGGCGGAGTTCGATTTCTTGCTGATCGGCGCCGGGTTCTATCGCGACAAGTACCGCCGCACCGCCGACGGATGGCGGATCAGCGAAACTGGTTACGACCGGACCTACGACGCCACAATGTCGTTGAAAAATCTGGACTTCAAGCTGTCGCCGGGTAGCGCGCTGGCCTGAATTCCGCGTTTCGGCGGGCTACTCGGTGATCGCCATCACCGCGCCGGGCCGAAGCCACTGAATGATCTGCACCAGCTTGGCGTCATCGATCGCCACACAGCCTTCGGTTGCGCCGCCGTCGGTGGTGTGAAAGAAGAACGCCGCACCCTTGCCCGCAGCGCGGTTCGGGTTGACGCCCATCACCACCGCGTGTTTGTACTGCGGAATCTGGAGATTCTCACTGGCAGCCGTCGAGAAATGGCACTGCGCTTTCGGACAGACCTGCATCGTGTTGAAGGTAGGGCTGCCGTCGTCGCCGTTCCACCAATGATTGGAGCCGACCTGCACGTATTGCAGACCGCCGCCGGGGTTGGGTGCGGTACCGAAGGCGAACGGCAGCGCGAATACTCCCATCGGCGTCGCCGGATATCCGCTCTTGGCCTCTCTAGCCAGACCCGCCGATCCGATGTGTGCCGGAATGTCGAGCTCGACAGGCTGCCAGCCGGCTGAAACATGTTGATAGACATCCAGTTTCGCGGTCGAACCGCCCGTTCCGACAACCGAGATCACCTGCGGCGCGTTACCGACCGAAGGCGCAAACCAGGGTGCGCCGACTGCACCCCCCTGTGGTGCTGTCGCCAGGGGTAGCGCGGCTGCACACACCGCAGCACACAGTAAACCCAGCAGTCGGCGCACCCTCTTATCGTCGACGCCGCGTGAGCACAGGGTCAAGTCAAGCTTTGGCGTCGATCCGATCACTGACCGGCCGCGGGCCCGGCGCCACCCATATGATCAGCGCTGATGTCCTGAGTGTGGCCTCAGCACCACGTGTTCGCCTGGCATGCGTCGCCCGCAGGATGCCGGGGTATAGAAAGCAGTGATGTCACCCACCGATCGCAGCCGCATGACGCCCGCTGATGGCAGCACGACCCAGTTCGCCGCAGCGGGCGAGGCCGGCGTGCCGCCGCTGACGGTCTGGCTGGGGTCGGCGATGTACACCTTTCCGGTCGACCGGGATGTCATCGTCGGTCGCGACCGTGAGTGTGACATCTGCTTCCACGACATCAATCCCGACGATCTGACGCTGATATCGCGCGTGCACGCGATTCTGCGATTCGACGGCACGCAATGGGTAGTTGTCGACAAGAGCCAGAACGGGCTCTTCGTCGGTGGCGCACGCACGAACCTGGTGCCGATTCGCGACCGCCTGAGCGTCGCCCTGGGCAGCCCGCGTGGCCCGCAGCTGACGTTCCGGGTCGCCGCGCCAGGATCGGGTGGGCCGCGGACCGATACGGCGGTGAGCGACAGTCCGCAGACGGCGATGTTCCGGCCCCCGGCCCCGCCTTCGCCACCGCGGGTACCGCCGCCGCGGGTACCGCCGCCGCGGCCGAGCCGCCCGATTCCACCGGTCTCGTCGCGACCGGCCGCCCCGCGGGCCTCGGCGACCGTCGGGCGTGCCAAAACCAACAACGTCGTGGTCGAGGACGCGTTGGCCTCTCGGGTGCACGCAACACTGTCGCTGATTCCGGCCGGCCTCGAAATCCGCGACAACAACAGCAGCAACGGCACTTTCGTCAACGGCTCGCTGATCACCAGCGCGATGCTGTGCGACGGCGACGTCGTCACGATCGGTAATACCGACCTACTCGCGACCGGCAACACCCTGGTGCCCCAGCCCACGGTATCCCGCACCAGTGGGCTCACCGCCTACGGTTTGGCGTTGACCATCGACGGCCGACAACTGCTGCAGGACGTGTCCTTCAGCGCGAAGCCCGGGACGCTGACGGCGGTGATCGGACCGTCCGGCGCCGGAAAGTCGACTCTGGTCAAGCTCATCGGCGGTGCGATGCCGCCCAGCGCCGGTGTCGTCGCATTCGACGGACACGACGTGCACGCCGAGTACGCGTCGATGCGTTCGCGGATCGGGATGGTGCCGCAAGACGACGTCGTGCACCGCCAGCTCACCGTTGAGCAGGCGCTCAATTTCGCGGCCGAGCTCCGGCTGCCGCCGGACACCTCTGCCGATGACCGTCGAGAGGTCGTTGAGCGAGTCCTGGACGAGCTGGAGTTGGCTCCGCACAAGAACACTCGCGTCGACAAGCTGTCCGGTGGCCAGCGCAAACGCGCCTCAGTGGCGATGGAACTGCTGACTGGTCCGTCGTTGTTGATCCTCGACGAGCCGACGTCGGGACTCGACCCGGCACTGGATCGGCAAGTCATGACGATGCTGCGCCGGCTCGCCGACGCGGGCCGGGTCGTCATCGTCGTCACCCACTCGCTGACCTACGTCAGCATGTGCGACCAGATCCTGCTGCTCGCGCCCGGCGGCAAGACCGCCTTCGCCGATCCGCCCGCCCAGATCGGGCCGGTGATGGGCAGTACCGACTGGGCCGACATCTTCGCCCGGGTCAGCACCGACCCCGACGGCGTGCACCGCGCGTATCTGGCCCGTCATCCCGCCGCGCCACGTCGACCGTCGCCGACCGCCGGCGCGGCACCACTGGGACACCCGCCGCAGACCAGCCAGTGGCGGCAGGTAATCACGTTGGCGCGCCGCCAAACTCGACTGATCACCTCTGATCGCGGCTACTTCGCTTTCCTCGCGGTGCTGCCGTTGGTGCTGGGCGTGCTGGCGCTGGCGGTGCCGGGCAGCACCGGGCTGGGTGCGGTCGGTCCGACCGCACCCGAAGAACCTATCGACATCCTGATCCTGCTCAACATCGGCGCGGTGTTCTTGGGAACCGCGTTGACCGTGCGCGACCTGGTCGGCGAGCGAATGATCTTCCAGCGCGAAAGAGCTGTAGGCCTTTCGGCGTCGGCCTATCTGATGGCCAAAGTCGTCGTCTTCAGCGCAGCGGCACTGATGGGCACCGCCGTCATGGTCGCCATCACGACGATCGGCAAAGGTGCACCCGCACATGGCGGAGTGTTGTTGGGGCACAACACGTTTGCCGGTGTTGTCGAGTTGTATCTGGGCCTGGCACTGACCGCCATCACGTCGGCGATGGTGGGCTTGGTGCTGTCGTCATTGGCCCGGTCCACCGAACAGGTGCTGCCGATGCTCGTGGTGAGCATCATGGTGTCAATGGTGTTGGCCGGCGGCCTGATTCCGGTAACGGGACGGCTGGTGCTGGACCAGTTGTCGTGGTTGGTGCCGGGCCGTTGGGGTTTCGCCGCCTCGGCGTCGTCGGTGGATCTCAACAGCGTCGAGGCGGGGCTACCCGTCGACCGATTGTGGCGCCATGTCGCGAGTGCGTGGCTGCTGGACACCGGCATGCTGGCACTGCTGGCCGTCATTCTGGCCGGATTGGTGCGGTTCCGGCTGCGATTGGGTGCGCGGAAGTGAATTGACGGCTCGGCATCCGTCGTAAATCCCCAAGGACGCCCACTGCGCTGAAACCAGCCACCGTCATACTGGAGTCATGCCCGTCTTCGTCCGCAAGCTCTTCGGCGTGGGCAAACTGCCCGCCGAATTGCGGGCCGAGGTCGAGGCCGAAGGGGTCATCTACCTCGCCGAATACGTCCCGGTCACTCGACGGTTCCACGGCGCCATCCCGGGTCTGCGTTCGGCACACAGCGTCGCCAGTTACGCGGGCTCGCTGGTGCTGACCAGACGGCGGGCGCTGGCGACTCTGTCGACGCTGCCCAAATTGGCCGGGCGTGCCGTCGACGTGCGTTGGGAAGCAATGCAGTCCGGCCCGGCGATCACGGAGATATCCGCGACCGGACTGCACGTCGACCTCGACCTCGACGCGGTGAACCCCGCGTTCACCGGCCACGTCTCCTTGCACTTCAAAGCCGCCGTTCCCGGTGATGTGCTCGCCGGGTTGCCGCGCCGGTCGTTCACCTTCGCCGTGCCGCCGGAATACGTGTTCCGCGCGGTGGGTGTCCCTTACCGGCCCTGATCGGTCAGCCGCGTGACCATGCCGCCGACGTCGCCGACAAGTCCGGCCACGGTGGACGGCGCAGGAGCGTCACACTGGCGAGCACCGCCGAGATCAGCCCAGTGATCACCCCGATCAGCGCGAGCCGATTCGAGTCGATGACGGGCACCCAGCGTGCCTCGCCGCCATGCATGACGAACACGCCGAGCGGCGTCGCAGTGCCGGCACGCACCTTCGCGACGGGGATGACCATCCCGCCGTCCGCGGTCCGATAGGGGTCACCGTAGACGCGGCCGCGAGAGCCACTGGTGGGCAATTGCTCCACTGATTCATGAATGTTCATCGACTGATCCTCTGTGCGGCGGATCGGTCAAGTCTGGCCCATCCGGCCGTAACACGACACAGCCGCGGTGGACCCCTTCAACCAGAGATTTCCTACGATGACTGTGTGGTGGATCACGAGTTCAGTCCGCAGGAGCGGCAAGCCGTCTACCGCGTGATCTCCGAGCGGCGTGACATGCGCCGGTTTGTGCCCGGCAGCAAGGTTCCCGACGAGGTTCTCGCACGCTTGCTCCAGGCGGCGCACGCCGCCCCCAATGTGGGGCTGATGCAGCCATGGCGATTCATCCGTATCACTGACGACGAACTGCGACGAAGCATCCACGCGCTGGTCGATGAGGAGCGTCTGCAGACCGCGCACGCACTGGGCGAACGGGCGCAGGAATTTCTCGCGCTGAAGGTCGAGGGCATCCTCGATTGCGCCGAACTGCTGGTCGTCGCACTCTCCGACGGCAGAGACAGCTACGTGTTCGGCCGTCGCACGCTGCCCCAGATGGATCTGGCGTCGGTCTCGTGCGCGATACAGAACCTCTGGCTGGCGGCCCGCTCCGAGGGCCTCGGAATGGGTTGGGTCTCGCTGTTCGATCCGCCGAAGCTCGCGGACTTGTTGTCGATGCCCGCCGATGCCGAGCCGGTGGCAATTCTGTGCCTCGGCCCGGTCCCCGCTTTTCCCGACCGCCCGTCGCTGGAATCGGACGGCTGGGCGCTGGGGCGTCCGCTTGCCGAGTTCATCTCGGAGAACGGCTGGGGAAAGAGCCCGGCCTGACGTCACCGCGCGCACGGCAGGGTCAGCGGACCTGAGCCAGTTACGATGCCGGGGTGCAACCACCTCCCCCCGGTTTCCCGCAATGGGGACCCCCACCCCAGGATCCGCGGGAGCCCGACGAGCCTGGATACAGCGGCCAGCCGACGCCTGAGGGCTACGGCCGGCAACCGCTTCCTCCCGGATACGGTGCACCGACGCCGCCCGGGCCCAGCTCTCCGCCGGCCGGTTACGGTCAGCAGCCTGGCTATGGCCCGCAGCAGTGGGGCGGATACGCCGCGCCCTTTCCGGCCCCGACCTCTCAGCAAAAGATCGGCTGGATCACCTTCGCCATCGTCGGACTGCTGGGGTTGCTCGGCGCGGTACTCACGCTGACGCTCTGGATCAATCTGGACAGTGCCGTCAACCGTGCCGCCGAGATGTGCGATCGGTTCAGCGGCGAGTACGCCCGCTCGTGCCGGCAGTCGGTCAAGAACCTGGTCCCCGCGATTCCTGTCGCGCTGGTGGTGTGCATTTTCCTGATCATCGCGGGCAACCTCGCAGCGACGGGCGGCGCGGTGATGCTGTTCCTGCGTAAGCAGCTGGGGCAATTCTTGATCCTCGGCGGCGGCATCGTGATGCTCGTGCTGTCGATCGGTTGCGAGGCCCGCTACGGCGCCACCAGCAGGCTCACCTACGACCTGATCGCCGGGGTTGTGGTCACGGTCATCGGCGGCCTCCTGTTCGTGCCGGCATTCCGGGTGCTCTTGGGGCTGCCACCGAAACTGACCGCGGGCCCCGCCCCCGGCGGCGGGCAGTGGCCGTACGATCCGCCGCCGCCACAGCAATACGCTCCGCCGGGACCTCCGCCGCAACAGTGGTGAGCCCTAGCCGATAACGTCGACAAGGCCCGGCAAAGCTCAGGAGGTGGCGGCGATCGGCGGCACAAACGCGGACCAAGACGTGACGCACCCACGGCGTGACAACGTGCTGCTCGTGCACTGGCACGACCTTGGTCGGTATCTCGGCGTCTACGGGCACGCCGACGTCTCGAGCCCGCGGCTGGACCAATTGGCCGCCGAAGGCATCTTGTTGACCAGGGCGCATGCCACGGCGCCACTATGCTCACCGTCGCGCGGATCGTTGTTCACCGGTCGCTATCCGCAGAGCAACGGACTTGTCGGGCTGGCTCACCATGGCTGGGAATATCGCTCGGACGTTCGAACGCTACCGCAAATTCTCAGCGAAAACGGTTGGTACTCAGTGTTGTTCGGCATGCAGCATGAGACGTCGTATCCGTCCAGGTTGGGCTTCGACGAATTCGACGTGTCGAACTCCTACTGCGAGTACGTCGTGGAACGGACCCAGCAATGGCTGCTCGACCACGACACCAACCGGCCATTCCTGTTGACAGCAGGGTTTTTCGAAACGCACCGGCCCTATCCGCGGGAGCGTTACGAGCCGGCCGACGCCGCCGCGGTCGAACCGCCCGACTACCTGCCGGACACCGTTGAGGTGCGCCAAGATCTCGCCGAGTTTTACGGATCGATCACCACCGCCGATGCGGCAGTCGGCCGGATCTTGGACACGCTCGCCGATACCGGGCTCGACGCCAACACCTGGGTGGTTTTCCTCACCGACCACGGCGCGGCATTCCCGCGGGCGAAATCCACTCTCTACGAGGCCGGCACGGGCATCGCGATGATCATCCGCCCGCCTACCGGCATGGCGGCGGCGCCGGTGGTGTACGACGATCTGTTCAGCGGCGTGGATCTGGTCCCGACGCTGCTCGAGTTGCTCGGCGTTCCGGAACCCGTTGATGTCGAGGGCATCTCGCATGCACACGCGCTTCTTGCGAAGGACCGCGACGAGCCGGTGCGCGATCACGTGTACACGAGCAAGACCTACCACGACTCGTTCGACCCGATCCGCGCCATCCGCACGAAAGACTTCAGCTACATCGAGAACTACGCGCGACGGCCGTTGCTGGATCTGCCATGGGACATCGAGGAAAGCCCGTCCGGACATGCCGTCGCGCCGCTGGTTACCGCACCACGTCCAGAGCGTGAACTCTATGACCTGCGTGCCGATCCCAGCGAGACGAACAACCTGTTGGCCGGCGACGGTCTCAACGGCGCCGATCAGGTCGCCGCTGATCTCGCTGTCCGCCTCCACGATTGGCGCCAGCAGACAAATGACGTCATACCATCGGACTTTGCCGGCAGCCGCATCGCGGCGCGTTACACCGAGACGTATCTGCGGATTCACGAGAGGGTGCCAACAAGCCGCTCGGCGATCGCCGGCGACCGCGGCATCGAGGACGTAGTCGGTCAGCCCGAGCGATAGTCGCAGTCGGCATGAGTACAGCCCCGCTGAGACGCGGGTTAGGCTCCTCTGATGCCCGGTCATCCGACCTCGTATCTCGTACTCGCCTCGCAGCGCTGTGGCAGCACCCTTCTGGTCGAATCGCTACGCGCGACCGGCAGCGCAGGCGAGCCACAGGAGTTCTTTCAGTACCTGCCGACGACAGGGATGGCACCGCAGCCCCGACAGTGGTTCGCCGACGTCGAGGACGAGACAGTTCTGCAACTGCTCGATCCGCTGGAGCCGGGAACCCCCGATACCGCGTCGTCGGTCGCCTGGCGCGAGCACATTCGCAGTTCGGGCCGGACGCCCAACGGAATCTGGGGCGGCAAGTTGATGTGGAACCAGACGCCGTTGCTGGAGCATCGGGCGGCCTCGTTGCCCGATCGTTCCGGTGACGGTCTGCGGACAGCCATCCACGACGTGATCGGAAGCGAGCCGGTCTACGTTCACGTCTACCGGCCGGACGTGGTGGCACAGGCGGTGTCCTTCTGGCGCGCGGTGCAGACCCGGGTGTGGCGCGGCCGCCCAGACCCGGAGCGCGACTCGCGGGCCTGCTATCACGCCGGTGCGATCGCCCACGTCGTCTCGATGCTGCGTGAGCAAGAAGAATGCTGGCGCACCTGGTTCGCTCGCGAGGCCATCGAACCGATTGAGGTGCCCTACCCGGTGTTGTGGCGCAACCCGCCCGCGATCGTCGGCGAGGTGCTGGAGGCGCTGGGTCAAGATCCCCGATTGGCGCCTGCTCCGGCGCTGGAGCGCCAGGCCAACGAGCGCTCCGACGAGTGGGTGGACCGGTACCACAACGACGCGAAGGAACTGGGCCTGCCGGTGTAGCGGCTAACCGCCGACCTGCCCGACGAAGAACACTCGCCGGAAGGCAAAGAACGTCGTCCCGTCCGGCCGCGGTGGATAGGCGTCGACGAGCAGCGGGATGAGTTCCTGGCGAAACTGTTGGTATTCATCGTCATTGAGCTGCTCACGCACCGGCAGCAGCGCGGTACCGTTGATCCAGTCCAGCACCGGGTGCTCGCCGCTGAGCTGGTGTTGATAGGTCGTTTCCCAGGCGTCGACGGTGCAGCCGGCGCCGATCAGCAGCTCCGCGTAGCGGGCGGGCGAGTCGACCACGGTACCCACCCGAAACGGGACGTCCCGCAACGCTTTTGCGAACGGCTCGCGTCGGGCCACTGCACGCACCGCGGCGTGCGATGGACTTTCGAAATTGCCCGGCATCTGAATGGCGATCCACGACCCGGCATCCAGCTGACCGGCCCATCGGACGAAGAGCTCGCGATGTTCGGGCACCCACTGCATGACGGCATTACTGAGCACCACGTCGGTATCAGGCTGCGGCGCCCAGGTTCTCATGTCGCCGACCGACGCGTCCACACCGTGCTCTCGAGCGGCCTGCACCATCTCCGGTGAGCCATCGAGCGCCTCGATCGCCGCGTCCGGCCAGCGGCGGGCCAATTGGGCGGTCAGGTTGCCTGCACCGCAGCCCAGGTCGACCACCCGACGTGGTTTTCGCGCACCTATCTGGGACAGCAGGTCGAAGAAAGGACGGCCGCGGTGACCGGCGAAGGTGAGGTAGACATCCGGATCCCACATAGTGGTCCTCCCGTTCAATGGTCCGTCCAGCGACTGATATAGACAGACGGTATTACCTGTTGCCTGCCGGACGAGTCGAGGATGGATGATGACCGACGACGATGAGGTCGCCGAGATACGGCAGATCTGGTCAGCGCTGAACTTGCCCGGTTTGATCGACGTGCACACCCATTTCATGCCGAAGTCGGTGATGGACAAGGTATGGCGCTACTTCGACTCCGCGGGTCCACTGGTCGGTCGCGAATGGCCGATCGCCTACCGCACGGCGGAGGCCGAACGCCTGCAGACGTTGCGGCAGTTCGGCGTCCGCGGGTTCACCGCGCTGGTCTACCCGCACAAGCCGCAGATGGCCGCGTGGCTGAACCAGTGGGCACTCCAGTTCTCCCGGTCGACACCGGATTGCCTTGCCACCGCGACGTTTTACCCCGAGCCGGACGCCGTCCACTACGTCGACACGGCGATCCACGACGGAGCCCAGATCTTCAAGGCGCACATCCAGGTTGGCCGCTACGATCCCAACGACCCACTGCTCGATCCGGTCTGGGGCGCCATCGAAGATGCCCGGTTACCCGTCGTCATCCACTGCGGTTCCGGGCCGGTGGCCGGCGAGCACACCGGACCTGAGCCGATACGGCGACTGCTGGCGCGGTATCCACGGCTGCGGTTGATCGTCGCGCACATGGGAATGCCGGAGTACGCCGACTTTCTCGACATCTGCGAGGCCTCGGCCGACGTGCGACTCGACACCACAATGGCTTTCACCCCGTTTGTCGACGAGACCATGCCGTTCCCGCCGGCCCAGCTGACCCGGTTGCCGCAACTCGGTGATCGCATCATGTTCGGCAGCGACTTCCCCAACATCCCGTACAGCTACGCCGAGGCGATGCGGGCCATCACTCGGTTACCCGGCATCGACGACAACTGGCTGCGCGCAGTGTTCTACGACAACGCCGCCGCTCTGTTCGCTGTGACCGACAAGGCGGCCGAAAGCTAACTGTTACTAAGCAATTGGTTGCACATTGGCGGTGCTTGCCCAGCGCAGCCGCTCGAGCAACAGCGCCTCGGGCAACAGCACGTGACCATCGAGCCGCCGGCTTGAGAGCGGATCCAGTGCGCTCAGCGCCGCACGCTGAATACCGGCCTGCGAAATCAGCCCGGGAACCGGACCGGCCGCGCCGGGTGCGGCATCGGTGCGGAACGCGCACCCGACGGCCAGGGTCTGGTCGGCACCGGCACCGGCGACCTCGAGCACCGTCCAGACTTCACGGACCGGGTAGGACCAGATCGCCGCGAGGGTGTTCGGCAATGCCGTGTCGACCTTCACCCCATGCGCGGCAATGTGATCGGAGCTGCCCAAGCTGATCCCCGACCAGGTTTCGCGGGCAGAGCGCGGATACGGCGTCGGAACGTCGTCGGAGACGGCGAGGGATGCCGTCCAGCCGCTCTCTCGCAGGTGGTCGGCGAGGCGACGCGCCGCCACCTCAGCAGTCTCCTGCAGTGGAATCTGCGGCGAACGGGCTTGCAGTGCAGCAAGGTTAGCGGCGGCAGACAACGTCACGCCGATCCAGGTCTCACGCTCCCGGGTGCCGACTTCCGATGTGCTGTCGCGGCTGGTGACCCGAATGGAGTCCGCGTGCAGACCGTAGCGTTCGGCATAGCCGGCGATCAGCGGCAGCGGCAGTGCGTCGGCATCGGCCAACGGCGGGGCGACACGCAACAGGGCGGTGGTCCGCACATCGGTCACCGAGTCGTCGGCCCGACGGGTGCCGCGACTCGGTCGCACGATCGTCAGTCGCCGATGCAGGATCGTCGTGACCGGCAGGCCGCGCCAGCGGGCCAACAGCACGATCACCGCAACGAGGGCGACGCCGACCACCCAACGCTCCCGGACGGTATGCCAGGGGAACGCGATGGCCGCGGCCACAAGGGCCAGCAACACCAAGGTGATCCGACCGGTGGGCGGCGATATCAATCGAGGCGCACTCATAGCGAGGCTTCCTTTCGTCGTCGTGCGGCGATCGTGGCGGCGGCTACGACGGCCAAGATGAGCGCGGCTGTCCCACCGAACGCGACTATCCGAGGCACCAGGCTCTTCGGTGCCGGTTCCGGCGGCGCCGCAACGTGTTTCACCGGTGCTGCATCGGTGTGCGTGGAGGCGGGAAGCTCCCATGTCAGGGCAGCAACCGGGTCGACGGTGCCGGCGCCGACGACGTTGGACGGCGCGCGTGCCCCGTTGTGGGCGGTTGCGGTGAGGCGATGAATCACATCGCCGGCGTTGAGTGTCGGATACTTGCTGCGCACCAGCGCTGCGATGCCCGAGACGTATCCGGCCGCATAGCTGGTACCGACCAGCGGCACCAACTGTTGGTGTTCGTTCGGCAAGCCGTTGGCCAGTCCCCCGTCGTCACGGTTGCTCACCGAGACGATGTTCTCCCCCGGCGCGGCGATGCCCACCCACGGCCCGGCCATGGTGAACGTCGACGGCTGGTCGTTCGGCGCCAGTGAGCCCACCGACAGCACGTACGGCTGCCACCAGGACGGCACCGACACCGACGTCACACCTGTCCAGTTGCGAGGGTCGTCGGGATGGCTCAAGTCGGTGAGCGGGTTGGAATCGCACGCCGTTCCGCTGGACACCGATCCGGTCGATCCGCTGTTGCCGGCGGCCGAGACGATCACCGCGTCCTTGTCCACGGCCGCGTAGCGGATGGCGGCACCCAAGGCGCCTTGATCAATGTTGCGGTCGGCGGGCAGGCAGGTGATGCCCGAGACCACGATCACCCGCGCGCCGAGGTCGGCTGCGTGCACGATCGCCCGGCCAAGCGCGGTCACGTCGACGGTGGCCCGCGCCAAGGTGGGATCGCCGCCTGCGCTGCGCGCCGAGAACTTCCCGGACGTCACCCGCAACGACACCAGTCGGGCCGCGGGGGCGATTCCGGCGAACCCGTCGTCGCCGGGCTGGCCGGCGATCAGGCCGGCGACCGCCGTCCCACGTCCGTCGCAGTCGGTCAGGCCGTCGGTCGACTCGATGTAGTCACCGCCTGGTTGCACACCGGGCAGCCGCGGGCCTGGCCGTACCCCGGTGTCCAGCACCGCGACCAATTGCCCGTCGCCGCGGGAAAACCGCCATGCCGCAGCCGGATCCAGCAGCTGCTGGCTCGGCGTCGGAGCGCTGAAGTCGGTGCCCGCGACCGCGCCGGTCACGCTGCACTCGCCGTTCTTCTCCATCGGCTGCACCGGCCCCGGCGCACCGTTGGGCGGCGTTGCACCCGGGTCGACCTGCGGGCGGGTGATCGCTTGAGCAGGCGCACAGGTCCACACCGCAGCGACGAGAATTGCTGCGAGGAAACCGTTTCGGCGGGTGCGGGCAGAGCTCATCGATTGAGCACCGAAGCGAACACTCCGACGAGATAGGCGATCACCGGGATCAGCGACGCGTCGATGCCCGACGCGACGAACCCCACCACTCGGCGCAATGGCAGCGAGTAGGTGTCCGGCGAGGCGATGGACGGGCTCAGCGCAACCACGACCCACGCCGACACCAGCGCGGCGAGAACCACCACGGCGATCAGCGCGGCCAGGTAATGCGCGGTCGCGGTGTACAGCACCGCCAACGCCGCCGTCACCAGATACGGCTGGGCAAGCAGCCACGCCTTGATTGCGGCCGAGTCCCACACCCGGGCGCGTAGCGCGGCCGCGACCGAGGTAGCGGCCACGACATACCAGCCCCACCCCGAGAGCGTGTGCGGCTGCCAGCCAATCGCGAAGGACCCCAGCGCGCTGAGCAATACAGCCCCCGCGATGAATCCGGTCTGGTGCGCATCGCTGATCCTCACCCGTCGCGGCAAGTCCGCGAGGACCCGTGACGACGGCGCCGACGGTGTGGGGTCACCGGGTGCCGGAATGACCGGCAGCGGGAATCGTGCCCACAGCGCGGACAGTTGCGGGGCCTCGATGGTGACCAGCAGCGCCACCACGATCAGCAGAGCACCCAGGCTCACCAACGGCAACTGCCACAACAACTTCGCGCCGGCGACCACGAGCACACCCAGACCCAAGACCGCCGTCGCCGTGAAAAGCCCGATGGCGTTGCCGCTTTCGCGACGAGGAAGTATCAGTGTGATCAGCGACCATGCGGTGACTCCGGCGGCGGCCAAGGTCACCTGCGCCGCACCGAAGCTCCCCGGCACCGCCAGGGCCAGTACTGCGGCAACCGGCACCAGTGCGCCGGCCGACAGGGCCGCGCCCACACGGGGTGACCGCACAGCCAGGCCGGCGACCACGGTGAGCACGGCGACGGCGGCGACGACGAACAGACCGGCGGGCGATCCGGTGGCCAGCCGGTTCGTGACACCGAGACCAGTTGCCACCCAGAGCAATCCGATGAGACCCGCAACAGCGCGGCGCTGGATGTGCGCGGAACCCCACGGCTTCAGCCGCGAAGCCGAGAAGATCACCGCCGCGTCGGCGATGTCTTCGACGATGCCCGGGGCGGCAGGTCCGACCGGCACCGGCTGCAAGGCCAGCAGGTCGCCGTCAACGACGCCGACCGTCCCCAGACTCGCGTCGAGACTGAACGGCGCACCGCCGATCGGAGCGAGGCTGAGCCGTACCGGTGTTGTCGGGTCGGCCGTCGCACTGCCGCCGGCGAGGTCGTCGTCAGAGACGGCGGGAACCACTAGACGCTCGACTGCCGGGAGGATGTCGCGCAGCGGGAGATCTGCCGGCAGCGCGATCTCGGTCAGCCGACTGTCGGCGAGGATCGCGACCCGCACGATGGGTATCACGGCGCTGGACATCACTGGCTCCTCAAGCTTCTGCTCGACATTGCTTTTCTTTCTCTCGGTGAATTGCTGTTGTTCTGGGAGGGGTTAAACGGCTTGCGGATGGGCTGGGAAGTGAAATCGCGGGACAGCCGGTTGCCCTCGAACCAATGGCCTTCGGGCAGTTGATCAGTCAGCTGTTCGACGGCGAGGCCGATGGCGAACGGGGTTCCCGGGCTGAACGTCGAAATCCATTCACCGTCGAACGCGCGGGACGGACTGACCAGCACCCGGCCGGCGGTGGTGTCGACGATGCTCACGCCCACTTCGGTGCTGTCGTGCCGCCCGTCGCGACTGCAGCCGGCCACGATCTCCACGTAGCTGCGCGGTCCGGTGAACACCGATTCCACCACGGCGCGCGCGGATTTCGGGATGCCCAGGTAGTCAAGCACTTCGGCCAGCGCCGCACCGTTGCGCAGTCGCTCGTCAGCGCGTGCGCCGACCTGGGCAGGCAGGCTGAACTCGTCGAAACGCGCGGGCTGCCGTTGGGACAGGCCAACGCCGAGCACGGGCACCAGTGCCCGGGCGTCGTGGAGATCCATCGCCGTGAACGTCACAAGCTGCGCGTTACGCAGGGCCACAACGGTTTTGCCGCCGCGCCGGGCGATGATCCCGCGCAGCATCTCGTCGCCACCGCCGGCGGCGGCGGACCCCACGTAACGCAGATCCAGCCACCGCTCCGGGAAGCACACCACCCGGATCCACTTGGCAACCGCCGAGTTGATGGCGCCGTCCGCCGAGATAATGCCCAGTCGGGCCAGGTCGGCGTGCTGGCGCACGAGGAATGCACCCCGCTCGGCGGCATCACTGTATGGCGTGGTGATCGCCAAAACCCATGGGAACGTTCCCGCCCCAACGGTTTCAGCGATGTACCACGCCTGATCGACAGTGAGCTCGACGGCGTTGGGCTTGGTTGTCATCTACTTTGCGGACCCGCCCGTTACGTCGTGCGACATGATCCGTCCTGCAAGCCGTGCCGTGGAGCAGGCTAGCCGCCCCACTTGGCGCCTTCGGCCGAGTCGCGGGCCAGCATCGAGGTGGTGTTGTTCTCGTGCGTGCCGGCCATCGCCCGATAGGACAGCACCAGTTGCTCCATCGCCTGGTTCCACTGCGCCTGCCACGCCTGATAGCTCATCCCGGTGTCACCCTGCCAACCCGCCTGCAAGGCGGCCTGCTCACTGGAGATATCGGCGCCCAGACTCTGCAGCGTCCCGGCGTAGCCGGCCATATCGGCGGCATGCGCCATCATCGCCGGATAGTTGTACATGATCTGTGACATCACAAAACCTTTCGTTCGTCGGCTCAGAAGCCCGGGTAGCTGCTCGCCGCAGCACTGTCAGCAGCCACATAGGTAGCCGCGGCATCACCGAGATTCACCTGCGCCATGTCCAGCAACGAATTCACCTTCGCCGCCGCCGCCACAAACCGCGCATGCGCAGCCTGAAACGCCGCCGCACCATCACCGGCGAAAAACGCCTGCGCCGACATCGCCTCCTGCTCAGCCTGACCGATCGTCGACCGCATCAGCCCCGCCTTGGCGTCAAACGCCGACTGCGACGCCACCAACTGCGGAATATGTGCATCCAACAAGC
>Ga0302314_10004496_pt1 | contig 25640 bp, 27 predicted proteins | sample III_Palsa_N2_3_FD_200533 | JGI IMG/M metagenome (GOLD analysis project Ga0302314, IMG submission 200533) | Peat permafrost microbial communities from Stordalen Mire near Abisko, Sweden - III_Palsa_N2_3 | ecosystem: Environmental > Terrestrial > Soil > Palsa > Peat permafrost | place: Sweden... | reverse complement strand
CGCGGATGCTGCCCGCCGCCAAGACCGTGGCCAAGGAGATGCTGACGGTCGTCGACAAGCCCCTGATCCACTATGTGGTGGCCGAGGCGCGGGCGGCCGGCATCGAGCACTTCATCTTCGTCACCGGCCGCGGCAAGGGCGCCATGGAGGACTATTTCGACCACCATGTGGAGCTGGAGGAGACCCTCCGCACCAAGGGCAAGACCGCCATCCTGAACGACCTCCTGGCCGACCTGCCGCGAGAAGGCGAGATCAGCTATGTGCGCCAAATGGCCCCGCACGGCCTTGGCCATGCGGTGTGGTGCGCGCGCGACATCGTCGGCGACGAGCCCTTCGCCGTGGTCCTGCCCGACATGATCATGGATGCAGAGCCCGGCTGCACGGCGCAGATGCTCGACGCCTACGCCAAGACGGGCGGCGCCAACATCATCGCCGTCGAGCCATGTCCCGCCGGGCTGGCCCACCAGTACGGCATCGTGGCGCTGGATGGTCAGGACGGACGACTGAACCGCATGACCGGCATGGTGGAGAAGCCCGCGCCGGGAACCGAGCCCTCCAACCTGTTCATCTCGGGGCGCTATGTCCTGAATCCCGAGATCTTCGCCATCCTGGCCGACAAGGAGCGCGGCGCGGGTAACGAGATCCAGCTTACCGACGCCATGCACAAGCTGATGGCGACGCAGGATTTCTACGCCCTGGAGTACGAGGGCGTGACTTACGATTGCGGCGACAAGCTCGGCTGGCTTCGCGCCAATGTCGCCATGGCGCTGAAGCGCCCCGACCTCGGCCCGCAGACCCGCGCCATGATCGAGGGGCTGCTGCGCTGAGGGAACCCTGGGGCGCTTCATCTCCTTAGGTCTGCGACGGATCGACCGTCGAGCCTTGGATACGCCCCATGACCGTCAAGATTTCCGCCCTCCTCGCCGGCGCCGCCGTGTCTCTGGCCGTAGCGTCCCTGGCCCACGCCGAGGTCTCCGCCGCCGATCGCGCCTTCGTCGGCAAGGTCTCGCAGGGCGGGATGTTCGAGGCGGTGGCGGGCAAGCTCGCCGAGAAGAAGGCGATCGCCCAGGACGTGAAGGACTTCGCCGCCACGGACGTGCACGACCATGACCTCGTGAACGGCAAGCTGAAGGGCATCGCCGGGAACAAGAAGCTGCCCATCGCCGACAAGCTGAACCCCGAACTGCAGGGCATGCTCGACAAGTTGAACGGGCTGGACGGCCCGGCCTTCGACGCCGGCTACATGAAGATCATGGGCGAGATCCACAAGAAGGACGGCGGCCTGTTCGCCATCGAGGCCCAGACCGGCGCCGACCCCGACCTGAAGGCCTTCGCCGCCGAGACGGTGAAGATCGTCAACCGCCACATCGGCGCCATCCACGGCGCGATGCCGGAATAATCCACGCGCCGCTTCAATCTCACATCTGACATCCCGGAAAGCTCGAAGAGCTTATCCGGGACCCAGGACGCCCGACGATCTGGGTCCCGGCGTTCCGTGGAGTTATCCTCGGGCGAAGCTTTGCTTCGATCCGGGGGCTGCAGCCGGGATGACCGTCAGGGGAGGTCCTCCACAGCGGAGATGAGGCGTCGCAAATCTTCAGCCCGCGACAGACGGTGATCGCCGTCCTTGATCAGGGTGAACACCACGTCCTCGCCCGTCAGCGCTTCGGCCAGCGCCAGCGCGTGGCGCCACGGCACGTCGGGATCGGCGCCGCCCTGCAGGATGCGGACAGGCGCGGTGATCGCCACAGGCCCCGGCAGGATCGACCAGTCCCGCCCCTCGTCCAGCAGACGCTGCGTAATCCCATAGCCGTCGCCGTCGTATGCCGAGGGCCGCGTCCATCTCCCGTCCCGGGCCAGCGCCCCATGCGCCTCCTCCGGCAGACCCGGCTCCAGCAGCTTGTCGGTGAAGTCGGCGGCGGGAGCGATCAGCACCAGACCGACGACCCGCTCGGGCCTCGCGAGCGCGGCGAGGCACGCCAGCCAGCCGCCCATCGAGGAGCCCACCAGAATCAGCGGGCCAGTGGTCAGCGCGTCGATCACCGCCAGGGCGTCGGCGCGCCACCGGCCGATGGTCCCGTCCTCGAAGGCGCCGCTGGATTGGCCGTGGCCGAAATAGTCGAAGCGCACATAGGCGCGGCCTGACGCCTGCGCCCAGCCGTGCAGGGCCAGCGCCTTGCTCCCCTCCATGTCGGAATGGAAACCGCCGAGCCAGACCACGGTAGGTCCACGCCCGGCGAGCGCGTGGTAGGCGAGGCTCGCCCTGTCAGCCCGTTGCAGGACCGACGGCGGCGCGACGCCCGTCACCTCAGTGCGCGGCGGCCTTGCCGGCCTTCAGCACGACGACGCCCACCACCAGCAGCACGATGGCGATGATGATGGCGGGGAAGAAGCCGGCCTTGGTGCAGAAGGCGAAGGTCAGGAAGATGAGCAGGTCGCCGACGCCCAGCGCGCCCCACTTAAACAGGTCCATCACGCCGTGATAGGTGGAGGCCTGCGCCTGGATCGGCATGTCGCCGTGATGGTGGTCGAGGGCTTGTTCGGCCATGATCGGGCTCCGCTGCAAAGTCGCCGGACTATAGCCGCGCTCGCGCAAGGCTCAAGCCGTTTCGACGCCCGAGATTTGCACCTCTTGCACCGCCATACCGCGATTGCGAAAATGGGCCTTCCCCCTATGCTGGCGAAAAAGAACAGGGAAACGCCGCTCGATGGCCTCGCCGACCGTCCGCACCGCCAGCGCCAGAAGCCGCGGCCCCGAGGCGGCGACAATGGGACCCCTGTCTCGCAGCTCATTCGCCATCATCTTCTGCCTGTCGATCACCACCGCGTTCGGCAACACCGGCATGCAGTCGATCCTTCCCGCCATCGGCCGCCAGATCGGCATGCCCGACATCCTGATCCCGGCGATCTTCTCCCTCTCGGCTCTTCTGTGGGGCTTCTCCTCGCCGTTCTGGGCCAGACGGTCGGACACGACCGGGCGCAAGCCGATGATGATGCTGGGCATGATCGGCTTCATGGTCTCCATGGTCTGCTGCGGGATCGTGGTGTCGGCGGGGCTGCGCCACCTCGCCTCGCCGATGGTGATCTTCGTCTTCTTCCTTCTGGCGCGGGCCATCTTCGGCCTGTTCGGCTCGGCCTCGAACCCCGCCAGCCAGGCCTATGTGGCCGAGCGGACCACGCGGGAGGAGCGGACCGAGCAGATGGCGGGCCTCGCCGGCGCGTTCGGCCTCGGCACGGTGATCGGCCCCTTCGCCGCGCAGCTGTTCGTCCTGCCGGTGGTCAGCCTCGCCGGCCCCATGTTCGCCTTCGCCGTCCTCGCCGCCGGCATGACCTTCGTGGTCTGGCGCTACCTGCCCGAGCCGAAGCGGGGCGCGCTGCAGCCCCCCACCACCGAGAACGGCCTGACGCCCGAACCTTCGCGATTCGGGGCCTCCACCTCGACCCAGAAGTCCAAAGGCAACCTCTGGCTCGATCCGCGCCTGACCCCTTTCCTGGTCTATGGCTTCCTCGTCGCCTCCTGCCAGACGGTGAACGGCCAGTCGCTGGGCTTCCTCATCATCGACAAGCTGCACTTGCCGCCGATGCAGGCGCTGGGGTTCGCGCAGGTGGCCATGGGCGCCGGCGCGCTGTCGGGCCTCCTGGCGCAGTGGGGGCTGATCCGCATGTTCCGCATGCAGCCGCGCCACCTGATCCGCTGGGGCGCGGGGCTGGCCTGCATCGGCAACCTGATCATCGCCTTCGCGCCGTCCTACTGGGCGGTGGTGGCGGGCTACGCCATGGCGAGCCTCGGCTATGGCTTCTGCAGGCCGGGCTTCACCGCCGGCGCGTCCCTGTCGGTGGAGGGCGGGGAGCAGGCGCGGGCGGCGGGCGCCATCGCCGCCATCAACGGCTCGTCGGTGATCGTGGCCCCGGTGCTGGGGGTCTGGCTCTACGAGAAGCTCCACCCCGCGCCTTATCTCCTGAACGTGGCGATCCTGGCTGGCCTTTTGGCCTTCACCCTGCTCAACACCACGCTGAGATCGGTGGGCGTGGAGCCCACCACCGAGGACGAGACCACCGCCGCGCAGCTCGAACGCGTGGAAGAGGGCGGGGGCAGCGTCTGATCCAGCCAAGAGTGTTTCGACCATGCGTCTACCGGCCCCGATCCTCGCCTCGCTCGCCCTTCTCCTCGCCGCGCCGATGGCCGCAAAGGCCGAGACCACCGCCTGGGTGCAACTGGTGGACGGCGGCGTCGCCGAGGTGCGGGCCGCGGCGGAGGGCGCGACCTGCCCAGCCGTGGAGGTGGACGGACGCTCCACCCCGATGGCCCTGCGCGCCGGCCCGGACGCCGCCTTCCCGCAGGCGCTCTGCCAGCTGAAGCTGCAGAAGGGCGTGCGCCACGCCGAGGTGGGCGGCCACGTCATGCCCCTTCCGCACCCGCGCATCGACCGCATCGTGGTGATCGGCGACACAGGCTGCCGTCTGAAAGGCCTGCTGGTCCAGAACTGCAACGACCCCAAGCAATGGCCGTTCGCCGCCGTCTCGAAGATGGCCGCCGCCGAGCACCCGGACCTCGTGATCCACGTGGGCGACTACTATTATCGCGAGACCGCCTGCCCGCTGAACTTCTCCGGCTGCGCGGGTAGTCCGCACGGGGACGCGTGGCCGACCTGGGTGGCGGAGTTCTATGAGCCTGCCGCGCCCCTGCTGGACGCCGCGCCGTGGGTGTTCGCCCGCGGCAACCACGAGAGCTGCAGCCGGGGCGGCAAGGGCTGGTATCGCCTGCTGGACGCCGCCGACGCGCCGCTCCCCTGCCCGGCCCTCGCCGCGCCCTTCTCCGTGCACATCGGCGGCGTGACCCTGCACATGCTCGATTCGGCCGACACCGACGACCGCAAGACCCCGCCCGACGCCGTGGCCGCCTTCAAGGCCGCCGTCGAGACCGTGCAGCCGCAGCCGCACGAGGCGGAATGGATCGTCACCCACCGCCCGATCTGGGGCCTCGTGCCAGTGGCCCGCCTCGGACCGCTCGGACCCATCAACGTCCCGCTCAACGCCACCGAACAGGAAGCGGTGCGCGGCGAGAAGCTCGACGACGTGCAGCTTGTTCTCTCAGGCCACATCCACCATTTCGCCAGCTTCTCCTTCGGCCCGCCCCGCCCGGCGCAGCTGATCGTCGGCACCGGCGGAGACGTGGGCGAGGTGGCCGACACCAGGGATCCCACAGGCGACATCGTCGAGATCGACAACCTGGAAGCCAGGAGCCTGGAATTCGAGCGCTTCGGCTACTTCGTCATGGACCGGGTGAAGGGCGGCGGCGACTGGCGCGGTATCTTCAAGGACGTGGACGGCAAGGTGCTGGCCGACTGCCTGCTGCACGACCGGCTGCTGAAGTGCCGCAAGGCGGGGTAGCCCGGGGTTTATTCCCCTGGCGCCAGCGTCCGCACGATCATCTCCTCCAGCACCGTCGTATCCACATCCGCCAGCTGCTTGACGTAGATGCAGGACTTGCCGGTGGTGATCCTGCCGAGGCGGGCCACAAGGGCGGGCTGGGCCCCGCCGCCGATGTAGAGCACCGTGGCGGCCTTGCGGGGTGAGAAGCCGACCTTGAGGATCTCGCCCTCCCGCCCGCTGTCGTAGCGGTAATGGCGCACGCCGAAGCCGATGATGGACGGCCCCCACATGCGCGGCGGCTCGCCGGACAGGCGCTGCATCATGGCGCAGAGGGCGAGGGCGTCTTCGCGGCGGCCCTGCGGCTCCACGGCGGCGATGAAGTCGGCGACCGGGACGGCGGTGGCCTGGGTCTTGTTGGGTTTGGCCGGCATGGGGCCAAGGAAAACACGAGATTGGCTCAAGGCCAAGCTTCCCCTTCCCTCTCCCTGTTGATGAGGAAGCGCTGCTAGTCCTCGCTGTCCTTGCGCTTGAAACCCTTGGGCTTGCCGAAGGTGGAGCGCTTTTCGCCCTTGGCCTTGGCGGCGATCTCCTTGAGCTTGAGGGTCTGCAGGGCGGAGAAGGCCGTGCCCCGTCCGCCCTTCTCGGGATCGGCGAACGCTCGCCCGTAAGTGAGGACACGCTCCTCCACCGACCCCAGGAACTCGCCTTCCCACTCGGAAAGCTCCACCCCCGCCTTGTCGGCGACAAGCTTCGTCCGCCGCAGCTGGCGGATGGCCTGTCGCTTGACGCGCGCCTGATCGAGCGCGCGCTGCTTGGCGAAATCTGGGGGCGGTTTTGGCTTCAAAGACCCCCGATCGCCGACAGATAGAGTTCGATCAGCGCCTCTTCCTCTTGCCGCTTGGCCGTATCCTGCTTGCGCAGGCGCACGATCTTGCGGACGATCTTCACGTCGAAGCCCTCGCCCTTGGTCTCCAGATAGACTTCCTTGAGGTCGGCGGAGACGGCGGCCTTGTCTTCTTCCAGGCGTTCGATGCGCTCGATCAGGCTCTTCAGCTTGCCTTGAGCGGAGGTGTTGAGGACGTCGTTCGCGACAGAGGCGTCGTCAGCCATGGGAGAGTACCTAACGGGATGTGAAACGAGCCGGACCCTAGCGGCGCCGGCGCCGCCTCACAACAGGCGCGATGTCACAATAGGCCGTAGCGCTCCAGATCGGGGCGGAGCGCCGCAGGGTCGGTGAAATGGTGGACATGAAAGCCCATCGCCTTCGCCGCCGCGATATTGGGCGCATTGTCGTCCACGAACAGGAAGTCCTGCGGGATAAGCCCCGCGCGCTCGCAGGCGATCTCGTAGATGCGGGGCTCGGGCTTGATGGTCCCCTCGGCGCCGGAGATCACCGTGTCGCGAAAGCGGGCGAAGGCCGGGCTCATGGCGCGCACGCCGGGCCACGCTTCCGTCGACATGTTGGAGAGGCCGAACATCGGCACGCCGCGGGCATGAAGGTCCTCGATCACCGATTCGGTCTCGGTGATGTTGCCGGAGAACATCTCGGGCCAGCGGTCCCACCAGGCGGCGATGGCGGCGGCATGCTCGGGATGCTTCTGCGACAGCAGGCGGATATTGTCAGCGAAACTCATGCCCCGGTCGGTCTCACCGTGCCAGGCGATGGTGCAGACCTCGGCCAGGAAGCGGTCACGCTCGCCCGGATCGGGAAAAATCTTGGAGTAGAGGACCCGCGGGTCCCAGCGCACGACCACGTTCCCGATATCAAACAGGACCGCCTTCGGCGTTCCTTGGGACCCAATATCAAAAAGGACGACCGTGGGCCGCCCTCTTGTCACGCTGTCAACCACGGCTGCGAAAACGCCGAAGTCTTAGCCTTGCTTGGCCTTGAAGCGCGGATCGGTCTTGTTGATCACATAGACCACGCCCTTGCGACGCACGACCTTGCAATCGCGGTGGCGGCCCTTCAGGGACTTCAGAGAGCTTCTGACCTTCATGGGGACGTCTCGGGCTAAACGACAAACGAAAAGCCCCGCGGAAGGCGCGGGGCCGAATGGAGGCGGGGGTATAGATGCGGCCCCCCGCCAAGTCAACCGGTGCAGCACATTCAGGATGCGCCTCGCGGGGTCAGCCTGTGACCCCTACTGAGGCGTGGGTTGGGGCGTGGACGCAGGCTGGGTTTGCGGCTGGGGGGTCGGCTTGGCCGGTCCCTCGTCGAACGACGGCAGGGCGTTGATGTCGACCTTGCCGCCCGCGATCTGCCCTTCGCGATTCTGCAGATAGTAGGAGCGGATCGAGGCGTAGGGATCGGTGGAGGACGCCATGATGGTCTTGATGTTCTTGTCGGCGGAGGCGCGCTCGTCCAGCCCTCGGCCGACGAACCGGGCGTAACCCAGCTGCGACGAGCCGGTGAAACGCACATAGGTGAACGGGTCCAGCCCGATATTGACCAGATAGCCCACCGCGTCCCGCACTGTGCCGGGTCCGATCACCGGCAGGAACACATAGGGTCCCGAATGCACGCCGCGCTTGGCCAGCGTGATGCCGAAGTCGTTGTCGTGGTGCGGCAGGCCGTTGGCGGAAGCCACGTCGATCAGCCCGCCGAGGCCAACGGTGGAGTTGATCGCAAGGCGGGCGACCGTGTGCACCGCCTTCTTTCCATGCCCCTGGAAGATGTCGTTCATGGCGATGGTGGGTTCGCCCATGTTGGAGAAGGCGTTGCGCAGGCCCGTGCGAATGGGTCTCGGCATGATCCGCTTGTAGCCGATGGCGACGGGCCGGATCACCAGGAAGTCCAGCGCGCCGTTGGCGTAGAAGAAGACCCGGTTCACCTTCTGATAGGGGTCCGGGGCCAGAGCCTCGTCCTGCGCCGTATCCGCGAAAGCCGGCGCCGCGCTCCCGCCCATGACGGCGGCGGCCAGAACGGCTAGAGCGGCGGACCTCACAAGCGACGGTTTCAGGCCGGTCTCACCGATCGTTTCAGGTGAAGGCTGTGAGGGCTTGCTCGTCCGGATGGTCAATGTGTGTTCCCCGACATGAGTCTCGAAAGATCAAACGCCAAAGCATAGGACTTGTTCAACCCTGACCACCCGAATTAGAGCGTTTACGGAGCAAAACCCGATTCTATCCCTTCTTCATGGGCCTCCCGGCCTTGTGATTCCCAACGCCCCCGACATCCGCTAAGGTTCGACTCATGGATCGCCGCGCCTTTCTCTTCTCCACAGCGTGGCTCGCCGTCGCCCCTGCGCCGGACATGATGCAGGCGATCACCCAGTCGGACTCCCCGTCCTCATCCGGCCCGCCGCAGGACACGGTGTTCGGCGCCTGGCGGGCGGCCTTCATCGACAAGGCCGTAGCGCAGGGCCTGCCGCGGGACCGGGTCACGGAGGTCCTGTCGAGCGTCATCTCCGATCCGCACGTGATCACGCTGGACCAGCGCCAGCCCGAATTCTCCAAGCCGATCTCGGGCTATATCGACTCCACCATCTCCGCCAGCCGGGTGATGCAGGGCCAGTCCCACCTCGCGGCCATACGCTCATGGCTCGACCCGATCGCGGATCACTATCAGGTGCCCGCCGAGATCATCGTCTCCATCTGGGCGGTGGAGTCCGGTTTCGGCCAGATCCAGGGCGACGACGACGTGATCCGCTCCTACGCCACCCTCGCCGCCGAAGGCCGCCGGCGGGCGTTCGCGGAAGACGAGCTGATCGGGGCACTCCGCATCCTCTTTTCCGGCGAAGCCGCCCGCTCGCAGTTGAAGGGCTCGTGGGCCGGGGCCATGGGCCAGACCCAGTTCACGCCTCTGGATTACCTGACCTACGCCGTGGACGGCGACGGGGACGGCAAGCGCGACATCTGGGGTTCGGCGCAGGACGCCCTGGCCTCCACCGCCAACTTCCTCTCGAAGAAGGGCCGCTGGGTTCCCGAAGGCGCTGTGCAGGTTGAGGTGATCGTGCCCAGATCCGGCTTCGACTATTCGGTGGTCGAAGGCGGGGCCAAATCCATCGGCGAGTGGTCGGCCCTCGGGCTTCGGGCGGCGAACGGGCGAGGCTTCCCTGACCCCTCTGCCCACGGCGACAGCGCCGTCCTCATCATGCCCATGGGATGGCAGGGGCCGGGCTTCCTGACCTATCCCAATCACATGGCGATCCGCGCCTACAACAACTCCACCTCCTACGCCCTGGCGGTGGGTCTCTTGGCCGAGCGGATCGGCGGCGGCGGTCCTCTGGTGCAGGCCTGGCCGGTGGACCAACCCATCTCGCTGACCGACCGCATGGCGGCGCAGCAGGCGCTGCAGGGGCTCGGCTACTACACAGGGACGCTCGACGGCATCCTCGGCGCCGGCGCCCGCAAGGCCACGCGGCTGTGGCAGGCGAGCCAGGGCCTCCCCGCCGACGGCTACCTCTCCTACGCCCTGATCCAGCGCCTGAAAGCGCAAACGGGGGCCACGGGCGCTTCTTACCCGTCAGGAACGCCGGTCGCGCCGCAGGGCTAACCGGCTTCCTTCACCAGTTCCTCGAGCCCCTGTTCGCGCACCTTGCGGTAAAGCGTGGAGCGGCCGATGCCGAGGCGGCGGGCCACTTCGGTCATGTGGCCGGAGTAGATCTCGATGGCGAGCTGGATCAGGTCGCGCTCGATCTCCTCCAAAGTGCGCAGGTGTCCGCGATGGTCGAGGATGCGGACCGGGCCGTCGGCGCTGGAGGCCGGCTCGCTCGATCCCGTCACCATAGCCGCAGCTCCCTCGACCGGCGCGGCGCGCTCGGGCGCGATCTCGACGGGCTGGTCGGCGGCCATCGCCACGGGCGCGGAGACGCCGGAGATGGCCGGAAAATCGTGAGGCTGCAGGTAGGGCGCGTCGGCCAGGACAATGGCGCGATAGACCGCGTTCTCCAGCTGACGCACATTGCCGGGCCAGTCGAACGAGCGCAGCAGCGCTGAGGTCTCGGCGGTGGCGGCGACCACGCGCTTGCCCTCCTCCACGTTGAAGCGGCGGATGAAGGCATCGAGCAGGGCCGGCACGTCCTCGCGGCGGTCGCGCAGCGCGGGCGCATCAATGGGGAAGACGTTCAGGCGATAATAGAGGTCTTCGCGGAAATGGCCGGCCTTCACCCGCTCGGCGAGGTCGCGGTTGGTGGCGGCGATGATGCGCACGTCCACCTTCACGGGGCGCTTGCCGCCCACCGCGTCCACTTCCTTTTCCTGCAGGGCCCGCAGGAGTTTCACCTGCATGTCCAGCGGCAACTCCCCCACTTCGTCAAGGAAGAGGACGCCGCCGTTGGCTTCCTGGAATTTGCCGAGATGCTTGTCGTGGGCGCCGGTGAAGGAGCCCTTCTCGTGGCCGAACAAGATGGATTCTACGAGGTTCTCGGGCAGCGCGCCGCAGTTCACCGCCACGAACGGCTTGCCGGCGCGATCGGAAGCGCCGTGGATGGCGCGGGAGATCACCTCCTTGCCGACGCCGCTCTCGCCGAGGATCAGGACGGGGATGGAGGACTTGGCGGCCCGCTCGCCGAGCGCCTTCACCATCCGCATGGCGGGGGATGAGCCGACCAGGTCGTCGAAGGTGACGCTGCCGGCGGCGCGCTTCTTCAGGCGGTCCACCTCCTGGGTCAGCTGACCCATCTGCAGGGCGTTGCGGATGGAGACGATGATCCGCTCGGGGCTGGCCGGTTTGATGAAGAAGTCGTTGGCGCCCGCCTGCATGGCCTGCACAACGGTGTCCACCCCGCCGGTGGCCGTCAGCACCACCACAGGGGCCGCAAAACCTTGGGCGCGAAGGGTCTTCAGCACCTCCACACCGCTCATGTGCGGCATGACGAGATCGAGGATCATCACGTCGGGCAGGAGCCCGCCCGCGATCCGGTCCAGCGCCGCGTCGCCGCTGTCGGCCTGGGCGACGGCGAAGCCCTCACGCTCCAGCACCGCCTGCATCAGGCGCCGCTGCGTCGGGTCGTCGTCGACGATCAGGACCGTCTTGGCCATAGAAACACCCATCATCACGCCGGACCTCTGGGCCCTGGCTCGTTGTGTGCCGTTATGGCGCAAGGCGGTGAAGATGCGGTGTAGGAGTCGTGAGCGGGGGGTTAATGGGACCGCTCACCGGGTGCATTGTGCTGAAAAGCAAACTACCAAGACACATAAGACATGAAACGAATCGACTTCACCTTTCATGCGGCGATCGAGCGAATGGCCAAATTCGGCCTCAAGGCGGAGTGGGTCGAGAAAGCTGTTCGCTCGCCCGATTGGACCGAACTCGATCCCCAGCCTGGCGTTGAACGGCGCTTCCGGGTGACGCCGGAATATGGCGGTCGAGTGCTCCGGATGGCGTGCGTGGAGGAAAAGGATCATATTCGCGTCGTATCGGTCTTCCCTGACCGCAACGCGAAACGCCGCCATGCCCTTAAGAATATCTCATGATCCGGAAGCCGACGCAGTTTTCATAAAGCTCGCCGACGAGCATCCCGTCGAAAGCGAAGAAGTCTCGCCCGGCGTCGTGCTGGACTTCACAGAGGATGGTCGTGTGACCGGGATCGAAATCCTCTTCGCCTCCAAGACCCTCGCCCCCGGCGAATGGCAGACCGCACCCATGCCCGGCGCCGCCAAGGCCCACGCCGCTGAATAGGTTCGTCAGCACGTATTCACGTTGACCCTGGCATGGACGCCCGCCATATCGAGCGTCCCATGACCATGCATTCCCAGATCACCAGTTCCGAAACCGCCCTGCCCGAATGGCGTCTCGACGACCTCTATACAGGCCGCGACGATCCGAAGATCGAGGCCGACCTGAAGGCGGGGGAGACGGCCATCGCCGACCTCGTCAGGCTGAAGGGCGCGTTCGTGGGGGCCCGCGGCAACGCCTCGCGCCTCGGGCTCCTGCTGGATCAGGGTATCGCCACCTACGAGAAGGCCACCAACCTGATCCTGGCCACCGGCGCCTACGCCGGCCTCGCCGCCTCCACTGCGCGGGACGATCCGGCCTGGGCCAAGTTCGAGGGCGACCTTCGCGCCCGCCACGCCGAGATCGGCGCGGACAGCCTGTTCCTGACCCTGGAGCTGAACCAGCTCGAGGAATGGGAGATCGAGAACGCCTTCAAGGCCCACCCCGAGGCCGCCCGCTGGCGCCCGTGGCTGCGGCGCGTGCGCCTGACCCGCGAGCATGAGCTGACGCCCGACCTCGAGCGCCTGATGCTCGACCGCGCGCCCGCGGTGGCCAACTGGTCGCGGCTCTACGACGAGACCCTGGCGCGCATGACGGTGGAGGTGGACGGCGATCTCCTCACCCTCTCCGAAGCCCTGAACCGTCTCTCCGACCCCACTCCGCAGCGGCGCAAGGCGGCGGCCACAGCCCTTTCCGAAAGTTTGGCGGAGCGCACGCCCACGATGGCGCTGGTGCTCAATACCCTGGCCTTCGAAAAGCAGGTCGAGGACCGCTGGAGGAAGCACAAGACCCCCGCCGAATCCCGCCACATCGCCAATGAGGTGGACGCCGCTTCGGTGGACGCGCTCGAAGCCGCCGTCGTGGACGCCTATCCGCGCCTGTCCCACCGCTATTATGCGCTGAAGGCCAGGCTGATGGGGCTGGACGCACTCGACTACTGGGATCGCAACGCGCCGCTGGATCAGGCCCAGCCCCGCCAGTACTGCTGGACCGAGGCCAAGGACATCGTCCTGGAGAGCGTCGGCAAGCTGGCCCCCGCCTTCGCCGACATGGCGCGCAAGTTCTTCGACAATCCGTGGATCGACGCCCGCCCCCGGCCCGGCAAGTCGTCCGGCGCCTACTCACACCCGGTGACGTCGGAAAAGCACCCCTACGTCTTCATGAACTACATGGACGAGCGGCGAGACGTGCTGACCCTCGCCCACGAGCTCGGCCACGCCGTCCACCAGACTTTGGCCTCGCCGCTCGGCACCCTCCTGTCGGACACGCCGCTGACCCTGGCCGAGACCGCCTCCATCTTCGGCGAGGGGCTGGTCTTCGAGCGGCTTCTTGCCGAAGCTACCGGGCTCGAGCGCCGCGCGCTCCTCGCCGGCAAGATCGAGGACGGGCTGAACACCGTCGTCCGCCAGATCGCCTTCCACCGTTTCGAGAGCCAGTTCCACGCCAAGCGGCTCGAGGGCGAACTCTCGGCGGACGAGATCGGCGCCCTGTGGATGGCGGTGCAGGCCGAAAGCCTCGGCCCCGCCGTGCGGCTCAACGACGGATACGAGCATTACTGGTCCTACGTCAGCCACTTCGTCCACTCGCCCTTCTACGTCTACGCCTATGCGTTCGGGGATTTGCTGGTCTCGGCCCTGATGGAGAAGCGCCGGGAAGACCCCGCCGCCTTCGCGCCCCTCTACGAGGCGCTTCTCTCCGCCGGCGGCACGAAGACTTACGTCGAGGCCTTGGCGCCCTTCGGTCTCGACCCGCGCGAAAAGGCGTTCTGGGCGGCGGGCGTGTCGCGGCTGGAGCGGCTGGTGGACGAGTTCGAGGCGCTGATCTGATCCCTCAGGCGGAACAGGGGACGGCCGCCGAGATCATCCGGCGGCTTGACTTGCAACCGCACCCGGAAGGCGGCTGGTATCGTGAGACCTTCCGCGACGTCGCCGGGCCGGACGGTCGCGCCCGCTCGACGGCGATCTACTTTCTGCTGGAGGCCGGTCAGCGCTCGCACTGGCACCGGGTGGACGCCGTGGAGACCTGGCATTTCTACAGCGGCGCGGCTCTGGCGCTTCACATCGCGCCGCCGGGCGGGCCGCCCGAAATCCTGACCCTCGGCGCCGGCCTGATCGACGGCGAACGCCCGCAGGCCGTCGTGCCCGAGGGCTGGTGGCAATCGGCAGAAAGCATCGGCGGATGGACGCTGGTCGGCTGCACCGTGGCGCCCGGGTTCGAGTTCTCGGGTTTCGAGATGGCGCCGCCGGGGTGGGCGCCGGGCTGACCGCCTTCACCCCCTGTCATCCCGGAAAGCGCGCAGCGCTTATCCGGGACCCAGGACGCATCCCCACCTTTCCTCGGTCCCGGCGTTTCGCTTCGCTTCAGCCGGGATGTCAGGTGTTCACGTCACCGCCCATCCTTCAGATACGTCTCGAACCAGGCGATCGTCCGCTCCAGGGCGTCGATCTGGTTTTCGCGCTTGGCGAAGCCGTGGCCTTCGTTGGCGTAGTAGTGGGCGTCTACGGTGCGGCCCTCGCCCTTGAGGATATCGACGATCTGCACCGCCTCTTCCTTCGGCACGCGGATGTCGTTGTCGCCCTGCAGCACCAGCAGCGGGGCCTTCTCGTTACGGATGAAGGTGATCGGGCTGTCGTCGGCATAGACCTTCGCGTCCTTCACCGGGTCGCCGAGCAGGGACTTCTCGTATTCCTGCAGCTCGGGATCCTCGTGCGCCAGCATCGTCTTCCAGTCGATGATGCCGTACTGCTCCACCGCCGCCCGCCAGATGTCCGGCGTCTTGCCGATGGCCATCAGCGTCATGTAGCCGCCATAGGAGCCGCCGGTGATGCCGATCTTCTTCGGATCGACATAGCCGGTCGCCTCCATGAACTTGACCCCGGAGACCTCGTCCACGAGATCCGCGCCGCCGAGGTCCTTGATGTTCATCTTCTGGAACGCCTTGCCGTAGCCGGTGGAGCCGCGCACGTTTGGCGCGATCACCACATAACCGCGCGAGACCAAAGCGATGGCGGTGCGGTTGAAGGAGTCCGTCGTCTGCCCGGTCGGCCCGCCGTGGGGCAGCACGACGCCCGGCGCCGAGCCGTCGCGCTTCAGGCCGTTGGGAACCCACAGGAAGGCGCTGATCACCGTGCCGTCCACGCTCCTGTAGTGCACCAGCTGCGAGCCCGGCAGGGCGGCGGGATCGAAGCTCTTCGGGCCGAAGCTGGTGAGCCTGCGCCCCTGCCCGCTCGCCACGTCGTAGATCCAGTAGTCGAACGGCGTATTGCTGGCGGCGTGGGAGACCAGCATGGACCGGGAATCGGGCGAATATTCCGTCTGCCCCGCACCGCCCGTGCCGTTCACGCCGGGGGGCAGGCCGAGGGCGCGAAGGGTGCGGATCTTCATGTCGAAGACCGAAACGTCGGTCCGCCCGTCCGCATTGGTGACGACGGTGAGCCAGCGACAGTCGGGCGAGAAGTTGGCCGTCCGCTGCTCCCACGGCGTGGACTTGATCCAGATGAAGCGGTGGGCGGCGATATCGTAGAGGGCGGCCTGGGACTGCTCGCTCTGGATGTTGGAGGTGACGGCGAGGTAGCGGCCGTCCGGGGTGATGTCGCTGGCTTCGGTCACCACTTCGCCCTTGGAAGGCGTGAGCTCCTCGGCCTTGCCGGTGGCGACGTCGATGCGCCAGGCGCTGGCCATCGTCCCGACTGTGTTGGCCCGGTTGGCGATCAGCGTGCGGCCACCATCCGCCCAGGTCTCGATCTGCCAACCGAAGGTCGGGTCCGCCTCATGGGTCAGGACGCGAACCGTGTGGGTGGCCATGTCCATCACTGCGATATTGCTGGAGGACTCCGAATTGACCTTGCGGTTGAAGGCGACGAGGCGACCGTCCGGCGAGAATTCGGGATCGGTTTCGGAAACGTCAGGCGTGTTGGTCAGGTTGACGGGAACGCCGCCGCCGACGGGAACGGCGAAGATGTCGTAGCGCTCGGCGCCGCCCACGTCGGACTGGAACAGGATGGTCTTGCCGTCCGGCGAGGCGACCTGGCTGGACTGGCGATCGTCGGACTTCAGGAGCTGGGTCGGCGCGCCGCCCGCCGCCGGAAAGGTCCAAAGGTTGAAACGGCCCGTAAGGTTGGTCGCCACCACCACGCTCTTGCCGTCCGCGCTCCACGCCGCGCCGGCGCCGCCGCGCGCATCGAACAGGGCGGCCACGGGGGGCGGCGGGGCGGCAGGGATGGCGGCAGAGACGATGGCTTTCGGATCGGTGATGGGCCGATTCGGCGCCTGCGCGTTCGCCGCGGCGGTTGTCATCAGGGCCAGCAAGGACACGGCCGTCGTCAAATAGAGCTTCATGCAAACCTCCCCAGGAGCGACGGCACTAGATACTTTGGCGCGGCGAATGACAATCGCTCTGGCCCCAGAGGGCGCGGGTGCTCATATGGGCGTCATGGCCACAGACCCCGCCGATCCCGAACGCAACCGCTTCACCAGCCGCATCGGCAGAGCCGCCCGCGTCGGCGCCAACATGGCGGGGGCCGGCGCGGCGTTCGGCGCCAACCGCCTCTTCGCCGGCGACGACCAGAACGCGCGCAACGCCAAGGTGCTGAAGGCGGCGCTGGGCGGCCTGAAAGGCCCCTTGATGAAGGCCGCGCAGATGTTCGCCACGGTGCCGGACCTCCTGCCCCCCGAATTCGCCGCCGAGCTCGGCGAGCTTCAGACCAACGCCCCGGCCATGGGTCGCCCCTTCGTGCGCCGTCGCATGGCGGCGGAGCTCGGCTCCGACTGGCAGGCGAAATTCGCAGAGTTCGACCTCGATGCCGCCCACGCCGCCTCTTTAGGGCAGGTGCATCGCGCCACAGGGCTGGACGGCGCCGCCCTGGCGGTGAAGCTGCAGTACCCCGAAATGCAGAGCGCGGTGGAGAGCGACCTCGGCCAGCTTCGCACCGTCATCGGCCTCCTGAAGCGGATGGAGCAGTCCATCGACCCCTCTGAAGCCATCGTCGAAATCGGCGATCGCCTGCGCGAGGAGCTGGACTACGAGCGCGAAGCCAAGGCCATGCGCCTTTACCGGAACTTCTTCGCACAGAGCCCGCACATCGCGACGCCCGAGCCCATCGAGGCCCTCTCCACCCGTCGTCTCCTGACCATGACCTGGCTGGACGGCAAGGGGCTGATGAGCTTCAAAACCGCCCCGCTGGAGGTTCGCAACCGCGTGGCGGCGCTGCTGTTCGAGGCCTGGTGGTCGCCCATGACCCACATCGGAGTGATCCACGGCGACCCGCACCTCGGCAACTACACCCTGGCCGAGGACGCCGAACGCCTGAACCTCCTCGATTTCGGCTGCATCCGCATCTTCCCGCCGAAGTTCGTGGCCGGCGTGGTGCGGCTCTACCGGGCGCTGGCCAACGATGATCGGCCCGAACAGGTCGAGGCCTACCGCACCTGGGGCTTCGCCAACCTGAGCGACGGGCTGGTGGACGCCCTGAACGTCTGGGCCCGCTTCATCTATGGCCCCCTCTTGGATGACCGGGTGCGCACCGTGGCCGACGGCGTCGCGCCCGGCGAATACGGTCGCCGTGAAGCCTTCCGCGTGCGCCAGGCGCTTAAGGAGCAGGGCCCGGTGACCATCCCCCGCGAGTTCGTCTTCATGGACCGCGCCGCCGTCGGCCTCGGGGCCGCCTTCCTGCATCTCGGCGCCGAGCACAACTGGCGCGCCCTGTTCGAGGCGTCGCTGGAGGGCTTCTCGGAAGAGACGCTGGCGGCGCGGCAGGCGGCGGCGCTGGCGGCGGCGGGGTTAGCCTAACCGGTACGGGATATTGACGCCGGGATCGTCTGCCGGAAAATCCTTGACGTCCCGCGTGACCAACGTGCGGCCCGTGATCCGCGCCGTGGCCCAGATGACGGCGTCCGGCAATTTAAGACGATAGCTGCGACGTAGTTCAACGGCGGCTGCCGCAACGGCTTCGGTCAGTGGGAGAACGGCAAATCGGTCGAGCAGGGCGTTTGTCTGTGATTCCTGTCCGGCGCGCACCCCCGTCAAGACCTCGATCCACGTGATGATGCTGATGGCGGGATCGGGATACTGATTCAGGACATCCGCCGCGGCTTGAGAGCCCTCGGTGAGATCGATCAGGATGTTGGTGTCGAAGAGGGGCCTCACCACTCCTCGCGTAGACGCCTTTGATAGGCGACGCCGTCTTCGCCCGCGCCCCAGATGCCTTTGAATTCGTCAAAGCCGCCTGGCCGATTCTTTACAAGATACTGATCCACCGCCGTGCGGATCACCTCGGCGCGAGACACGCCCTTGCGGCGCCCGATCTCGGTTAGGGCGTCGAGCTGTTGCTTGGGGATGTCGACGAGGACGCGCATGAGAGTGATATACTGCATGTATATCAGATCATCAACCTTGCGCCTTCCCCTCTGGGTGAAAGCTGATTAGTCAGGAGCGCGGAGGGGCGCGGATGTCCGACGATGTGATGGGTGAGACGCGGCGCGATGTTCCCCCGGGGTTCATCAACGTCGACTGGACCCGCGGCTTCGGTCGTCAGGTCGGCCCCCTGTTCCGCAAGGACGAGGACGGCAGGCGGATCATGGGCCTCTATGTGGAGGAGCACCACACCAACGGCATGATGAACGCCCACGGCGGGATGCTGATGACCCTGGCCGACATGGCGTGGGGCAATGTGGTCTCCATGGAGCGCTCGTCCTTTTGGGTGACGGTCAGGCTCACCTGCGACTTCCTCTCCGGCGCCAAGACGGGCGAATGGATCGAGGCGGGGGGCGAGCTGATGTCGGACGAGGACGACATCTATATCGTGCGGGGGCGGGTCTGGTGCGCCGACCGGCAGTTGATCAGCGGGACGGGCGTGTTCAAGGCCATCAAGCCCCGCGAGCCCAGGCCGGGCGAAAAGGCCTATCAGGACAAGGTGGGAGCGTAAGCATGGCTGAAGACACAGGGGCGGATACGAGGCCCGCGACCCCGCCCGACTGGAGCAAGATCACTGATCCTGCCGTGGTCTCCCCCCTCCTGCCCTTCCACGGCGAGCGGCCGCCCGCGCCCGCGTGGTTCGAGCACGCCATCGAGCAGCGGCCCGAGCGCACCTTCGTGGAGGTGGACGGCGCAGCGCTGGAGCTGCTCACTTGGGGCGAGGTCGGCAAGCCGGGGCTCTTGTTCCTGCACGGCAACGGCGCGCACGCCGACTGGTGGAGCTTCATCGCCCCTTTCTTCGCCGCCCACTATCGCTGCGCCGCCATCTCCTGGGCGGGAATGGGCCGGTCCGGCTGGCGGGACAAATATTCCATCGACGCCTTCGTGAAGGACGCCCTCGCGTGCGCCGAGGCCGCGGGCCTGTTCGAGGCGGCGGAGAAACCCATCGTGGTGGCCCACTCGTTCGGCGCCTCCATCGCGGCGAGCATGGCGGCGCAGGAGGGAAAGCGGTTGAAGGCGACGGTGATCGTCGACAGCGGCGCCCGCCCGCCGGAGAAACAGTGGCGCGGCCCGCCCGCCCGCACCCAGCCGAACCGGGTCTATCCCACGCTGGAGGACGCATTGGGCCGTTTCCGGCTGATGCCGCCGCAGGGGTGCCCAAACCTCTTCATCGTCGACTATATCGCCCGCGAAGGGCTGCATCCCGCGCCGATCACGGGCGGGGACGAGACGGGCGAACAGGGATGGACCTGGCGCTTCGATCCTTTCATCTGGTCGAAGATGGACTTCTCCAAGGCGTTCGAATCCGGGGACGAGTTGGGCCGCGCCCAGTGCCGCCTCGCCTTCGTCTGGGGCGCGGAGTCGAAGATCGTCGGCGACGACGTGATCGAATACTCGCGCTCCCACGCCGCCTTCGGCACGCCGTTCGTGGAGATCCCGGAAAGCGAGCACCACGTCCTCCTGGATCAGCCCATCGCGCTGGTCTCGGCCTTGCGCGCGGTCCTGGCGGGCTGGGGCTGAGCACCTCCGTGAAGGCGGTCACGATCACGCCGCCGGGGGCGCCCCTGCGGGGTAGCGCCGCGCCGCCGGGCTCCAAGTCCATCACCAACCGCGCGCTGTTGCTGGCCGCCCTCGCCCACGGGACCAGCCGCCTCACCGGCGCGCTGAAAAGCGACGACACCGCGCGCATGGCCGAAGCCCTGGCCGCCATGGGCGTGGGGATCGAGGAGCCGGACGCCACAACCTTCGTGGTCACGGGCGACGGACGGCTTCGCGCACCCACAGCGCCGCTGGTGCTCGGCAACGCAGGCACCGCCACCCGGTTCCTGACAGCGGCGGCGGCGTTGGCGGACGGGCCGGTGGTGATCGACGGCGACGCCCATATGCGCAAGCGGCCCATAGCGCCGCTGGCGGAGGCGCTGCGAAGCCTCGGCGTGGACGCTGCGACGCCCACGGGCTGCCCGCCCGTCACCGTCATGGGTCGGGGCGGCGTGGAGGGCGGACGGGTCGAGATCGACGCGGGTCTTTCCAGCCAGTACGTCTCGGCGGTGCTGATGCTGGCGGGCAAGGCCCGCGGCCCGGTGGAGGTGGCGCTGAGGGGCGCCGATATCGGCGCGCGCGGCTATGTGGACCTGACCCTGGCCGCCATGCGGACGTTCGGCGGGGCGGTGGAGCAGACCGGCGACGGCGTCTGGAGGGTTTCACCCACAGGCTACAGCGCCACGGATTTCCACGTAGAGCCCGACGCCTCGGCGGCCACCTACCTGTGGGCGGCGGAGCGGCTGACCGGCGGCGCCATCGACCTCGGCGTGGCGGCGAGCGCCTTCACCCAGCCGGACGCCAGGGCCCACGAGGTGATCGCCGCCTTCCCGCGCATGCCCGCGGTGATCGACGGGTCGCAGATGCAGGACGCCGTGCCGACGCTGGCGGTGCTGGCGGCGTTCAACGCGACGCCGGTGCGCTTTACCGGCATCGCCAACCTGCGGGTGAAGGAGTGCGACCGCATCTCGGCCCTTTCCACTGAGCTTTCCCGCATCAGGTCGGGGCTCGGCGTGGAGGACGGCGACGATCTCCTCGTGGCGAGCGATCCCGCCTTGGCCGGCCAGACCCTGCCGGCGAGGATCGAAACCTATGCCGACCACCGCATCGCCATGAGCTTCGCCCTCGCCGGGCTGAAGATCGGCGGGATCGCCATCCTCGACCCGGACTGCACCGCCAAGACCTGGCCGGGCTATTGGGACGTGCTGGCGTCGCTCGGCGTCGGCCTCGCCTTTTCCGGGATGCCCTGAGTTCAGCGCGCCCGCCGGGCGGGATCGACGATCCGCCAAAGCGCGCGGGGCAGCGGACTGGGCGCGCCGAGCACGTCCGCCGCCACCGCCTCCGCCAGCAGCGGCGCCAGGGTGAAACCCCGCCCACCGAGCCCGCCCAGCACGAACAGGCCCGGCGAGCTTGGAACGACGCCCGCCAGCGGCAGGTAGTCGTGCGCCATGGCCCGGAGCGACGCCCGCGACGACAACGCCGCCCCAGCGATCCGCGCCGCCAGGGCCGGACGGCCCTGCTGCAGGCCTTCCAGGTTCAGGATGTCGTCACCGGGGTGCGCATCCTCGTCCCAGTCGTCGCGGTCGTGGGTCGCGCCGAACAGCACGCCGCTGCGGGTCGGGATCGCGTAGCCGCCGAAGGAGGCGGCCATGCCTGAGAAGGCCGCCGCATCCGTGAAGCTCACCTGCCCCCGCACGGCGCGGAGCGGCGCTCCGTCGGCAAGGTGAGAGGAGGCCGGTCCGGCTGCGAGGCAGACAATATCCGCCTCGACCACGACGCCGCCCTTCGCGTCGAGCAGCCGCCAGGCGTCGCCGTGACGGTGGAGCGCCTCGACCCTTGCCTTGACGGTGGAGGCCGGCAGCCACGCGCCGAGCACAACGCCGGGTTCGATCACCAGGGCGTCGCGGAGGACGAGGGCGGGCGGAGCTTGAGCCTCATCGATCACCTGAGCCGCATTGGACGAATCCAAGCCGACGACGGCGCCGGGATCGAAACCGTCCCAGCCCGCGATCTTGGCGAAGCGGTGCGCGTCGCGGTCATGGGCGGCCAGTTGCAGGGCGCCCTCGGCGATGATCGCACCCGGCGTCTCCTGCCGAAAGAGCTGGACGGCGCGAGCGAAGGCCTGGGCATGAAGCTCGGCGTTGAGGTTCAGTCCGGCGTCGAGGCGGGGCGTCACCAGCGCCGCCGGGTTGCCCGAAGCCCCTGCCCCCGGCCCGCCCTGGTCGATGACGGTCGCTGCGACGCCGAGGCGATACAACGCCCGCGCAAGCGATGCGCCCGCGATGCCCGCACCGATGATGGCGACGCGGAACGCCGCATTGTGCTCGGCGGGCTTGGGCGCGCCAGCGGAGCCGAGAGTCGCCTCAAGCCGCTCCTTCTTGCGACCGAAGCCAGGCGCACGGGTCAGGACGAAACCTGCGCCGTCCAGCCCGCGCCGAACGACGCCCGCGACGCTGAAGGTGGCGGCCTTCGCGCCCGTATGGGAGCGCGCGGCGATCAGCGCCATGACCTCGGGTCGCCACATCTCGGGGTTCTTCGAGGGTGCGAATCCGTCGAGGAACCAGGCGTCGGCGAAACCGGACCAGGCGGTGAGCGCGGCCTCGGCCTCCAGGATCGCCAGATCGAGGATCACGCCGAGGGCGGGCCATTCGAAGCGGTGGAAGCCCTTCCGCCCCCCCGGCCAACTAGCCAGCAATACCGCGGCGAGATCAGCAAGGTCCGGCCACGCCGCCAGTGCGCGGGCGGCGTTCTCCCGACACATGGGGAAAGCCTCGATGGAGAAGATGTTCAGGACGGCGCCCGGCGCAGGACGGGTCCGCCGCCACAGGTCGATAAGGGCGAGGATGTTCAGGCCGGTGCCGAAGCCGAGTTCGCCCACGGTGAAACGCTGTCGACCGGTCCACGCGTCCGGCAGGCCGCACCCCTGCAGGAACACCGCCTGCGTTTCGGCCAGACCGTCCTGGGGCGAGAAGTAGATGTCGTCGAATCGGGGAGAGCGCGGGGCGTCTCCGGTCCAGTCTAGCGGTTCGCTCATGCCGTCCGCTCGCACCGCCCAATCATGAGGCTCGATTTAAGACGCAGGAGCCCCAACGCAAAAGGGCCGCCCCGAAGGGCGGCCCTAAGCACGTACCGTGCGAAGTCGCTTATTGCGAGTTCGTGGTGGTGGTGTTGGTGGTCGTGGTGGTGGCAGCCGGCGCCATGGTGTTGTCGGCGGCGGGAGCCATCGTGTTGTCGGCCGGGGCCGCGGTGGTGGTCGTGTCGGTCGTGGTGGTGTTCTCGGTCGTGTTGGTGGCGGCGGGCTTGCCGCAAGCCGCGACGGAGAGAGCGGCCACAGCGGCGGTCGCGGTGAGCATCGTACGCAGAGTGGAGGTCATGTCCCTGGTCCCCTTAGGAGGTTGAGCGCGGGTACGCAGTGGCGCGGCCCCGTTCGCCGAAGTACCGCATTTGGCCCTCGGCTAGCAAGACGTATGTCAATGCGTTGCGGCTACTATGCCGCGCTTCTCAGAACACGCAAGGGGGTTTTAGGTTGCGGGGGCGACACATGGCAAATCGCAAAGCCGTGACCTAGGCTTCAGCCGGGATGTTGGTGAGCGCCTCTTCAAGCTCGGCGAAGCTGGGCTGCGAGGCGGACGGCACGCTGCCGCGGCCGATCTCCACGGAGATCTGCGCCGGGTTGCCGTGAAGGTGGGCGATCAGCACCTGGCGGATGATCCGGTAGAAGGCCCCCTCCTCGTCCACCACGTCCTTCAGGCGCGTGGCCATTGGACCCACCAGCCCATAGGCCAGGAACACGCCCAGGAAGGTGCCGACCAGCGCCGAACCGATCATCTCGCCCAGGATTTCAGGCGGCTGGGTTATGGCGCCCATGGTCTTGATGATGCCGAGCACGGCGGCGACGATGCCCAGCGCCGGGAGGGCGTCGGCAAGGCTCTGCAAAGCGTGCGAGGCCGCGAGACCCTCGTGATGGTGCTTTTCGAGCTGCAGCTCCATGCAGTCCTCCACCTGGTGGGGATCCTCCATGTTCATGGTCATCATGCGCAGGGTGTCGCAGATGAAATCGAGCGCGAAGTGATCCTTCATCACCTTGGGATAGCGGGAGAAGATGTTGCTATCGTGGGGCTTTTCGATGTGGCTTTCGAGGGCGATGACGCCCTTGGACTTCATGGTCTTGGCCAAAAGAAAGAGCAGGCTCAGAAGATCGTTGTAGTCCTTGGTCTTCCACTTCGGGCCCTTGAAGATCTTGCCCATGCCGCTGCCGATGCCCTTGATCGTGGTCATCGAGTTGGCCAGCAGCAGCGAGGCGATGCCCGCCCCGAAGATGCACATCAGCTCGTGCGGCGCGGCCTCGATGATCACGCCCATGTTGCCGCCGGACATGATGAAGCTGCCGAACACGAGGCCGAACAGCAGCACGATGCCGATTATCTGAAACATGGAAAAAACGCCTGTCGCCGTTAAGCCTGAATTTGGCCGCAGCATGCCGGTTAATGCTTAATTTGACGTGTGCGCGGGCCTTATGTCGCGCCTGACGGCGCTCCTTGTCACCCTTCGGAGCGCCCATGAGTCGAACTGTCGCCAATGTCCTTTACGGGGTCGCCAATGCGGTGACCTCGCTCCAGCCGGCCAAGCGCCAGGCGATGACCCTGTCGCGTCTGATGGAGCGGCTGGACGCCGGCGCGAGCCATACCATCACGACCCGCCATGGACCGATCAAGACACTGCCGCTGCGGGGCCCTCACCTAGCGGCGGCGGCGATCGGATTTGACGAGGAGGAGCCCGAAACCCTGGCCTGGATAGACGGCTTCGCGGCGGGGGACGTCTATTACGACATCGGCGCGGCGACGGGCCTCTTCGCCATGTACGCGGCGCTGAGGCCGGAGATCGCCGTCTACGCCTTCGAGCCCAAGGCCACCAGTTTCGGCGTTCTTGTCGAGCATCTGGCGCTGAACGGCATGGGAGAGCGGGTGTTTCCCCTCTGCATCGCCCTGTCGGACAAGACCGAAGCGACGACGCTGACCCTTTCGGCCATGTCGGCGGGATCCGGCGGCAATGCGGTGGGCGGCGCGCTCGACCAGTTCGGTCTCAGCCATTCGGTGTTCAGCCAGGGCGCCCTCGCCTATCGGCTGGACGACCTGATCGCCACCTTCGCCCTGCCTGCGCCGACACATCTGAAGATCGACGTGGACGGCATCGAGGGGGTGATCCTGAACGGTGCGCCGCTGACCCTGCGCGGGGTCAGGAGCGTCCTGATCGAAGTGGAGGGCCGGAATGCCGACGAAGCGGCGGTGCGCCTTGATCCTCAGTTCACAGCGGCGGGCCTGACGGAGGACCTCGCGATGCGCGGCGCGGGGTCGGGTCGCAACCGGCTCTACAGTCGCACCTGACGCAGCGCCTGAGCCCCGCGGGCCGTCTAGCGAAGCGCGTCGGCGACCTGGGCGGAGAGGGCGGCGCGGTTGGCGGGATCGAAGGCGCTGACGGTGGCGTTGGTGGCGGCCTTGGCGGCGTTCAGCGCGCTGGCGGCCGCCTTGTACACGAAACCGTAGGTCGGATAGGTTTTGGTGCCCAGGTCGCCGGACGGCTTGTACCAGACCTTGACCTTGCTCCAGTCGCCCGAGTCGGAGACGTCCACCACGGTGACGTTGTTCTCGATCTGGCCAC
>Ga0302314_10004495_pt1 | contig 25642 bp, 19 predicted proteins | sample III_Palsa_N2_3_FD_200533 | JGI IMG/M metagenome (GOLD analysis project Ga0302314, IMG submission 200533) | Peat permafrost microbial communities from Stordalen Mire near Abisko, Sweden - III_Palsa_N2_3 | ecosystem: Environmental > Terrestrial > Soil > Palsa > Peat permafrost | place: Sweden... | reverse complement strand
CGAGGGAGCCGTAGCCGTCGGGCCAGTCGGCGGACCAGCCGCCCATGTCGATGCCCAGGTCGTGCTGGTGCACGTAGTCAGGCGAGCCCGCGAAGTCCGTGTAGTACGTGCCCGACGGGAAGCCGCGCAACTGGACATTGATCCCTACCCGAGAAAGCGCCGCCTGCAGCGACTGAGCGGCCTGAACCTCCTTGGGCCGGTCGCTGCGGTAGCCAAGGCCCACCGTGAACCCGTTCGGCTGCCCGCACGCGGTCAGCTCCTCCTTCGCCTTGGCGAGGTCGCCGCTCGGCTTGGTCAGCGTCTCGTATAGATCGATCTTCTGGTAGCCGATGATGTTCGGCGTCAAGACCGTGCTCGCGATCGCGCCGCCGACGTACGGACCGCCATACGCGGTCTGCTGGTCGGTCTTGTCCGTCGCGTACTCAATCGCCTCGCGGCAGGCCACCTTGTTCAGCGGCGCCACCTGCGTATTGAGATAGGCGAACCAGAGGAAGCCGCTGAGCGCGTCGTCTGAGTACTTCATCAGCGACGGGTTGGACAGGATCTTCGCCTGCGCCGCGGCCTGCACGCCCGTGCCGCCCGCGTCGAGGTCGATATCGCCGGCCATCAGCCGGTTGTCGATGTCGTCCGCGTTCTGGTTAAGTATGATGACGATCTTGCTGACCAGCTGTTTCGCCTGGGGGTCCTCGTTCGGCGTCCAGTTGGGGTTCGGGACGAGGGTCGCCTGACTGTTCAGCTGGTAGCTCGAGAACATGTAGGGGCCAGTGGAGACCGGATGCAGCTGGTAGTCGGCGCCGGTGTCCTTGGCCGGCGGAACCGGGGCGGTCTGCGGAAGCGCCACCACGTAGTTGAAGTCCGGGAACGGTTGCTGTAGGTGGAACTGGACCGTGTACGGGTCAGGGGTCGTGACCGAGGTCAGGCCCATCAGGTTCTTGGACCGGTCCTTGTAAGGCCCCGGGTAGGACGGGTCCGCGAGGAGTGTCTGGAAGTATGTCGGGCCGTTGGGGAGCACCGACTTGTCGTAGGTGCGCTCCACGGCGTACTTCACGTCCTCGGCTGTAACCGGCGTGCCGCCCTCGAACTTCAGCCCGTGCTTGAGGTGGTAGGTCCAGACCAGGCCGTTATCGCTGACCTGGCCGAGGCCGGTCGCGACGCCGGGAGCGAGCTGCAGTCCGCAGCTGCCTGGGCACGACTTATAGGTGACGAGCGGTGTCGCGTACAGCCGGGAGAAATCCCAGACCCAGTTGTAGTACGTGTTGCCCGGGTCGAACGAGTCGGGCGTGCTGTTCTCCGCCAAGGTCAGCGTGCCGCCCTTTGCCGACGAGGGGTTCACGACGCCGGTAAGCCCGGCGCTGAACGACATGGTGCCGTTCCCGCTGGCGTCCGCCGTGTTCGAGCTGCCGGTCCCTGACGGGCTCGCGCACGCCGCGACGGTCAACCCAGCCAGCACCACGCATGCCGCGATTACTAGTGTCCTTGGCTTAGTCACAGGCGACACGTCTCCTTTCACGGGAAGTGGTGTCCGGTTTAGCGAGTTCGCGGATCGAGCGCGTCGCGCAGGCAGACTCACGCAGCGGCCAGCGTACCTTGATCGTGAACGGCATGTGGTTGAACCCGATGATTGACACATCCTCCGGGCAGCGAGGGACATATGTGTCCAGGTCAGGCGGTAGCGGGGCAGGGGCGGCGGCGGACTTCTTGGCGGGGCGGACGGGCGCTGTGAAACGATGGGGGCATGCGGATCACTGGGGTCGAATCGACTGATCTGTTCACCGGGAGCGTGGCGCGACCGCTACAGGTCGTGCGGGTCACCGTCGAGGCAACGGACGCCGGTGAGGCCGGCGCGGCGGTGGCCGTGCGCGTGGTTGGCGGTGGAGCAGAAACCACGGGACCGTTCGATATCACCCTGGCCGGACCCGGGGAGAGCCGCAGCGGCGAGGTGAGCGTCGCGGTGACCGGGTCGCCTGGCCTTTCGCTGCCGGTGACGGTGATCTGCGAGACGGGCGGGGCGCGAGTCACCGAAGACGCGACCATCACCGTGGCCGAGCCCGGCTGGACGATGTGGATGGTGTCGCACTTCCACTACGACCCGGTCTGGTGGAATACCCAGGGGCAGTTCACCGAGGCGCGGCTCGTGCTGCCCGACGAGGACGGGAAGCTGCCCGACGTGCGGACCGCGTTCGAGCTTGTCCGGCTGCACCTGGAGAAGGCGCGGCGGGACGCCGACTACAAGTTCGTGCTTGCCGAGATCGACTACCTCAAGCCGCACTTCGACGCGTTCCCCGCCGACCGCGACGAGCTGCGGCGGCTGATGCGCGACGGGCGGGTTGAGCTCGTCGGCGGCACCTACAACGAGCCGAACACGAACCTGACCGGCGCCGAGACGACGATACGCAACGCGGTCTACGGCATGGGGTTCCAGCGCGGCGTGCTCGGCGGCGAGCCGGCGTCCGCGTGGATGCTCGACGCGTTCGGCTTCGACCCCGGGTTCCCCGGCCTGATGGCCGCCGCCGGGCTGACCTCCTCCTCCTGGGCGCGCGGTCCCTTCCACCAGTGGGGGCCCGCAGAGAACGAGCGCATGCAGTTCCCGGCCGAGTTCGAGTGGCTCTCACCCGACGGGTCAGGGCTGCTGACCGCGTACATGGCCGACCACTACGGTGCGGGGTGGACACTGCACACGGCGAGCGACCTTGAGGCCGCGCTCGCCGCGGCCCACTCGCAGTTCCGGTCCCTTGCCCCGGTGGCGGCCACGCGGAACGTCATGCTTCCGGTCGGATCCGACCACGTGATCCCGGCGCGGTGGGTGACCGACGTGGCGCGGGAGTGGGCAGCGCGGTACGTGTGGCCGCGGTTCGTGCCCGCGCTGCCGCGGGAGTTCTTCGCGGCGGTGCGCGCCGACGCGGTCCAGGCGCCGTCGCGGTACTGGATCATGCCGCAGACGCGGGACATGAACCCCCTGTATACCGGCAAGGACGTGTCCTACGCCGACACCAAGCTGGCGGCGCGGGCGGGCGAGACCGCGGTGCTCGACGGCGAGCGGCTTGCCACGCTCGCCTGGCTGCGCGGTGCGCCCTACCCGGCCGAGTCGCTCGACAAGGCCTGGCGGCAGCTCGCCTACGGCGCGCATCACGACGCGATCACCGGGACCGAGTCCGATCAGGTGTACCTGGACCTGCTCGCGGGGTGGCGCGAGGCGTGGCAGCGCGGCGACGAGGCCAGGCGCTCGGCGATCGCGTTCCTCTCTGGTGCCGGCGGTAGCGGGGCGGATTCCGCTGCCGGGCTGACCGTGACGGTGGCCAACGGGCTCGCGCGCGAGCGGGACGGGATGGCGACGGTGACCGTCCGGCTTGACGCGCCGGGCACCGGCTGGCTTGAGGTCGTCGAGCCGGCCTCGGGCACGGTGCTCCCGGTGCTCGCCGAGGGGGTTCGCCGCCACGCGGACAGGTCGCTGGCGGAGGTAACGCTGACGTTCCGCGCTCACGGCGTGCCCGCGCTCGGGTTCCGGCGTTACCTGCTGCGGGCGGGCTCGGGGTGGTACGCGCACGGGCCGGCTCGCGCCGACGGGTGGACGGACATTCCGGGCGCCACGATCGAGAGCGACGCGTTCGCGGTGACCGCCGATCCGGCGCGGGGCGGCGCCCTGAGCCGGGTCATCGACAAGCGGTCCGGGCGGGACGTGCTCGCCGGGCCAGGCAACGACCTGGTGCTTCAGGAGGAGTACGAGCAGCACCCGCGGTGGAACGAGGGTCCATGGCACCTCACGCCGAAGGGGCCGGGCATCCGTTCGTCGTCGGCCCCGGCCTCGTCCGTGCGCGCGCAGCGGTCGCCCGTCGGGTCGCGGCTCGTGGCCACGTATCCGCTCGGGGACCTGATGGTCACCGCGGAGACGATCCTCATGGACGGCGCGGAGCGGGTCGAGTTCCGCACCAAGGTATCCGGCTCGATCGGCAAGGACCACCTGCTTCGGGTGCGGTTCCCCGCCGTGGCGCCCGGCGGACTGCCGGTGTACCAGACGGCGACGGCGGTCATCGGCCGGCCGTTCGGTGCGCCAGAGGCGGATGTGGCCGAGCACTGGTGGACGCTCGACAACCCGGCCAACCACTGGTTCGGTCTTGGCTCCGTCGCCCGCGTCGCGCTGACCGCTCCCGACGGCGGTGCCGTCGCGGCGCAGGCCATCGGCGTGGCCGAGGTCATCACCCCCAATATTCTCCCTAACGACCGGCGGCGCTGCGTTAAGGACCTCGTCGTCTCCCTTGCCGGGGCCGGCGTCACGGCGACGACCTCGCGGGCCACGGGGCCACGCTATGGCTCGATCGACGTGGACTCGAACCTGCCGGACTTCCGTATCGCGCTCGGCGGGCCGGCGGACAACTCGTTCACCGCCGAGGTGCTTGCCGCCTCCGACCCGGCGGTCGCCAAGCGGCTCGCGGCGCTGCTCGCGGACGGCGGCACGGCCCGACTGTGGGTACCCGCCACCCGGTCGCGCGCCGAGGCGTTCGCGCCGGACACGGACCTGCGTGGCCCCCGCGACCTGCCGGTGCTTATCCTCGCGCCACACGACCCGGCCGAGATCGAGTCGGCGATCGGCGAACTGACCGCGGGCCTGCTTGCGGACGCCACGATCGCCATGGTCGAACTCGCGCCTGAGGGCGGGCCAGCTAGCCAGTCCTCATCGCCGCCTGACCCGCTCGACCTGGGGGCTGTCGCGGTGTTCAACCGGGGCACGCCCGGCGCGGCGGTCACGCCGGACGGGACGCTGTGGATGTCGCTCTTCCGCGCCTGCTCGAGCTGGCCGAGCGGGGTGTGGATCGACGGTGACCGGCAGGCCGCGCCGGACGGGTCATCGTTCGCCTGGCAACACTGGTCGCACACGTTTGGCTATGCCCTCGCGTCGTCGGGCGCGGCGGCCGGCTGGCGCGAGGCGGGGTTCAACGCGGCGGCCGAGGCGTACAACCACGAGCTTGTCGCTGTCGTGTCGGATATGTCGGCTGTCGGCGATAGGCCGGCCGTGGGCACACCGGAGCCCTCGCCCGACATTTCCGACATGTCGGGCGCGGGCCTGCTGATCTCCGGCGCGCCGAACGTCACGCTTTCCGCGCTCAAGCCGTTCGGCAACCCGCTCGCCGCCGGCCTGCCCGGTACTCCGGCCGACCGGCTGGTGACCGTCCGACTGCGGGAGACCGACGGCCGGGCCGCGATCGCCCAGCTGCGGATGGCGGGCGGGATCGAGGCCGCCTGGCGCACCGACCTCATCGAGGAGACGGAGGGCGCCCCGCTGACCGTGGCGGGCGGCACAGCCTCGGTGCGTCTTGCCCCGTTCGAGACCGTCACCCTTGTCGTCAAGCCGGGTGCGGCGGTCGCGGCGGCGGAAGGGGCTCTTCCCGAGCCGGTTGCGCCGGTCACGCCGGCTGACGCGGCGGCGCTTCCCGAGCCGGTGCAACCGGTCTACGCGCGGTACTGGCTGCACGGGAAGGGTCCGGCCCCGGCCGGGAACGTCCCTGTCGCGGTGCACTTCACGCCGACCAGGGTCACCCTGGGGGCCGACGCTGCCGCGGACGTCTCCGCGGACGCGGCGGGCTCCGTGGCCGACGGCGACGGCGGCCTCACCCTCACCGTGGCCTGCGGCCCGCGGCCCGTGTCTGGCGAGGTCGAACTGGTCGTGCCTGACGGGCTGACCGTCACCATCAGCGGCCTGCCAGGAGAAAGCGCGCCCGACGCGCCCATGGCGGGCGAAGCCGCAGCGGGTGGGGTCACGGCGGATAGAGCCACGGCGGGCAGGATCACCACGGGCGCGGCCACGGCGAGCGTCGTCGCGCGGTACGACCTTGCCGCCGGCGCGTTCGCGGCCTGGAACGTGGCGGTAAGCACCGTGCCGGGGACCGCGGACGGGCGGTACTTCGTGGCGGCGCGGATCACGGACGGCGCGGGGCAGGTACTCGAGGACACCGCGCTCGTCACGGTCGGCGAGGCCGGCGGCCCCGACGCCAGCCTTGAGCCTGAGGAACTGTTCTTCCGTCTGCAGTCCGACGTCATGGCCCTCGAAGGCGAGGCGGACCTTGCGGTGCTGACCCCGGCGCTGCGGCTCGCTCCGGGCGAAAGCGGCGCGCTGACCGTGCAGGTGGCCAGTCACCTGGAATCACAGCTGCGCGGCGAGGCCCAGCTCGTCTCCCCCATCGGCACCTGGCGGGCAAGCGGGCCGTGGACCCAGGCGGTCGAGGTCGCACCGGGCGGCGAGACGACGGTCGCCTTCGACGTCACCGTCCCCGCGACGGCGACGCCCGGCTGGGAGTCCTGGCTGCTGGTCAAGCTGATGTACTTCGGCCGCACCCGCTACTCTCCCGCCATCAAGCTGACGATCGTCTAGCTTGGCTCGGTCGCTGGTAATGTCCAGAAATCGATAGTGCTGAAGGCTTGACCGGCTACCACCGGTCAAACCTTCAGCACTAATTCGATCTTGATATTTTTATCGTGATAAATCCGGCAGCACGAGGTCTCCGGTCGTGCCGGGTGGACCACCGACGGCTACTCGATGAGGGCCTGGTCTTCCGCGGTCCTGGCGTCGGCGAGGGAGGCAGGCGAGGATGGCACGGTCAGCTTCGGTCGGCCGCGGAGCAAGGTGATGACGATCACCAGGGTCAGCACGTCGAAGATCGCGGCCAGGCCGAAGGCGGTGCCCATGCCGTGCGCGAGGACGTGGTGCTGCTGCGCGACCGCGGACAGCCCGGCCACCGGGTGCGCGACGGCGTCGCGGTACGCGGTGCCGTAGACGGCGACGAGGACCGCGAGGCCGAGCGAGCCGCCGACCTGCTGCATGACGTTGACCATGCTGGAGGCCGCGCCGGATTCCTCCGGGCGCACCCCGGCGAGGGACACCGTGGTCAGCGGCACGAACACGACGCCCATGCCGAGGCCGAACAGCAGCATCGGCGGGAGCACCCCGGTCGCGTAACTGGTGGACGCCGACACCTGGGACAGCCACGACATGCCGGCGATCACCGGCAGCATGCCGGCGATCATCAGCGGCTTGGGGCCGAACCGCGGGATCAGCTTCGGTGCGTAGCGGGAGACGACGAACAGCGCGAGCGTCATCGGCAGGAACGCCGCGCCGGCCTTCAGCGGGCTGAAGCCGAGCACGTCCTGCAGGAACTGGGTGAGGAAGAAGAACATGCCGAACATGCCCGCCACAAGCAGCAGCCGGGCCGCGAACGAGCCCGACCGGCTGACGTCGGCGAACAGCCGCAGCGGGGTGATCGGCTGCGAGACGCGGCTCTCGTTGAACAGGAAGGCCGCGAGCAGCGCGATGGCGACCACGAAGGAGGCGATCGCCGTGTGGTTGCCCCAGCCGTCGGAGGCGGCCCGAATGAAGCCGTAGACGAGCAGCGCCATGCCGGCCGTGGAGGTGATCGCACCCACCAGGTCGAACTTGCCCGACTGGCGGGGGGTTTCCGATACGAACAGCGGCGTGAGCACGAGGACGAGGATGCCGATCGGCACGTTGACGAACAGCACCCAGCGCCAGGAGAGCCACTCGGTGATCACCCCGCCGAGCACCAGGCCAAGCGAGCTGCCGCCGGTCACCACGCCGACGTAGATGCCGAGAGCACGGGCCCGTTCCTTGCCTTCGGGGAAGGCGCTGACCACCAGCGCGAGCACGGCGGGCGAGGCGAGCGCCCCGCCGATGCCCTGCACGGCGCGGGCGGCGAGCAGCATGCCCGCGTCGGTCGCGAGGCCGCCGACGAGCGAGGCGACGGTGAAGATCGTGATGCCGGCGATGAACATGCGGCGGCGGCCGAGGATGTCGCCCGCGCGGCCGCCCAGCAGCAGCAGCCCGCCGAAGGTCAGCGTGTAGCCGTTCAGCACCCACGACAGGCTCGTCGTGGAGAAGTGCAGGCCGGTCTGAATGTGCGGCAGCGCGATGTTCACCACGGTCGCGTCAAGGATGATCATGAGCTGCGCGCCGAGCATGATGGCGAGCGCCACGCCCGGACGCCCGGTGCCGCGGCGAGGTCCGGTATTTACCGGGCGGTCACCCGATGTACGATGAGGAAAGATTCGGAGGTCCACTCCGGTTACTATACGGAGGATGACTCCGTTTAGCAAACTGGTTTAACGAGTTAATGAGCCCTGGTTTCTGATGAGTGCTGTGGAAGAAGAAGTACGGATGCGCGCCGATGCGCGCCGTAGCCACGCGAAGCTGATCGAGGCGGCGACCGTGGCGTTCGCCGAGCACGGTGCCGACGCGCCGCTCGACGACATCGCCAGGCGGGCCGGCGTGGGAATCGGCACGCTTTACCGGCACTTCCCCGCCCGGGTTGACCTGCAGGCGGCGGTCTATCGCAGCCAGGTTCAGTCGGTCTGCGCGACGGCCGATGAGCTCATCGTCACCGCCACGCCCGAGCAGGCGTTCGCCGGCTGGGTCGCCGCGATGGCCGGCTACCTGGTCACCAAGCGCGGCCTGTCCAGCTCGCTGATCGCCACCCTTGGCCGGGAATCTGAGCTCATCTCCGGCTGCTGGATGGCGATGCGCGACACCGCCGACCGGCTGCTCAAGCACGCGCAGGAAGCCGGGGTGCTGCGCGCCGACATCACCGCGGACGACGTGCTCAAGCTGGTGCACGGGATCGTGGTCACCACCGAACGTTCGCCCGAGCAGACCGGGCGGCTGCTCTCGCTCATCCTCGACGGCCTGCGACCTCGCGCGGAGGACGGGGCGGGCAGGGCGAATGGGGCGGGCAGCGCGGGAGAGTAATGAGGGGTGGAGGCGGAGTGACGGCCCGTTCCTCCTGAGCTGATTTTTTAGACGGCCGGTGGACGGTTCTCGTATGCGGTGGACAGCACGATCGTGGTGCGCGTGGACACGCTGGCGAGGGTGCGGATCTGCTGCAGGAGGTCCTCGAGGGCCGCGGGCGAGGCGCTGCGGACCTTGAGTATGTAATTCTCGTCACCGGCCACGCTGTGGCAGGCCTCGATCGCGTCCAACTGCTGGAGCCGCAGCGGCACGTCGTCCGGTGCGGAGGGATCGAACGGCTTGATCGAGACGAACGCGGTCAGCGGCAGCCCGATCACCCCGGGATCACAGAGCGCTACGTACCCGGTGATCACGCCATCGGTCTCCAGGCGGCGCACTCGCTGATGCACCGCGGACACCGAAAGGCCAGCCTGCCTCGCGAGTTCCGTAAAGCTCATGCGCCCGTTGCGGGACAGCAAGGACACGATCCGGCGGTCGATCTCTTCCACTACGACAACTTAACGTGGATTGCGCTGCCCCGTGACCGCACTGGGTAACGGCTTAGTCTCGGGCGCTACCGTCGTGTAACCGAGGGTGATGGACTTTTCCCGTACGGGATGGATATTGCCGTACAGTGCGTTGCACGGCCAAAGTCGTTGGTCCGTGGTGGGAGACTGGAAGAATGCAGCCGGAAGAGCTCTACGAAGTCGACGCCGAGGCGGTGCCGGACCTAGACGGCGCGGCCCTGCTGGTGTACCTGGAAGGGTTCATGGACGCCGGCGCGGCCGGGCGCCTGCTCACCGAGCACCTTCTTGAGGCCTTCGAGCACAAAACGGTCGCCAGGTTCAACACCGACCGGCTCCTCGACTACCGGTCACGGCGTCCGCTGATGACCTTCGATGAGGGCAAGTGGGTCACCTACGACGCGCCCGAGCTGTCGGTATTCCAGCTCGCGGACGCGGCGGGCAAGCCATTCCTCCTGCTCACCGGGCCCGAGCCGGACCACGAGTGGGAGGCGTTCGCGGCCGCGGCGCGCTCGATCGCCGAGCGGCTCGGCGCCGGACCGATGATCACCTACTTCGGCGTGCCGATGGGGATACCGCACACCAGGCCGCTCGGCGTGATCACGCACGCGAGCAGGCCGGGTCTTGTGACGGCCAAGATCCCGCTGCCGAGCAAGCTACAGGTGCCCGCGAGCGCGTCCTCGCTGCTCGAGTACCGGTTCGGCGAGGCCGGCCGTGACGCGATCGGCCTCGTCGTCCAGGTGCCGCACTACCTGTCGCAGGCGGCGTACCCGACCGCGGCGCTGACGCTCATCGAGTCGCTGACCGAGACGACCGGGCTTGACCTGCCCGCGCTTGAACTGCGCGAGGCGGCCGACAGGACCAATACGCTCATCGACCGCCAGGTCGCCGAGTCGGCCGAGGTCGCCGAGCTTGTCCAGGGCCTCGAGGCGCAGTACGACGCGGCCATCGCGCACGACGGCGAGAACCTGCTCGCCGAGGGCGAGGAGATGCCGACCGCGGACGAGCTCGCCGCGCAGTTCGAGCAGTTCCTCGCCGAGCAGCAGGGCGGTAACTCGTCGCCGTCTTCCTCAGACGATCACTAGGTCGCGCGGGAGGTTGTTCATCCGCTGGTAGCCGGTGTCCGTGCAGACCACGATGTCCTCGATGCGGGCGCCGTGCGGGCCAGGGTAGATGCCTGGCTCGATCGAGAAGGCCATGCCGGGCGCGAGCGGGATCGTGTTGCCCTCGACGATGTACGGGTCCTCGTGGGACTCAAGGCCGATGCCGTGGCCGGTGCGGTGGATGAACCACTCGCCGTACCCGGCGGCTGAGATGATCTCGCGGGCGGTGCGGTCTATCTGCTCGGCCGTCACGCCGGGCCTGACGCTGATGGTGGCCTCTTCCTGGGCGCGGCGCAGCACTTCGTAATATGTCGTGAAATCGTCCGGCGCGTGGCCGACCGCGTAGGTGCGGGTGCAGTCGCTGCAGTACCCGGACGGCATCGTGCCGCCGATGTCGACCACGACGACATCTCCTTCCGCGATGACCCGATCGGAGAGCTCGTGGTGCGGCGAGGCGGCGTTCGGACCGGAGCCGACGATCACGAAGTCGACGCTGACGTTGCCCTCCGCGATGATGGCCTCGGCGATCTGCGCGCCGACCTCGCGTTCGGTCCGGCCGGCCCGCAGCCAGCTCGGGACGTGCGCGTGCACCCGGTCGATCGCCTCACCCGCCTCAAGGAGCGCGCTCACCTCGGCCGCCGTCTTGCGCATCCGCAGCGGCGACAGGATCGCGGACGCGAGGCTCTGCGTCGCGCCGGGAAAGGCCCGCGCGAATTCAAGGACGTGCAGCGCCCACATGCGGTCAGCGAGCGCGAGCGTCCGCGGTCGGTCACCGTCAAGTCTTTGAGAGATCATCCCGAACGGATCCGTGGTTTCACCCCACGGGACCATCTCGATGCCAAGGGCCGCCGCCGGCGAGGCCTGCGCTGCCTTGAGCTCGAGGGCGGGAACCAGCAGGAATGGTTCGCCGTTCGCCGGGACGGTGAGGCAGGTGAGCCGTTCAAGCTGCTTGGCGTCGTAGCCGGTCACGTAGCGCAGGTCGGCGCCCGGGGTGAGCAGGAGGACGTCGAGCCCCTTGGCCCGCACCGCGTCCTGGACGCGGGCGAGGCGCTCGGGCGAGTAGAGGGCGGTGTCTGTGGTCACGTGTCTCCTGGTTCGCTTGGTTCACTTGGTGACGACGGCGAGGAAGCGGGTGAGCGATGAGCCGAGGCCGAGCGCGGCGCCGATCTCGGTGAGCAGATCCGGGTCCGGTGGGGTGGCAGGCAGCATGCCGAGGGTGCCGTCGATGTCGTCGGGCAGCGGAACGTCGGTGGCGGTCGCCACGACCGACGGTGCCACGTCGAGGTATCCGCGGGCCGCCTCGAGCTTCTTGCGTGTCCCTGTCGGGAAGCCGCCGTGGCCCAGGTCGAGGGCGTGCTTGAGGCGATCCAGATCACCGAAGGACCTGATCAGGGTGGCGGCGGTCTTCTCGCCAATACCGGGAACGCCCGGCAGGCCGTCGCTCGGGTCGCCCCTCAGGACGGCGAAGTCGGCGTATCGGTCACCCGGAATGTCATACTTTTTCGCGACTTCATCCTCGGTGATCGACTCCAGCTTGCCCAGGCCGCGGATCGTGTAGAGCACGCGGACCCCGCGCTTGTCGTCGACGAGCTGGAACAGGTCACGGTCACCGGTGACGATGTCGACCGGCTGCGTGGCGCGGGCGGCGAGGGTGGCGATCACGTCGTCGGCCTCGTAGCCGTCGTGCTCGGCGAGGGCGACCCCGGCCGCCGTCAGCACCTGGGTGATGAGCGGGATCTGCACGGCGAGGCTGGGCGGCGTCCGCTCGGAGCCGTCCTCCTCCGCCCGGTGCGCCTTGTAGCCCGGGATGGCGGCCACCCGGAAGGCCGGGCGCCAGTCGGCGTCGAGGCAGGCGACCATGCGCCGCGGACGGTACTGGCCGACCAGCCTGGCGATCGCGTCGAGCAGCCCGCGGATCGCGTTCACCGGCGTTCCGTCGGGCGCCGTCACCGTCTCGGGCATTCCGTAGAACGCCCGGTAGTACAGCGACGCCGTATCAAGCAGCAGCAACGAGCCCACCGTGCAATCCTGCCACGCTCGCGCGGTGCGCGGGCCGGGCGGGCGGGCATTCCTCGCCCGGTCAATGCCGAGGCTCCGCCGCCGGCTCGGCCTAACCGGCCGTCCCGGCGGCGGAGCGCCGCCTCGGGAGCATGAGCCAGAGCGTGAACAGCACGTAGAACAGGCCCGATATCCCGAGCGCCAGGGCGAGAATCACGCCGAGCGCGGTCATGACCGGGTTATGCCAGGAGAGCCTGACCAGGAACGCCGAGGCCAGGGCGGCGAGGCCGACGCAGCCGAGCAGGGCGGTGGTGAGTGCCGAGCGTGACCTGGCGGAGGCACCTGTCCGTGCCCGCGACGGTGGCTGACCCCGGTGGTCCTTGGCCTTGGCGTCCTGCGCGAGGGCCACGGCGCTGGCGATCGCGTGGCCGATGTCGCCGGCCACGGCGGGGACGCGCAGCCAGCCGTCCAGTGGGCTCTTGCGCCACGCGTACAGCGAGATCTCGCCGCCGCCCGACCGCGCGATGGACACCTTGGTCTTGTCGACGAGCACGGCGGTGATGTCGATCAGCCTGACCCGCCGCGTGATGAGTCCCATCCGCAGCACCAGCACGCCAGCGTCGAGATCAAGCGCTACGGTCGCGGCGAACACGGCCATGCCAAGACCCCAGGCGGCGAGCACCACCGCGACCGGGATCGCGAGCCAGAGCGGGAAGAACGTGAGCGCAACCGCCACCGCGGCGGCGGAGAATACGGCCGACTTGACCCGCAGCACGGCGGGGCACCGCCAGCTTTGCATGGAAGACACCTGCATGTCCGATATCATCGCTTTTCCATCGGGCATGCCCCGGGGGGTACGGGGGGTCGTCCCCCCGGAAGACAACTGCATGGGCAGATTATGCCGCATGAGGTCGGGCCACCCGCGCCTTACCGGCGCGGGTGGCCCGCGGTCAATCCAGCATGATCTTGCCGTCGGCGACGGTGATCTTGGCGGCGGGCAGCGGGCTTGGGGCCGGGCCCGCGACGACCGCGCCGTTGGTGATCTTGAACTTGGAACCGTGGCACGGGCAGTTGATCGTGCCGTCCGCGACCTGGTCGCAGATGCAGCCAACGTGGGTGCAGACCGCGCTGAACGCCCTGAAGACGTCCTTGGCCGGCTGGGTAACCACGACCTTCGCGGCCGTGAAGACCATACCGCCGCCCACCGGGATCGCCGTGGTGTCGCCGAGTACGGTGCCGGTCTGTCCGCTGCTCTGCCCGGCTACTTCGGCGCCCGCCGCCGCCGCCGCGGGCGCGGCGGCGGGCTGCGCCACGGCCGCGGCCTCAGCGCTTGGCGCCTGGCCTTCGTCGTTCGCGTCGTAGGGCACGGCCTTCGTGCTACAGCCCGCCACCATCGCGCCGGCGCCTGCCAGGCCCGCGCACATCAGCACGGCGCGGCGTGCGGCACAGTGGCCCTGGGCAGCGTCCCTGTCGAGGGTGGCGTCGTCCCGTCCCCTGGTGGCCGCTTCGGTCATCGTTCTCCTTCGCTCATCACCTGTTGGAACTCCCCGCGCAATCGTTAGCACTTTTCTACCGGAAGCAGGCGGGCCGGAACGACAGCACCGCGTAGCCCGTAAGAAGTCAGTAACGGCCTGACCGTGCGGGCCGCTTAGCACCGCGGTGGCGCGGCGTGCGGCTGGTAAGGCCGCTACCCGTGGTGGTGATGGTGGTAGTAGTTCTTGGGGCTCGCGTAGCCCTGGCCGCAGCAGCCCGAATGGGTCGGCTGGCCGGCCGAGGCGGACGGCGACGGGCCCGTGGTGGTCGCCGGGCAGTTGGTCATGCCCGCCGTCGGGTCGCCTGGACCGGACGTGATCGCCCTGACCTGGTGGACGAAGCAGGACGCGACCACCACGCCGTTACCGTCCACGGTGGTCGACACGTCGTTGGCCTGGCCGAACTCACCGCAGTTCAGGTTCATGAACGACTGCTGCAACCGCATCGCCATGAAATCGAAGAGGTTGTCCGCCGCGGCTGGATCCGGGCTCGGCGCCTTGATGAGCAGGTTGACGTCCTGTTGTAGCCGGGTGCCCTGGATCTGCTCCATGTCCGAGCAGTAGGCACGGGGCGACTCGCCGGCCGGCAGCGGCCTCATGTTCATGATCGAACGGTAGGTGTTCGTCTTGTCGGTGCTGAACTGGCCGTTGTTGTCCAGCGTCATCGGGTCGTTGAGCGGGACGATCGCCGACGGGCCACTCCCCCGACGGCCGGCCCATACCGCCGCCTGGAGCTCATCGAGCGGAAGCGCGGGCGCTGGCGCGCCGTTGTCCGCCAGGTTACGCGCCTCCCAGGGTGAGCAGCCGAGCGCCGGGTCAACGAACAGGTCGAGCAGCCCGTTGTCGCTCCCGTTGAATATGGTGGCCGCGCCCGCCAGGGAGTTCCTGTTGGCGGCGGTGTCCTGGGCGATCTGGCCATCCGATGTCGCCAGGTACTCGGTCGTCACGTTGTCGCTCTGGTCCTGATCGATGAGCGCGAAACTGCGGGTCGTCAGGCACGTCCTGCCGTCAACGGCGGTGCCAGGGGCGGGCACCCTGAGCTTGCCTGCCCTGATCGCGCGGTTGGCCGCGGCGAAGAAGGCGATCGCATTGCAGGCGCCGACCTGCGTGAACGACGAGAAGTCGCCCGCGAAGTCCTCTCCGGCCACGCAGTTGGCCCGGGTCAGGAGCGCATCCTTGGTGGGCGACGCGGCCGGGCTGTCTGCCGGGTTCCCCGGCGGGACCGCGGCGGCGCTCATGCTTGGTGCCGGGGTCGCCGTTCTGGTCGTCGTGGAGGTCGGCGTCGGCGTCGATGTCGGCGTCGATGCTTTTGTCGCGGTCATCGTCGGGGATGCGGAGCTTGAGCCGCCGATCTTCGTGAGGGTCGCGGAGAACAATGCTGCCGTCGTGCCCGCGGCCGGCGGCAGCGGCGCGGACCCCTCGGACTCCACCGAGGCCCTAGCGGCGGAGGCGGAGGTCGCCGACGCGGCCTGCGCCGCCGACGCGGCGGGCGAGGCCGCGGTGGTTTGCGTCGCGTCTCCCGTGGGCGTCGCGGAAGCCGACGACGTGGCGATGGGAGTGGCGGTCGGCGTCGCCGACAGCGCCCGGTCGGCACCCGCCAGGGTCAGGGTGCTGCCGTTGTAGCCGAACCAGACCGCGACCACGGCGTGGGCGGGCAGCCCGGGGACCACGGGGGCGACGGCGGGCTTGGTTCCCTCGTCGACGACGAGCGGGTCATAGATCGAGATCTTGCCGGTCACCGTGTTGATGACGGCACCCTGCACGAACGCCGTCTGGTTGGGGTTGGCCTCGTTGCAGGGACCGTCCGCCGGGTCGGTCGCGGTGAACTGGTAGGGCGTCGCCAGTCCCCGGGCGGTCAGCGGGTTCGCCGGGACGATCAGCGTGCAATTGGGGTTCGCCGTCGCATCCGCCGCCGGCTGCGCGGTGAGCATGTGACTGACCCCGATGCCCGCCAGGACGACCGCGGCACAGACCACGAGCGCCACCACGGAGATCACCGGCACGGGGAAGGAACCGATCAACTGGCCGACGCCGCGGCGCCTACCACGTCCGCCGCGCGGTCTGGACGGCCTGCGAGACAGGGGAGACCTGCGACCGCGAGGGCCGCCATGACGGCCTGGTGCGATGTCGCCGCGCCAGCGCTGGTCGGCGGGCCTGCCTGGTTCAACGTCTTGCCTCGGGTCACCGTACCCGGCAGGGGCACGGTTCCAGGCAGCCTCCGCTTGCTGGTAGCCGACGGGACCACTACTCCCGATCAAGCTGGTGCGGCTTCGGCCCTGGTCACCGGGATCGCCAGCGGCACGCCCGTGCGCGCCGCCGCCGACAGGCCCGGCGTAGTCCCGATACGCGGCGTCGCCGCTGCCTCGGCGGCGGCGTGCGCCGCCTCGGCCGCCCCGACGTGAGGCAAGTCCCATGTCCACGGTCCCTTCGAACGGTCGCCGCTCCGGCCGTGACGCTCCCAGGGAAGGACGTTAGCGTTTCGTGATGTGTGGTGTATTTGTTTCCCCATTTTTTATTCCTTACGAAGAGATATCGCATCATTGAGGGTCAGCCTGACTCCCCCGTCCCCGCGGACCGCCTGACCCCGATCGTGGCGCCCGCCCACCGCCCCCACCGTGCCCGCCGGTACCCCGGCCGATATTGGGGTAATTAAGCTGGTGGAATGTGCGGGCGGTGGTGTGGATGAGCGAAGCGGCTCCGGCGGCGGGGCAGTGGCGCCGCGCCCACGGTCACGCCGACCGTGGGCGGGCGAATCACGGGCACGCGCACCACGCCTCCCCGGACGCTGACTCGCGGTGGCTGGCCGCGGCCGCGGCGCTCATCGTGGCGTTCATGGCGGGCGAGGTCGTCGCCGGGGTGGCCGCGCACTCCCTGGCGCTGCTGTCCGACGCGGCGCACATGATCACCGACGCCGCCGCGATCGGCCTTGCGATCGTCACGGCCCGGGTCGCCGGACGGCCGGCCCGCGGCGGGTACACGTACGGGCTGCGCCGCCTTGAGATCCTCTCCGCCCAGGCGAATGGCATCACGCTGGTGCTGCTCGCCGTCTGGCTGGCCTACGAGGCGGTACGCAGGCTGATCACGCCCCACCCGGTGGCCGGTGGGCTGATGCTCGGCGTGGCGCTTGCCGGGGTCTGCGTCAACCTGGTGGCGAGTTGGCTGCTTGCCAGGGCGAACGGGGCGAGCGGCCGGCGCAGCCTGAACATGGAGGGCGCGGTCGCCCATGTGCTCACCGACCTGTACGCGTTCGCGGCGACCGTGGCGGCCGCCATCATCGTCCTCGCCACCGGGTTCGCCCGCGCCGACGCGATCGCCACGCTGGTGGTCGTCGTTCTCATGCTGCGCGCGGGCGGCGGGCTGATCCGCGAGTCTGGGCGCATCTTCCTCGAGGCGGCACCCGCCGGCCTCGACCCGGCGGCACTTGGCAGCGAGATGGCGGCGATGCCCCACGTCGCCGAGGTCCATGACCTGCACATCTGGGAGATCACGACCGGCATGACCGCCGCCTCTGCCCACGTGCTCGTCGAGCCTCGTCAGGACTGCCACGCGGTCCGCGCCGCGCTTGAGGCCCTGCTAGCCCGCGAGCACGGCATTACCCACCTGACCCTTCAGGTAGACCATGTCCCGCAGGGCGACCATCAGGTCGACGAGCACCAGGCAGCGGAGCACCACACCGACGAACACCACACCGACGAACACCACACCGACGAACATCCCCAAGCCGACGAACATCCCCAAGCCGACGAACACCACGCCGACGAGCACGCGCCATCGCGCTCGCACTGCGAGGACTCGCACGGCCCTGCCTACCGGCCCGCCCAGCCCTAGCGATCGCGCGGCGAGTCGCTGAGTGCCGGTGGCGGCGACCCGGGATAGCGGCAGTTTTGATTCATTTGATTCACTTGGTTTGCTCTCCTACCCTCTTGTGCACTATCACTGCTCTGTGGGAGCACGCGTGAGGGGAGCATAATGTTCGGAGCCCGCCAGGCCATTGGTGTCGCGATCGCGGCTGCCGTGCTCACCATGAGCGTATCGGCGTGCGAGGGGTCGCCGCAGTCGGCCGCGGGCACGGCGAAGGCCGCCGCGCGGCCCGTCGGCAACCCGCTCAAGGGGCTGACCAGCTACCAGATCATCAAGAAGGCGTTCGCGAATACCGAGGCGTCGACCAGCGTTCATATCACCGGCGAGGTGTTCAAGTCCGGGCGGTCGACCAGCCTCCAATCGCTGTCGCTTGTGAACGGCGGCAGCGGTTGCATTGGCGACATCGACCGGTCGGGGGTCGGCGGATTCCAGCTGCTCTACGACGGCACCACGGCCTGGATCCTGCCAACCTCGGAATACTGGCTGACCGCGGGCAACGGCCACCCCGCGGCGGTGGGCAAGCTCGAGGGCAAGTACCTCCAGCTGACGCCGGGCGGCGCCGACACTCCCGATAATCTCGGCGAACTGGTCAGCCTCTGCTCGCTGCAGACCCTCGTGGGCACCGGCCCGAGCCCGGCACGGCGAACCGGTATCGGCGAACCCACCACCACGGTCGTCGGCGGCGTGCCCGCGCTGAAGATGCTTGACACCGCGGACGGTGGCTACCTCACCGTGTCGAACCTGACCAATCCTCGGCTGCTGAGCTTCTTCGTGCCGGGCCGTAACGGCGCCAGCTTCAGCATCAGATACTTCGGCACCCCGGTCACCCTGGGCCCCCCGCCCCCCGCCAACGTGGTCGACGGCGCACAATACGGCTTCTAAAGACAGCACCGGCCAGCGGCGGCCGCCCGGCCAGCGGCGTCAGCCGCCGGCCGGGGGAACGTACCCCACGCGCTGGTACACCTGCCCGGTTGACGAGGAGTCCGGGCCCACCGTGTCAAAGTGAGCTCTGAACCAGAGCCACAGCTCGTTGGTCCCGTTATTCCACGGGATGCGATTCTTGGAGCCTCCATTCGGCGACAGCCACACGTAGTCGGCCGCCCCCAGCCACTCCTTCCACTGTGCCACCACCGCCGGCATCTTGCTCGCGCCTCCCTGGATGGACACGCCATGGCTCAGCACGAGCGTCGACGCGAGGGAGTCGACGATGTCCGGGCACCCGGGCGGCAGGTTGGTGAACCGGTCCGCGCCGATCGTCAGCGATGCCTCGTCGGTGACCACGCACGCCCCCACGGGGATCTCGTGCGATATCGCCTCGGTGCCATACTTGCGCTGCGGGAACATCTCCCTGACCTGAAGCACCGCGATAAGCACGATCACCAGCGCGAACACGCGCACCACGATCAGGCTCCAGGTCCTGTGGCCGGCGAGCGCCCCCGCCGCGCCGCCGAGGGCGAGCGCGAGCCACGGCGCGGGGAAGTCCGGGTAGTGGTAGAAGAACTCCGAGGACCCGGAGATAGCGACGACGGCGATCGCGGCGGTAGCCAGCGACAGCCACTCCAGCGGTGTCAGCCGCCTGGACTGACGGGCGTAGCCGATCATGATCGCCGCGGCGATGATGATCGCCACGAGGAGGGGGAGCCAGCCGATGCTGTGGGAATCGTCGACATTCGCCGAGGAGAAGGTCGCGAACATCGAGTTACCGCCCGGGTCAAGCGCGAACTCGCCCTTGGGGGTGTAGACGTCGCCGAGGCCGGTCAGGTTCGCGAGCCGGACCCCGAGCGACACGGCGGTGCCCTGGCGGTCCGCCTGGTCGAAGATCGTGGAGCGGACGAACGCCAGCGGCGTGGCGATGAGGAACGGCGCGGCAGGCACGCCGAACCCGAGCACGAGACCGACCAGGTAGGCGCGCACCCGGCGTACCCGGTCGCCTGAGACCAGGAGGCAGATCACCAGCAGCACGAAGGCGGGGAACGCCGCCCAGAACTTGATGTCCCCGGCGAAGCCGAGCGCGACCCCGGCCCATAGGAGCCGCGCGGGGCGGGCCAGATGGCCCCTGCGGAACGCCAGGTTCATCGCGATCAGGCAGCACAGGTTCATCCACGGCTCGAGCAGCAGCGTGTGCGCCGTCGCGATGTCCGGCGGGTAGACCGCGAGCACGCCGCAGGTCACGGCGGTCACCACGGCGCCACGGTAACGGACCAGGTTTCCCGCAAGCGGAATGCACGCGGTGCTCGCGAGCGCGGTGAGCAGCCGGGCGAGGGCGAGCGCCTTCACCGTGGACGTTACCTTGGCGATCATCGCCACCGGCAGCATCAGCTCGAGGATGCCCGGCGGCTGGATGAACGCGAAGTTCAGGTACGGCAGCTGGCCCTCGGTCATCCGCACGGAACCGCCGATGTACACGCCGTCGTCGTACTCGGTGATGCCGGTCAGGTAGCCCGGCCGACTGAGCGTGAACAGCCGGAGCGCGAGCGCGAGCAGCGTGGCGAGCAGCATCACCTTGCCCGGATTGCTCAGCCAGTAGGCACGCAGCCGGGTAACGCCGAACGGCCCGCCGCGCCACCCTCGCTCCCCGTCGGCCAGCGGCGATCCGCCGCGCCGGGTCTGCCCTCCCGGCACGCGAGCCACTTCACCCGGGGTAAAGAGGTTTCCGCTCACTGGCGGAGACTTGCAAGCATGTGGGCCGCTCCGGACGACTTCGACGACTGTGCGGGAAAATGCTGCGCTCTCGGGCTTAGCGGGTTTAGCAACCGAGATCACAGCAATCGTAAGACCTTCTGTTCAAAGGTACGGAATCAGGGGCGTCAAGAGGGTGTGACCGTGTAAATCGTCCGGGAAAAATCGGGTCACACACTGCGGAACTCCGGTGACCTGCGCAGCGCGTCGGCGACCACCCGGGCCGTACCGAAGCTGACGACCGGCATCCCGACACCCCGGACCCTGAACACCGTCGCGCCCGGGGCGTCGGCGATCCGCACGACCGCCGCGCTCAGCACCGAACGCCGCACCATCACCTCGCCGCACCCGTCGGCCGCGATCTCGAACCCGCCGCCGAGCCGCCTGCTCAGCACCATCGCGAGCTCCGCCGCGGTGACGCCCTTGCGCACCACCCGAACCTGGGCCACCCTCATGTCCCCTCAGTGCCGATCAGCTTTAGACAGCGGCAGGGTATCGCAGCGAGCGGCCGCCCGACAGAGCATCAGCCAGCCAGCCAGACGGCGGTGTCGCGCGGGAGCGAGACGCCGCCCGTGCCGTCGGTGACGAGCGGGCCGCTGGCGAGCAGCACCTCGGTGTGCGGAGGCAGCGGCTGTGGCACGCTCGCGAGGTTGGCGGCGAACGTGAAGCCGGGGTCGCGGACGAACGCAAGCACGCCCTCAGGTGCCTCTAGCCAGCGCAGGGCTCCCGCCCCAAGCACGGGATGTTCTCGCCGCAGCCGCAGCGCCGTCCGGTAGAGCGTCAGGAACGAATCGGGGTCGCCCTGCTGAGCCGCCACGCTGTAGGCGCCCCACCCCGGTGGCTGCGGTAGCCAGGGCGGGGCTGGGGTGAAACCGAGGTCCGTTCGGGAAAATCCGAATGAAGCACCGCCGGCGAGCCACGGCAGCGGGACGCGGCAGCCGTCACGACCGACTACCTTTCCCCCAGTCCTGCGGAAGGTCGGGTCCCGGCGCGCGGCGGCGGGAATGTCGGTGACCTCAGGGAGGCCGAGTTCCTCGCCCTGATAGATGTAGGCAGAACCGGGCAGGGCGAGCAGCAGCAGCGCGGCGGCGCGCGCCGCGTCCTTGCCCCACCGGGTGACCGGGCGGACCAGGTCGTGGTTGCCGAGCACCCAGGGCGCGCGCGAGCCGTCGGCGAACGCGTGCGTGGCGTCGATCGCCGAGCGCAGGTCGGGCGCGGACCATAGCGCCTTGACCAGCTCGAAGTTGAACACCTGAGGCAGACCCCCCGGTGCCAGGTAGGGCGCGATCGTTTCCGCGGAGTCCGCCCAGACCTCGCCGACCGCGGTGCGCGCGCCAGGAAAGCCGCCGGTCGGATAGCTGTCAAGGATCGCGCGCCAGTCACGGTAGACCGCGTACACCTCCGGGCGGTGATAGTAGGCCGAGGGGCGGTTGGTCAACGTCACATCGGCCGCGTCGGTCAGGTTGGGGTCCTTGAACAGGCCGTGCGCGACGTCCACCCGGAACCCGCCGATGCCACGGTCGAGCCAGAACCGCAGGATTTCCTCGAACATCGGCACGACGCGCGGATCGCGCCAGTTCCAGTCCGGCTGGCTTGAGTCGAACAGGTGCAGGTACCACTGGCCGTCAGATACCCGGGTCCAGGCCGGGCCGCCGAACTGAGATGGCCAGTTATTCGGCGGCTCGGCGCCGTCGGGTCCCCGGCCGTCGTGGAAGATGAACAGCTCACGCTCCGGGCTTCCCTTCGCCGCCGCGAGCGCCTTCCTGAACAGCGGATGATCCGACGAGCAGTGGTTCGGCACCAGGTCGACGATGACCCTGATCCCATGATTTCTGGTGACCCCGATCAGCTGGTCGAAGTCACGCAGCGTGCCGAGGCGCGGGTCCACGTCCATGTAATCGCTGACGTCATAGCCGCCGTCGTTGAGCGGCGACGGATAGAAGGGCGTCAGCCAGATCGCGTCCACGCCAAGTCCGGCCAGGTAAGGGACACGGCCGACAAGACCTGGCAGGTCACCGACCCCGTCCCCGTCGCTGTCCGCGAAGCTGCGCGGGTACACCTGGTACACCACCGCGCCCGCCCACCAGGGATTGCTGTCTGCGCCCACCGGCCGCCCCTTCCGCTGTTGGCTTCGATCATTCCCTGTCCCGGGATGAATCAGTACAGTCGTGCCCGGAGGCGTCTGGGTTCCTGGTGGTCCCCCTGGTCTTCAAAACCAGTGAATGGTCGTAACGCGCCGCTGGCGGGTTCGATTCCCGTCCGCCTCCGCCACCACTGTTTGCGCAGCGCAAGCACTGTGGGCAGGGATGTGCTCTTATTTCTTTTCGTCACTTTCGGAACGTAGGCTGGAAGGATGCTCACTGACTCCTACGGGCGGGTGGCCACGGATTTGCGCGTCTCCCTCACGGACCGCTGTAACCTGCGCTGCGCCTACTGTATGCCGCCCGAGGGTCTTGACTGGCTACCGAGTCCCGCGGTCCTGACCGGAGACGAGATCGTCAGGCTGCTGCGGATCGGCGTCGAGACGCTGGGCATCAGGGAGGTCAGGTTCACAGGCGGCGAGCCATTGCTCCGCCGCGACCTGGCCGACATCATCGCGAGGACCGCCGCGCTCGACCCCCGGCCAGACATCTCGCTGACCACCAACGGGATCGGCCTCGACCGGCGCGCGGCCGAGCTGAAGCAGGCGGGCCTTGACCGGATCAACGTCTCGCTCGACACGCTGCGGCCCGAGGTGTTCAGGAAGCTGACCCGCAGGGACCGCCTCGATGACGTGCTCGCCGGGCTCTGTTCTGCGGCCGCCGCGGGTCTCACCCCGGTCAAGGTCAACGCGGTGCTGATGCGCGGCCTCAACGACGACGAGGCGCCCGGGCTGCTCGCGTACTGCCTGGAGCACGGGTACGAGGTGCGGTTCATCGAGCAGATGCCGCTTGACGCCCAGCACGGGTGGCAGCGCTCCGAGATGGTGACCGCCGCCGAGATATTCGGGTCTCTTTCTGCGGCGTTCTCTCTTTCGCCTGATTCGGAACGGTCCCGTGGCTCCGCGCCCGCCGAGACCTTCCTCGTCAACGGCGGCCCGGCCCTGGTCGGCGTGATCGCCTCGGTCACCAGGCCGTTCTGCGGCGCCTGCGACCGGGTGCGGCTGACCGCCGACGGCCAGGTGCGCAACTGCCTGTTCGCCCGCGAGGAGAGCGACCTGCGGTCGGCGCTGCGGTCCGGCGCGTCCGATGCCGACATCGCCGCACGGTGGTGCGCCGCGGTCGCCTCGAAGCTGCCAGGACACGGGATCAACGACCCGTCCTTCCTCCAGCCGGACCGCCCCATGTCCGCGATCGGCGGCTAAGCACGGCGCGCTTCGCGCCTCTTGCTGTTATCGCGCCAGAATTGATAGCGCTGAAGGTTTGACCGGCAATGACCGGCCAACCCTTCAGCGCTATTCTGATCCTGGTGCGCTTCTTGCTGTTATCCGTAAGCCTGCGCGGACCCTCGGCTGGCCATCGGCGGCTTTCGTTGGCTTTCGTTGCGGTTGGCACATGTCCGGTAATTATGTTTCTTTTGTCGCTTTCACGAATCGGGAGATTACGGTGCCTAGCACTCAGATCTCATATTTCCCCGAATATCTGACAGTTGGGACCGCATGACTTTCAAATAACCTGCGCGCACGGCCGACCATTGATTACGATACGGCGGTATTAGAAGGGGAGAGTATTTATGATCTTGCCCGAGGCCGACGAGCTCCTGGCGCCGGTCATGGCGATTGACGGTTTCAGGCTCGGATGTCTTATTGACGGGTCGACCGGCATGGTTCTCGCGTCGCTTGGCAGCCAGAACGGCCCCGCATCGCCAACCGCGGCGGCCGGCGCGGCGGACGTTATCAACGTGCTCAACCTGCTAAACGGGAGACTGGCGACTGGGGAGCACCTCGAGGACGTGATGGTGACCTTCAGCGATAGTTTTTTCATGGTTCGCCCCGTCAGGCGGGATCAGCGGCCGCCGATTCTGCTGCTCGTCATAATGGACCGCCAACGGACCAATCTGGCGATGGCGCATCGCTCGATCAGGGATTTCTGCGCGAGCTTCACCTCATGAGCCAGGTCACGAGGCGTACCCGGGTGCGCCGACTGGCCGACTCGGTCTGGCCAGGGAGGGCAGTGGACGGATACGCGAACCTGATCGCGGCGCGACTGCGCAAGCTCGCCGCCGCGGAAAGCACCGGCATGCTGCCGGTGTCCGGGCGCGGTGACGGGGCCATCTTCTTCCGCCGCGGTCAGGTGGTCTACGCGGAATCGAGCCGCACGCCGAGTCCTGACAAGCGCACGGTAGGCCTGGCCGCGCTCGGTTTAGTGCCGGAGGATGATGCCAGGGAGGCGGCGGTCGGCGCGCCGACGGCCGGTGCGCAACTCCTGCCGCTGCCGTCGCTGCGGCAGCTCACCAGCATGCTCGCGCTCACTGAGCCGACCATCGACGCCATCACCGAACTGCTGTCGAACGAGTCGCGCTACGCGAAGTTCAGGCAGTCCGACCTCCCCCCCGTCGCCCAGATGGGCCCCATCCCGGTGGAGATGGCGCTTGCGGAGGTTGAGCGCCGCCGTCAGGTGCTGCGGCAGCTTGCTCCGATCGTCGCGGCGGATACCCCCGTCGTCCGCGACGCGGCTCGGGAGTCGCCGTCCTTTCAGGTGTCCGCGCCGCAGTGGGCGCTGCTCATTCGCGTCGGCGACGGGACGACGCCGCGAGCCCTCGCCATGTCGCTTGGCCAGAGCGTCTTCGGCACTATGATCGAGATTTACCGACTGCTCGCACTCGGGCTGCTCGCGGTGCCCGGGCACCTGTCGGCGCTCGGTGGCGGGTTGGACGGGCCAGGGGGCGGCCGGCGGCCAGGCGCGGTCATGTCGTTCATGCGCGCCGTGGCCAACGCGGGTGGCGGCGACGAGAGGGGGAGCGATGCGTAGAAGACCGGCGGCGAGCGAGCAGATCGGCGAGGAGCTAAGGCTGCTCAGGAAGAGCGTGCCGGGCATCCGCGGCAGCATCACCGCGACAAGCGACGGCCTCCTCGTGGCGCACGATGTGCACGACCTTGAGGCAACCCAGATCGCCGCCCTGGTGGCCGCCATGCACGCGGTGGCGGTCCGCGCGACCCTGAGCACTCAGTGCGGGCAGTTCAAGGAGGTCATCACCCGCGGCAGCGAGGGGTATCTCGCGGTCTACGCTGCGGGCGGC
>Ga0302314_10004493_pt1 | contig 25644 bp, 17 predicted proteins | sample III_Palsa_N2_3_FD_200533 | JGI IMG/M metagenome (GOLD analysis project Ga0302314, IMG submission 200533) | Peat permafrost microbial communities from Stordalen Mire near Abisko, Sweden - III_Palsa_N2_3 | ecosystem: Environmental > Terrestrial > Soil > Palsa > Peat permafrost | place: Sweden... | reverse complement strand
CGCGACGAGGTCGCCGTACTCTTCGGTCTGGGCATTGAAGCCGAAGTTCGGCGAGGCGTTCTCCATCACCTTGCCGACCACGATCGAGCCTTCGACCCCGGCGTTTTCCGAGATCTGGCGGATCGGGGCCTGCAGGGCGCGGCGGATGATGGCGATGCCGGCGTCTTCGTCGCGGTTGAGGCCCTTGAGCCCGTCCAGCGCCTTGGTGGCCTTGAGCAGGGCGACGCCGCCGCCCGGCACGATGCCTTCCTCGACCGCCGCGCGGGTGGCGTTGAGGGCGTCGTCGACGCGGTCCTTGCGTTCCTTCACCTCGACCTCGGTCGAGCCGCCGACCTTGATCACCGCGACCCCGCCCGAGAGCTTGGCCAGACGTTCCTGCAGCTTTTCCTTGTCGTAGTCCGACGTCGTGTCTTCGATCTGGGTCTTCAACTGGGCGATGCGGGCGTCGACCGCGGCCTTGTCGCCGGCGCCGTCGACGATCGTGGTGTCGTCCTTGTTGATGGTCACCTTCTTGGCCTGACCCAGCATCTCGATGGTGACGTTCTCCAGCTTGATGCCGAGATCCTCGGAAATCAGCTGGCCGCCGGTGACGATGGCCAGGTCTTCCAGCATCGCTTTGCGGCGATCGCCGAAGCCCGGGGCTTTGACGGCGGCGACGCGAAGACCGCCGCGCAGTTTGTTGACCACGAGGGTGGCCAACGCTTCGCCTTCGATATCCTCGGCGATGATCAGCAGCGGCCGGGCCGACTGGACCACCGCTTCCAGGAGCGGCAGCAGCGGCTGCAGCGAGGAAAGCTTCTTTTCCGAGAGCATGATCAGGGGGTCTTCGAGTTCGACCTCCATCTTCTCGGCGTTGGTGATGAAGTACGGCGAGAGATAGCCGCGGTCGAATTGCATGCCCTGCACGACCTCGAGTTCAGTCTCGAGAGTTTTGGCCTCTTCGATCGTGATCACGCCTTCGTTGCCGACCTCGGCCATCGCCTTGGCGATCATGGCGCCGATTTCCTTGTCGCCATTGGCGGAGATGGCGCCAACCTGGGCGATCTCGTCGTTGGTGGTGACCTTCTTGGACGACGCCTTGATGCTGTCGACGACGGCGGCCACGGCCTTCTCGACACCGCGTTTGAGGTCCATCGGGTTCATGCCGGCGGCGACCGACTTCAGGCCTTCGACCACGATGGCCTGAGCCAGCACGGTGGCCGTCGTGGTGCCGTCGCCCGCCTTGTCGCTGGTCTTGGAGGCGACTTCGCGGATCAGCTGCGCGCCGAGGTTTTCGAAGCGGTCTTCGAGTTCGATTTCCTTGGCGACGGTCACGCCGTCCTTGGTCGAGCGCGGGGCGCCGTAGGACTTTTCGATCACCACGTTGCGGCCCTTCGGGCCCAGGGTCACCTTCACCGCGTTGGCGAGGGTGTTGACGCCGCGCAGCATGCGATCGCGTGCGTCGGAGGCGAAATAGACTTGTTTGGCGGCCATCTGGCTGATCTTTCAAAGAAATCTGGAGGGGATATGAAGGTCGGCGCGGCGCCTTAAGCGGCCTTCGCCTTGGCGACCACGGGGTCGAGCACGCCGAGGATGTCGCTCTCCTTCATGATCAGGAGCTCCTCGCCGTCGATCTTCACTTCGCTGCCCGACCATTTACCGAACAGGATGCGGTCGCCGACCGCCACGTCGATGGCGATGCGCCTGCCGTCTTCGTCACGGCCGCCCGGTCCCACGGCGACGACTTCGCCTTCCTGCGGCTTTTCCTTGGCGTTGTCGGGAATGATGATCCCGCCCTTGGTCTTGGCTTCTTCTTCAACGCGTCGAATGACGACGCGATCGCCCAGCGGACGAAAGGCCATTGGTGGGGTTCTCCGAATGTCGGGAGCGCGCGAAGGTGCGGCTGAATTGGCAGTCGGCACGGGGGAGTGCCAACGCAAGGCTCAAGTGGCCTATCTGGGCGAGGATTACAAGGCGGAGTGTCGGTTGGGCGACATTCCCGGGTTCACGAAGCGGTGCTCGGATCGTTCAGCGGCCCTTCCTTTGCCGCGACATATTCGCGCCATAGCAAGAGCAGCGCCGATAGCAGCGCCGGACCGACAAAGAGGCCGACCAGGCCCCAGGTCTCGACGCCGCCCAGAATGCCGAGCAGCACCCAGAGGAAGGGCAGACGCGTGGCGCCGCCGATCAGCACCGGACGGGCGAAGTGGTCGGCGACGAAGGTGACGACGAAGCCGAGGCCGGCGATCACCATGGCGGCGACGAACTGATCGCCGATCAACAGCGCCAGCGCGGCCGCCGCGATCGCCAGCGCCGCGCCGAACGGCACCATGGCCAACAGCGCGGTCAGCAGGCCGAACAGCGCGGCGTGCGGCACGCCGGCGATCCAGTAGGCGACGCCCATTACCAAGCCCTCCGCAAGGCCGACCAGGACCAGACCGTTCACCGTGCCCTGCACCGAGCGGACCACTTGCAGAGCGACCCGCTCGCCGGATGGCCCGACGGCCCGTCGGCTGGCGATGCGCAACTGCTCGGCCACCGAGTCGGCGTCGCGCAGCAGGAAGAACAGGGCAAGCATCATGAAGCCGACCAGCACCAGCCGGTGCAGCGCCGCAGCGCCGAAGCGGCGGCCGATCTCCAACACGCTGCCCTGCATCGCCCGGCTGGCGAACCCTGAGATCGCGCCGGGCTGGGCGAGATTGGCCTGCCACAGTTGGGTCAGGTGAGCCCCGTCCGGCAGATGTTGCAGGAACGGCGGCGGCGCGATGCCGGAGACCCTGGCTTTCTCGATCCAGCCGGCCGCCTCGTGAGCGTCCTTGAACACCGGAAAGCCGATCATCATCAGCGGAAGCACAAACACCAGCAGGATGGCGAAGATCACCAGCGCCGGCAGCAGACCCCGCCTGTGCTTTGGCCAGCGCACCGCCAGCCGGTGGTACAGCGGCCAAAGCCCGATCGCGATCACCACGGCCCAGACCAGCGCCGGAAGAAAATCATGCAAGGTGAAGAGGCCGGCGAGCGCCAGCAGCGCCGTCGCGACAAGGCCGACAGCCCGTTGCCGGCGGCTGACCGGGCCAGGATCGTCGGACGTTTCCGGCGCATTGTCGGCCATCGAACTGTCCCTCCAGAGTCCGCGATGCTCGCGGCTGATATGGGCGCCGCAGCCTTACCCTGCTTTGGTCCGGACCGCGCTACGCCGCCTTGGTTGACCTCGCGTCCCCGTTGAACGGGCCTCCGATCGGCGCCACGGTTGGCGTCTTCGATCAGCGCGGACGCCCGCCGATGACCCTCACCGCCCAGCGCCGCTTCCTCACGCCCGAACCGGACGAGACGCTGGAAGCCCTCGCCGCCCGCGCCTTGCCGGGCGAGCCGCAGGACGCGGCGATGGACCTGATCCGGGGCTGGAACCTGCACATTTTCGCCATGCGCAAGCCGCGCGGCCTGCTGCTCGGCAGCGACGTGGTGTTCGTCGAACCACCGCGGAAATGACCGCGGCCGTCGCCCACGTTGAGCCGGCGCCGGGCCTTGACGACGCCTTCGTCGTCGCCGCCGAGATCGTCGCCGGGCACGACGGCGCGGCCGAGCTGATGGTACGGCTGCGCCACGGCAACGGGGCGCTGAGTTCGGTCACGCTCGACCCGGAAACCGGCTTCGACCTTCTGCGCGCCGCCGGCGCGTCCAGCCTGGACGGCTTGGTCGGCCAACGCTGGAGTCAGATCACACGCGGACTTTGGGAGCGGTAAGATGTTCGACATCCTGATCAAGGGCGGCACGATCGTCGACGGCTCCGGCGCGCCGGGCTTCACGGGCGACGTGGCGGTGCAGGACGGACGCATCGCGGCGGTCGGCGCGACTGTCGCCGGCGAAGCGCACCGCACCTTTGACGCGACGGGCCGCATCGTCGCGCCGGGTTTCATCGACCCGCACACCCACTTCGACGTGCAGCTCCTGTGGGATGGCGCGGCCAAGCCGGCGTTGGAGCATGGGATCACCTGCGTTGTCCCCGGCAACTGTTCACTCTCGCTGGCGCCGCTGAAAGCCGAGGACCGCAAGGGCCTGGTCGGCATGTTCCAGCAGATCGAGGAGATGCCGCCGGAGGCGTTCACCGAGGCGTTCGACTGGACTTGGGAGGATTTCGCCGGTTACCGCGACGCCATCGCCAAGACGCTGCAGCTGAACGTCGCCCCGCTGGTGGGCCATAGCGTGATCCGGCTCTGGGTAATGGGCGCCGACGCCCAGAAGCGCGCCGCGAGACCGGACGAGGTCGCCGCCATGCAGGCCCTGCTGCGCCAGTGCCTCGAAGCGGGCGCCGTCGGACTTTCCACCAGCTTCGTCGATGTCGATGAGAACGGCCACCCCGTGCCGTCGCGCTTCGCCAGCTTCGACGAGCTCGACGCCCTCTGCGCGGTGCTGGGCGAGCGCGGCCGCATGCTGCAGATCGTGCCAGAGTTCTACGCCACCGACATCACCCTGGCCCGCATCGACCAATTGGCCGAGCTGTCGATCAAGCACACCATCCCAACCACCTTCTCGCCGCTGTTCGACAACAACGGCACGCCCGACAACGCCCCCAGGGCGCTGGCCAGGGTCGAGGAGCAGTTCGCCCGCGGCGCCCGGGTCTGGCCACAGATGCAGACCCGGCCGATCGACATCAGTTTCTCGCTGCTGCGGCCCAGCCTGTTTTTCTCCCGGTTGCCGCGCTGGGTGCGGGTGCTGCGACTGCCGCTGGCCGAACGGCTTGCCGCCCTCGCCAACCCGGCGATCGCCGACAAGATGGTCGAGGACGCCGGGCCCGACGGCGGCATGGCGATGATGGGTGAACTGGTGCTGCGCGGCGGCGACGCAGCGCCGGCCGAACTCGCCGGCCACACCCTGGCCGACATCGCGGCCGAACGCGGCGAAAGCCCGGCGCGGGCGCTGATCAACCTCTCGCTCGAGCACGGTCTCGACGTCGCCTTCCTCGCCGCCAGCCGCGGCCACGACGCGACCGACCGGATCGGCCCGATGCTGGCCAGCCCGTTCGTCCACATCGGCGCCAGCGACGGCGGCGCGCACCTGGCCTCCTTCGCCACCTACGGCGACACCGGCTATTTGTTCAGCGAGTTCGTGCGCAAATCCGGCGCGTTGAGCCTGGAAGCTGCGGTCAAGAAGATCACCTCTGACACCGCCGAGATCTGGGGCCTGAAAGATCGCGGTCTGCTGCAAGCGGGCAAGGCCGCCGACATCGTGGTGTTCGATGAAGGCGCCATCGGGCGCGGAGCGGAGCGCCCGCAGTTCGACATGCCGGGCGACGGTATGCGCTACGTCCGCGACGCCATTGGCATCGAGGCCGTGGTCGTCAACGGCCAGATGGCCTGGGAGGGCGGCGCCTACACCGAGGCGCGGGCCGGCAGGATCTGCGAACTGGCCTGAGCCCAACTAGGCGAGCGCCTGCTCTAGGTCGGCGATCAGGTCGTCGGCGGACTCGACGCCGACTGACAGCCGGACCAGCGAGTCGGCGATGCCGATCCTGACCCTGGTTTCGGTCGGGATCGAGGCGTGGGTCATGATCGCCGGGTGCTCGATCAGGCTTTCGACCCCGCCGAGACTCTCGGCCAGGGTGAACAGCCGGGTGCGCTCCAGCATCCGCCGGGTGCCGGCCAGATCGCGGTCAAGGATGGCGGTGATCATGCCGCCGAAGCCGCCGCGCATCTGCCGCTTGGCGAGGTCGTACTGCGGGTGGCTCGCAAGGCCGGGATAGATCACCCGAGCCACCTCGGGGCGCGTCTCCAGCCACTTGGCGATCGCCAGCCCGTTCTCGCAGTGCCGCTGCATCCTGAGCGCCAGGGTCTTCAGGCCCCGCAGGGTGAGGAAGCTGTCGAACGGTGAGGCGATCGCGCCCACGGCGTTCTGCAGGAAGGTCAGCTGCTCGGCCAGCGCCGCGTTGGCGCCCACCACAAGCGCGCCGCCGACCACGTCGGAGTGGCCGCCGATGTATTTGGTGGTCGAGTGCATCACCACGTCGAAGCCAAGCTCCAGCGGCCGCTGCACATAGGGGCTGGCGAAGGTGTTGTCGGCCGCGGCGATCAGGCCGCGGCGCCGGGCCAGGGCGGCAATGGCTTCAAGATCGACCAGGCGCAGCAGCGGGTTGGTCGGCGTCTCGGCCCAGATCAGCTTGGTCCTGGGCGTGATCGTCGCCTCGACCGCTGCCAAGTCGCCCAGGTCGACGAAGCTGAATTCCAGCCCGGCCGAGCGCCGGCGTACCTTGTCGAACAGCCGGAACGAGCCGCCGTAAAGATCCTCGGTGGCGATCACATGGTCGCCCGCGTCCAGCGTCTCCAGCAGGGTGCCCATGGCGGCGAGGCCGGAGGCGAAGGCGTAGCCCTTGGTCCCGCTCTCCAGGTCGGCCAGCCCGCGCTCCAGGGCGAAGCGGGTGGGGTTCTGGCTGCGCGAGTACTCGAAACCCTTGTGCACGCCGGGAGAGGTTTGCGCGTAGGTCGATGTGGCGTAGATCGGCACGATCACCGCGCCGGTCAGCGGATCGTGCTCCTGGCCGCCGTGGATGGCGCGGGTGGCGAAGTCCAGCTGGTTCTTACGGCCAGTCTCGCGTTGAGGTGTCTCGTCGCTCAAGGCGTGCGCCTCAGATAGTTGATCAGATCGATCCGGGTGATCAGGCCCAGGAACTCGCGGCCTTCCATGACGATCGCCACCTCGTCGCGCTCGAACATCGGGATCAGCACGTCGAGCGACTCGGCGGCCTGCAGGGTGCGCAGCTTGGCGGTCATGGCGGTGGAGACCGGCTGGCGGAAGCGGCCCTCCGAACGGCGGTCTTCCACCGCCTCCAGCAGGTCGCTCTCGTCGATCAGGCCGATCAGCCGCCCTTCGTCCAGCACCGGCAGCTGGCTGACGTCGGCCTGGCGCATGCGGTTGTAGGCTGTGAGCAAGGTGTCCCCGGGGCCGACGGTGACCGCGTCGCCGGGGGTGCGGGCGATCAGGTCGCGCAGGTCGCCATGCAGGTGGCGATCGACCAGCCCCTGCTCGGCCACCCAGCTGTCGTTGTAGACCTTCGAGAGGTAGCGCGAGCCGGTGTCGCAGACGAGCGTTACGACCCGCTTCGGCTCGGTTTGCTCGCGGCAATAGCGCAGGGCGGCGGCCAGCAGCGTGCCGGAGGACGAGCCGCCCAGGATGCCGGCCTTGGTCAGCAACAGGCGGGCGGTGGCGATGCTCTCGGTGTCGGTGATCTCGTAGGCCTTCTTCACCAAAGCGAGGTCGCAGTTGTCCGGGATGAAGTCCTCGCCGATACCCTCGACCACCCAGGATCCCGGCTTCACGTGCTCCCCGCGCTCCACCAGCGGCGCCAGGATCGAGCCCACCGGATCGGCCAGCACCATCGCGGTCTTGGGCGAGGCCTTGGCGAAGAACCGGCCGAGCCCGGTCAGCGTGCCGCCCGACCCGACGCCGACCACCACCGCGTCGAGGTCGCACTCCATCTGCTCCAGGATCTCGGGACCGGTCGTGGTTTCATGCGCCAGCGGGTTGGCCGGATTGACGAACTGGTTGACGAAGAAGGCGTTGTTGAGCTTGGCGGCGATCGCTTCGGCCATGTCCTGGTAATATTCCGGGTGGCCCTTGCCGACGTCGGAGCGGGTGATCCGCACGTCGACACCCATGGCCCGCAGGTGTTGGATCTTCTCGCGGGCCATCTTGTCGGGCACCACCAGCAGCAGCTTGTAGCCCTTGAGCAGCCCCACCTGGGCGAGGCCCAGCCCAGTGTTGCCCGCGGTCGCCTCCACCAGCGTGCCGCCAGGCTTCAGCCGGCCGTCCGCCTCGGCCGCCTCGATCATCGACAGAGCGATGCGATCCTTGATCGAGCCGCCCGGATTGGCGCTCTCCAGCTTCACGAACAGGCGGCAGGGGCCAGTGTCGAACCCCGACAGCTCGACCATCGGCGTCTGGCCGATCAGGTCGAGCGCGGAGGCCACGACGGGCGGTGTCGGCGGTGTCGTCACGGGCGCCTCCGAAAGGGTTGGAGCGCCCGGAATCAGGCGCAAACTTGCTGGCGGCAGGCTGGTTCGGAGGTAGTCATTGCTCGGTCCGGGGCGCAAGCCGGAAATCTTTCGGGCAGCGGTCACGCCGCCGAAGCATTGCAAACGCGCCCGGCCGTACCGCAACGTACGCTAAAGTCTCGACGCGCCCGCGGCCGCTCCGCCACCGAGATGTTGTATTCGCGCGATCTGATGGAGGGCCTGGGCGCCCTGAATGATCCGCCGGAAGGATTGTCGTGGCCGGAGATGCAGTCACGGCTCGGCGAGCGCTGGACTGCCGTCTTCACTCTGATCAACACGCTCGACGGTCTGGGGATACTCGTTTTCCGCAAGAGGTCGCGCTCGACGTGGCGGACGACTTCCGGTGGGCCATCTCCACGAATTGACAGGCTTGGTGGCAAGTGACTTCCCGAACGCGCGGCGCCTACGCGTTTTCAGGTTTCTCTGACAACCCCATTGGATTCCTACCTGACCACCTTAGCGCCAGCGGCCTCCGCCCATGCCGTCTGTGGGCGTCCACAGCGGAGATCGGACAGCGGAAAGCTGGACAGCTGCTGCTGTCATAGCGGCGGCCGAGCTTGGGCTGAAACCGGCGCTGACCTGAGCGAAAGACCGGACGGACTGCGTGGAAACGACGGTTATAGTTGTCCCGTCGGCGCCGTCATCGCCAAGCGCGAAGCGGTCATCGGCGTAGTCTCCCGATAACTGCAGCACGGCGACCGAGTTCGCGCCATCCCGGACGAGGAGCCGATCATCAGCGTCAAGCTGAACGCCGGTTGCGATGGTGTCTGCCAGGTCGATGACGTCGCCGCCTTCGTATCCAGTAAGGATGGCGTGAAAAGCTTTGGGGTCGCTGAGCTTCAGCAGGCCGCTCCCATCCTCGAACGCCACCGTTTCGCCGGCGCCGGCGCCGCCGGCAGGGGCTAGGACGCCGCCGGCGCTCAATTGAATGTCTCCGACGCCGTTCAGCTGTCCTTCGACGCCAAACACCTCCCCGTTGGAGATTTCGATCATGCCGTCGTTGGTGAAGGTGGGAATGGCGATAGTGAAGACACCGTTGGCTCCGGCCGCACGGATCAAGCCGTTGTTCACCAGCATGTCCGGCGCCGGATAGCTGTCGTCGACAAGCACTGTCGATCCCGCGGCGGTGGCGTTTAACGTCAGCCCGGCTCCGAACGTCAGGGTATGGCGAGCTACGTTGACCGTAAAAAGCTCGACCGTATCAGTAACACCCACGCCGCCAACCGTGATTGTGGCGTTGTCGAGGGTTTGAGACCCGATGAACTCAAGCCTCGCGTTCGGTCCGGTGACGGCCAGACGGCCAGGTCCAACGCCGTCGGCGCCGGTAAGGGTGACGCCCCCAAGCAGGAAGACTTCGGCGTCGGCCGCACTCAATGCCATCGGCCCGCGCACCTGCACATTGGCTAGGTCGCCCTCGTCCCAAACCAGTCGGCCGCCGCCCAGAGCGAGCACGCCGCCATCGATTTCGCCGTTGACGCCAAGGACCGTTGCGCCGCCGAAAAGGGGGCCAGTCCCCGGCTGAATCGTCGCGCCGCTATTGTCCACATCGCCGTCGATGACGAAGGTTCCGTGCACGTCTATCCCGCCAAGCGCGCCGACGTCGTAGGCGCCGGTGACCTCGAGCACGCCGCCCGTTGCAACCTTGATCGTCCCGGTATTGCTGAAGGACGAGCCGTTCCCCGCGTTGAACAGCAGCGTGGCGCCAGCGCCGACGTCGACAACGCCGCTGTTGGTGAAGTTGGTCGTGCCACTCACTACAAGGGTCGCGGTGTTGCTGACCGCGATGCGACCGGCGTTGGCGAAATCGTCGGTCGCAATTGTAAGGCTCCCGCCGTCGCCTTCGGCGTCGATCAGACCGTCATTGATGATCGTGCCGGTGTCGCGGAGATTGGCCTGCTCTTCGAAGCGGACAGCGGACGCAGTGGCCGCGACGATCGTAAGATCCGGCCCCAAGGTGAGCGTGGCGGCGTGGGCCGGCGAGGGCGTCACGCTGAGCACGAGCTCGTCGCCCGTCGTTCCGTTGCCAACGGCAATCGTGGCGTTGTCGACCGTCTGGTCGCCCGCGAAGATAAGTGTGCTCGCCGCACCGTCCGCCAGGATGAGGCCTTGACCGGAACCGTCGGCCCCAGTCACGACCAGACCGTTCTGAACGATCAGCGTCTCGGTCGGCCCCAAGCCCAGGTCCAGCGCGCCGCGGTAGGTGACGCCGTCCAGCGTTCCCGCCCACTGCGTATCGGACGCCCCGCTGGCCACGACCACGCCGCCTACGATCGAGCCGGTCAGGACCACCGATCCCGCCAAGGCGCCAACGCCGAACCGCAGGACGCCACCTTGGTTGTTCAAGGCGCCGTCCAGATCGAGTTGGCCGGCATTGTCGATCAGGCCGAGGTCAGTGACGTTGTAGCTCCCACGCAAGACCAGCTCGCCGCCCGCGGCTACGTCGATTTCCCCCTCATTGGAGAATTGTGACGCCTTGCCGCCGATGATCGCGACATCGCCCTCGCCAACGGCGATCTTAGCGCCGGGCGCATTGTCGAAGCTTCGTCCGTCCGCGAGCAGCGTACTTTTGTATCCGCCGAGGGAAATCAGCTGGTTGTTGACGAAATTCGCCGCATCGATGGTGAACAGACCCCACGCCGCTTTTTCTTCAATCAAGCCGTCGTTGACGACTTTATCGCCGCCGATCGTGGCAAGCGCTCGCGCGGTGTTGCTTAGAATCGTGAGGTGGGCGCCGAGCGTTAGTTGGCCGGTGTTGAGGATCAGATCGCCATTATAGAAACCCTTGTAGCTACCAAGCGTGACAATGGCGTTGTCGAACGTCTGACTTCCTTCGAAATCCAGCACGCCGAAATCGCCATCGAGATTGATATGCCCACGGCCGCCGTCCCAGCTTGCAACGGTGAGCCCGCGTCGAATATTCAGCCACCCGAAGTCGCCCGTGAGCTGCAGCGCTCCAACGACCTTCACACCGACCAGGGCGCCGCTGGCGGACTGAAACGCGCCTCCACCGAGTTCGATCGTGCCACCGGTCAGGCTTCCTCCCGCCCCGAGGTCGAGGATGCCAGCCTGCAAGTCGAGGTCGCCGGAGAGGTCAAGTGTCCCGTCAACCTGCAGCGTCGCACCAACTGCATCGAGCGAGACTTGGTCAGCGGCGATGGTGTCGTCCGCGGAGACGGTGACGGTGTACGTCCCCGGCGCTGCGATATCGGCACGGGCATCCGTTGAGTTCGGCTCGCCTCCCGACCAATGCGCGGCGTCGCTCCAATCACCGGATCCGCCCATCCAATCACTTGCGCTCATGCCGGTTCCTCAACGCCAGCCATCTGAAGGTCCTGTGCGCTTATAGAAGAACCTGCGTGCGCCCACCGATCCTCCTTCTCCAGCATCTCCTGTAGTTTCGGCCGAATCCGTAGACTGCGGTCCGGAGCCGGCGACGCGGGCAGCCGTTTTCGGCGCGCAATCATCCTCAATTCAGAGCCGGCCCACGCCTGGCTTCCACCAGCCGCCTCGGATCGTAGAGCGAAGCCGGCGCGGCGGCGATGACCGGTCGCGACCAGGCGTTTTCCGCGGATAGCCAGATGGTCAGGTCGGTCTTGGCTGTCGGCGCCCCCCGCCGGGCGTCGGACTGGGCCGCGGCGAGGTCGGCGGCGGCGCGTTCGAGGCTCGCCCGCTCGGCCGCCAGCGCCGACCCGGCGTATCGCTCGTCGATATCGCCCAGTTGGGAGCGGGCCGAGGCGATCATCAGCGCGGCCGAGGCGCCGTCTCCATGATCGATCGCCGCCATCGCCGCCTGCAGCGTCCGTCGCACATCGGCCAGCGCGCCGGCGGCGGTGACGGATTCGGACGCAGTGGCCGGACAGGCGGCGGGCGACAGCGACCGGACGTAGGCGGCCAGTCCCTTCAGCACCGCCGGAGGCGGCTCGTCGCCGTCGAATTCCTGGGTCACGATGCCGTCGATGAAACCCACCAAATCGGCGGACGAGGGTTCCTGGCTGACCTTCAGCGCCGCCTTCGGCCCGGATAGGTCGGGGATCGGCTTGGGGTTATCGATGCCGTCGCCGCGATGCGACGAGAGCACCGAGGTGGTCACGTCGGCGGTCCCCGGCGCGCCGGAGACGCCGGGGAAGTCGAAGTCGGGATTGCCGCGGGCGCCGCGGTGGCAGGTCTCGCAATCGATCCCCGCCCGCGCCGCCTGGCCGCCCAGCAGCAGCGGCGTGCGGAATGCGGCGCGGCCAAGCTCGACCAGGTAGGCGGTTTCGGAGTCCCGCGCCTTGCCCAGGCACTCGGTCGGACGGCGTGTCAGCGCCACCGCCGGGTCCACGCCCGGCGCCAGCCAGCGCATGGCCCGCAAAGGCGGCGCGGCCGGGGGCGCAGCCGCCGCTAATCCCAGCATCGCCATTCCCAGCGCTAAATGCGCGATGGCCCAGCGGCGGATCAGGCGGCCGGGTCGCCGCCGCGATCGATCCAACGCCTCAGTTCCTCCGCCTCGGCGCAGCCGAACGTGCAGGCGGTGTCGAGCCTGGCCAGCAGCGCCTTGGCGCCGGACATATCGCCCTCGAGCACCTTCAGTTCGCCGTAGTATTCGGTTGCGCCGCGATGGTTCGGATCGATCGCCAGCGCCTGACGGTAGTACGACGCCGCCTTGGCCCAGTCGCCTTTATGGCGCCAGACGTAGCCCTTGTAGGTGAGGATGTCTGGGTGCGGCCCGATCGCGATCTCGGCGCTGTCGAGCGAGGCCAGGGCGTCGTCCCAGCGATGCTCGTTGATCAGGCTGACGGCCCGCACATAGGCCCCGTCCCCCATCTGCGGCGTCGCCAGCGACAGGTGCGAGGGCGCGGCGTTGGCGGCCGAGGGCGCCGACGCGCCCATCGTCGCCGTTACCGCGTCGATCGCCGACTTCAGGTCGGCGGCGTCGGAACAGGTGTCGGCGCAAGTCGCCGAGCGCGACTTCAGCAGCGTCAGTTCGGCGTTGGCCTTGTCGGTCTGCTTGAGCTTGATCAGCGAGAGCGCCAGGGCGCGGTGGGCCGCAACCGAGGTGTCGTCGAGCTTGACCGACTTCTCGTAGGCCTTCTCAGCGGATTTCTCGTCGCCGGCGCCGGACTTCGCCATGCCGAGATAAAGCCAGGCGCCGGCCGCGCGCGGCGTCGATTCGACCACGTGCTGGAAATCGGTGGCCGCATCCTTGTAGCGGCCGGCCTGCAGATCCGCCGTGCCCTTCTGATATTCGACCGCCGGATCGTAATCGGGCTGGTCGGGCATGCCGCTCATGCCGCTACCGCCGCCGCCGCCACCGCTGGGCATGCCGCCGCCGCCCATCCCGCCGCCACCGCTTGCATGGGTCAACGCCGGGACGCCGATCAGGCCAATCCCGGCCGCGACGGCCAGCGCCGCGCTCACTCGCTTCATAGGCTCGATCCTCGCGCGCCCCTCGCCTTTTTACTGTGGCAAAGATCACACGCCATGTCACCTGACACAGTGATGCGCTCACTCGCCATATTCGTGACGGAGTTGAAAACCAACAAGGTCTCTCCACCTATCGAACTTGGGGAATCAGCCCGTTCCGTAAAGGCCCATGCGCGCCGAGAATCCGATCCGCGTCGCCGCACTCGTCGACCTGCCGCGTTCACCCGAAGCCGGCGGTCACGTAAAATGCTGGGAACGGCTGGCCGAGGCCGCCGCCGACGGCGCGCTGCCGCTTGATCTGACGGTCTATTTCTCGGGCCGCAACAGCCCTGAAACGCTCGGACCAGGCGCCCGGCTGGAGCACCTGCCGCCGCTGTTCTCCACTGCCCAGCTGAAGTTCCTGCCCTATGTGCCCGATCACACCGACTTAGCGCCCTACCACCCCCGCCTGGCCCGCGAACTCGGCGCCTACGACGTGATCCACACCACCGACGCCTTCTTCGCCTTCGCCAAGACGGCCGAGAGCGTCGGCCGCCGGCGCGGCATCCCGCTGGTCACCTCGTTCCACACCGACACGCCCTCCTACACCCGCATCTTCACCCGCCAGACCATCGAGGCGCGCTTCGGCGCCAGTTGGCCGGCGAGGAAGCTGATCGACGACTGGAACCTGCCCGAACGCTCCGGCCGGCGCATGGACCAGCGGCTGGTGCAGCACCTGCGCCGCTGCGCCTTCGTCGCCGCAACCCGCGCGGAGGATACGGCCCTCGCCGAAAGCATCCTCGGCCGCTCCCGCGTCGGCCACCTGCGCCTCGGCATCGACAAGCGCCTGTTCGGTCCCCACCGCGCCGACCGGGCGCGGATCGAAGCCGAGTTCGGCGTGCCGAAAGATCATATCGTGGTGCTGTTCGTCGGCCGCCTCGACGTCGGCAAGAACATCCATACCCTGGTCGACGCCATCGCCGCCCTCCGCGCCGAGGGGCTGCCGCTGCACCTGATCACCGCCGGCGTCGGCCCGGCGGAGCCCGACATCCGCAAACTGCTCGGGCCCGCGGCCACCATCGCCGGCTTCGTCCAGCCCTGCGAACTGGCCCGGCTTTACGCCAGCGCCGATCTGGTCGCGCTCTCGTCCGAGGTCGAGATTCGCAGCATGGTCGGCGTCGAGGCGATGGCCAGCGGCTGCCCGGTGCTGGTGTCGAGAAAGAGCGGCGTCGCCGAGCTGTTTGACAACACCCCGGCGATGCAGGTGGTCGACAGCGGCCCCAAGGCCTGGGCCGACGCGTTGCGCGTCGCCGTCTCTTGCGACAAGCGCCGCGACTACATGCGCGGCGCGGCCCTCGACTATTCGCGCCGCCAGCTCGCCGGCTGGCGCGAGGTGCTGGACGAAGACCTGTTCTCGCTCTGGCGCGAGGCCGCCCGGGAGTCCGCCACGGCACAGCTGATCGCCTAAGCGTGCCCGCCAGCTTCGGCGAATCCATCCTGTTCCTCTGTCCTCACCCCGACGACGAGGTTGTGGCCGCCTGCGCGGCGATCAGACGCGCCAGGGCCGCGGGCTCAAAGGTGACGGTGCTCTTCCTCACCCACGGCTGCCTCGACGCCGAGACCATGTGGCCCTGGGCTCGCGACCGCTACGGTGCCGCGGTCGCCCGTCGCCGGGCCGAAGCCGAGCGCGTCGCCGCTGAACTGGGCCTGGCCATCGCCGGCTGGTCGGGCCTGGCCGCCAGGCATCTTTGGCGGCATCTGCCCGCGGCCGAGCGAGACATCCGCGCCGCCGTCGCCGCCCACGGCGTCGACCAGATTTGGACCCCGGCCTACGAGGGCGGCAACCCAGACCACGACGGCGCCAACGCCATCGCCAGCCGCCTCTCCGCCGAGGGCATGAGCGTGCTGGAGTTCGCCGAATATAATCTGGACGGCGGCAAGGCCCGCTCCCACCGCTTCCCGCAGCCGAACGGCGCGGAGGTGGTGCTGGACCTCACTGGCGCAGAGCGCGCCGCCAAGCGCCACGTCCTGGCGCTCTACGCTTCCGAAAAGGGCAACCTCGGCTATGTCAGCGTCGAGCGGGAGGTCTGCCGCCCCCTCGCCGCTTACGACTACGGCCGCCCGCCGCACGCGGGGAAGCTCTGGTACGCCCGCTTCCAGTGGGTGCCGTTCCGCCATCCCGGCGTCGACTTCACCCAACCCGCTGAAGTGACACGCGCGATCTCGGCCTATCTCGGCCTCGGGACCGCCGTTAAACCCGCATTAACCACGATCGCCGATCCTCCGAGTCGTCTTCCTTGAAGACACCCCACCATCACCCACTTCATCAGCCCGGCGGCATCGCCGGGCTGCTTTTTCTTTCATCCAGCCTGTGACTCCCACGCCGCTTGCACAGGGCGGCGGCCCAGCGTAATAGGCGCCTCCTTCGGCCGATTGGCCTGATCCTCGGTAGCTCAGTTGGTAGAGCAGCCGGCTGTTAACCGGCGGGTCGCAGGTTCGAGTCCTGCCCGGGGAGCCATCTCCCGATTACGTGATATCTGCCGCGCTCGTGCGCAGCCGTTCGCAGATACGGTAGCGGTCGCCAACGTTCGCCTGCGGCCGCAAGCGATGGCAGTTGTGTTAGCAGTTGGAGGTTCGGCCTTTGGAAGCGGAGGAAGCGCGCCCGAGGAAGCGGATTCGCTCTCGCGAGCGCCTCTCCGCGGCGGAGGGGCCCCGCTTTGTCAAACGGCTGCGCGAGGCGAGTGGGAACCAGTTAACGCTCGAAGCGCTGCCATGCGTCACCGCGGACGAAACAGCCCTCCTAGGCGAACAACGTCAACGGGTCCGCGCCGCGAAGCCGTCCGTTCCAAGCGACCTGACCGCTGTGACGCGGTTGTCTGGCCGCGATATCCGCCAGAGAGTCGAGCTTCGTTTTGCGCGGTTCGTCTGAGGGCCAATGAACAGAACCTGGCTGATCGTCGCGGTGATCGGGGCCGTTGCGGTTGTGGGCGGCGCGGCATGGTGGCTGACTCATTCGACTAAGCCCGCGACCGAGCTGGTGCTCTACGGCAACGTCGACCTCAGGCAGATCGAGCTTGCCTTCAACGATTCAGAGCGAGTTGACGCCGTGTTGGTCAGCGAAGGCGACCGTGTGTCGAAAGGACAGGTGCTGGCCCGGCTCGACGTCGGCCGGCTGGCCCCTGAGGCCGCGCAGGCCGCCGCCCAGGTGGCGGCGCAGGAGCAGGTGGTGGAGAAGCTTCGGCGCGGCAACCGGCCCGAAGAAATCGGCCAAGCACGCGCCAATCTCGCCTCCGCCACCGCCGACGCGGGCGACGCCCGAACAAAGTACGACCGCCTGGCCGCGCTGGCGCGTAGTTCTTCGGGTCGGGCGCTCAGCCGGCAGGATCTCGACGACGCCCGGTCGGCCGCGCAGATGGCGGCGGCTAGGCTGGCCGTCAGCCAGCAAGCCCTGCGCCTCGAGCTGATCGGCCCGCGCCACGAAGACATCGCGCAGGCCGCGGCAGTACGTGACGGTGACCGGGCGCAGCTGGCGCTGGTGCAGAGCGAGCTTGGCGACGCCGCGCTCGTCGCCCCGATGGCGGCGACGATTCGCTCCAGGCTGGTCGAGCCCGGGGACATGGCCTCGCCGCAGAAGCCGGCCTTCTCACTGGCGATCACCGACCCGAAATGGGTGCGCGCCTACGTCACCGAGACGGACCTCGGTCACGTGCGCCCGGGCATGAGGGCCACCATCATGGTAGACACCTTCCCGCGCCGCGGCTTCGCCGGCTGGGTCGGCTTCATCTCGCCGGTCGCTGAGTTCACCCCAAAGACTGTGCAGACATCGGATCTGCGCACCAGCCTCGTCTACGAGATCCGCGTCTTCGTGAAGGATCCCGGCGACGAGCTGCGGCTGGGCATGCCCGCGACTGTGCATCTGCCGTTCGCCACTACGAGAAGGCCGTGATGGCGCCGTCCGCGGGTGCGCCGGTTATTGTCGCCCGAAATCTGCATAAGCGGTTTCTTCGCAAGACGAAGGAAACGGTAGAGGCGCTTGACGACGTTTCCTTCACGGTCGGCAACGGTCGCCTCGCCGCGTTGGTTGGGCCGGATGGAGGCGGCAAGACGACCTTGATCCGGCTCGCCGCCGGCCTGCAGACCGCCGATGCGGGCGAGCTCATCGTGCTGGGCGTCGACGTCAAGTCGGACCCGCAAGCGGTGCAGGACCGCATTGGCTACATGCCGCAACGGTTCGGCCTCTATGACGATCTGAGCGTCCAGGAGAACCTCGATCTCTACGCGGACATGCACGGCCTCACCGCGGCGGATCGGCGAGCGAAATATCCGCAGCTGATGGAGATGACCGCGCTGGGTCCGTTCACGCGGCGTCTTGCCGGCCAGCTGTCGGGCGGCATGAAACAGAAACTGGGATTGGCCTGCGCCCTGGTGCGATCGCCGGAGCTGTTGTTGCTGGACGAACCAACGGTCGGCGTCGATCCGCTGTCCCGGCGCGAACTTTGGGAGATCATTCGCGGACTTGTGCACCATCAGGGCGTGCCAGTCCTGCTGAGCACCTCCTATCTCGACGAGGCGGAGCGCTGCGACCATGTGGTCGTGCTGCGTCAGGGCAAGGTGCTTGCCCAGGGGCCGCCAAATCAGGTCGCCGCCCTGGCGCAGGGCCACACGTTCCTGGCCAGCCCGCCGGACGGCCAGTCGGCGCGGGTGGCCCAGGCCGGTCTGCTCGACGATCCAGCCGTGATCGACGCCTCGCCGGAGGCCGGCCGGGTCAGGATCGTGCGCGGGTCCGAACGGTCGAGCGGCGCGCTCGAGCGGCTGACGCTCCAGGCCACGCCAGCCCGGTTCGAGGACGGCTTCATGGTGCTGCTGCAGCGCGTTGCGGCGGGCGAGCCACCGTCGCCGGCCGCGCTGACGGACCCCCCCGCTGGCGGCGCGAAGGCCGCGACCGAGGAGGTCGTGGTTGAGGTTCGCGACCTGGTGCGCAGGTTCGGCGCCTTCGTGGCGGTCGACCGGGTCAGCTTCGACGTGCGCCGGGGTGAGATCTTCGGTCTCCTGGGCCCGAACGGCGCCGGCAAGACCACCACGTTCCGCATGCTGTGCGGGTTGCTGTCGGCCACGAGCGGGTCGCTCACGGTGGCGGGGGCGGATCTGCGTCGCGGCGCGGCGCACGCGCGTCAGGCGATCGGTTATGTGGCGCAGAAGTTTTCGCTCTACGGCCAGCTCACGGTCGCCGAGAACCTCGACTTCTTCGCCAGCGCCTATGGGTTGCGGGGCGCGCGACGACGCGAGCGCATCGACTGGGCGATGGCAGAGTTCGAACTCGGCCCCGTCTCCGGCGTTCTCGGCGGCCAGCTTCCGGGCGGGTTCACCCAGCGCCTGGCCATGGCCGCCGCGCTGCTGCACGAGCCCAAGATATTGTTCCTCGACGAGGCGACCAGCGGCGCCGATCCGCTCGCCCGGCGCGATTTCTGGCGGCGGATCACCGCCCTGGCGCAGTCGGGCGTGACGGTGATCGTCACCACGCATTTCATGGCCGAAGCCGAATATTGCGATCGGATCGCCATCATGGATGCAGGCAAGGTGCTCGCCCAGGGCGCGCCGGCCGAGATCCGCGCCCGCGGGGCCAAGGCGCCCGGTCAGCAGCCGACCATGGAGGACGCCTTCATCGCGATCATCGAGGAAGCTCGGGCGGCTTCCGCGCATGAGCAGGCCGCATGACGGCGAACGCCCCGCCTCGCCGCCCGGCGCCACTTGCCGCTAAGGGGCGGCGGATATGGGCGCTGATCCGCAAGGAGGGGCGGCAGGTCGTGCGGGACCCGTCGAGTTTCGCCATCGGCGTCGTCCTGCCGGTAATGCTGATCCTGCTGTTCGGCTTTGGCCTGTCGCTGGACGTCAAGAACGTCCCGATCGCCATGGTGATCGAGTCGCCGTCCGCGCAAGCCAGCGAGACCGCCGCCAGCTTTCAGCTCTCGCCCTATTTCGAGACCCACGTCACGTCCTCGATGGCCGACGCCCAGGCGCTGGTGCGATCGGACAAAGTCGACGGGATCGTGCTGCTGCGGTCCGATTTCGCGCGCCGCGCCGCCAGTGGCGAAGCCAGCGTCCAATTGGTCGTCAACGGTATCGACGGCAACACCGCCCGCATCATCGAGGCCTACGCCGAGGCGGCGATCGCCCAGTCCGGCGCCCGGGCCACGGCGGAAGGCAAGGGCGACCCGACCGGCGCCGGCGGCGGGGCGGTCGTGGAAAGCCAGCTCTGGTTCAACAGCGCCAACGACAGCCGCTACTTCCTGGTGCCGGGGCTGATCGTGCTGATCGTCACCCTGATCGGCGCCTTCATGACCTCGATGGTGGTCGCCCGGGAGTGGGAGCGCGGCACCTTCGAAGCCCTCTTCGTCACGCCGGTGCGCACCGACGAGATCCTGATCAGCAAGATCATCCCCTACTTCGTGCTCGGCATGGGCGGGCTGCTGCTGTGCATGGCCGCAGCGAGGTTCATGTTCGACGTGCCGTTTCGCGGCTCGTTTGCGACGCTGATGGGCGTCTCGATGCTCTACCTGCTGGTCTCGGTCGCGACCGGGCTGCTGATCTCCTCGACCCTGAAGAGCCAGTTCCTCGCCAGCCAGGTCACGCTGGTGGCGACCTTCATGCCCGCGCTGATGCTGTCGGGCTTCATCTACGATCTGCGCAGCGTGCCGCTGGCCATTCAGCTGGTGAGCTACCTGGTGCCGGCGCGCTACTACGTCAGCCTGCTGCAGACCATGTTCCTGGCCGGCGATGTGTGGGGCGTCATCCTGCCCAACGCCGCCATCCTGGCGCTGGTCGCCGCCGTCATGCTGGCGCTGACCCGCCGCGCGACGCGCAAGTCGCTGGACTGAACCGCGATGCTCGCCTCGATGCTCCGCGTCATGGCGCTGATCCGCAAGGAGCTGCTGGCGGTCCTGAAGGATGCGCGCACCCGCAACATGCTGCTGCTGCAGCCGGTCCTGCAGTGTCTCCTGTTCGGCTACGCCGCGACGCTGGACCTGAACAACGTCCCCTACGCCGCGCTCGATCGCGATCGGAGTACGGCTTCGTCGGCCCTGCTGGCCAAGCTGGACGGCTCCGGCGTTTTCCACCGCATCGCCAACCTCACCGACGCAGCGGACATGCGGCGACTGATCGACAGCCAGCAGGTCCTGGTCGTGGTGCAGATCGATCCCGATTTCCAGAGCCAGCTGTCCCGCGGCGAGGCGGCGGCGGTGCAGGTGATCGCCGATGGCCGCAACTCCAACACCGCGGGCGCGGCTGTGGGCTACGTCGGCGCGGCCGTCGACTCGTTCAACGCCGACTGGCGCAGCGATCACGGCCTGCCCCTGCCGCCTATCCAGCTGCAACCCCGGGCATGGTACAACGCCAACCTCGAGACGCGGTGGAATCTGATCCCGGCGCTGATCGGCACCATCACCCTGATGTCGACCATGATGCTGGCCGCGCTGGCGGTGGCCCGCGAGCGTGAGGAAGGCACTTTCGACCAGCTGTTGGTGACCCCGTTCACGCCGGTGGAGATCATGGCCGGCAAAGCCATCCCGGCCATGCTGATCGGCGTCGTCCAGGCGACCAATGCGCTCCTGGTGGCGCAGTTCTGGTTCCGCATCGCGTTCGCCGGCTCCTACGTCACGCTCTACATCGGACTGATCCTGTTCCTGCTGGCGGCGGTCGGAATCGGTCTCTTCGTCTCCTCGATCGCGGCCACCATGCAGCAGGCAATGCTCTATGCGTTCGTCGCCATAATGCCGTTCGCGCTGCTGTCCGGCCTCACCACCCCGATCAGCAGCATGCCGCCGCTGGTGCAGGACTTCACCCTGATCAATCCGCTCCGCTATGCCATCGACCTGGCTCACCGCGTCTACCTCGAGGGCGCCGGCCTGGACCAACTGGTCCCGGATCTGTGGCCGATGGCGATCATCGCCACCGTGACGCTCGGCGCGGCGGCGTGGATGTTCCGCAACCGGCTCGAGTGAGGGTCTGATGCGCACCCCATCCATAGCAAGCTTGGTTCTGGCGCTCGTTGCATTATCGGGCTGCACGGTCGGGCCGAATTTCAAGCCGCCGACACCCGATCTGCCGGCCGCCTGGAGCGCTAGCGCGCAGACCAGCGCGGGCCAGCCCAGCCAGGTGACCGCCACGCCGGCCGACGCAGCGGCGTGGTGGACGAACTTCAACGATCCGGAGCTGACCTCATTGGTCGGCCGCGTCGCCGACGCGAATCTCGACGCCAGGGAAGCCGTGCTCCGCATCGCAGAGGCCCGCGCCCAGCGCGACGTCGCCGCCGCCGATGAGTGGCCTGCGGTGAACGCCAACGCGTCGGGTCAGGTCAATCGCCTCAGCGAGACGACGCCGACCGGCGCGCTCTTCAGCAAGGTCGGCCAGTTCCCCGGCCTCTCCGGCGTCAGCATTCCCAACCCCTACGATCAGTACCAGGTGGGCTTCGACGCCTCTTGGGAGGTCGACCTGTTCGGCCGGGTGCGCCGTTCGGTGGAGGCGGCCGGGGCGGAGACCCAGGCCTCGGTGGAGGACAGCCGCGCGGTCCTGATCTCCGCCCTGGGCGATGTCGGCCGCGCCTACATCGACCTGCGGGGCGCGCAGACCAAGCGGCGCGTCGTCGAGGAGAACATGACTACCGAGCGCGACCTGCTTGACCTGGCGGCCCAGCGCCGGCGAGCCGGCCTGAACACGGAGATCGATATCGCCAGGGCCGCGGCGGAGGCGTCCAGCTCCGCGGCGCAGCTGCCGTTGCTGGATCGCCAGATCACGGAGGACATCAATCAGCTGAGCAAGCTCATGGACCTGACTCCGGAGGCGCTGAGAGCCGAGTTGAGCGCGCCGGGCGCGACCCCGGCAGGTCCCGCGGTCGTGCCCATCGGGCTGCCGTCGGAACTCGCGCGGCGGCGTCCCGACATCCGAGAGGCCGAAGCGCGGCTGCACGCCGCCACCGCCCAGGTGGGCGTCGCTGTCGCCGACCTGTATCCGAGGGTCACCCTGAACGCCAACGGCGGGCTGCAGGCCGAGACCGTGTCGCTGCTCTCAAGTTGGGCCAGCCGCTTCCTGGTCGCCGGACCGAGCGTCGAGCTGCCGATCTTCGACGCCGGCCGCCGCCGCGCCACCGTGCGGCTGCAGAGCGTCCGGGCTGCCGAGGCTGTGCTCGACTACCGCCGGACCGTCCTGGGGGCTTTGCACGAGGTCGTTGACGCACTGGCCGCCTACGGCGCCGACCAGCAGCGCCGCCAAGCGCTGGCTGAGACGGTCGCCCGCAACCAGGACGCCGTCGACCTGGCGCGGCAGCGCTATGCGAGCGGGGTGGCCTCGTTCATCGACGTGCTCGACGCCGAGCGTAACCTTGAGCAAGACCAGTTGACGCTGACGGAGAGCACGACGAGCGTCTCCATCGACCTCGTGGTGCTCTACAAGGCGCTGGGCGGTGGGTGGACGACAACCGGAGGTAACGCGTGAACTCTGTCTTGCGATGGAGGAGAGGACAAAGCCCGCCGCAGCGCATTCTGCACGCTGGCGGTCAAAGCCTAACTTGGGATCCTTGTCGTCACGCAGCAGGTCGGCGTCATGAGCGTCCTTTCGCAAGCCGCTGGCGGATGAGTTGCAGCTCGTCGCGGCGTTTCTCGTCCACCTCCGGAAAGGCCATCTTCAAGTCCCTCGGGGTATCGAGCACAATCTGCGATATGATCAGTCGGGCGTTCTCCTTGTCGTCTGCCGTCCGGATCCGGAAATCTTCAGTTTGGATTTTCGTGGCCGATATCCCGTCCGCTTGGCTAGAGCACGATGGGATCAGGCGGAATCGCCTGATCCCTGAATCGTGCTCGCAAATCAAAAGTTTAGAGCCTGATTCTGGGCTCAAGATGAGCCCATCAGGCTCTAGGTGACCTGAAGACGTCGAAAAGCTGGAACCTTGATGAAGTCGAGGATGACGGCGAACGCGACCGCTGCGGCTAGAACCGCCGCCACCGCCCAAACCGGTAGAGGCGCCATGGCGAGACCTGTGACGGCTAGGGTGGAGGCGATGGTTAGATCGGCGACGGACGAGGCGATGAGCCAGGTGCTCGGGCGAGAGGACCATAGATGTCGCCGCTCGCGGTTCGTGTAAGTCGTCGCCTGATTGCCGGCCACGATCGCAACTAACGCCAGCGTCCTTAAGGCGTCGACCTTCCATTCCATCCGGAAGGCGCCAATGGCTAAGACAGCCGTGCAAAACGCAAGCTCGCCAACGCCCATGATGACGCCGGCGATCGTCAGGTTGCCGATCTTCCAGGCGTTGGGGGAGGCTGATGGCCGGACGTTGTCGGTCGTGAGCGCCATGCCGAGGAAATCGCCGGTAATCATGATCAGCACCATGAGCAGCGGCGTCAGGACGGCCTGCCCGGTCATGATCAGGCCGACTCCAAGAAAGAGCACCTGGACAATCTTTTTGGTGATGGAGTTCAGCGTGTAGCTGAGGATCCGCTGGAAGGTCATGCGGCCTTCCCTGACCGCCGCCACGATGCCGGCGAGCCCAGGTTCGGTCAGAACCATACCAGCCGCCGACTTGGCGACGTCTGTCGCCGTCGACACGGCGATGCCCATCTGCGCCTGGCGTAGCGCCGGCGCATCGTTGGCGCCGTCACCGCACATGCCGACGGTATGTCCACCCTTCTGGAAGGCTTTGACGAGCTTGTATTTGTCTTCGGGCAGGACACCGGCGTAGACAGCAAATTGCTCGGGGTGAACCGCCTCGGGGATAGGTCCCGGTGGGCAGAGAGGCCCATCGAGGCCGACAGCCTTGGCCACGACGATCGCTGTCGCCGGCGCGTCGCCCGTCACCATCACGGTTCGCACGCCCAAACCTTGAAGTTCGGTGACCAGCGCTGCCGAGTCGTTTCGCGGCGGGTCACTTAGCGCCATGAGCCCGATCAGCTTCATGGCGGACGCGGGGCCGGCAGCGACCGCCAGCACCCTGAGGCCTTGACCTTCGAGGGTCTTCTCAGCGGCCAACGCCGCCGGCGTCGGATGGACCAGGCCAAAGATGACCGCGGAGGCTCCCTTCACTATGCGCTGCGGGGCCCCGCTCGCATCGGTCGCCATGGCTTCGGACATCTTCTTCGCGGGATCGAAGGCGGTGAACTTGGTGAGCTTCGGCGCATCGGAGACCGCCTTAGCGGCCGCGGCCTTGCGAACGGCCCCATCGACGGGGTCTTCTCCGCCATCCGAGCTGGCTAGGGCGGCCAGAGCTAGAACGTGCGCCTCATCGAACCCGGCTATGGGGCGAACACTCATCACCGCCAGCGCATTCTGGGTCAAGGTCCCGGTCTTATCGGCGCACAGGACGGCCATCGAGGCCGCCTCATCGACCGCTGAGAGGCGGGTCGAAAGAACGCCCTGTTTCGCCAACGCGCGCGCCCCTATCGCCGATGCCAAGGTAAAGGTGGCCGGTAAGGCTACCGGAATTGAAGCCAGAACCGCCGTCAGGACGAGAGGAATGATCTCGCCAGGCGGCAGCTTGAGAACAAAGGCATAGGCGACCAGCCCGACGATGACGACGCCGTTGAACATCGCGAGGTTGCGGACCACGCGCAGGACCGCCCTTTGTTGGGAGCTCACCACGTGGGCGGTGCGGATCAGCTCGGCGGTCCGGCCGAACTTGGTTCCAGCGCCGGTCGCCGTGACGTCCGCGACGGCTTCGCCCCGCCTGATCAGCGCGCCCGCGTAGGTCTGGACGCCAGCGCCGGCTTCAATCGGCGCGGACTCTCCGGTGAGCATGGATTGGTCGAGGAGGATGTCGCCCGAGATGAGGTGAACGTCGGCAGGGACGACGCCGCCGAGGGAAAGCTTGACGACGTCGCCGATCACCAACTCAGCCGCGGGCACGGTCTTCCAGGCGCCATCGCGTCGGACCGACGCGTTGAGGGCGAGGCGTGATTTCAGCGCCGCGAGGGTGGCCCGTGCGCGGCTCTCCTGGAAGAGGCCGAGCGCCGCATTGAAGACGAGCAGGCCAGCGATGATTGCTGATTCCAGATATTTGCCGAGGACCAGCTGGAGCACGATCGCCGCCTCAAGCATCCATGGAATGGGGGCCCAGAACTTCTCGATCGCCGTGCGCCAGGGCCGCTCGTTGGTGTCCGGCATTGCGTTCGGCCCCAACTTGTCCAGGCGGCTTTTGGCCTCAGCGCCGGTCAGGCCGACTTCGGGCGCTGCGCCAGCGGAATTCCCGCGA
>Ga0302314_10004492_pt1 | contig 25651 bp, 20 predicted proteins | sample III_Palsa_N2_3_FD_200533 | JGI IMG/M metagenome (GOLD analysis project Ga0302314, IMG submission 200533) | Peat permafrost microbial communities from Stordalen Mire near Abisko, Sweden - III_Palsa_N2_3 | ecosystem: Environmental > Terrestrial > Soil > Palsa > Peat permafrost | place: Sweden... | reverse complement strand
GACAGATCAGACACCTCGTTCGGTGAGGCGTCTTCACGGACACAGGCCACTGATCCCAACCGTCGAGAGACGCTCCGGATCAGGACACCTCTCCCCGGCCTAAGGGGTGAGGCCAAGTGGCTGCGCATGCGACTCGCTACGCCGTGGAGTGCCAAAGCTCTTACGAGAGAGGTGTTCTCGCCGTTCGGAACACGGCAGCGGAAACACCTCGCTAGTGGTGTCGCATGTGACTGTGCTGGATTAACACTGTGCTGGCTTAGCACTGTGCTGGCTTAGCACTGTGTTGGATTAACACTGTGTTGGATTTAACTACGTGCGCACAAGCGCCCCGGCCGGAGGGAGGCGAGCATGGACTCTGATAGTCCGGGCCGAAGTTGGCCCCGCCGCCGCTGTCCCTGCCGGTCCCTGGCGCTCGTTGACGCTTGACATCTAGCCTGTTATCCCGCTGCCGCCCGCTGAGTTGCGATAAATCACGATTTGTCGCTCATGCGCGGCTGCTTGCCTGCGTCCTCGTGTGCCTCAATCCCGCTTTAGTGCAAAGCGTGAGAGGGGTGATTCCCGTGACTGCTCTTGAAGTAGAAGTAACGGCCGCTGCCCGCACCGCGGTGCTCGACGAGGCCCACGTCGGTGACATCCGTGGCGCCCTCGGCACCATCAAGGCCGACGATTATGCCGCCCGCACGACCGTGTCGGCCAAGCTCAAGACGCTGCTCGCCGTCGTGGGCCCCGGCCTGATCGTCATGGTCGGCGACAACGACGCCGGCGCGTTCTCCACCTACGGCCAGGCGGGCCAGAACTACGGCACCCGGCTGCTGTGGACGCTGCTGCTGCTGATCCCCGTGCTCTACGTGAACCAGGAGATGGTGCTGCGCCTCGGCGCGGTCACCGGCGTCGGCCACGCGCGGCTGATCATGGCGCGGTTCGGCAAGCTCTGGGGCACCTTCGAGGTCATCGACCTGTTCCTGCTCAACGGGCTGACGATCGTCACCGAGTTCATCGGCATCGCGCTCGCCGCCGGCTATCTCGGGGTGCCGAAGATCGTCGCCGTCATCTTCGCGGCCGGCGTGATCATCGCCACCGCGTTCACCGGCTCCTTCCGCGCCTTCGAGCGGATCGCGATGACGTTCTGCGCGGGCTCGCTGCTGCTCATACCGCTGTACCTGATGGCGCACCCGGCCGCGGCGCAGATGGGGCGCGGCTTCGTCACGCCTGACCTGCCCGGCGGTGGCACCGGCGGCATGGCCGCCGTGATGCTGCTCGTGATCGGCATCGTCGGCACCACGGTCGCGCCGTGGCAGCTGTTCTTCCAGCAGTCCTACGTGATCGACAAGCGGATCACGCCGCGGTTCATCAGGTACGAGAAGGCCGACCTGTGGATCGGTATCGGGGTCGTGATCCTCGGCGGCGCCGCGCTGATGGGCACGACGGCCGTCGTGTTCGCCGGCCGGCCAGGCGCGGGCAACTTCACCAACTCGGCCGGCCTCGCAAGCGGGGTCGCCGCCTACGCCGGGCACCTGGCCGGGGCACTGTTCGCGGTGGCGCTGCTCGACGCGGCGATCATCGGCGCGTTCGCGGTCTCGCTGTCGTCGGCCTACGCGATCGGCGACGTGCTCGGCATGAAGCACTCGCTGCACCGCGGCGTCCGCGGCGCCAAGGGCTTCTACGCCCTGTACGCGGCGCTGATCAGCGTTGCCGCGACGATCGTGCTCCTACCCGGGTCACCGCTCGGGCTGATCACCGAGGGCGTCCAGGTCCTTGCGGGCGTGCTGCTGCCCGCCGCGACCGTCTTCCTGCTGATGCTCTGCAACGACAAGGCCGTGCTCGGCCCCTGGGTCAACGGCCGCAGGACCAACGCGTTCACCGCCGTGGTGATCACCGCGCTGATCACGCTGTCGGTCGTGCTGACCGCCTCGGTGATCTTCCCGGCGATCACCGGGACGCAGATCGTCGTGATCATGGCGGCCTGCGCGACCGCGGCGGTGGGAGCGGGCGGCTGGCTGCTCGTCCGCGGCCGCCGGTCTCGTGCCCCCGCTGTGGGCGGGGACACGGTGCGCGGGGACGCGGTAGTGAATCGCATGACGTGGCGGATGCCGCCGCTGTCCGAACTGCCGACACCGAAGATCACCGGCGCCCGGCGGGTCGGCCTCATCGGGCTCCGTGGCTACCTGGCGATCGCGTTGATCATGGTCATCGTCAAGGTCATCCTGCTGGCCATCGCACATTGACGAGCGTCGCTCCCGGCCGACCGGTACTGCTATACGATTGCGGCGTGCCAGAAGCCGACGCACTGTCCAACTTTGATATCACCCGCCCGCACATCGCCCGTATCTACGATTACTGGCTTGGCGGCAAGGACAACTTCGAGGTGGACCGCGAGGCTGCGGAACTGGCGCTCGCGGCCACCCCGACGATCGTGCACTGCGTCCCCGACAAGGACGACCGGGCACGCTCGTCGCCGACCTGATGGCCGACGCGGCGCCCGGCAGCTATCTGGCGATCAGCCACCCCGCCCGCGACCAGCTGGCCGTCGCGACCAAGGCCGAAGAGTCCCTGACCAGGTCGATGCGGCAGAAGGTAACGTTCCGCACTCATGACGAGGTGGCCAGTTTCTTCGATGGGCTTGAGCTCCTGGCACCCGGCGTGGTCCCCGTGCAGGAGTGGCGCCCCACCTCAGAACTCGACCGCAACAGCGCGCCGACCGCGATGTGGGGCGGCGTCGGGTACAAGGGGTAGCACTCTGGTGTGGGAAATGCCATGGGAGGTGTCGTGACTGACTCCAGTGGCGGCCCGCTGGCCGGGGTTCGCGTCATCGAACTTGCGGGCATCGGGCCGGCGCCGCACTGCGGAATGCTCCTCGCCGACCTCGGCGCCGAAGTGATCCAGATCGACCGGCCGGGCGGACCGCCGACGCCGACGCCGCACCACAGCGATGTCACCAATCGGGGCAAGCGACGGATCGTTGTCGACCTCAAGCACCCGCGCGGCGCCGAGGTCGTGCTGCGCCTCGCGGAGCACTCGGACGCGCTCATCGAGGGGTACCGGCCCGGTGTCGCCGAGCGGCTTGGCATCGGGCCGGCCGACTGCCTGGCGCGGAATCCGGCCCTGGTCTACGGGCGGATGACCGGCTGGGGCCAGGACGGACCGCTCGCGGGGTCGGCCGGGCATGACATCGCGTACATCGCGGTCACCGGCGCGCTGCACGCGATCGGCCGGGCCGACGGTCCACCGCAGGTGCCGGTCAACTACCTCGGAGACTTCGGCGGCGGGTCGATGTTCCTCGCGCTTGGCGTCGTCGCCGCGTTGCTTTCTGCCCGCGTTTCCGGTCGCGGGCGGGTCGTGGACGCCGCGATCGTCGACGGCACCGCGACGCTCCAGGCGATGGGCTACGGGCTGCTTGCGGACGGTGCCTGGACCGACGCGCGGGGGGTCAACCTCCTGGACACCGGCCGCCCGTTCTATGACGTCTACGAGACGGCCGACGGGCGGCACATGGCGGTCGGCGCGCTCGAGTCGCAGTTCTACGCGGCCTTCATCGCGACGCTCTTCGCGCCCGAGGGAGTTCCTGGCGACCTGCCCGGCCAGCACGACCGTGCGCGGTGGCCGGAGCTACGGTCGCGGTTCGCCGCGCGCTTCCGCCAGCGCTCCCAGGGCGAATGGTCAAAGGTCTTCCTCGGAACGGACGCGTGCGTCGCGCCTGTCCTGTCCATGACCGAAGCTCCGGGTGATGCCCAGCTGGCGGCGCGCGGAACCTACGTGACGGTGGACGGTGTGGTCCAGCCCGCCCCGGCGCCCCGGTTCGGCTCTGGCACTCCAGGCACGCCGATCGACGCGCTCCCCGTCGGCCGCATCTCCCCCGTCGGCGCGCACACCCGCTCGGTCCTGACCGATCTCGGCTTCACCGACGCGGACGCCCTGCTCGCCTCAGGCGCCGCCTGGCAGGCGTGACCCGATCCGGACCCGCCTATCGGCTTCTTGCTGTTATCCCTGAAGTGAGCAGCTGGACCGTATCCGCCGACCGCTTCTTGCTGTTATCTATTCGCTGTTTTCTCACCCGGCGGCTGCTGATGGCCGCCTGCGGCTAGCTCGGTGCCGAGCGGGGTGCGCTGGTATAGGACGGCGTGGCGGTGTCGCCGACAGATGACCAGGCGGGCGTCGCGCAGCGCGGCCAGGTGCTCGGAGACGGTGCTTGGGGCGATTTCATGACGGCTGGCGAGGGTATGGGTGGACGCGGGTTCCGCCAGTGATTCAAGCAGCGCGGCCCTGGTCCGGCCGAGGAGCCGGGCGAGTGCGCCGGAGTGCGGGGTGCGGGCAGGCTGCCACAGCTCGGCGATGCCGCGGGCCGGGTACACCAAGGCGGGATGGGCGGGCGGGTCGGTCACCACCGCCAGACTTGGCCAGACGAACACGCTGGGCATGAGCAGGAGCCCGGAACCGCGGAGCTGGCACCGGGCCGCCGGCGCCTCGTCGATGACCAGCGCGTGATCGGTCCAGCGGACCCGAGGATGCAGGTCGCCGAGCATGCGTTCCAGCCCATGGTCAGCCAGCGTCTGGGCGCGGAAGGCGAGATCGGCGTCGAGGAGGTCGCGCAGGCGGGGCCAGTGCGGCGCGATCAGCAGCTGCCAGCACCGCTCAAGCAGGTCCGCGAGCAGGGCACGGGTCGCGAGCGGATCGTCAAGCAGCCGCCAGGCCGCTTCGGGAACCGGCGCGCCGGTTCGCTGGGTCAGCGACCGACGCACCTCGTATGCCACTTGCTCCGCGGGCGTGTCCCGTACCCGCGCAAGCTCGCCGGTGATGGTGGCGTCCGGGCCGGCCGAGACGGGGCTGAGGAAGTCCGGGGTCCACCCACTGCGCGGCGAGAGCAGCAGCAGCGGCGTCAGGTCCAGCTGGTCAAGGTCGGGCCGGACGGCGTCCAGCCACGGCAGGTGGTAAGCACGGCGCGGCGGTTCGACTAGCACTCGCAGCGCCGACATGACTTCCCACAGCGGCGACACGGTGAACCGGATGCGGGCCAGATCGTCCCGGCCGAAAGCGAAGACCTGCGCCATGGCGGCTTTCCACGGGTTCTAGATTCGGCGGACGCCGAATACCTCGCACCGATACTAGTCGCCGGGCACAGTCGGTGCCATGGCGCCCTCTCCCGGTCCCACGGCGGGTACGCCCGCCGCGCTTCCCGCCCATCCCGGCGTAAAGGCCACCTACCGCCAGCTGCTCGGACCCGGCGAGTTCCGGGTGGTCTTCGCTGCTGACATCGTGTCGATGCTCGGCACGGTCGTGGCGGCGGTCGCGCTCACCGTGCTCGTTTACCAGCGGACCGGCTCTCCGGCGCTGGCGGCTTCGGTGATGGCGCTGGCATTCGTGCCCTACCTGCTCGGCGGCATACTGCTCGGGGCGGCGGCTGACCGACTGCCCGCCCGCCGGATGCTCGTCACCTGTGACCTGGCCAGCGCGGCGCTGGTCGCGGCCATGGTGATCCCGGGGATGCCGGTCGCCGGGCTGCTCATCCTGCTGTTCGCCGAGGGGCTTATCGCACCGGTCTACCAGGGAGTGCGGTCCGCGATGCTGCCGGAGGTACTGCCACCCGGCCCCGGCTACGTCCTCGGCCGGTCGATGATGCGGATGGTCGCCCAGTCCGCGCAGATCATCGGATACGGGGTCGGCGGGCTCCTGCTTGCGATCCTGTCACCACGCGGCGCACTGGCCGCGGACGCGCTGTCCTTCGCGGCCTCGGCCACGCTGTTGCGGTTCGGCATTGCCCGCCGGCCAGCCAGGACAGCCAGGACCGGGTCGATGGCACGCGATTCCCTGGCCGGCGTCCGTGGAACCCTGGCTCATCGGCCGACCCGACGCATCCTGCTGTTCACCTGGCTCGTGGCCGCATGCTCGGTCGCGCCTGAAGCTCTCGTGACCCCGTACGCAATCCACATCGGCCAGCCTGCCCGCGCCGCGGGTTTCCTGCTCACGGGCATCCCAGCCGGCACCGTGATAGCCGATCTCATCGTTGCCCGCATGCTGCCCGCTGGACTGCAGCGGCGCCTCATCGTCCCGGCGGGCCTGCTGGCCTTCGCGCCCCTGGCCGCGTTCGCCGCCAGCCCGCGTCTCGGTCCGGCCATCGCGCTGCTGGTGATCTCCGGCTTCGGCTCTGCCTGGGGCCCCGGACTCGACGGGCTGCTCATCGAGACGACACCCCCCGCCCTGCGCAGCCGCGCCCTAGCCCTGCAGAACGCCGGGCTCATGTTCACCCAGGGAGCCGGGTTCGCGCTGTGGGGCATCGCGGCACAGTATGCCCCGCTGACCGCCGTCATTCCGATCGCTGCCGTGGCAGGCGCCACCGCCGTCATATCGCTCCGGCCTCGCCTGCGACGCCAGCCGGACCCCGGCAAATAGGCCGGATCCGGGCACGACCTATCGGGCAGCTTCTTGCTGTTATCTCAGCGAGGATGTTAGTGCTGAAGATCTGGCCGGTCCTGGGCGGTCAAACTTTCAGCGCTAATCGATCGGGTCAGGCTCTTTTTACCTAAAGCAGTTCGAGGATTGTGGCGTTTGCCTGGCCGCCGCCCTCGCACATGGTCTGCAGGCCGTAGCGAATTCCGTTGTCGCGCATGTGGTGGACCATCGTGGTCATCAGCCGGGCGCCGCTGCCGCCGAGCGGGTGGCCGAGGGCGATCGCGCCGCCGTTGGGGTTGAGCTTCTCCTTGCCGGCGCCGATGTCGGCCAGCCAGGCGAGCGGCACAGGGGCGAACGCCTCGTTGACCTCGAAGACGCCGATGTCGCCGAGGGCGAGGCCGCTCTTCGCCAGGGCCTTCCTTGTGGCGGGGATCGGCGCGGTCAGCATGATCACCGGGTCGTTGGCGGCGAGCACCGCGGTGTGCACCCGGGCAACCGGGGTCAGGCCGAGCTGCTTCGCCCGCTCGCTCGTCGTCATGAGGAGCGCGGCCGCGCCGTCGCTGATCTGCGAGCTGTTGCCCGCGTGGATCACGCCGTCCGGCCTGAACGCCGGCTTGAGCACCGACATTGACTCAAGCGTGCCGCCGCGCCTGATGCCCTCGTCGGTGTCGACGACCGTGCCGTCCTCGATCTTCACCGGGGCGATCTGCGCGGCGAACCTGCCCGCGTCGATGGCGGCGGCCGCCTTCGCGTGCGAGGCGAGGGAGAACTCGTCGAGCTGCGCGCGCGAAAGCCCCCAGCGCTCCGCGACCATCTCGGCGCCTACCCCCTGGTTCGGCGCCACGCCGCCGAAGACGGTGTCCAGGCCGGAACCGGACGGGTTGACGCGGTTCGGGCCGATCGACGAGCCCATCGGCACCCGGCTCATCGACTCCACGCCGCCCGCCACCACCACGTCGTACTGGCCGCTGATCAGGCCGGCCGCGGCGAAGTGCACCGACTGCTGGCTCGACCCGCACTGCCTGTCGACGGTCACGCCAGGCACCGAGTCCGGCCACCCGGCGGCGAGCACGGCGTTTCGCGCGATGTCGAAGGTCTGCTCGCCGACCTGGCTGACACAGCCCCAGATCACGTCGTCGACGGTTTCCGTGCTCAGGACCGCGCGCTCGGCGAGCGCGTTGAGCACATGGGCCGACAGGTCCACGGGGTGGACGCCAGCCAGCGCGCCGTTCCGCTTTCCAACCGGGGTACGAACCGCCGTCACGATCACCGCGTCACGCATCGCGCCGCCCTCCTGTCGAAACATGGTCGTTCCTCTCCTGCCTACCACGCCGGGCGGCGTTTGCCCACTTCCATGCCGGTTCCATCCTGGTTCGCCGATCCGCGCCCGGCCGCGACGGCCGCTTGACGATGACCCCCGGATAGGTGACTTTACGATGACGCCCGGATGGATGACGATGCATATGCGATCCCATCAAGCCAGTGTTACGGTGGTCACATCCCTACAGCACGTGAGGCAGCCCCCATGGCCAATCTCGTCCTCCCAGGCCAGGGCACCAGTCGGCGACGGCTCGGCCTGCTGCCCGCGGAGGCCACCAGCTTCGTCGGCCGCGAGGCCGAGCTTGCCGCGATCACCACGCTGCTGGCGTCTGCCAGGCTGGTGACGGTCATCGGTCCCGCGGGGGTCGGCAAGACGCGCGTCTGCCTGCGTGCCGCCGCGCTGTCCGCCGACCGGTTCCCCGACGGCGTCTGGCTCGTTGAGCTGTCCGGTCTCGGCGACCCCGCGCTGCTTTTCAGCGAGGTCGCCGCCGTGCTCGGGCTGCCGGACACCGACGATCGCTCGCGGCGGGCGGCCGTGCTCGACCATCTGCGCCAGCGACGGCTCGCGCTGATCCTCGACACCTGCGAGCACCTGGTCGACGGGTGCGCGGCGTTCGCCGCGACCGTGCTCCGCGACGCGCCCGAGGTGACCCTGCTCGCGGCGAGCCGTCAGCCGCTCGACGCGCCTGGAGAGCACGCCGTGCTCGTGCCGCCGCTGCGGATCGAGGACGAGGCGGTCGAGCTGTTCGCACAGCGGTCCGCCGCGGTCCTGCCGGAATTCGAGGTCACGGCGGCCAACCGCGCGGACGTCGTACGGCTCTGCAAGCGACTCGACGGCATTCCGCTCGCCATCGAACTGGCCGCGGTCCGGCTGCGCGCCCTGCCGCTGACCGATCTCGCTGACCGCGTTGAGGCCGGGTTCGGTGTGCTCGCCGCCAGCCGCCGCGGCACCATCGAGCGGCACGCGACGCTGCGCGCCGCCGTGGAGTGGAGCTACGGCCTCTGCACGGCCCCGGAGCGGTTGCTCTGGCGGCGGCTTTCCGTGTTCGCCGACTCCTTCGACGTAGCGGCGGCCGAGGAGGTGTGCTCCGGCGCCGACGCGCCACGCGAGGAGATCGTCCACACGCTTATCAGCCTCGTCGACAAGTCGGTGGTGCTGCGCTCTGACTCCGACGGGAACCGGTATCGGCTGCTTGACACGCTGCGGGAGTTCGGTGCGGAGAAGCTCGCGGCCGAGCCTGGGCCGGGTTTGGAGTCGGTGCCTGGCCTGGATTCGGAGTCGGGCGAGGACCAGGCTCGGGTGCTCGACCGGCTCACCGTGCGCTATCTGGCCATGGCCACCCGCTTCGAGCAGCACCTCCTTGACGACGATCAGGCGGACAAGTACCGCGAGCTGCGCCGGGAGTACGTCAACATCAGGGTGGCGCTTGAGTACACGCTCGGCGACTCGCGGCTGCCCGCGTCGGCCGACGACCTGCTCGGCCGGGCGCGGCAAGGGGCCGCGCTCGCCAGCGGGCTGCACGGCTACTGGCAGATGTCCGGCCTGTTCAGCGAGGGCACGAAGTGGCTGGGGAGGGCGCTAAGCCTGGTGACGCCGCAGTCACCAGAGCGGGCCTTGGCGCTCGGGGTCTACGGCCGGCTCGCCGCGTTCCAGGGCGACCCCGAAGGTGCGGCCACTTATATCAGGGAGTCGATCAGGCTGGCCCACGACCTCGGTGAGCCGCTCGCCGAGGCGCGCGGCTACCTCTACCTGAACCTGGCGCTGAGCTTCGCGGGATCCCACGCGCAGGCGCTCACGGCCGGCGAGGCCGCGCGGCAGGCGATGACCGCGTGCGATGACCGCATCGGTCTCATTTGCCTTGAGTCACAACTGGGGCACTCGCACCAGCTCGCCGGGCGGTTCGGCCAGGCCATCGAATGCAGCGAGCGCGGCCTCGCCATGCTCGGCCCGTCGAGCGGCGAGCGCTGGATCACCGGCTATCTGTACCTGATCTCGGGGCTCGCCCTGTTCCAGTACCCGGGCCGGACCCGCGAGTGCGCCGTCGCGACCCGCCGCGCGCTTGCCGCCAAGCATGACATCGGCGAGGTGACAGGGACCGCGTCGGCGCTCGAGGTACTCGGCTGGCTGGCCGCACGGGACGAGCGGTTCGACGATGCCGTCTGGCTGCTCGGCGCGGCGGGCCAGCTCTGGCGGCGGTCGGAGAGCCGGCTGAGCACCATCGACATCATGCTCAAAACCCACAAGTCGGTGGTCGAGCGGGCCACGGCGGCCATCGGCGAGCGGCGGTACGAGGCCGTTTTCGCGCAGGGGGCCGGGATGCCGCTTGACGACGTGGTCCGGCGCGCCGTCGACGCGTCCCGATGGTCATCGGGAGCCGGCGGCGTCGACGGCGCCGACCAGGCTCACGTGACGCGCCGGATGGCTGCCCCCACCGCCACGCTGACCAGGCGCGAGCGGGAGATCGCCGAGCTGGTGGCAAGCGGTCTTTCCAACCGGGAGATCGCCGCCAGGCTGTTCATCTCCAAGCGGACCGTCGACGCGCACGTCGAGCACATCTTCGGCAAGCTGGAGATATCGTCGCGCGTCCAGCTCACCCTCTGGCTGCAGTCCGCCGAAGGCGCGGTCACGGGTTAGCCGAACCACTGGCGCTTGCCGGATCTTAACGATCTTCTGAATGAATCCTCAGGCGAAGCACGGGACCGTTCCGGCTAAAAGGACTGTCACCCTATGACATCCTTACAGCTATGGCAGGCCGGCACCACAGCCACGCGGATGATCTTCGTGTCTCCGGTGGCGCACCCAAAGTCCCAGCAGTCAAGCCCTACTTCTGGGCGGTGAAGCTCCTGACGACCGCGATGGGCGAGGCGGTCTCCGACTTCCTCGTGAAGCAGTACAACCAGTACCTCGCGGTGCTCGCGGCGTTCGTGGTGTTCGCGATCGCGATCGCCTGGCAGTTCAGGACCCGCGGCTACCGGACCTGGCCGTACTGGTCGGCGGTGGCGATGGTCGCGGTGTTCGGCACCATGGTGGCGGACGCGATGCACATCGGGCTCGGCATACCGTATGCCGTGTCGGCCACGCTGTTCGCGGTCTGCCTGATTGTCGTGTTCATCGTCTGGTACGGGTTTGAGGGCACGCTGTCGATTCACTCGATCGTGACGCCGCGCCGGGAATTCTTCTACTGGGCGACGGTGATCTGCACGTTCGCGCTCGGCACCGCGACGGGCGACCTCACCGCGACCACGTTCCACGTGGGGTACCTGGGCTCCGCCTTCCTGTTCATCGGCGCGATCTGCGTGCCGCTCGTGGCGTGGCGGCTCGGGGCTAACCCCGTGCTGACGTTCTGGATCGCGTACATCCTGACCAGGCCGATCGGTGCGTCGTTGGCGGACTTCTTCGGTATGTCCAAGGATGTCAGCGGCATGGGCTTCGGGCACGGTCCCGTCTCGCTCGTGACGCTTGCGCTCGTGGTGGGTTCGTTTGTGTACCTGTCGCGGACGGGCATCGACAGGCCGGGGCCGGACGCGGCCTCGGATGTCTCGGCGGGCGGTCGCGTTAGTTCTCGCGCTAGCCGGTGACGCGGCGCAGCACCTGGACGCTGCGAGCGGCGACGGCGACCTTGCCCCTGGCCGGCTTGGACCTGGGGGCGGGTTCGGCTCGCGAGGTGTCGAACTCCGTCTGCCACCGCCGGCCCCACGCCCTGCCGGGGAGCACGAAGATGACATCTTCGTGGTGCGCGTTGAAGAGCAGCAGGAAGCTGTCGTCGGTGACCCGACGGCCGCGCGGGTCGGGGTCTGGCAGCGCGTCGCCGTTGAGGAAGACGCCGAGCGACTTGCCGAACCAGGTCTTCCAGTCCTCGTCGGTCATCTCGCCACCATCCGGCCGAAACCAGCCGATGTCGGACAGCGCGCCGCCGAAGATGGGCTCTCCCTCGAAGAAACGGCGCCGCCGGAACACCGGGTGCCGGTGCCTGAAGTCGACGAGCTTGGCGCAGAAGTCGAGGAACTCGGTGTCCGCGCCCTCCCAGTCGAGCCAGGAGAGCTCGTTGTCCTGGCAGTAGGCGTTGTTGTTGCCGTCCTGGGTGTGGCCGATCTCGTCGCCGTGCCGCAGCATGGGCACGCCCGTGCTCAGCAGCAGCGTCGCCATCATGGCGCGACGGCGGCGCTCACGGGTCTGCAGGACCTCGGGATCGTCGGTCGGACCCTCTTCACCGCTGTTCCACGAGCGGTTGTCGTCGGTGCCGTCCCGGTTGTCCTCGCCGTTCGCCTCGTTGTGCTTGCCATCGTAGGAGACGAGGTCGGCGAGGCTGAACCCGTCGTGCGCGGTGACGAAGTTGACGCTGGCGTAGGGGTGCCGCCCGGTCCTGCCATACAGGTCGGAACTGCCGGTCAGCCGGTAGGCGAAGTCCGCCAGGGTCCGGTCGGCGCCGCGCCAGTAGTCGCGGACGGTGTCTCGGTAGCGGCCGTTCCATTCCGACCACAGGGTCGGGAAGTTGCCCACCTGGTAGCCGCCCTCGCCGAGGTCCCATGGCTCGGCGATGAGCTTGACCTGGCTCACTATCGGGTCCACCTGGATCAGGTCGAAGAACGCCGACAGCCGGTCGACCTCGTGGAACTGGCGGGCCAGGCTCGCGGCGAGGTCGAAGCGGAAGCCGTCGACGTGCATCTCGCTCACCCAGTAGCGCAGCGAGTCGATGATCATCTGGAGCACGTGCGGGTGCCGCATGTTCAGCGTGTTGCCGGTGCCCGTTGTGTCGAAGTAGTAGCGCCCGCCATCGGCGAGCCGGTAGTACGCCGGGTTGTCGATGCCCCGCAGGGACAGCGTCGGGCCGAAGTGGTTTCCCTCCGCCGTGTGGTTGTAGACCACATCGAGTATCACCTCGATCCCGGCCTTGTGCATGGTCCGCACCAGGTACTTGAACTCGGAGACGACCTGCTCAACGCCCCAGGCGGAGTAGTCGCTGTGCGGGGCGAAGAAGGCGATCGAGTTGTAGCCCCAGTAGTTGCTCAAGGACCGTTCGGTCAGGTAGTGGTCATGCAGGAACTGGTGCACGGGCATCAGCTCGACCGCGGTGACGCCAAGCTTTTGCAGATGCTCGATGACGGCGGGATGCGCCATGCCCGCGTAGGTGCCACGCAGGTCGGGCGGGACGCCGGGGTGGTGCATCGTCATCCCCTTGACGTGGCACTCATACAGCACGGTCTCGTGCCAGGGGGTGCGCAGCGGGTGGTCATCGCCCCACTCGAACCAGGGGTTGGTGACCACCGAGCGCGGCACGAACGGCGCGCTGTCGTCGTCGTTGCGGACGCGGTCATCGCCGCCAAGCGGGTATCCGTAGACGGCGGGGTCCCATTTCATCTCCCCGTTCAGCGCCCTGGCGTAGGGATCGAGCAGCAGCTTCGAGTCGTTGCAGCGGACGCCGCAATCGGGGAAGTGCGGCCCGTGTACCCGGTATCCGTAGCGCTGCCCCGGGCCGATTCCCGGCAGGAAGCAGTGCCAGACGTACCCGTCGGCCTCGGTGACATTCACCCGCTGCTCGTTGCCGTCGCGGTCGAACAGGCAGAGCTCGACGCGCTCGGCCGCCTCGGAGAACAGCGCGAAGTTGGTACCGATGCCGTCGTAGGTGGCGCCCAGGGGATATGGGTGTCCGGGCCACTTTTCGGGTTCCATGAGTTCCATCTGCCCTAAGTATCTCTTGTTATTACGCTCCTGTCCGGTCCGAATGGGCCAATGGTGGCCGACCTGTTTCAATGACCTGGTCCTGGCGCCGCCCGGCCGGGTCGCGGCGATGCCAAGGCCGAGCAGGTACCGCGTCGCCGTCACGTCGAGGCCCAACACCTTCGCCAGAGCCTCGAGGACTGCGGTGACGGGTTGCGGTCCCGGCCCTGCTCGAGGCGGAGATAGTAGTCGGCGCTGATCCCGGCCAGCGTGGCGACCTCTTCCCTGCGCAGGCCCGGGGTCCGCCGGACGCCCGCCACGCGCAGCCCCACTCCCGCCGGATCCACGAGTTCGCGACGCGCCCGCAGGTATTCGCCAAGCGTGTTAGGTGAGACCACGTTGTCTACTGTAAGCGGAGCATGTCCGCCTAGCCTGGTCCCGTCACTCCCAGGATGAGCGGGGCACTGCCTGGTTGTCGCCATCCGGGGCATTGTAGGTACTGTGCTCGCGGCTACGGTGCCGGCGAGCGGGAGTTGAGAGGTGTACAGAGCAATGACATCCACATCGTCATTCCCAGGCGGTACGTACCAGCTTGGCGACCTGATGGTCGGCCGGATGGGGTTCGGCGCGATGCAGCTCGCGGGACCGGGGGTATTCGGGCCGCCCGCGGATCATGACGAGGCCATCGCCGTGCTGCGGACGGCGGTCGAGCTCGGAGTCACGCACATCGACACGGCCGACTTCTACGGGCCCCACGTCACGAACGAGCTCATTCGCGAGGCGCTCGCTCCGTATCCGGACGATCTGCACATCGTGACGAAGGTCGGCGCGGTGCGGGACGCCTCCGGCGGGTGGATCCACGCTCGCAAGCCCGCCGAACTGCGCGAGCAGGTATACGACAACCTTCGGCGGCTGGATCTATCCGTGATGGACGTCGTTAACCTGCGCGTTGGCGGCGGTGCCGACGGGCATTCGCCGGAGCCAGGGTCGATCGGTGAGATGTTCGAGGCGCTGGCCGCGATGCGGTCGGAGGGGCTGATCAGGCACCTTGGGCTGTCGACGGTGGACGCCGCGCAACTCGCCGAGGCACAGGCGATCGCGCCCGTCGTGTGCGTGCAGAACTTCTACAACATCGCCGGCCGGCGGGATGACTCGCTGGTGCGGCTTACCGCCGCCCGCGGCATCGCCTTCGTGCCGTACTTCCCGCTCGGCGGGTTCACGCCGCTACAGTCCGACACCCTGAGCGCGGTCGCTGCGCGGGTCGGCGCGTCCCCGATGGCGGTCGCGCAGGCCTGGCTCCTTCAGCGGTCGCCGAACATCTTGCTCATACCCGGCACGTCGTCGGTGGCGCACCTGCGGCAGAACGTGGCGAGCGCGTCGCTTGTGCTTGACGCGGAGACGGTCGCGGAACTGGACGCCATCGGCGGCTGAGGCGGTTAGCCCGCCGATTCACCACGACCAGGCGATCTGCTCGGCCTCGGTCACCGGGTCGTCGGCCATGAGCCTGGCCCCCACGGCGGTCGCGATCTCCGGCGTGGCGCCCGCGCCGGCGAAGGCGAGGGGTGCGCGGCGGGCGAGGGCGGCCAGTTGCGGCCGCAGCGGCTCGAGGGTCTGCGGAACGGTGGCCGCGAGGACGACGAGCGCGGGACGGGTGGCCACCGCGCACCGCTCCAACTCCTCGACCGGGGTGTTCATTCCGAGGTAGTCGATCCGCCAGCCATTGCGATTCAGCACGATGCCGAACATCACGAGCCCCATGTCGTGCAGTTCTCCGGGCGGGCAGGCAAGAAGGGCGCGCGGCCCCTGCCCGCTCCCCCAGCCACGCGCGAGTCCCGCGAGCCTGCCGCGGATGACGTTGGAGGCGAAGTGCTCCTGCGCGATGCTCGCCGTGCCGCGATGCCAGCGTTCTCCCAGGTCCACGAGGTAGGGGATGATCACGTCCCGCAGGACGGCGGTCAGCGAGAGGTCGGAGAGCAGCCGGTCGATGACGGCCTGCGCCCTCGGCTCGTCCAAGGTGTCGAGGGCCTTGACCAGCGCCGTGGATAGCCCGCTCACCGTGGAGGCGGCGGCGGGCGGCTCGGGGACTCCGGCCGGGTCCGCGCCGGAGACGGCTTCCTCGCGAAGCACCAGGCGCGCCGCCTCTGCGGCAGAAAGACCGGCGGCGAGGTAGGCCTGCATCCGGCGGATCCGCGACTCGTCCGACTCGGAGTACAACCGGAAGCCGCCGGTCGAGCGCACCGGCTGCAGCAGGCCGTAGCGGCTCTCCCAGGACCGGAGCACGTGATCGCTAACCCCCAGGCGCCGGCTCAGCTCACCGATGCGGAGCAGCGGGCTATCCGCCGGAAGGTCCATAAAAAAACTATACATACCTTAGACAAACATTTGACAGACCTCCACAGTGAACACTAGCTTTTGTCTAGACAGAACTTCGACGAAACTTGGGCGATGGATTCCAACGCTGCGGACTCAAAAGCTGGTTCGGTGGCCGTGATCGGCGCGGGGATCTCCGGGCTCACCGCCGCCTACTTGCTGTCCCGCGGCCACGACGTCACCCTCTTCGAGGCGGCGGACCGGCTCGGCGGGCACGCGCACACGCACGACGTCACGGACTCGGCCGGCCAGCGGCTCACCGTCGACAGCGGGTTCATCGTCCATAACGACAGGACCTATCCCCTGTTGCGCAAGCTCTTCGGCGAGCTAGGCGTCGAGGTTCGCCGCACCGAGATGAGCATGAGCGTGCAGTGCGCGGGGTGCGGCCTCCAGTACGCCGGCGGCCGCGGTCTTCGTGGCGTGCTCGCCCAGCCGCGCCGCCTCGCCGATCCCCGGTTCCTCCGGATGCTGACGCAGGTCAAGAGGTTTCACCGGCGCGCGCTCGCCCTGCTGCGCGCGACCGACGACGACGAGCTCATGACCTACGGCGAGTTCCTTGAGCGGGAGGGGTTCGGTGACTACTTCATCGCTCACTACGCCATTCCCGTCGTCGCATGCGTGTGGTCGGCCGGGCGGGAAACGACGCTGCTCTACCCGGCCCGCTACCTGTTCCGCTTTCTTGACCACCACGGCATGCTCGCGATCACCGGGTCGCCGCAGTGGTACACCGTCGCCGGGGGGTCGCGGACCTACGTCGAGCGGCTCGCTGGTCTGCTCAGGGACGTGCGCGCGGGCCATGCCGTTACCGACATCGCCCGGAGCGAGGAAGGCGTCTCGATCAGGGACGCGGCGGGCCACGTCACCCGGACGGACCGTGTCGTCATCGCGACCCACGCGGACCAGGCCCTCGCCCTGCTCACGGACCCGAGCGACGCGGAAGTGGCCGTGCTCAAGCAGTTCGGCTACTCGCGCAATCTGACAATGCTGCACACCGACGGCACCGCCTTGCCCACGGCGGCGCAGGCCCGCGCCTGCTGGAACTACCGGATGACGTCCTGCGACTCCCGCGACGAGCCCGCCGTGGTGACGTACTGGATGAACCGGCTCCAGGGCCTACGGGCGGCGGACGACTTCCTCGTCACGCTGAACGACCGGGACCACCTCGATCCGGGTTCCATCGCGGCGACGATGGAATACGAGCACCCGATCTACACACCGGCGGCGGTCCTCGCGCAGTCGCGGTTGCGCGACCTCGCCACGGACCGCACGGTGTTCGCCGGCGCCTACCACGGGTGGGGTTTCCACGAGGACGGGTGCCGCTCAGGCGCGGAGGCGGCCCGGCATTTCGGTGCGGCCTGGTGAGCACGGTCGGAGCCGGGGTCCCTCGGCTCCCCGCCCTAGTCGTCGGACAGGTCACGCATCAACGACCGGGGCCTGTCCGACATCACTTCAGGCACCGGGCCTATCAGTGGCTGGTTGACCTGGACTCGGTCCCGCGCCAGCCCTGGTACCTGCGGCCCTTCGCGCAGTTCAGCAGCGCCGACCACCTTGGTGACCCCGGCTTGCCGATCAAGGCGAACGTCGAGAACTACCTGGCGCGGGGCGGCATCAGGCTCGGCGAGCGTGGACGAGTGCTCATGCTGGCCAACGCCCGGGTGCTTGGCTACGTGTTCGATCCGCTCTCCGTCTTCTGGTGCTATGACCGCGCCGGCCTCCTCGTCTGCGTCGTCGCCGAGGTGCACAACACCTACGGAGAGCGGCATGCCTACCTGCTGCGACCGGGCGAGACGGGCAGCTTCCAGACGGACAAGGAGCTCTATGTCTCCCCGTTCTTCGACGTCAGCGGCTGCTATGGGCTGAAGTTCACCCTGACGCCCGACCTTGTCTCCGCGACGGTGCTGCTGCGACGAGGGGATGCCCTGGCCTTCAGCGCGACCTTCCGCGGCCGACCGGAACTAGCGACGCGCCGGGCGCTTGCCCGTCGGCTCCTCCGCGAGCCGCTCATGCCGCAGCGGGTTTCGGCCTTGATCAGGGCGCACGGCCTCTGGCTCTGGCTGCGTCGGCTGCCCGTCCAACCGCGACCGCGGCACTCCCGGCAGGAAGGGGTCTGACCCATGACCGTCCGATCGTCTACCGCTAACTCGGTCAGCTGGCCCGCGGTGGTCACCACGCCGCGGGCACCGTTGAGCGCGACCGTCGCGCGACTGCTCTTCGACCATGCCGTGGGGCGTGTCCCGGTGCGCGTGCGCTATCCCGACGGGCGCGTGCTTGGCGCGGGCCCGCGGACCGCGCCCGAGTTTGAGCTTGTCCGTCCCGCCGCGTTTTTCGCCCGGCTCGGCCGGGACTCTAAGGTCGGTTTCGGCGAGGCCTACATGGCGGGCGATTGGCGACCGGGGCCGGGCACCGACCTGGCGGACCTGCTGACGCCCTTCGCCGAGCAGCTATCAACGCTGGTCCCGCCCTTCATGCAGCGACTGCGTGTCCTCGTCGACCGGCGCGTCCCCGCCATACAGAAGAACACCCTTGAGGGCTCGCGGACCCACATCGCGGCGCACTACGACCTAAGCAACGACCTCTTTGCCGCCTTCCTTGACCCGACGATGAGCTACTCGAGCGCCTGGTTTGACGACGGCGAGCCGATCGAGACGGCCACCGGGCTCGCGGCGGCGCAGCTGCGCAAGATCGACGGCATTCTTGACCTCGCCTGTGTCAAGGCCGACAGCCGCGTGCTTGAGATCGGAACGGGCTGGGGGTCGCTCGCCATCCGCGCCGCGCAACGCGGCGCCCGGGTCACGACGATCACCCTGTCGGCCGAGCAGATGCGGCTGGCCCGTGAGCGGGTAGCGGCCGCGGGCCTGTCCTGGCTCGTCGACGTGGTCCTGCTTGACTATCGCGAGGTCGCGGGCGAGTACGACGCCATCGTCAGCGTCGAGATGATCGAGGCTGTCGGCGAGGCCTACTGGCCAACGTACTTCGCGGCCATTGACCGGCTGCTCGCCCCGGGCGGCAAGGTCGCCATCCAGGCCATCACGATGGCCCACGACCGTTTCGTCGCCACCAGGCGCAGCTTTGGCTGGATCCACAAGTACATCTTCCCAGGCGGCCTCATCCCGTCGCTGACGGCGATCGATGACGTCACCGCGGCCCACACCACGCTGCGCGTGAGTCAGCAGCGTGAACTGCGCCCGCACTACGCAAGGACCCTGCGCCTGTGGCGGGAACGTTTCCTCGACCAGTGGCCGCAGATCCACGAACAGGGCTTCGACGAGTATTTCCGCCGCATGTGGGAGTTCTACCTCGCCTACTGCGAGGCCGGTTTCCGCAGCGGCTACCTCGGGGTAAGCCAGCTGCAACTGTGCAGGGGGCAGCGGCAGCTGGACGGAGGGACGGCGTGAAGTTCGACGGCAAGGTCGCCTGGATCGTCGGCGGATCGAGTGGAATCGGCGCCGCCGTGGCGCGCGAGCTCGTCACCCGTGGCGCGAAGGTCGCGATCTCGGCCAGGCGCGAGGACCAGCTCCACGAGGTCGCGGGCGGTGACATGCTGGTCGTGCCCGCGGATGTCACCGACGCCGGCTCGCTCGGGGACGCCGCGTCGCGGATACGGGACGAACTTGGCCCGATCGACCTCGCGGTGCTTGCCGCGGGCTACTGGGAGCAGATGGATCCCCGTTCCTGGGACACGGGCGTCTTCGACCGGCACCTCCAGGTCAACCTCACCGGGATGAGCAACTCCATCGCGGCCATCCTGCCCGACATGCTGGCACGGCGGAGCGGGGTCATCGCCGGCGTCTCCTCCGTCGCCGGCTACCGCGGCCTGGCGGGCGCCGAGGCCTACGGAGCGACCAAGGCGGGCCAGATCAACCTGCTTGAATCGCTGCGGATCCATGTCGCTAAGACAGGGGTGCGGGTCACGACCGTCTGTCCCGGCTTCGTGCGGACCGAGCTTACGGCCGGCAACCGGTTTCCCATGCCGTTCATGATCGAGGCCGATGCGGCCGCGCGTTACATCTGCGACGGGCTTGAGCGCGAGCGTACGGAGATCGTCTTCCCGGCGCGGATGGCCCTGCTGATGAAGGCGAGCCGTTTCGTTCCCAACCGCCTATGGACGGCCATGTTCAAGGGCGCGTCGCTGCCCTGATCCCCCGCACTCCGGCCCGCCTTCGAACGCCTTGGCAACGAGGCGGAAGCCGGGCTTCGCCGGGCGCTGAACCAGCTCTAAGCTCTAGTGAGCAGGTCGATGAGCGCGTACACCATCTCGAGGTTGGGTGCGGGCACGCCGACGAGCCGCGCCAGTTCGATGGGTGCCGCCAGGAGGACGTCCGATTCCAGGGGCTTGCCCGCCTCGAAGTCCATCAGCATCGACGTTTTGTGATCGCCGACCTTCGCCGCGCCCGCGAACCGGCGCTCGACCGAGACCTTGGGCGGGCTGCCGAGGCTGGCGGCGATCTCGGCCGTCTCGTGCATCATGCCGAGTACCAGCTGGCTGGTGCCCGCATGCGCGGCGATCTCGCCCATCGTGGCGGCGGTGAGGACGCTGATCGGGTTGAACGCCACGTTGCCCATCAGCTTGAGCCAGATGTGGGAGCGCAGATCGGTCTCGACGGGGCACTTCAGGCCGCCGGCGATCATCGCCTGGCTGAAGGCGGTGCAGCGCGGCGAGATGGTGCCGTCGGGCTCACCGATGGCGAAGCGGGTGCCCTCGATGTGGCGGATCACCCCGGGTGATTCGATCTCGGTCGAGCAGTACACGACGCAGCCGATGGCCTGGGCGGGCGAAATCACGACGGAGACCGCACCGCCTGGATCAACCGCCTCGACGCGGCGGCCCGCATAGGGACCGGGGAGCCCGTGGAAGTACCACCACGGGATGCCGTTCTGCGCGGCGACAACGCCGGTGCTCGGTCCAAGCAGCGGTCCGATGATGGGGCCGGCGCCGGCGTAGCTGTACGCCTTCAGTCCGAGGAACACGATGTCGACGGGTCCGATCTCCGCGGGATCCGACGTCGCATGGGGATGAGCGTGGAAGTCGCCGCGCGGGCTGAGCACGGTGACGCCGTCGCGCCGCATCGCCGCCAGGTGCTCGCCGCGCGCGATCAGGTGGACGTCCGCGCCGCCTCGGCTCAGGGCCGCGCCGACGTACGCGCCGATCGCTCCAGCGCCGACCACCGCGACCTTCACCGCTGCGCCCTCACTGATCCACCAGCGCGGCAAGGTTGCGGCGCTGGACCTTGCCCGTCGGTCCCTTCGGGATCTCGGACAGGATGGTCACCCGGGCCGGCCGCTTGAACGCGGCCAGGCGGTCCGCGCAGTGCGCGGCGAGTTCCCTGGGCGTGGCCTCACCCCTGAGCACGACAACGACGCCCACTTGCTCTCCGTACTTCTCGTCGGGCACGGGGTAGGCCGCGGCCTCGGCGACCGCCGGATGAGCGAGCAGCACATCCTCTACCTCGTAGGGCGATATTTTCTCACCGGCCCGGTTGATCAGCTCCTTCAGCCGGCCCACCAGCGTGAGATAGCCATCGGGGCTGAGCCTGCCGACGTCGCCGGTGCGGAACCAGCCGTCACGGAAGCCGACCGCCGTCGCGGCCGGATTGTCGAGGTAGCGGTCGACCACCGACGGACCGCGCACCGATACCTCTCCCTCGACGCCCGCGGGAACCGGCCGCCAGCCGTCGTCGAGGGCGGCGATCTCGATGCCGGTCGCCCGCCCGACCGTGCCCGGCCTGCGTTCGTCTGGCGGCAGCGGATTCGACGCCATCTGATGGGCCGCCTCGGTCATGCCGTAGGCCTCGACCAGCGGGACGCCGGTCGTTTCCTCGTAACGCTGCCACAGGACCGCGGGCAGCGGCGCCGAGCAGGAGCGGGCGAACCTGAGCCGGTGCGCGGGCAGCGCGGGCAGCTCGACGACCCGCGCGAGCAGGCGCGAGTGAATGGTCGGAACCGCCGTGTACCAGGTCGCACCGTAGGTGGCCACGTCGTCCCAGAACGCGGACGGCCGGAAGCGCGGCAGTACCACCGTGCCGCCGGTCGCCAGCGTGCCGAGGACCGTGGCGACGAGGCCGTGCACGTGGAACAGCGGCATGACGCACATCGTCACGTCCTCGCCGGTAAGACCGTAGGTCTGCGCGACCACACCGGTCGACGCCACGAGGTTGCGCTGCCTGATGGGCACGGTCTTCGGCTTGCTCGTGGTGCCGCTCGTGTGCAGCAAGAGGGCGAGCGCGTCGGCGTTGCCGACGGACTCGAGCGGCTCGCCGACTGCGCCGTCGATGTGCAGGAGGGCGTCCTCCAGCCTGATCACGCTCGCGGGCACGTGCGCCTCGGCCGCGGCGGTGGCGGCCGCGGCCGAGCCGTCGTGCAGCAGGCGTGACACGCGCAGGTCGTTGAGTTCAGCGGTCAGCTCCGCGACGCTGAGCGCCGGGTTAAGCGGCGCGACCGCCGCGCCGCTCGCGACGATGGCGAGGAAGGCCACGACCAGCGCCGGGCCGTTGGCGGCGACGAGCGCGACTCGGTCGCCTTCGCCCACGCCGAGTGCGGCCAGCCGGCCCACGGCGCGGTCGAGCGCGCGTTGCAGCGCGGCGTAGGAAAGCGAGACTCCCGGCTCCGGCACCACCAGGGCGGGGTGGTTGTCCGACCGCGTGAGGAGCTGGCGAAGGGTGGCTGTCATCGCGCTTCCTATCCGACCTGAGCGGTCCGGCCGGCCCAGTAGGGCGCCCGGAGCTGGCGCTTGAGGATCTTGCCAGAGCCGGTGCGCGGCAGTTCGCCGGTGAAGTCCACCGACCGCGGCACCTTGTAGCTGGCCAGGTGGTCGCGCGCGAACGCGGTGATCGCCTCGCCGGTCAACGACGATCCCGGCGACCGCACGACCGTCGCGTGCACGACCTCGCCCCACTCATCCGACGGGATACCGAACACCGCGACGTCGTAGATCTCGGGATGCTGCTCAAGCGCCGCCTCGATCTCGGCGGGGTAGATGTTCATGCCACCGGAGATGATCATGTCGGTCTTGCGGTCGCAGATGTACAGGTAGCCCTCATCGTCCCAATACGCGATGTCGCCGACCGTGTGGAAGCCACCGCGGCTGTTCGACTCATAGCTGGCGTCGTTCTTGTAATAGGTGTCGAACGCGCCCTTGGACCGGACGAAAACCTCGCCCGTATGGTCGGGGCCGGTCCCTGTGACCTCGTTATGGTCGTCGTCGAACAGCTTGATCTCGATGCCGGGAGCCGGCTTGCCGCACGATCCCGGCTTGCGCAGCTGGTCCGCCGGCATCAGCACGGTGTCCACGCCGAGCTCGGTTGACCCGTAGATCTCGAACAGCGACTCGGCCGGGAAGTCCGCCACGTACTGCTGCTTGAGCGCGTAGCTCCACGGTGCCGCGTTGGCGATCATGACGCGCATGGAGGAGCGGTCGTAGCGGTCCTTGACCTCCGGTGGCAGCGCGCAGATCATCCTGATCAGCGCCGGCGCGGAGAACGTCGAGCTCACCTTGTACTTGTCCACCAGCCGCAGCCAGTCCTCGGCGTCGAACTTGCGCTGCACGATGATCGTCTGGCCGTAGAGCATGCCGGCGCCCATGAACGCGCTTGGCCCGCTGTGGTATAGCGGCCCCGAGGTGAGGTAGATATCGTCGGGCCGGAAGCCGAACTGGTTAAGCAGGGCGCCGAGGAGTTCCGGATCCTGAGGACCGGCCCGGAACGCGCCCTTCGGCTTACCGGTCGTGCCCGAGGTGTAGATCATCGACCCGCCCGGGTCCACCGGCTCGGGCGCATCGGCCGACGCGGCCGCGATGTCGGCGTCGGTGAGCATACCGACCGGGACCGTGCCGCCAACCGGGCTGCCGACCACGATCATGTGCCGCAGCTTCTCCAGCTGGCCGCGGAGCCCGGCGAACAGGGGCAGCTGCTCATCGTCGATGTAGGCGATCCGCGCGTCACTGTGGTTGATGACGTAGCGCGCCTCCTCCGGTGTGAGCCGATAGTTCAGCGGCACGGCGACCGCGCCGATCTTGCGCGCGGCGTTCATGACCGCCACGACCTCGGGCGAGTTCGGCCCGCACCACAAGACCTTCGCGCCAGGACCTGCCCCCAGCGAGAGCAGCAGGTTCGCTACCCGGTTGGCCCGCGCCTCGAGTTCGGCGTACGTCCACACGACGACGGTTCCGTCCGGCTTGTCGTCGATGACGCCGGGCTTGTCCGGCTGGCTCTTGGCATAGACGGAAAGCGTGTCGTCCGGCATCGCATCCCCGGCAGCAGTCATCACCCGGCACCTTCCGCTGGAACCTGTTCCTACTTCATCATGACGGGCGAGCGCTGGCTAGCCATGTCCTCGCCGGCCGTTCGCTCGGCCGCACGGCTGCCTTCCGGGCTCATCTGGTCGTCAGGTGGGGTTTCAGCGGGACGAGATCGTCAGGTGAGGCTTCAATGGCACGAGGTGTGTCGACGCTCTCGCCGTTTCCGGCACCTGACGCTCGGCGCGAGCGAGCTGGCTCCGCGGCACCAACGGCCCGCACCCGCCGCAGCACCGAGATCCAGCTCCGCCTTATCACGTTCCTGGCGACGAACACCGTGAGAATCATTACCATGGCGAACAAGCACCACATGGCAATACTAGTACCAAAGAACCCGGCCAAGCTTCCGCCAATGACTGGCCCGGCGGCGAACATGAGGAATGAGGTCAACCGTAGAATGCTCGTTAGCCTGGCCGTCATTTCAGACGGGACGTTCTTGGTCATGTAGGTTTCGATCTCTATATTCCCCATGGCGCCGCTGAAGCCAAAGATTGCCATCACAATAGACATGCATGAGACCCGCCATGGCGCGATTGATGCGGTTACGGCGAGAACAAGCAGTCCGGCACTCCAGACACAGAGCTGAAGTTTTATGCGAGAACGCCCCTGGACAAATCGGAGATGTGAACCGATTACTTGGTCGACCGTTTCACCAAAGATGGCGCCAAGCACCCCGCCGAAGCCTGAGCATGCGAGAACAATACCAATCGCGAGAGGCGACAGGTGCTGACTTCCTGTCTCCGCGATGAAAACCAGTATGAGAGCCTGGGAAATCAATGTCATACCAGAGTTAAGAATGATGGAGATGCGAAAGAATTGATCATGCTTCAGCCATCTCCACCCCTCCTTCATTTCCGCCCTGAGCTGCGCACGAGGCTCTTGCGAGACCTGCGTTGGCACCTTTCCTCTGATACGGATCAGCGTCAGGCACGAAATAATAAAGGTCACAAGATCGGCCAAAAATGGTATATAGTGGTCGATTTCAAAGAGAAGGGCGCCGAGCGGGCGGCCGATCAGGACGACGAAATGGGACCGCGCCTCGACTCGCATCGATGCCGACGACGCCAAGTCCGGACCGACCAGCATGCTTATACAGCGCCTCTCGGCAAGCGTCGCGAAAACCTCAAAGATCTCTTCCATGACCGCGAGGCATATAATCAATACGACATATTTCTTATGAAGTAGTATAATTGTGAAAATAGTCCCTATGGCGACGCCGCGCAGAAATTCGTTACACAGCATCGTTCGCCGGGGATCCCACCGGTCCACGAGTGCGCCTGCCGGCAGGTAAAATAGGAGACTTGGCGCAGTTGCGGCGAAAACGGCGAAACCGGCATATACCGCCGATCGAGTAAGATAAAGGACAAGCATTGGATAGGCGATCATCGTGACGCGACTGCCAAGCATTGATAGCGACGAACCGCCCAAGAGAGCACGAAAAGCCCAGTTATCCCGCAACTTCGCAACTGTCCTTTGCCAAGAGAAACGGCCCGATGGACCAGCAATAACCTCCGGGCACGGGGCCCGCGTGCAAGCGTATTACGACGGCAGCCATCGAGGGGCCCTGGTCTCGCGTGCCGTGGCTGAGGAAGCCGCCAGCAGGTGGGCGATCGCCGACGGGAGCCAGG
>Ga0302314_10004491_pt1 | contig 25653 bp, 23 predicted proteins | sample III_Palsa_N2_3_FD_200533 | JGI IMG/M metagenome (GOLD analysis project Ga0302314, IMG submission 200533) | Peat permafrost microbial communities from Stordalen Mire near Abisko, Sweden - III_Palsa_N2_3 | ecosystem: Environmental > Terrestrial > Soil > Palsa > Peat permafrost | place: Sweden... | reverse complement strand
ACGGCCTTGGATGGCGGCGGCCCAGAAATCTTCGGCCTGCTAAAGGCGGCGCGCGGGCGCTGGCCGCCCCTGTTGGACCTGCTGGGTGATCCCGATATCGGCCTGTGGCGGGGCGGCGCGGTTTGGCTGGACCTGCCGGGCGTGGCCGGCGTCGTGGCCGATGATCTGAAGACTCGGTTGGACGCTCTTGGCGCCGAGGCCCATGCGGTGGACGCCGCCACCGCCCGAGACTTCCTCCCCAGCCTGCCGGCGGACCTCGCCGGCGCCCTCTACACGCCGGAGGATTGGAGCCTCGACCCGCTGCTGGCCCTGGCGGCCCTGCGTTCAGCGGCGATCTCCGCTGGCGCCGAAGTCATCCGCGAGCGGGTCGTCGCTTTTGAGAATGGCGCGGCGCGACTGTCTGATGGCCGAATCATCGTCGCCGACGCCCTGGTGCTCGCCACCGGGGCTGACAGCGCCCACATCGCGCCCGAGACAGTCCATCTGACGCCGATCAAGGGACACATCCTGCGCCAGCCCCTGTCCGCTGGGCGCACGGGAGGCCCGGTGCTGCGCGGCGTTGGCGGCTATGTCTCGGCGACGGCCAGCGGCGTGCACGTCGGCGCCACCATGGAGCCGGGCATTAGCGACAGCGCCGTCGATCCGGCCATCGCTGGCCGGCTCAAGGCGTTCGGCGAGCGTCTCTACCCGCCGCTCATGAGCGCCGACCTCATCGCCCGCACGGGGGTGCGCGCGGCGACCCCCGACGGCTTGCCGCTGGTCGGCCCCTCCGACGCGCCTGGCGTGCATCTGGCGGTCGGTATGCGCCGTAACGGCTGGCTGCTGGCGCCGCTTGTCGCGGAGATGATCGCGGCGTACCTCACGGGCGACGATCCCGGCCCCCACGCCGCGCGGCTGAACCCGCGGCGTTTCGAGGCCGGCTGAACAAGACCGGCTGAACAAGAGATGAGAGCAGGGGCGTAGATGTCGAGTTTCTGGCTGACCGAAGATCAGGAAGCGATCCGCGAGGGCGTGACGCAGGTCTGCTCTAAATACGATGACAGCTATTGGCTGAAGACCGACGACACCGGCAAATTCCCTGAAGACTTCGTCGCCGACATGGCCGCCGGCGGCTGGCTGGGCGTGGCCATGCCCGAAAGCGTCGGCGGCGCGGGCCTTGGCCTCACCGAGGCGGCCGTGGTCATGCAGACCGTGGCCCAGTCCGGCGCGGGCTTTACCGGCGCCTCCTCAATCCACCTCAACATCTTCGGCCCCATGCCCTTGGTGAAGTTCGGGACCGACGCCCAGCGCAACCAGCTTTTGCCGCGCCTCATCTCGGGCGAGGACAAGATGTGCTTCGCCGTCACCGAGCCCAATTCCGGCCTGGACACCGCCAGCCTCGAAACCAAGGCCGAGCGCACCAACGACGGCTATCTGCTGAATGGCCGCAAGATCTGGACGACCGGCGCCCAGCGCGCCAACAAGATCCTGATCATCGCCCGCACCACGCCGAAGGACCAGGTGGCCAAGCCGCACCAGGGGCTCAGCCTGTTCTACACGGATCTCAACCGCGACCACATCGACGCCAAGCCGATCCCAAAGATGGGACGCAAGGCGGTGGAGTGTAACACCCTCTTCATCGACAACCTGCACGTCTCGGCCGACGACCTGGTGGGCGAGGAGGGTAAAGGCTTCCAATACCTGCTGCACGGCCTGAACCCGGAGCGGGTGCTGTTCGCGGTCGAAGCCGTGGGCCTTGGCCGCGCCGCCTTGGCGCGTGCGGCCACCTACGCCAACGAACGCGTGGTGTTCGGCCGGCCTATCGGCCAGAATCAGGGCGTCGCCCATCCGCTGGCCAAGTCCTGGGCAGAGCTCGAAGCGGCCAACCTGCTCGCCTTCAAGGCCGCCGCCCTCTACGACGCCGACAAGGATTGCGGGGCCGAAGCCAACGCCGCCAAATACCTCGGCGCCGAGGCTGGCTTTCATGCCTGCGAAAACGCGGTCCTGGCCCACGGCGGCATGGGCTACGCCAAGGAGTACTTCGTCGAACGCTACTTCCGCGAAGCCATGATCGCCCGCATCGCCCCGGTCAGCCGCGAGATGATCCTTAACTTCATCGCCGAACGCGTCCTGCACCTGCCGAAGAGCTATTAGCGCTGGGGCGGTCAACCTGACGCCAACGCAGCCTTTCGTCGTGGAACTCAACCCGCGGCCTGCTGGTTGCGCCATGACCCAGGCGACGTCTGCGTAGGACCGCGTCGGCCGTTAGCGCCGATCACCACCATTGTCCTTGCGGCGGTCCGCAGCGACATTTGCGGAGTTGATGATGCCGACGAGCCGCACGACCATCCAAGGCAGTGAGCGGGTCGTCCCTGACGCCGCGCCGCTTGGCCCCGCTGACCCCGACAAGACGGCTGTCGTTAGCCTCTACCTGAAGCGCGCCTCGGCAGAGCCAGGCTCGCTGCCCGTGCGGGGCCAGGAGGCGTTGCGGACAGAGCGGGAGCAGGGCATTTCCGCCGCCGCCGATCGGATTAGCGCCTTCGCGGCGGAGCACCATCTGAAGGTTGTCGAGCGCGATCTGGCGCGCCGGCTGATCAGACTGTCCGGCAAGATCAGCGATCTGGAGACCGCGTTCGGCACACGGCTGGATCTCTACCAGCACGACGACGGACCGTTCCGAGGCCGGTCTGGGCCGCTCACCGCTCCGGATGACATCGTCGAGGCGCTGGAAGCTGTGCTCGGCCTCGACCAGCGTCCGATCGCGACCCCAAAATCCATCCGGCTCCCGGCGACCGCGGCGGCGGAAGCGCATCTGCCCAACGATGTCGCCCGCCTGTATGGCTTTCCGACCAGCGGCGCCGGGGAGGGTGAGTGCATCGCCATCATCGAGCTTGGCGGAGGCGTGTCCGACGCTGACACGGCTGCGGCGTTCAAGGCCATGGCGCTGACGCCGCCGCGGGTCATCGCCGTGCCTGTCGGCGATGGCGCCAATCAGCCGGGGAAGGACCCGGACGCCGATGGCGAGGCCGCGCTGGATGTCCAGGTCGCCGGGGCCGCCGCGCCCAAGGCCAGGCTGGCGGTCTACTTCGCCTCGAACACCGATCAGGGGTTTGTCGACGCCATCACCCAGGCCGTGCACGACGCGGCAAACAAACCCAGCGTCATGTCGATCAGCTGGGGCTCGGCCGAGGACGGATGGACCGGTCAGGCGATCACCGCGATGACCTCGGCCTTCCAGGACGCCGCCGAGGCTGGCGTGTCTGTCTTCGCGGCGTCTGGGGACGGGCTCGCGACCGACAGCGCGAGCGATGGCAAGGCTCATGTCGATTTTCCGGCCTCCAGCCCCTGGGTGGTCGGCTGCGGCGGCACACGATTACAAACGAACGGCGCCACGCTGGCCAGTGAAACGGTCTGGAACAGCAATGGCGGTGGCACGGGCGGCGGCATCAGCGCGCTCTTTCCGGTCCCACCCTATCAAGCCCACGTTCACCTCCCGGCCTCCGCCAACAAGGGCGCGAAATCCGGGCGAGGCGTGCCGGATGTCTCGTCTGATGCGGACCCTGACACTGGATATCGCGTGATCGTCGATGGTCAGGCGCAGGTGATCGGCGGCACCAGCGCCGCGGCGCCGCTCTGGGCCGGTCTGTTCGCCTTGGTCAACGAGGCGGCGGGCAAGTCTGTCGGACAACCCCACGCCTCCCTGTATAGCCACGCCAGCGCTTTCAACGACGTCACGGCTGGTAACAACAAGGTTGGCGCCGTCGGCTATTCAGCCGGACCCGGATGGGACGCCTGTACGGGACTGGGCACGCCAAGGGGGCAGGGGGTCATCGCGTCGTTTTCGGATAAATCGCCGACGGCGTGAGGCGCCTGTGCACCATCGTGCCCTAGGACCAGATCATCCCGACCCAAATGACGACGTCCAGGGGCGGCGCGGGTTAGTCCCCCGCGTTGAACACCAGCGGGATGCGCACCATCGCCCCGTCGATCGCCTTGCCGTTCTCGGTGCGGGGACTCATGCGGAAGAAGGCGGCGAGCTTGAGCGCGGCCTGGGCGAAGCCCTGGCTCGCCGGCGTTTCGCTCAATACCTGGCAATTGGCCATCGCGCCGGCGGCGGTGACGCTGCAGTTCAAGACCACCTTGCCGCCGATATCCTGTTCCATCGCGCCTTGAGGGTAATAGCGGGTCATCTGCAGGGCGGTGGGGCGACTGATCCAGTCGGGGTTCTGGATCAAGGTCGGTCCGGTGTCGGCGGACGGCTGCTGGAAGATGTTGCCTTCGTTGATGGTCCTGGTCTGCTGCGGGTCGGGAACCTTCAGCGGCGTCACCTCCGTGACGGTCTCGGTCGCAGTCGGATGATGGAATATCGGCGTGGAGGCCTTTGGCGGCGCCTGACGGGGCGGCGGCTTGGCCGGCTTCGGCGGGATATAGGTCGTCACGATCATCGGCGGGGTGTCCGCCGCCGCCTCGGGGCGCGGCGGGTTCATCTTCATGGTGTAGAGGTAGGCGGCCAGGCCGGCATGCAGCACGGCCGCGACCCCGATCCCGGCCATGGCGCCTCGGGATAACCGCCTGGGCCGTGACGGCGGGTCCAGGGCAAGGCTCAATGCGGATTCCATCCGGCTACGGTCGATGACCATCATGACGTTTGCTCCCTCAGCGCGTTGGCTGACGCAACGTCATGCCAAGAGGGGCGCGGTGTAAATATATAACATAGGTTATCGTTGCTCACTTGACGCAACATTTCGTGATTGCAATGTGCCGGGGGGCGGCGCCGGCGGATGGAGCGGGTACGAATGTCCCTGCTCGGCATAAACTGCCCGGCAAAATCTTCGTGGTTAATGCGCGCTTAACCATGTTTGGCCACCAATCCCCTCATGACCGTTCAGTCCATCCGAGGAGTCGTGGAGGCCGCTATCCAGCGGGCGTCCACAGCGACGGGCGTGGACTTCAGCTTCCTGCTGGGCGCCGCCAAGCGCGAGAGCGGCTTCAACCCGGCGGCCAAGGCTTCAGGGTCCTCCGCCGCCGGTCTGTTCCAGTTCGTCGACCAGACCTGGTTGGGGACGCTGAAGCAGCATGGCTCAAAGTACGGATACGCCCGCTACGCTGAACTGATCCAGAAGGGCTCCGATGGCCGCTATCACGTGGATGGCGCCGAGGCGCGGCGGGCGGTGATGGATCTGCGTCTGGATCCGCACGCGGCCTCGCTGATGGCCGGTGAACTGGCGTCCGACCACGCCTCCTACCTGCGCGGCCGGGTAGGGCGAGAGCCCACCGGCGGTGAACTCTATGCGGCCCACTTCCTGGGTCCACAGGGCTCGGCCAGGCTGATCGAGGCGGCGCGGTCGACGCCGCATGCACAGGCGGCGGGCATGTTCCCGGACGCGGCCGCCTCCAACCACTCGGTCTTCTACCGCGCGGGCCGGCCGGTGTCGGTGGGCGAACTCTACACCGACCTGACATCGACAGCCGGACAGGGCGGCGCGACCTCGCTCGCGGCGACCGCGGCGCCGGCTCAGGTCCAGGATACACAATTCCTGCAATACGCCTCTGCCCGCCGAATCGATCGGATGGAACAGGAGCAGGCCCTGATCGACATTGTCCTGCGCGGTCCTCAGGATCCGCAGGACGCCGCCACCGCCAGCGGAGCCGGCCATCACTCCGTCGCCGGCTCGCTCTTCTCCGCCGACATGCTCCGCGTCCTGTCAGAGGCGCGGCGCGAAGGCGGGTGAGTCAGTAGGGGTTGGAGGGATGCGGGCGCGCAGCGTTGAGGCCCCTCAGTCCCTTCGGGACAGCTCCCCCATCGGGGGAGCAATTGCAAGTGTAGGCGTTGCCGCTGCAATTCCTCCCCCGATGGGGGAGGGGGACCGCGCGTAGCGTGGTGGAGGGGGCCTAGTCGCTATGCAGACGGCAATCGATAAGCACCCAGCCTCAAGCCGCCGCCCCGGCCGCGATCATCGCCTCGATATCCGCCGGCGCATAGTTCAGCTCTCCCAGAACCGCCCGGGTGTGTTCGCCCAGGCTTGGCGACGGCCCCTTCGGCCCATCGTCGGCGCCGGGGAAACGGGCGGGCGACGCTGGCGACGCATAGTGGCCGCCTTGGCCGTCCGGCACATCGACGAAACAGCCGGCGGCCTTGGCCTGCACATCGGCGACGAACTGCGCCGGGGTCTGCACCGGCGACCAGACCATGTCGGCGTCGTCCAGCCGCTGCGTCGCCTCCTCAAGGGTGAAGGCCGCGAACGCTGCGTCCAGAGCCGTCACCAGCTCCGATTTGTGCGCGCGCCGCGCCTTGCCGCTCGAGAACCGCGGATCGGTGGCCAGCTCCGGCTGTCCCACCGCCGCCGCCAGCTGCGGCCAGTCGCTGCCGCCATTGCGGGGCAGGACGCACAGCCAGTTGCCGTCCGAGGTCTGGAAGAAGTTGGTCAGCGGCTCGACCGCCTGGTGACGCGGCCGGGTCGAGGCGATACGCCCCAGCTTCAGCTGCACCGCCAGATCAGCCCCGATCGCATAGGCGCCGGCGCGGATCAGCGAGGTCTCCACCAGCCGACCCTTGCCGGTCTTTCCCCGCTCGAACACCGCCGCCAGGATGGCCGAGACGGTGGCCAGGCTGCAAGTGTGATCGCCCATCCCCGTGCGGATCGGGAAGGGCTCGGTCCCCTTGGGCGCGGTCAGCGAGGCGACGCCCGTGCGCGCCCAGAAGGCGGCGGTGTCGAAGCCCGGCTTGTCAGCGTCCGGCCCGATGAGGCCATAGCCGGTGATCGAGCTGTAGATCAGGGTCGGGCTTAAGCTGTGCAACGTCTCCCAATCCAGACCCGCGCGTTTCAGCGCCGCCGGCCGCACATTGGTGATGAAGATGTCGGCCTCCAGCACCAGCTTGATCGCGGCGTCCCGCGCCGCCGGCTTGGCGATGTCGAGCACGATCGACCGCTTGCCCCGGTTGTCGAGGTCAAAGGGCGGGCTGCCCTGGATGTCGGAGACGTTCGACAGAAACCGGCGCATCGGATCGCCGGCGGGCGACTCGATCTTGATCACGTCCGCGCCCCAGTCGGCCATCACCCCGGCGGCGCCGGGCGCGGCGATATAGGTTGCCAGTTCAACGACCTTCAGGCCTTCCAGCACGCGTCTCTCCCGGTCTTGGTTTCAAGGCCCCTTCAGGCTTTGAACCATGGATAAACCGGGCGGCGGGAAAGGAAAGCGGCTTAAGCGCGCCTTCCCTTAGGAGACCGCCTTAAGGCGCGGCGGTTCTTCGTTGAAGGCCGAGGCGATGGCGCGGGCGACGCTGGCGACATTGACGGGTTTGCGCAGGGCCTGGCTCACGCCGACGTCGGCGAAGGCGCCGGCTTCATCGGCATCTCCGCCGATCACCGCGACGATGGGCGCGCGGGCGCTGGCGCCCGGAAGCCGGCGAACCGCCTGTGCAACCCCCGGACCTTCCATCTCAGGCATATGGCCGTCGAGCATGAAGAGGTCGATGTCGCAGACCTGCGCCAGGTCCACGGCGCGGCGGCCGTCCTGGGCGTGCAGCACGTGGTGGCCGAGCTGCTCCAGCGCCGCACGCAGCATGGCGGCGTTCAAAGGGTCGTCCTCGGCGATCAGCACCCGCAGGGCGCGGCGCGCCGAAGCGGTGTCGACGTCGGTCGCGGACGCCGGCGGACCCAGGCGAAGGCTGGCGTCGAAGGGCAGGTCGAGGCGGAAGCAGCTGCCGACGCCGAGCGCGCTTTCGGCGGACAGCTCGCCCTTCATCAGCGCTGCGACTCGGCGAGACAGCGACAGGCCAAGGCCAGCCCCCGGAACGCCCGCGCCCGTGCGCGCGATTCGCTGGAAGGGCTGGAAGGCCAGTTCAAGCTCATCGAGCGTAAGCCCAGGACCGGTGTCGGCGATCTCCAGGCGGATGCGGCCCTCGGTGGGCGGCTCCAGGCGCACTTCGATGCGGCCACGCACGGTGTATTTGATCGCGTTGGCGATCAGGTTCACCAGAATTTGGCGCGTGCGTGTGGGATCGGCGACCACGGCGCCGGCCTCGCTCAGGCCTTCGTCTCCGTGAACGTTCAGCTCGAGACCCTTGGCGGCGGCCAACGGGCGGGCGGCGGCGACGGCTTCGCGGGCGATGGCCGCGATATCGAGGGGCTGAACCTCGAGATCGAGGTCGCCGGACTCGGCGCCGACGGTGTCTAAGGTGGCGTTGAGCACGGCGATCAGGTCCTGGGCCGAGCCCAGGGCGGCGTTGAGCTGTTCGCGCGTGGGCGCCGAACGCCCGCCCGCTCCGGCCGCGCCGAGGGTATGGGCGATGCCGGTGAGGCCCGTGCGGATTTCCCGCGAGAGCGTCGAGACCAGGTCGGACTTGGTCTTGGCCATCTGCTCGGCTTCGTCCAGCGAACGGGCGCGTTCCTCGAGCAGCGCATCATGGGCGTTGGTCATGGCGAAGGTGCGTCGCAGCAGGCGGTTGAGGATCAGCGACAGGGCCATCACCAGGGCGATGCCGCCCAGGGCCAGGCGACCGATGGTTTGGGTCGCCGGATCGCTGTGCAACGCCAACAGGGGTGCGGCGGCGGCGGCCGGAGCGACAATCAGCAGCACCGCCATATTGGGCGCCGAGAAGAAGATGCAGGCCGCCGCCCCGCCGGTCGCCAGCATCAGGAGCGGCTCGCGCGCGGGACCCGCGCCGAGCGCCACCCAGGTGATTTGAGCCAGGGCGCCGGCCCAGAGCAGGCCGCCGAAGATGTGGATGCGGGTGCGCCGATCCACATTGGCCTGCTGGTCGGGGTGGCGCTTCAACCAGTCGATGATGGCATAGAATATCGCCCAGTTGACCGCGAAGATGGCGAAGCTGGCGGTCATCCAGACCCGGTCGGTGGCGAAAGAGCAGGCCCAGGTGAAGATCGGCAAGGCGACGCCGAAGAAGACCAGGGCATAGGGCAGGAGGGCTGCTTGCGCGTCGAGCGACTGCAGCGCGGTCTTGCGCGGGGCGCTATCGTTGCCCGCCGATGGCGGCAGGCTTGCTTGGCTGGTTGATGCCTTGTGCATCCGGGTCCCCTTAAGGTTGAGCAGACCCTAGGGCATTAAGGTTGCCCTCCCGTGAACCAAGCCGGTTAATTTTGGTAACGAAAGACAAGCAATCATTAAGCTTGGCGGAGCATTACTACGGCTGAAGAGCTGCCCCCAAAGGGGGCCAAACTGGGGGCCAATATGGCGATGACGCGGGCCGCGCTGACCGATGTGGACATCCGCATGCTGGTCAAGGGACCGACCGCGGACGAGCGGGCCGTGGCCGCTCACAAAATCTGTCGCCGCATCGAGCGGGGCGAGATGACCCCGGAGGAGCGGACCCAGGCCCAGGAAATCCTGCGGGTGCTGGCCGCCGACGCCGCCGAACTGGTGCGCCGCGCCGTCTCGGTCACCCTGCGCGCCTCGCCAATGATGCCGCATGACGTGGCGATGCGCCTGGCCAAGGACGTCGAGAGCGTCAGCCTGCCGATCCTGAACTTTTCGCCGGTCTTCACCGACGATGATCTGTGCGAAATCGTCCGCATTGGCGGCCCGCTGCGGCAGGTTGCGATCGCGTCGCGGCCGATGGTGTCCGAGCGGGTCACCACCACCATCGTCGAGCATGGGGTGGAAAAGGCGGTTGAGACCGCCTGCGCCAACGACAACGCCAGCTTCGCCGAACAGACCTTGAAGGCTGTGGTGGAGCGGTTCGCCAAGTCCGAGGCCGTGCTGACGGCGGTGGCCTATCGTCAGGCTCTGCCCCTGGCGGTGACCGAGCGGCTGATCGACATGGTCGGCGACAAGCTGCGCGAACATCTAATCGACAACCAGGCCCTGTCGCCTGAGCTGGCGCTGCGGATCGCCATGGGCGCCAAGGAGCGGGCGACTGTCGACCTGGTCGACCAGGCCGGCCGCGCGCCGGACGTCAAGGCGTTCGCCCGCCACCTGCATGAAGCCGGGCGACTGACGCCGTCGTTGTTGCTGCGGGCCTTGGCGCACGGGCATATGACCTTCTTCGAGTGGTCCTTGTCCGAACTGTCGGGGGCGCCGCATCACCGCGCCTGGCTGATGGTCCATGACGCCGGACCGCTGGGCCTGAAAGCCATCTATGAGCGCTCGGGTCTGCCGGCCCGGCTCTATGCGGCCTTCCGCGCGGGCGTCGACACCTATCACGCGATGGAAGCCGAGGGCGGCATCCACCAGGATCGCGAACGCCTGCAGGAAAAGATGCTGCAGCGGTTCCTGACCCAGCCCAAAGCGGCCTCGCGCGAGGACATGGACTATCTGATCGACAAGCTCGACCGCGTGCGGCGCGAGGCGCGCGTCCGGTTGGTCGGCGCGGCTTGATCTCCTGACCGGTTGCTAGAGGATGGACCCGCGGCGCGCCTGACAGCGCCCGAGGAGTCCATTATGCCCGATCCGTCCGCCGTTCCGATCCGCCCGGCCGCCACTGTTCTGTTGTTGCGCGACGAGCCGACGTTCGAGGTCTTGATGGTGCGTCGCCACCACCAGATCGACTTCGCCTCCGGCGCCCTGGTGTTTCCAGGCGGCAAGACCCACCAGGGCGATCACGACCCGGCCTGGGCCGAACACAGTGTTGGCTGGAGCGATGTCTCCGCCGACGAACTGCCATTCAGAATCGCCGCGATCCGCGAAGTCTATGAAGAGGCCGGCGTGTTGCTGGCTGTGGATAGCGCCGGCGAGCCCTTCATGGGCGACGAGCGCGCACACGACGCCCGGGACGCCGTGGCCAAGGACGAGCGGTCTTTCATCGACATCGTGACGGAGCTGGACCTGCGGCTCGACCTGAGTGCGTTGACCACCTTTGCGCGATGGATCACCCCGCCGCTGACGCCCAAGCGGTTTGACACCTGGTTCTACGTCGCCCGCGCGGGCAGCGAACAGCGGGCCATCTGCGATGGCTGGGAGACGGTGGACGCTGAATGGATCGCGCCATCGCGGGCGCTGGAATTGGCCGCGGCCGGCGAGCGCAAGATCATTTTTCCCACGCGCATGAACCTGCAGCTGCTGGCCGAGGCGTCGGACGCCGCGGACGCCATTGCCCGCGCAATGGCGCGAACCCTGGTGACGGTCGAGCCAAGAGTCGAGCAGCGCGAGGGCGGGCAGGTGCTGGTGCTCCCCCCGAACGCCGGCTACGGCGCCGTGGTCGAACCGCTGTCGTCGGTGGGAATTTAGCCTTCGTACTCGCGCACGCGGCGTTCAAGCTCTTCGACCAGGGTCTTGCCGACCGGATGGTCCGCGTCGCAGATCTTGCCCCGGACGGAGGCGTTGACCGCGTCGATGTGGGCGTCGAGCAGGACCGGCGGCGCGCGCAGACGCGTCGCGGGATCGTCGATCAGCCGGCAGAGCGAGCCCGCGATGCGGGTGACCAGCGGAAAGCCGTAGGTCGCGCCAAGGCCCTTCAGGTCATGCGCGCGGAAATAGAGATTTTCCGCCGTCTCGGCGTTGTAGCCTTCGGCGCGGATACGATCGCGTGCGGCGGCGAGCTTGGTCAGTTCGTCATCCATCCACTGGCCGAAATTGTCGGCCAGACCCTTCAGGGCGGCTTCCGCCTTGGCCAGGGCCGCGGGATCGATGCCGCCGAAACGGCCGCCGATCTTGGCCTTCAGGGTATTGGGGACCGAAATCATCTGGCCCGGATTAGATTGGCTCACTGCCGCCTCCGAAATTTGGCGCCCGGCGCGCTGACCGCGCTTTGGATTGCCGCCAGAATGAAGGCTCAACGTTAAAAAGTGGTGAGACGGCGTTATGCGGAGAATTGTTCCGCCAAAACTCGCTCTTCCAGGCTGCGGCCGGCGTCGAACAGCATATGCAAACGCGTGTTGCGATCCTCGGCGATGGACACCTCCAGCACGTCGCGAACCTCGAAATTGTCGGCCACCGCGCTGACGGGGCGCTTCTCGGCCTCCAGCACCTCGAACTTCACATGGGCGGTGTGGGGCAGCAGGGCGCCGCGCCAGCGGCGAGGGCGGAAGGCGCTGATCGGGGTCAGAGCCATCACGCGGGCGTCCAAGGGGATGATCGGGCCATGGGCCGACAGGTTGTAGGCGGTCGAGCCGGCGGGCGTCGCCAGCATCACCCCGTCGCAGAACAGCTCGGCCATCCGCACCTTGCCGTCGATCGATATGCTCAGCTTGGCGGTCTGCCGTGTCTGGCGCAGCAGCGACACCTCATTGATGGCCAAGGCGGTCTCGGTATGACCCTTCGCATCGCGGGTGGTCATGACCAGAGGATAGATCACCGCCAGTTCCGCCGCGTTGATCCGCTCGATCAAGCCGTCGTCGCTGTACTCGTTCATCAGGAACCCCACAGAGCCCTGGTTCACGCCGTAGATCGGGGTGTGGGAGGCGAGATTGCGGTGCAGGGTCTCAAGCATGAAGCCGTCGCCGCCCAGGGCGACGATCACCTCGGCCTCGTCTTCCGAGACCTCATTATAGCGGGCGGCGAGGCGCGCGCGCACCTCTTGCGCTTCCGGTCGGTCGCTGGCGACGAAGGCGAGTTTTCGGACGGAGCGGGGGGCGGAGGCCATGGCGGCGAGACAAGCCTTTGCCGGCGCCGCTTGTCAAACCGGCAGTGCTCAATCGCCGGCGTTTGTGTCCTGGGCGGCGATGGCGTTGCGGAATTCCGCGGCGGCGAACTTGGCCCGATCGGGGCCAAAGGTGTCGAATACCCGGCGCGCCCGATCCAGGTCCCCGCGGGGCATGGCGCCGTTCAGATCGCGCACCAGGCCCAGCATGGTCATGAAGGCGCTGCGGTCGACGCCGACGCCGGCGCAGGCCAGAGCCAGGGCGTCGGACTGATCCGATTCCATGGCCGCTCGGACCAAGAGACGGTTGTAGTCGCCCAGCGCGCAGAGCGCGGCTTCGAACAGGCTGAGTTTGCGTTCGCGCAGGGCGCGTAGCAGGTAGCCCGGCTTAAGCTGGCCAGCCAGATGCAGCTTGCCGATCAGACGGCGCTCCATGTCCTGCTGTTCGGCGGTGAGCGCGGCCATGTGCGGCGGTGCGTCGGTCGGTTGAGTTTGAGCCTCGCCAACGGCCTCGGCTATGGCGCGATCGAGGGCCACGGGATCGACCTTGAACCGGGACACGATCGCTGAGCGTAACGACTGACCGACCCATACATAGAGTTTCTCGGCAAGGTCGGCGGTCATCCGCGGATGCCGGGCCAGCGGCGAGCGCAGCGCCGCCAGTTCGCGTGACGCTTCCACCAGCTTCAGCATCGCCGCGGGGGAAATCTCAGCAGTCTCGTTGCCGGCCAGGGCGGTCAGCGCCGCCGGCTGGGCCTGGCTGATGATGGTCTCGACCACGGGCGAGCCGATTCGGGGCCGCTGGGCCACCTCAATCTGATGTTCGACCGCGCCCTCGAGCAGCAGCTTCACCAGGTCGATGTCATGCAACAGCGGGCTTCCCGCGATGACGGGGCGGGCGATCTCGATATCGTCCAGCGCCAGCAGGTGGATCAGCGCCGGCGGCGGCCAGTCGGCTGTGGCCAGTTTGTCGGAGAGGCGGCGGCGGATGTCGTGTTCGGCGTTGGAAACCAGCCGGGTCAGCGCGGTGCTGAGCAGCTCCTGCACCTGCGGCTGTCGCACCGCCGAGCCGGAGCCGTTGCAAAGGTCCACCAAGGCCAGCACCAGACGCGAACGGTCCGGCGCGGGGCGCGGTTGGTTGGACGGTTCCTGATCGTGCGCGGTCTGAGCGAGGCTCACGGGTGCGTCCTGGTCACTGAAGCTTACAGGCAACCTGCCCCATCGACGTGAAAACATGTCTAACGCGGCGGCATTATTCTGTGCGGCGAGCAATTTAGTGCGCCTGCACCCTTTTTGGGTGAGGGCCGCCCGTGGAATTTCCCACCTGCGACGCCGCTTTTTTAGCACGAGTCGCCGCTCGTGGCCGGACAGGGACCGGTGATGAAGTCCGGCTGGGCCGGGCCGCCCAGGGACGCGGGTCAGTGATCGGGCCGCGACTGACCACGGATTAGCCACGGGCGCCTTCGCGAGGCCATATGACGCAACGACATGACCGATGATGGCGCTGGTATTGCGTCATGGAGCGTAGCTATGGTTCCCCTCCCGGCGACGCCTGCCGGCGTTGAGTGGGGCTCCCTGGGGGCGAGCTAAAACAAGGGTTGTCATGCTCGAAACGTTCACCGCCTGGCTGGGGAAGACGCCGCTCAGCGCCTTCGTCGCCGGGCAGGATTGGGTCGTACCCACGGTACAGACAGTGCATATTCTCGCCATATCGGTGGTCGTGGCCGCCGTGGTCATCCTGCATCTGAGGGTGCTCGGCGTGATCGAACAGAATCAGCCGATCGGGGTGCTGGCCCGGCGCTTCGTTGCGCCCTCGGCGGTGGCCATTGGCGTGCTGGCGCTCACCGGCCTGTTGATGATCGCCGGCGAGCCGAACCGGGCCCTGTTCCGCTATGTCTTCTGGATCAAGATGGCGCTGCTGGCGCTCGCCCTGGCGCTCTCGGGCGTCATGCTTCAGGGCTTGAGGGCCAACGCTGCCTGGGTCGACGCCGCCGCGCCGCCGCCGCTGCTCTATAAGGGGCTGGCCGCCGGGCTTCTGCTGGTCTGGGTCGCCATCATCGTCGCTGGCCGCTGGATTGGTTATGCCGAGGGCTGGCCGGGGTCGCCGTCGTGAGCGTGGTCGGGGAGGTCATCAACTGGCTGCAGACCACACCGCTTTCGACCACGATCCGCGAGTCCGACTGGCTGTTTCCGGCGATCGAATGCGTGCACGTGATCGCCTTCGTCACCGTGGTGGGATCGATCTCCGTGGTCGATCTGCGGCTGATGGGGTTGGCGTCGAAGGGGCGGCGGATCGATGAGACGATCGACTCCCTGCTGCCGATAACCTGGATCGCCTTTGCGGTCGCGGCCGTGGCCGGCCTGCTGCTTTTCGTCAGCAAACCCATCACCTACACCCAGAACTTCTTCTTTCTGGGCAAGATGCTGCTGTTGCTGTTTGCGGCCGCGAACATGGGGGCCTTCCATCTGTTCGTGCATCGGAGCCTCGCCGGCGCGCCGGCCGAGACGCCGTCGCCGCTCGCCGCCCGGGTATCCGGCGCGGCGTCGCTGGCGCTCTGGATCGCCATCGTCGCCTTTGGCCGCTGGATTGGCTTTACGACGCTGGGGTAGGGCGCCTGGAGCGCGTCGGGTTTCGATTGAACGGGCACAGTCTGCATCGCTCCTCCATCGGGGGAGCGATCAAGTGCTTCAGGCCCATGCCAACCCGCCCTACGGCTTGCCCGGGATGATCAGGCTGGACGTCAGCACCTGGCCGGTCGCCAGGACGGTGACCTTTTTCAGCGACCCGCCGTGCTGGCCGTCCCGCAACGGATTGATCTCGACATTGACCTTGTCGCCCACGGCCAGGGCGTGACGGGTCCAGCCCATGCGGGTCAGGTTGCCCGGGCTGGTCAGCTCGATGGTCCAGACATCTGGCGTCGCGCCGGGCTTGGCCTCGTTAATCACCCAGATCACCGCGTGCGGATTGCTCCACTGGAAGTCCTTGATCGTGCCCCGAAACACCGTGGTCTGGGCCTGGTCGAACATGGCGAAGGAGTGGTGGGCCTGCGCCGCCGGCGCGGCCATGCAGAGCGCCATCGTCAACGAGCCGGCCAACGCCGGAATAGTGCGCATCATGCTGTCCTCAATTACTTAGGGCTGGGAACGACGTTGCCGTTGTCCTGGGCGACGGGCGCGAACATCGCATGACCCTGGGGGTCAACCGCCTCGTTGAAACTGCCTTGTAAACAGACCCCTTCGACGATCTCGTTCTTGCGCCCGCGATGCCTGTAATAGATGCGCGTCGTGCGCCAGGGCGCGGCAAGAACCTTGGGGTCGGTGATTTCCAGGTCGTCGTGCAGGGTGTCCGGGGCCGTCAGGTGGATGCGTTCCACCACATGCAGGGCGCCGTCATTGGGCACGCCCAGGCCCTCTCCGGTGGCGATATAGGTTTCCGGCAGCACGGCGATGGTGTCGACCACCAGGGTGTCGCCCTCCCAATGGCCGATGGACTCGCCGTGGAAGCTGGGGTCGGGATCAGGCGAATGCGTCCGGCCGTCGGTATAGATCCGGCGCAGACGGCTGCCGTCGGATTCGCCCAGCAGGGTCACCCGCCCCGGCGTGAACAGAAACTCCAGTGCGTTGTGGCTCACCAGCATCCAACTCGGCATGCCTTCGGGCAGGCAGTTGAGGAAGATGCCGTGCGGATTGCCGGCCTTTTCGTCAGCGGCCATGGCCTTCATCTCGGCGTCGACCTTGGGGGTCCAGGCGGGGGCGTTGGTGTGAGCCTTGGCGAACTGATCCTCGATGTCAGGCGTCCAGACGCCGCTCCAGTCGGGCAGGGACGCCAGGGCGGACCATTCCTGTGCGGTCGGCGGCCGGTCGGCCGGATCTCCCGCCGCAAGGGCCGAGCCGCCCGTCAGCAGAACCGCCGTCGCCAGGAGACTCGTGCGAATGGCGCCCTTCATGAACTCGTCCTTGCCAACTGAATCACCCTGCCCAAACCCCGGCGGACCGATGGCGCAAGCCTTGCCGCCGCGCCACCTCAACCTTCGCCATGGCGCGCTGAAATTGCATTTTGCACAGCGGGAGCGCGGCGGTGACCTTTGCGCGGGCGCCGCACCGCCCTTGACGGGGCGCCGCGCTGGGGAGAGATTCATTTCAACGATATTTGGAAGGAGACCGCCATGGCGGACGGATCGATGGCGGGGGTCTCCTCGCTGAAGGGCAAGGTCGGCGAGGCGGAATGGAAGGCGCGGGTGAACCTTGCGGCGCTCTATCGGCTGGTCGCTCTGCACGGCTGGGACGACATGGTCGACACCCACATCTCGGCGCGGATTCCTGGCCCCGAACACCACTTCCTGATCAATCCGTACGGTCTCTTCTTCGAGGAGATCACCGCTTCGTCGCTGGTGAAAATCGACCTGGACGGGAATATCATCCAAGAGACGCCCTACATGGTCAATCCGGCGGGCTTCACCATCCATTCGGCGATCCACGCCGCGCGGGACGACGCCCAGTTCGTCATGCATCTGCACACCGACCACGGCGTTGCGGTGTCGGCTCAGACCCACGGTCTTCTACCGATCAGCCAGCACGCCCTGATCGTGCTGCCCCGGCTGGCCTACCACGACTATGAGGGCATCGCTCTGAACCTGGAGGAGCGGGAACGGATCGTCGCCGACATGGGCGACAAGGACATGATCTTGCTGCGCAACCACGGCACCCTGGCGGTCGGTCCCAGCGCCGCCGATTGCTGGAACGCCATGCATTTCCTCGAGCGGGCCTGCAGCATCCAAGTCCACGCCTTGGCCGGTGGCCGCGAGCACATCCTGATCGCGCCGGAGGCCGCCCAGACCGAAGTGCGCAGCCAGGTCTCCGGTCGCCCGAATGTTCCGCGCCGCACGGAAGGCGAGACCCTGCGCGGCGGCCTGATCTGGCCAGGCAGCCTGCGCCGCCTGGATCGCGAAATGCCAGGCTACGACGCGTAAGGAGCGTCAGGTCGCGGCCGATATCGGCTGTAATCCATCACCGTCATGGCCGGGCTTGTACCGGCCACCCATTCCTCCGCGCGACGAATGGCCGGGCTTGAGTCCGGTCGATCAATGGATCCCCGCCACAAGGGCGGGGACGACGGCTAACTTTGATGGGTAGCCCCTACGGCAGCGGACTGGTCGCCACCTTCAGATAGGCGATCACGTCCGCCCGGTCCTTGGGGTCCTTCAGGCCCGGGAAGGACATGCGCGTGCCGGGGACCATGGCCTGCGGGCCGGATATCCAGGTGTCGATGCTGGCGGCGTCCCAGGTCCCGCCGACAGCCTTGAACGGGTCCGAATAGTCGAAGCCCGCGAGGGACGCCCGCTTGCGGCCGAAAATCCCATAGAGGTTGGGGCCGGTCATGTTCGGCCCGCCTTGCGTCACCGTGTGGCAGGCGGCGCAGGGGGTGAACTTGGCCTTGCCGGCTTCCGGATCGCCGGCGTTGAAAGGCGCGGGCAGGGTGGCGACCATGGTCTTGGCCTGTTCAGGCGTCGCCACCGCTGGCGCAGAGGCCGTCTCGGCGGGCGCCGCGGCCTGGTCGGACGTCTTCTGGCCGCAGGCCACAAGCAAGGCCGCGCCGGCGAACAGGATCAGAAGGGCGGGGGCTTTGGACATCACTATGGCTCCAGGCAGGTTCGTCGCGGCGGAAGCTAGCGCAGTCCCGCGCTGTTGCAACGCTTGGCTTCGCTAATCTCGGAGCGAGGTTGAGATCAATCCGACCCAATACGAAATCCGCTCATCCCCGCGAAGGCGGGGACCGAGGCTCACTAGGACTCGATCTTTCAGCTGCGATTTTGGCGTGGCTGACAGCATGGCGCCCAGTCTCCTGGGTCCCCGCCTTCGCGGGGATGAGCGCAAAATTGGAGCGATCAAATCCCAACCAGCTCTAGTCGTCTCCGCCCGGCCGCCCGCGCAGCGCCTTGACGCCGCCGCGCCGGGTCTTGGTGTCCAGCCGCCGAAGCTTCGAGGCCTTGGTCGGCTTGGTCGGGCGTCTGGGCTTGGGCCTGTGCGTCGCTTTGAGGATAAGCTCCACCAGCCGCTCGCGCACCTCCTGGCGGTTCATCTCCTGCGACCGGCTGCCTTGCGAGAACATCACCAGCACGCCGTCCAGCGTCAGCCGGCTGCCCGCCAGCCGCTCCAGCCTCGCCTTCACATCCTCGGGCAGGGTGGGGGAGCCGCGCACGTCGAACCTGAGCTCCACCGCGCTGCTGGTCTTGTTGACGTGCTGTCCGCCCGGGCCGGAGGCCTTGACGAAGCGTTCGACGATTTCGTCCTCGCCGATGGCCAGGGATGGGGTGATCTCGATCATGGCGGACGGCGGGCAAAAGGGCTGGCGGCGGCGGCGTCATCCGCCGCGAACGCCGCTAGGGGGCGAGATGCGCCTGGCGGGTTTCGCCCGGTTGCACCGAGACCCGCTGCAGGATGACGAAATCGTCCGGGACGGCGCCCGGCGGCAGCCGTCGCACATGGGCGATCAGGAAGTAGAGACCCGGTTGAACGTCGTTGAACACGAAGTCGCCGTGCTCGGTGCAAGCGGCTGAATTCAGCGGCTGGGCGCCCGCCTCAAGTCCGGCGGATCGGGCCTTGACCGCCTCGACCGACTGGATCGCATGCGACGCCGATCCATAAAGCGCCAACATGCGCGCCTGGGTCTTGGCGGTGTCGGTGAACAGGGCGACGGACAGGCCGGCGCAGGAGACGTTGCGGCCCGCGTTGGTCACATAGGCCGCGCTGCCCTCGATCACGGCTGTCGTCGGGGCCGGCGGCGGCAACGGCGGCGCGCTTTCCTGGACCGTCGAGCAGGCGGCGAGGGCCAGGGTGGCGACCGCCAAGAGGATCAGGTTACGCATCATCGGCTACACTCCCGTTCCCGCCACGATAGCGGCGGCCGGGGCAAGCGTCACCTGAAAGCGTAGCAAACGGCGATGCGCCCAAGATGGGGGCGGCTATCCTGGGCCAGTCGCCCCGGCGGCCTGGGCGGCGTTGGTGGCGAAATGAGCGCCCGTTTCGCCTGCCCTGCCGGGCTTGACGGCCGCCATCGCGGGCGCGTCGTCGCGGGCGATGTTGAGGCGCGGGAACAACAGTTCCGCCACCCGGTAGGCTTCCTCAAGATGAGGGTAGCCGGACATGATGAAGGTCTCGACGCCGAGGGCCCGGTATTCGCGCATCCGGGCGGCGACGTTCTCCGCGGACCCGACCAGAGCCGTGCCGGCGCCGCCGCGAACCAGGCCGACGCCGGCCCAGACGTTGGGATAGACCATGAGTTGGTCGCGCCTGCCGCCATGCAGGGCGCTCATCCGCTGTTGTCCCACCGATTCCGATTTCGCCAGATTGGCCTGGGCCTTGGCGATCACCTCGTCGCTCAACCGGCTGATCAGCCGATCCGCCTCGTCCCAGGCCGCGCCTTCGGTCTCGCGGACGATGACATGGAAGCGAATGCCGAAGCGCACGGTTCGGCCCCTGGCGTCGGCGGCGGCGCGAACGGCGGCGATTTTCTCGGCCACCGCCGCGGGCGGCTCGCCCCAGGTGAGCTGGTAGTCGATGTGATCGGCCGTGACCTCGTTGGCCGCCGGTGACGACCCGCCGAGATAGAGCGGCGGCCCGCCTTCCCGCACGGGCGGGAACAGCAACTCGCCCTTGCTCAGTTGGATGTGCTTGCCTTCGAAATCGACCTTCTCGCCAGCCATCAGCTTGCGCCAGACGGTCAGGTATTCATCGGCAAGGGCATAGCGGTCGTCGTGAGTGAGGAACACGCCGTCGGCGGCAAGCTCTTCGGCGCTGCCGCCGGCCACGACATTGACCAGCAGCCGGCCGCCGCTGACGCGGTCCAGCGTCGCCGCCTGCCGCGCGGCGAATAGCGGCGAGGTCACGCCCGGCCGCACGGCGACGAGGAACTTCAGCCGACGGGTAATAGGGGCGAGGGCGCTGGCCAGCACCCAGGAATCCTCACAGGTCCTGCCGGTGGGGATCAGCACGCCTTCGAAACCGAGCCGGTCAGCGGCCTGCCCGACTTGCGACAGGTAATCGAAGTCCGTGGAGCGGGCGCCTTCTTCAGAACCCAGCCAGCGGCCGTCGCCGTGGGACGGAATGAACCAGAACGGGCGGATGGCGTCGTCGGCGGTGCTCATGACGCCATCAAGCCGGACCTGGGCGATCGCTTCAACCTAGTTCTTCTATAGATGTTGTCGTCGAACCTGAGAGCGACTTAAGCCTCAGGCGATCCGGCGGCCGTCCACGGCGGCCAGGCGTAGATGCGGTTGCGCCACGCCCTGCACGCCGACCGTGCGAATCGTCTTGAGCGACAGGGCCTTGATCGGCTGGCCCATCAGCATCGCGACCGGCGATGTCGGTTGATAGAATCCCATCACCCGATCGACTTCGCCGGAGGGCGCGGCCAGCGGGGTCAGCATGATCTCGAGTTCCATCACCGCGCCAAGCTCGGTGCGGGCCTCGGCGACGATCACGACCGGATCAGGTTTGCGGCGCGCCAATTCCAGGGCGAGTTGTATCTGAGTCCTGTCCTGGACGGACCAGAGACTCAGCAAATCCTCGTCTCTGAGGTCGCGGCCATGCAAATCTGCGATAAATCCGCCAGCCAGACGAAAATGATATTGGCCGGCGCCCCTACGTCCCAGCATGAAGACTTGGGGTAAAAGGTGAGCAAATTCAGTTGGATTGATCGACGAACGCATGGCGACCGCAGCCGCGCCCTTAACGCCTCGCCAATAGTCTATCAACTGTTCCGTATTTGAATGGAACATCGAAGCCGCCTTTCACGGTCAATTCCGACCGCATGGGGCTTGCAGAGAGAATTGGGCCAGTCGGCGAATGTCCCAACTCGGGACAGGGACGGGGGTAAAACCTCATCCCAGCGCGGGTCCTACGAGGAGATCCGCGATGCAGGCGCCAATGAAGATGTTTCTGACCGTGCTGGGGGCGATCGCCGCCTTCTTTGTGGTGTTGGCGATCGCGGGCGAGGCCACGGCGGCGAACTGTGGCTGTACGCCGCCGCCGACCTGCTGTGCGCCACCCACGCCGCCGACACCCCCAACGACGCCCTGCTGCCAGCCGCCGGGTCATACCGTCACCATTCCCGGCGTGAACGTCTATGTCGGCTCAACCATCATCGTGAACGCCAATGTGTCGGCCGAGGCCTCGGCGCAGGGCTCCGCCAGCGGCTCGGGCCAGTCCACTGTCGTGCTGAACAGCGGCGGCGGAGGCGGCGGTGGCGGGTTCAGCGTCGGCAACCAGGGTATGATCCAGAACCTCGCCGTGGTCGGCGACACCGGTCAGCTCAACCGTGAAAGCTACGAAGCCAGCCGCACCGTAACCAAGAAGGTGGTGATCCAGGCCGTCTGCATCGACGACAAGGACGTGCCCCATCCGGCCTCGCAGGTGACGCCGGACAAGGACATCGAGGATTCCTACGACAACGAACTCTATCGCTGCATCGCCGGGACCCACATGCAGTACACGCTGGCGGCCTACGAAGGTCAGATCGACTTCAGCCACGGCCAGACGGTTTCGTGCGCCAAGAACGAGGCCCTCTATCATGCGCCCGGCGGCCACGTGGCCTGCCGCGCCCAGAAGCCGGCGCGTGACTGCAATGAGCGCTCGCTGCTGCGCCGGTTCGGCGCGGGGGTGAAGATCCTGGTGATGATCACCACCGAGAAGTACTCCGCCTACCGCGAGCAGCAGAGCGAGAGCACCAGCGTGATGAGCGGCGGATCGATCAGCCTCGACGGCGGCGTCGGCGGGGTGACGTTCTAAAGCGAAAGCGGTCGCTGTGCGCAACTGTCGCACAGGCTGTTTTGGCTGAATTCATAACTATCGGGCGAGGATGCCTTCGTCCCCTATTGGACGAAGGCCCTCCGAATACCTTCAGGTCCCGGCCCCCCGCCGGGACCTTTTTTCTTAGTCGCTTTTGGGCGCCGTCAGTGTGCGCCCGCGGGTTTGACTTCCAGCTTCCAGGCATGGTCGTCACGCAGATAAGTCTGGGCGGCCTTCTCGATATCCTCGGCGGTTACACGCTGGACCTGCGGCTCGGACGTGCGGATGGCGGCGATCTCTCGCGAATCCTTCTGCGCGCCGGCCAGGGCGTTCAGCCAATAGGCGTTGGTGTGCCGCCGCTTATCCAAGTCGTCAAAGGCCGGCAGCTTGGCCCGCTCCAGCTCGTCCGGCGTCACCGGCTTTGACCGCAGGTCGGCGGCGATCTGGGTCACATCGGCAAAGAAGCCGTCCAGCTTTGCGGGCGGCAGCTCGACCTGGGCGGTGAGGTAGCCATAGTGAGGGAAGGCGGTGGAGGCGCTGGCGCCGGCGGACGGCGAATAGGTCACGCTTTCCGCCTTGCGCAGCTGTTCGGTGAGCCGCAACTGAAGCACCGCGCCCAGCAGGCTGATCGTGCGCGCCCGCTGGGTGTCGGACAGGAAATCCTCCGTCGGCCAGGCCACAATGCCGATGGCCTGATCGGCTCGGCCCTTGTGCGTAAGCACGATCGGCGCGGCCGTCGGCGTGGGGAAGGCGATCGTGGCGGCCGCGGGATTGGCGGGCGCCGAATCGGGGCGAGCCGGCAGGGCGCCGAAGGTGTCGGCGACCTCCTCGATGGCCTTTTCCACCGTGGTGTCGCCGACGATAACGATCTCGATGGGGCCATTGGCCAGCGTGGGAGCGAAGTCAGCCTTGAATTGGGCGGGAGACTGGGCGGCGATCTGGGCGGCGTCCGGGATGGCCCAGCGCGAATCGCCAGAATGCAGCAGCTGGCCGAGGTGGCGGTTCATCACCCCTTCGGGCGTCGCCTCCATCTGAGTCAGGATGGTGGGCGCGGCCGCGCGCATTCGCGCGAAGGCCTCCGGGCGCCAGCCCGGGTCGGACGCAGAGGCGGCGAGCAGCTGCAGCTGGACTTCCAGGTCCTCGGGCCGAGTGGCCCCGCTGAAGACGAAGGCGTCGTCGGTCACGGTGAACTCGCGGCCGATGATCTTCGAGCGCAGCACCTGATCGGTGTCCTCGGTGCTGATCTTGCCCAGGCCCGCCTCGGGCATGACCGCGCCCGCGGCCCAGGCGGTAGTGACATGATCAGTGGGCTGTCCGAGATGGCCGCCGCCAATCCGGGCCTGCACCAGGATCTGATTGGTGGTGAACTTAGTTGGCTTGACCGTCAGCCGAACGCCGTTGGCGAACCGCACGAACACGGTGTCGAGGTCCTCGATGTCCTTTCGCTCGGCCACCACGCCGGGCGTGCCGAAATTGTCATAGGGCCAGGACAGTACGGCGTTGATCTTAGGCGCGGCGACTGGCTGGCCGGCGATCTGGGCGAAAGCGGTCTGGACCGCGTCTTCGCCGCCTTCGATCGGGGCGGGCGTCGTCACCGTGACGAGCGGCCCGGAGCCGGCGAAGGCTTCCTTGATCGCCGCATTCACCTCGGCCGGCGTCAAGCCTTTGACGTCCTCCTCGAACAGGGCGAGGTCCTCGGCCGGGCTGGTCTCCACCTCAGGTGTCGAGAGGGTGCCGGAGATGTCCTCGGCGATGGCAGGGGTGTTGCGAGTGCCGTCGCCCTCGGCGGCCTCCTTGCGCTGGGCGTGCAGCGAATCGACCTCGTTGGCGATCTCGTCGGCCGATACCCCGTATTGGGCCAGCCGCCGCGCCTCCTGGTCGATGGCCCCCAGCGCCGACTTCCAGTCGCCCTGATGGGCGGTCGCCTGGATCATCGAAACCTGGGCGGAATGGAACATGTCGGCGCGGTAGGAGGCGGCGCTGGTGAAGGGCGGATCGTCCGCTCGCACCAGGCGGTCAAGCCGGCGGTTCAGGATGGAAAAGACGATCTGGTCGACAACCTCGCGGCGGCGGCGCGCCTTGCTGTCCGGCGAGCGGTCGGGCAGGGCGGTCCAGGACAGCTGCACATCCTCGGCCGCGCCCGGCTCGACGATCAGGTTGGTGGTCACGCCCCGACGCAGCGGCGCGCCCAGGTCGGGATCGGGTCCGGCCGGTCCCTTGGGGGCCCAGTCGCCGAACTTGGCCTTGATCTTGGCCTCCATCGCCGCCGGGTCGAAGTCGCCCACCGCGATGACGACCGCGTCGTCCGGGCGATAGTATTTGCGATAGAAATCGTCGATCAAGGCGTGGTTGGCGCCCTGGATGACGTCGACCTTGCCGATGGGAAAACGGCGAGACGCCAGCTGATCCTGCAGCTGGAACTGCATGTTCTGCTTCAGGACGCGGTAGCCGGGGGTGTCGCGCAGCCGTTCTTCGGAGAGCACCACGCCGCGCTCCTTGTCGATCGCCGACGGCTCGATGGTCAGTTCGCTCCCCACCTCGCGCAGCAGCATCAGGCTGGTGTCGACCGTATCGTCATCGGACTTGGGCAGGTCGAGCTTGTATTCGGTTTCGTCCCAGGACGTGGAGGCGTTGGTGTCGGCGCCGAAGGCCAGGCCATGCCGCTCCAGGATCTTGATCATCTCGCCGTTGGGCACATGGGTCGAGCCGTCGAAAGCCATATGCTCCAGAAAGTGGGCCAAGCCCTGCTGGGCGTCGGTCTCTTCCAGCGAGCCGGCGCCGATTCGCAGCCGTAGCGACGACTGGCCCGGCGGCGTGGCGTTATGCATCACCACATAGCGCAGGCCGTTGGGCAGGGTCCCGAAGCGCATGGCCGGGTCCGGCGGAAGATCCGTCGCATAGGCCTGGGGCCAGACCTTCTCGGACGGCCCCTTGGGCAGGGGGCCGAGCGTCGCCGTCTTTCCACCCGCTGGAGAAAGGCCCGGAACCGACAGATGCGGGACGCTCAATCCATGACCGCCCGAGTTGGCGCAACCCGCCAAGCCAAGGCCACAACTTGCCAGCAGCGCCAGGCGGAAAGGACGAAACATGCAAAAACCTCAACCAAGGCGCGCGAACAGGGCGCGACCATCGCCGCCGGCTAAGACCAGGGCAAGGCGGAATTGCGGACGAGTTTCGCCACATTGCCGCCGCGGCGCCGGGTCGCTATCGCCAAAACAGACTGGACAGACGCCCGTGTCGATCCACCATCACCTCGCTGAGTGGAGGTGATTCGATGCTGTCAGCCGTGGCGATGGCCTTTTCATTGGCCTTTCTGAACCCCGCGAACATCAAGCTGCCGCCGATGCCGCAGG
>Ga0302314_10004490_pt1 | contig 25653 bp, 28 predicted proteins | sample III_Palsa_N2_3_FD_200533 | JGI IMG/M metagenome (GOLD analysis project Ga0302314, IMG submission 200533) | Peat permafrost microbial communities from Stordalen Mire near Abisko, Sweden - III_Palsa_N2_3 | ecosystem: Environmental > Terrestrial > Soil > Palsa > Peat permafrost | place: Sweden... | reverse complement strand
ATGACCTCGCCGCTCTCGACCTTCTCGGAACTGGCGCTCGCCAGCACGCTGCGATTGATGGCTTCCCAGGTCTGGGCCGCGATCGCGCTGATCGTCTTGTGCAGCACCGACTTCTTCGGGGTCCAGGACAACGCCAGCCGCGCGAAGGCCCCGAACGAGGCGGAGTCCTCAAGATGGAACGCCAGTTCCTCGTAGCTCAGCTGCCGATGTTGCTTGAGGAGCGCGCAGCGTAGCGCCGAGTCCGCCGACAAGCCATGGCGCCCCGTATCCTTGACGCCACGCCGGCGCAGGTCCGTGGCCACCAGCGCGACCAGTTCGGGATGCTCGTCCAGCCATCTGGACATCGCCTTGAGTTCACGCCCGATCTCGTGATCGGCGAACAGATCGAATAGACTGGCTTGGATGGTGCGTTCCTGACGCATCGTCGGCTCCGGCGGCTACGGGTTTGTGTTTAGAATCAGTGGCTTGATCTAAAGACTACCCGTGGCCGCCGGGCTTCGCACGCGCAAAATCGGCGAATGTTCAAATATTTTCAACTACTTGCATTTGTGGACGCGAACTAGTTAGTTTGGCATGGCGTCGAGTCGAGGCCGCAAACGGTGACGGCGACCCAGGTGAGCGCTTCGCGACCAATGGTCGGAAAACCGGCTAGGAGAAGTGGATAGACGCCCTCTGGGCAATGTTCAGAGACGGCCGCCAGCGGCCGCTGGTTTAAGATAAGGGGGCACAATACATATCTCAGGCGCTACATTGAGGTACCGCAGTTCGATTACTGAATAAGTATTGTGTCCCCTTATCTTCGCAGACAGGAACCACATGGAATCTCATTTTTTGCAATTGATATCGTGTCACCGCTATTGTCGGAGTTGCCGCCGAGGAGTCGCCCTTCAAATCAGGCGATCGCAAGCCGCGGCGCGGCCAACATCATCTGCCGGCCTTCGTTGACCGCGCGCGCATCGATCAGCCCAGCCGCCACGCCGTGGCCGGTGATCGCCGCCATCGCGCTGGCGAAGTGTGCGGCCGAGGGCGCTTGAGCGCTCTGAGCAATGACATTCGTTCCGCCGGCGCCATCGCTGGAGGCGACGAACGTGGAGTCGAGGTAGTCTCCCACCAGGTTGATGTTGGCTATGTGAGTTCCGTCCGTAACGGTGAGCACGCCACCTGACTGCGTGCCGCTGAAGCTTGCCTCGCCGGCGCCGATAAAGGCGATATCGTCCAGATTCAGCGTAGCGCCGCCGCTGACCGAGAATCCGGAAATCGAGCTCGTGTACGCCTGCGACTGGGCCAGTTCCAGAACGCCGGCGCTCCCGTCGAAGGCCACCGCCTGGTTGAAGAACGCGGCGAAGTCCAGGACACCGCCGGCGACCACGGCGCTCCCTTGGCCGCCTACCGCGCCCTGCACCCTCAGCACGCCACCGTCCGCCTCAACGGAGCCGTCGTTGGCGAGGGCGCTGCGAACACTCACGCTACCCGCGCCGTTCGAGACGATGAGGCCGGCGTTCACGATAGTCTGACGGCCGGTATCGATGACGAGCGAACCAGAAGTGGGCCCGGCGATCACGCCGGCCTTCTGATTCTCAAGCGTGAGTTCGCGCCCCCCCAGCTGTCCTCGGCCTACGATCTCGCCGTCGACATTGTCCAGCACAGTGGTTTGCGACAGTCCGGTAATCTCCGCAAAGCGCGAGCGCATTTCGATCTTGCCGCCGCCGTTGATCGTCACCCCGGCCGGCTGGATACTCAGCAGGGTCGGATCACCATGTGCATCCATGGTGATGCGGCCCGAATTGACCAGCGCGCCCTCGATCTCCAGGCTTTGGCCATCGTTGATCACCACCTGACCCTTGTTGTGCACGGCGTAGGCCTCGCCATCGAGCAGGGTGATCCCGGCGTTGGTCGTGGTGATCGCGCCCCCCGCGTGGCTGTCCAGCACACCGCCAACGATGACGGCGGCGCCAAGAGCGACCAGCGAACCCGCGCCGGCCAGGATCATCCCGCCGGCCGAATCGTCGATGACACCGCCAGCGATGAGGAGCTCAGCCTTTTGCGTGGCCTCTATGAGGCCCGCATTGACGATCGTCCCGCCCAAGATGGTGATGTCGAGCGCCTCCGACTTGTCGGTGGCGTCGATGACGCCCCTGGCCTCATTGATCATCTGGAACGTCGCGGCGTTCTCGGTTCGAATATAGCCCGATCCGCTGATGGTGTTGTCGATGTTGGTCAGCACGGTCGGCGACCCGTTCTCGACGATGCCGCCGTCGTAGAGAGAGACAAGGCCACCGCCGGAGAGGGTGACGTTGGAGCGAGGCGTCAGATAAGTCCCGCTCATGAAGACGACGGAGCCGGTGTTGTTGAATTGTCCGCCGATCTCCAGCCCGTTTTCGAAGCCCGTCGCGACAATCGTGCCGGCGTTTGCGCCCCCTCCCTTCGCCGGACCGGTGCCGGACGTCGCTATGAGCGTGGAGTTGCTGAGCTCCAGCGTTGCGTTCACCGCCGTCTGGATGGAGTTCACTACGTTGAAGGCATTGGAAAGGGTGACTGTGTAGTCGTCGCCCACCGCGTCCAGGATGGCGTCGTCGGTCGGTCCGGGGACCTTCCCGCCGCTCCAGTCGGCCGCGTCGGTGAAGCTGCCGCTTATGTCGCTCAGCCAATGTATGGCGGTCATCGGTCGTTCTCCCTCGCCCAGCATCAGCGTAGCAAAAACGAACCCGCCTTAACAGGTCTCAGCAACGCGTGGGAGCGCGGGCGGCCTACACACCCCCTGACCTCAAGGAGGACCCGCAGAAGTTCCGCAACGGGTCGCGAACGGTCGGTGAGGTCCTGCCCGAAACTCTCCGTTCGTGGAGGTTCACGCTCGACCCCCTGAACGGCGAGTTTCTGGAGACATGTCAATTTCCGCTCCTGGCGCCATCTCACCGCCAGGCATTGAGCCTCCCACCGGTCGGGCGCTCTCAAAGGCACTCTCCGTCGAACGGACCTTTCCTGGCGTCCAGTCCCGCAAGGATCTTGGCGGCGGACTCCCTGTTCGTGAGACCGTCGAGCATCCTGATCGCCATGGGGGCATCCGCGCCCGCGCAGAAAGCGGGAAAAGCGGCTCCTCCGCTCATGCTGTGCGCGACATAGTCCGCCGTCATCGGGACCCATCCGCCTGAGCCGACCATGTCGGCAGTGATTGTCTCGCACAAGCGCCTACAAGGCCTGAGCCTGTCGTGTCGGGCGGGCCTATCCAGCGCCCCATTTCCCGCCTCAGATCCGATGCCCCGCCAGCAACCTGCCCCCCCTTGACAACGCCATCTACATTACAATATGTAATCTTGCAATATGCGACTAGCCACGAGGAACGCCTCCAATGTCACCCATTCAGAACCCGCAACATGAAACCTTCGCCCAGGCGCGCGCCAGGGGCGCCACCCTGGACGACGCGTTCGAAAGCGCGGGTTATCCGCCTGATCGATCGCACGCCTGCCGCCTTGCCAAGCGCGAGGATGTCGCCGCGCGCATTGCGTCGTTGCGCGCGGAGCGGGATCAGGCCGAGGGCTCCCAACCGCAGATGATCATCGACGCCCTGGTTCGCATGGCCCGCGACAGCGAGGCGCTGAAGACGCCGGCCGGCATGAAGGAAGCGCGACTGAACCTGCTGGAGGCCGATCGCCTGCGCACGGCCCTGACGAAGCACAACGATAATGAACGATATCATATATTTAAGGAGCCGGCGGCGTGAACCGCCGTGGCCGCGGCGCGGCCAGGATGTGGCCAGCATGCGGCCAATCCGCCGCCAGTCCGCGGCCCCCAAGCGGCCAGGCCACGGCCAAGCCCCGGCCACGACGCGGCCGCGATGTGGCCCTAAGGCGGCCTCCACGGGGCCGGGATGCGGCCAGCAAGGTCGGAGGGAAAGCTTGCTCACTCCGCCGGACCGGCGGCGTAGGGGGTGGCGGTCCGATCGCCCCGGGGGCTAAAAGCGCGCCATGACCGATCAACCCGCCCCGCCCTACGCCGGCCCGCAGCGCGTGCTGTCCGGCGTGCAACCGTCCGGCGCGCTGCACCTGGGCAACTACCTCGGCGCCCTGGTGAAGTTCGTAGCGCTGCAGCACCAGATGGAGTGCCTGTTCTGCGTCGTCGACCTGCACGCGATCACCGCCTGGCAGGATCCCAAACAGCTGGCCGCGCAGACCCGTGAGATCGCCGCGGCCTATATCGCCGCGGGGGTCGATCCGGCGATCGCCACGATCTTTCCGCAGTCGGCGGTCCCTGAACACGCCGAGCTGGCCTGGATCTTCAACTGCGTGGCTCGGCTGGGCTGGCTCGACCGCATGACGCAATTCAAGGAGAAGAGCGGCAAGCACAAGGAGCGCGCCAGCGTCGGGCTCTACACCTATCCGGTGCTGCAGGCCGCCGACATCCTGCTCTACAAGGCCACGCACGTGCCGGTCGGCGAGGACCAGAAACAGCATCTCGAGCTGACGCGGGACATCGCCGCGAAATTCAACCACGATTTCGAGGCGGCGGACTTCTTCCCACTGACCGAACCACTGATCGAGGGGCCGGGCGCGCGGGTGATGTCGCTGCGCGACGGCGCGGCGAAGATGTCGAAGTCCGATCCTTCCGACCAGTCGCGCATCAATCTGACCGACGATGCGGACACGATCGCGAACAAGATCAGGCGCGCCAAGACCGATCCCTTGCCTTTGCCGGAAACCCTGGACGACCTGAAGCAACGCCCGGAAGCCGACAACCTCGTCGGCGTCTACGCGGCGATGTCCGGCCAGACCAAGGCGGCTGTGCTGGAAAGCTTCGGTGGCCAGGGCTTCGGCGTCTTCAAGCCGGCTCTGGCCGACCTTGTCGTCGAGCGACTCTCGCCGGTGTCGGCGGAAATGCGCCGTTTGATGGCCGATCCGGCCGAGATCGACCGAGTGCTGGCGGCCGGCGCCGAGCGCGCGCGGTCGATCGCCGCGCCGATCCTGGTGGAGACGAAGAACATCGTCGGGTTCTGGCGCGCCGGCTAGCCTGTTGCGCCGGGATCGTTCGCGGCCCATCTAGCTGTCAACACAACGAGGCCCGCATGTTCATCCAGACCGAAGCCACCCCGAATCCGTCCGTCCTGAAATTCCTCCCCGGCCGCGAAGTCCTGGCCACCGGGACTCGCGAGTTTCGCGACGAGAATGAGGCGATGTCTTCGCCGCTGGCGGTCGATCTGTTCGATCTCGGCGGCGTGACGCGGGTTTTCTACGGTCAGGACTTCGTGACCGTGACCAAGGATGACGGCCATGACTGGTCTCACCTCAAAGCGCCGATCCTGGCGGCGATCATGGATCATTTCACCGGCGGCGGACCGCTGTTCACCGACGCATCCAGCGAGGCGGTCAGCGAGACCGTCTACGAAGGCGAGACCGCGCAGATCGTCGCCGAGATCAAGGATCTGCTGGATTCGAAGATCCGTCCGGCCGTGGCGCAGGACGGCGGCGACATCCTGTTCTCGCGGTTCGAGGCGGACACAGGGACCGTCTGGCTGCACATGCGCGGCGCCTGCGCCGGCTGCCCGTCTTCGGCCGCGACCCTGAAGTCCGGTGTCGAGAACATGCTCCGCCATTACGTGCCGGAAGTGACCCGGGTCGAGCAGGCGTTTTGAAGGTTGGTTGGAACGCAACGTCACTCATCCCTCCCCATAAAGGGGAGGGAGGGAATCTGTGATCACCCTCGCCATCGATACCTGCCTGGGCGCCTGCTCGGTGGCGATCGTCGAGGGCGACCATGTTCTTGCGGCGGCCTCCGAGCCGATGACGCGCGGTCATCAGGAGCGACTCGCCCCGATGACCGAGCAAGTCATGCGCACGGCGGGCGTCGGCTTTAGCGCCGTCGATCGGATCGGCGTGACGGTCGGACCCGGATCATTCACCGGATTGCGGGTCGGCCTCGCCTTTGCCAAGGGGCTGGCGTTGGCGCTGAACCGGCCGTGTGTCGGCGTCGGGAGTCTTGAGGCTTTGGCGGCGGGCCTCACCCAGGATGGGTTGCGAGCGGCGGTGATCGACGCCGGCCGTGGACGGGTGTTCGTTCAGATCTTCGAAGGCGAAACTCCAATTGTCGCGCCCGACAGCCTGGAAATCGCCACCGCCGCCGCGCGCCTTGCAGAGCTCGTCCAGGCCGGCGACCTGACCCTGACCGGGCCGGGCGCGGCGCTGCTGTCGGGCGCGGCGGCAGGCGCAAGGGTGATCGATCAGGCTGCGCCGGCGGCGGCGGTTGTCGCCAGGCTGGCGGCGCGGGCCGCCATCACCCCTCCGCGGCCGCTGTATCTGCGCGCGCCCGACGCGAAGCCGAAGGCCGCGTGATCTTCAGGCCCACAACCGCGGACGATGCGGCGGCGCTGGCCGACGTCCATGCCCTGGCGTTCAGCGATTCGTGGAGCGCGGGCGAAATCGCGGCGCTGATCCGTGGCGCGGGGGGTTTCGGCTTCGTCGCCCGCAAGGACGAAGAAATCGCTGGATTCATTCTCTGCCGGACGATCGCCGACGAGGCTGAAGTCCTCACCCTGGCGACCACGCCAGCCCGACGTCGTGGCGGCGTTGCGCGCGGCCTGGTCGACGCCGCGTCATCGCACGCCGCTCAGCGGGGAGCGGTCAAGCTGTTCCTGGAGGTCGCGGAGGACAACCACGGGGCCATCGCCCTGTATCAAACAACCGGATTCGAACAGGTCGGGTCGCGGGTGGCCTATTATTCCAGGCCGGGTGGCGCGATCGCGGCTCTAGTGATGCGGTGCGATCTTAACAGGTGACACTTGCGCGTCTATGCTGGGGTTTGTCGCGCGATGACCGTTGGGGTTTCGCGCGGAAACCGGAGCCCTGGCTTGGACCGACTGGAAAAACTCTGCATCGAAAAGGGCATGCGCATGACCGATCAGCGCCGCGTTATCGCGCGCGTGCTGTCGATGGCTTCCGATCATCCAGACGTGGAGGAGTTGCACCGCCGTGCGCACGCCGTCGACCCCCACATCTCCATCGCCACCGTCTATCGCACCGTGCGGCTTTTCGAGGAATCCGGCATTCTCACGCGCCACGATTTCCGGGACGGCCGCTCGCGGTACGAAGAAGCCGGCGAGAGCCATCACGACCACCTGATCGACATGAAGACGGGCGCGGTCGTCGAGTTCGTGGATGAGGAGATCGAAGCCCTGCAGGCGGCGATCGCCAAGCGCCTGGGCTACAAGCTGATCGACCATCGCCTGGAGCTCTATGGCGTGCCGTCCGATGATTAGGCGCCGATGACCTCACACGCGCCGTCAAAGCGGCTCTTCATCAAGACCTATGGCTGTCAGATGAACGTCTACGACAGCGAACGCATCGCCGACGTGCTCACGCCGTTGGGCTACGCTCTGACCGACACGCCCGAGGGGGCGGACATGGTGGTGCTCAACACCTGCCACATCCGCGAGAAGGCCACCGAGAAAGTCTATTCCGAGCTCGGCCGGATAAAGGCCCTCAAGACTGAGAAGGCGCAAAGCGGCGGGGCGATGATTATCGCCGTGGCCGGCTGCGTCGCCCAGGCCGAAGGCGAGGAGATCATGATCCGTCAGCCCGCCGTTGACCTCGTCGTCGGACCGCAGAGCTATCACCGGCTACCCGAGCTGATCGCGCGCGGCCACCGGGCGCGCGGCGAATCGCTGGCCGCCGCCTTCGAGCCGCAGGCCAAGTTCGACGCCTTGCCGACTGCCCGCGAGGCCGGTGGCGTCACCGCATTCCTCACCGTCCAGGAGGGATGCGACAAATTCTGCACCTTCTGCGTGGTGCCTTATACGCGCGGCGCGGAATACTCCCGGCCGTCGGCCGCGATCGAGGCGGAGGCGCGCAGCCTGGCGGCGCGCGGCGTGCGCGAGGTGACCCTGCTCGGTCAGAACGTCAACGCCTATGATAACGACGAAGGCGGCGGTCTGGCGGGGTTGATCAGGCGGCTGGCGACGATCCCCGGTCTTGATCGCATCCGCTATACGACCAGCCACCCGCGCGACATGACCAACGACCTGATCGCCGCCCACGGTGAAGTCGAGGCGCTGATGCCCTATCTTCATCTACCGGTCCAGTCAGGGTCGGATCGCGTGCTCAAGGCTATGAACAGGGCCCATACCGCCGAAAGCTACCTGCGGCGGATCGAGGCAATCCGAGCGGCGCGCCCGGACATGGCGATATCGGGCGACTTCATCGTCGGTTTCCCCGGAGAGCGGGACGAGGATTTCGAGGCGACGCTCGACCTGGTGCGCGCCGTGGGTTACGCCAGCGCGTTTTCGTTCAAGTATTCACGCCGTCCGGGAACACCCGCCGCCGCCATGATCGGACAGGTCGACGACGCGGTGAAGGACGAGCGCCTGCAGCGTCTCCAGGCTCTGCTGGCCGAGCAGCAGACCGCCTTCAACCAGGGTGTCGCCGGACGCACGATACCCGTGCTTTTCGAGCGCCCCGGTCGACACCCCGGGCAATTGATCGGCCGCAGCCCGTATCTGCAAGCCGTGCATTGTTCGGCCCCGGCCAGCCAGATTGGTCGGATCGCGCCGGTGACGATCCACGCAGCCACCCACAACAGCCTGGCGGGCGAGATGGCCCTGGAGACCGCTTGAGCCGCGGACCTTCCGAATTCCTGCCCCTGGCCGACGATGCGGTGCGAGCGGTCGCTGGCCCCGGCGGGCGCCACGCCGCGCTGATCGAGGACGCCTTCCACGTGCTCGTCGAAACGCCAGGCGGCGGAGTGGCGCTCAATGGCGAGGCGAAGGCGCGGCGCGGGGCCAAGCTGGCGATCGAGACACTGGCGAAGCGGGTCGCGTCACGTCTGGAGATCACCCCGGCCGACGTACGGGTGGCCATCGATCAGGCGCGCTCTGGTCATGGTCCGGCCGAGGGCCGTCGCGGGGCGGTCGCCGCCAAGACCGCCGGCCAGGCGCGCTACCTGGAGGCCCTCGAAAATCACGACCTGGTGTTCGGCCTGGGCCCCGCCGGCACGGGTAAGACCTTCCTCGCCGTGGCGCACGGCGCCAGCCTGCTGCGATCGGGCCAGGTGGAACGCCTCATCGTTGCGCGCCCGGCTGTCGAGGCAGGCGAGCGCCTGGGATTCCTGCCGGGCGATCTGACCGAAAAGGTGGATCCCTACATGGCGCCCGTATGGGAGGCGATGACCGACATCTTCGGCGGCGAGAGCCTGCGCAAGCGGCGCGAACGCGGCGAGATCGAGGTTGCGCCGATCGCCTTCATGCGCGGACGCACGCTCGGCCACGCCTTCGTCATCGTCGACGAGGCGCAGAACGCCTCGCGCCTGCAGATGAAGATGGTGTTGACCCGACTGGGCGAGGGCTCGCGCATGGCAGTGACCGGCGATCCGACCCAGATCGATCTGCCCAATCCAGGCGACTCCGGCCTGGCGCACGCCGTGGCGATCCTGGAGGGCGTCGAAGGCGTCGCCGTGTCGCGGTTCACCAACGCCGACATCGTCCGTCATCCCCTGGTGGGCCGGATCGTCCAGGCTTATGACGCCGACGCCGCGCGGCGGGGCCGATGATCGAGATCGAGGTCGAGGACCCCGCCTGGCTGCAGTCCCTGCCCCGCGCCTCCGAACTGGCGCAGGCGGCGGCGGAGGCGGCGCTGGAAAGCTGGGACGACGAAGACCTTGTCATTCTACTCGCCGATGACGAAACGGTGCGCGACCTCAACGCGCGTTTTCGCGGCAAGGACGCCGCGACCAACGTGCTGTCGTTTCCGGCCGCCGCCAATGCGGGACGGCATCTGGGCGACATCGCGCTGGCCAGCGGCGTCTGCGCGCGGGAGGCCGCGGAACAGGGCAAGCCGCTCGCCGATCACCTCCGTCATCTGGTGATCCATGGCGTCCTGCACCTGTTGGGGTATGATCATGCCGACAACGCGCAAGCCGAGCGGATGGAAGCCTTGGAGCGCGATCTTCTGGCGGGTCTCGGCGTAGCCGATCCGTATGCTTGTGGGGACGATGTCCAGCACACCCGATGACGGCGAGACCAGCTCGCACGACGCCCGGCGCGGCCTGATCCAGGCGCTGGCGGCGAGGCTCGGCTTCGGCCAGCGTGCGCGGCGCGAGGACGAGACGGAAGACGTGTCACAGGCCGCCGCCGACCTGATGGATCACGCCCAGGCGTTCCAGAGCCTCACGGTCGCCGACGTCATGACGCCCCGCGCCGACATCACGGCCGTGGAACTCTCCACGCCTTTCGAGGCCGTCGTCGCCGCCTTCGCCGAAAGCGAACACTCCAGGTTGCCGGTCTATCGTGAAACCCTCGACGACCCGGTCGGGGTCGCACACCTCAAGGACCTGTTCAAGCTGCTGGCGGCTCCGGAGCCGCGCGAGGCCGCCGTCGATGTGGTGCTGCCGCGAATGAAGCGCGAGACGCTCTATGTGCCGCCATCGATGCGGGCGGCCGATTTGATGGTGCGCATGCAGACGAGCCGCATCCACATGGCCATGGTCATCGACGAGTTTGGCGGCGTCGACGGTCTGGTGACCCTGGAGGACGTCATCGAGGCGGTGGTCGGAGAGATCGACGACGAGCACGACGAAGCCGCCGCCATTCAGATCGTGGCGCGCGCCGGCGGCGTCTTCGAGGTCGATGCGCGGGTGGACCTCGAAGATCTGGAAGCGGCGCTCGGCCGGCGCCTGACGACCGAGGACCTGGAAGAGGAGATCGACACCGCCGCGGGCCTGGTCACAGCTCTGGCAGGGCGTGTGCCTCAGCGGGGCGAGGTTATCGCCCATCCCGATGGCCTGGACTTCGAGATCACCGACGCCGATCCGCGGCGGGTGAAACGTCTGCGGATCAGACCGACGCCGCGGCCCGCGTCGACGCTGAGCGAAAGCTGACACACGGAATGACGGACCGGACGGGCGATCGACGCCGGCGCCTGCTCGTTGCCGCGATCGCGGTCTGCGCGGGGATCGCCGCGGCTCTGGCCCACCCGCCATGGGGCGTTCTTCCAGGCCTGCTCGGCTATGGAGTGATGCTCTGGCTGGCCGATCGGTCGGCGCCCCAAAAACCCCTGCGCTCGGCTTTCTGGAGAGGCTGGCTCGCCGGCTGCGGCTATTTCGCCGTCTCTCTGCATTGGCTGGTCTATCCCTTCTATGTCGACGCGGCGGAGCAGGCGTGGATGGCGCCGATCGCCGTCGTGGTGGTGGTGACCGGTATCGCCGTCTTCTGGGGCGCGGCGATGGCGCTCTATCGGAGATTTGCCGGCCGCGGTGTCCAGCGCGTGCTGCTGTTCGCCGGAATGCTCGCCGGCTTCGAATGGCTCCGCGGCCACGTCCTGACGGGCTTCCCCTGGGATCTTCCCGGAGAAACCTGGGTGGCCGGATCAGCCCCGTCGCAGACCGCGTCGCTCGTCGGCGCCTATGGGTTGAGCTGGATCACCGTGGCGATCTTCGCCACCTTCGGGGTCATCAGAGACGGTCGTAGCGGGGTAGTCGCGTCCGTCGTCGGCGTCGCCGCCCTGGCCGGGCTGTACGTATTCGGCGCGATCCGCTTGGCGCACCCGCCGGGCGCCGACGTCAAAGCTCCCTGGGTCCGCCTCGTCCAGCCGAACGTCAGGCAGGAGGCCAACTACGATCAGGCGCTCTTCGTGCGGATACTGAACCAGTATGTGACGCTGACGCGCAGCCCCGCCGCGCGGACGCCGGACATCGTCGTGTGGCCGGAGGGCGCCATTCCGGCCGCGCTCGAAGACTATCTGGCCCCGGGAACCTGGACGGTTCGCGCCGTCGCCGAGGCGGTCGGCCCAAGCAGTACTCTGGTGCTCGGCGGCTACCGATTCTCCGGCGATTCGTCCAAGCCCGCGATCGCCTACAACAGTCTGGTGATCGCGCGGCCTGACGGCGAAAAACTGAAGATAGAAGCGCTCTACGACAAGTTCCGGCTGGTCCCCTTTGGTGAATACATTCCGCTGGACAGCCTGGCCGGCAAGCTCGGCGTCAAGGAACTCGTGCACGTCGGCGACGGATTTGCCTCTGGACCGCGCCCTCGCCCGCTGACGCCGCCGGACGTACCGGCCGTGCAGCCCCTGATCTGCTACGAGGTGCTGTTCCCGGGATTCACCCGCGAAGGCGCGGCGGCCAGCGGCGTGCGCGCGCGATGGATCGTCAACGTCTCGACCGACGCCTGGTTCGGCCCGGGCGCCGGCCCGCTTCAGCACTTCAACATCGCCCGCTACCGGGCCATCGAGGAGGGCCTGCCGATGGCGAGAGCGACGCCGACCGGAGTATCCGGCATGATCGACGCCTTCGGGCGCGTGGCCAAGGGCCAGAGCCTCGGCGAAGGTGCATACGGCGTGATCGACGCCCCCCACCCCCCCCCCCCGCCCGCGACGCCCTTCAGCCGATGGGGCGACACGGCGTTCTGGCTGATGATGCTGGTCTCTCTGGCTGGGGTTGGTCCTTCTCCCGTTGCGGGAGAAGGTGGCCGAAGGCCGGATGAGGGGACCCCGGCCTCGCCTATTTGGCATTTCGAGACATGACAGTGGAAGCTGACCGACCGGGTCTTGCAACGGTGACGCCGTGAGCGGAAAGACCGGGGGGCGCCCTCATCCGTCTGCTTCGCAGCCACCTTCTCCCGCGAGGGGAGAAGGAGAGAGTCGCTCCATCCGCACGTTCGGGCGGATCAAGTCTCGAACGATCAAGCCCCGGCAGGCGGACCTGCTCGAGACCCTGTTGCCCCGGATCGCGCTCCCGGAGACGGCGTTCGATCCACGCGCCCTCGTGCCCGACGCCACCGAGGTCTGGCTGGAGATAGGGTTTGGCGGCGGCGAACATCTGGCGGGGAGGGCGGCGGCGCGACCGGACGTCCTCTTCCTTGGCGCCGAGCCGTTTCTCAACGGCGTGGCCAGCGCCCTGCGCCACATCGAGGAAGCGGCGCTGGACAACGTCCGTCTGCATGCCGGCGATGCGCGTGAACTGATGGCGCGACTTCCCGCCGCCAGCCTCGATCGCATCTTCGTACTGTTCCCCGACCCGTGGCCCAAAGCCCGCCACCACAAGCGCCGGCTGGTCGGGACGGAGTTCATCGCCGAGGCGGCGCGGGTCATGAGACCGGGAGGGCGGCTGCTGTTCTCGACCGACTGGGAGGACTACGCGAACTGGACCCTGGCCCGGTTCCTGGCGTCGCCGGACTTCCTATGGACCGCGCGAGCGGCCGACGACTGGCGCGGCGCGCCCGCGGACCACATCCCCACTCGCTACGAGGCGAAACGGCTCGGCGACTGCGCCCCGCTTTGGCTGGCGTTCGATCGGCGCTAGAGGGGGGCATGAAGTTCCTTGATCAGTGCAAGATCTATATCCGCTCGGGCGATGGCGGCGGCGGCGCGGTGTCGTTCCGGCGGGAAAAGTTCATCGAGTACGGCGGTCCGGACGGTGGCGACGGCGGACGGGGCGGCGACGTCTGGATCGAGGCCGTCGACGGCCTGAACACCTTGATCGACTATCGCTATCAGCAGCATTTCAAGGCCAAGACCGGCGTCCACGGCATGGGACGCAATCGCCACGGGGCCAGCGGCGCCGACGTCGTACTGAAGGTTCCAGTTGGCACCCTGGTCCTGGACGAAGACCAGGAGACGGTGATCTGCGATCTCGACAAGGCGGGGATGCGCGTCCTGCTGGCGGCTGGCGGCAACGGGGGATGGGGCAACGCCCAGTTCAAGGGCCCGATCAACCAGGCCCCGCGCCGCGCCAATCCCGGCCTGCCCGGGATCGAGATGGAGATCTGGCTGCGCCTGAAGCTGATCGCCGATGTCGGCCTTGTCGGGCTGCCCAATGCCGGCAAGTCGACATTCCTTGCCGCCGTGTCGGCGGCGACGCCGAAGATCGCCGACTACCCTTTCACCACTTTGACGCCGAACCTGGGTGTCGTCGACCTGTCGTCCAATGAGCGGTTCGTGATCGCCGACGTGCCGGGGCTGATCGAGGGCGCGTCCGAGGGATTGGGACTGGGGACTCGTTTCCTCGGTCATCTGGAGCGCACGGCCGTCCTGATCCACCTGATCGACGCGACGGCGGAGGATCCGGTGGCCGCCTGGCGGACGATCCGCGGCGAGTTGGAAGCCTACGGCGAGGGATTGGACGCCAAGCCCGAGCTGATCGTCCTCAACAAGGTCGACGCCTTGACCGAAGACGAACGCAAAACCAAGGCCCGGGCCATGAAGCGCGCCGCCAAGACCGCGCCGCTTCTGGTTTCGGGTGTCTCCGGCGAAGGCGTCCGGGAGCTGCTGCGCGCCGCCCATGCCAGGGTGCGTGAACGCGACGCGCCGGCCGCGGATGCGCAGGCCGCGGAAAGCTGGCGGCCATGAACGCCATCGGCGATGCGCGTCTGATCGTCGTCAAGGTCGGATCGGCCCTGCTGGTCCGCAGCGACACGGGCGCGCCGGATCAGGCATGGCTGAGTGACTTTGCCGCCGACGCCGCCCGGCTGCGCGCGCGAGGGCAACGAATGCTGGTGGTCTCCTCTGGGGCCGTGGCGTTGGGTCGCGGACGCCTGGGGCTCGGGCGCCGTTCGCTGTCGCTGGCTGAGAAACAGGCCGCCGCCGCCGCCGGCCAGTCGCTGCTGATGCGCGCTTGGGAAGAAGTCTTCGAACCCCTGGGGATACACGTGGCGCAAATCCTGCTGACGCCCGACGACACCGAAGTGCGCCGACGTTTTCTCAACGCTCGCGACACACTGGAGACTCTTCTCGAACTCGAGGCGGTGCCGGTGGTCAATGAGAACGACACCGTCGGCACCGAGGAGCTGCGCTACGGCGACAACGACCGGCTCGCCGCCCGAGTCGCGCAAATGGTCGGCGCGGACTTGTTGGTGCTGCTGTCGGATATCGACGGTCTCTACACCGCCGATCCGCGGCGCGACCCGGCCGCCGTCCATGTCCCTGTGGTGAGCGAAATCGGCGCGGAGATCGAATCCATGGCAGGCGGGGCCAATCCCGGCCACGGCAGTGGCGGAATGACCACCAAGCTGGCCGCCGCGCGGATCGCCGCCAGCGCCGGCTGCGCGACGCTGGTCACGCTCGGCCGGCGATCGAGTCCCTTGAGAGCCGTCGAAGAGGGCGCGCGCGCAACGCTGTTCCAGCCCCGCACGACCCCGGCGGCGGCCTATAAGGCGTGGATCGCCGGGTCGCTGGCGACGCGCGGCGCGGTGATCGTCGACGACGGCGCCGCCGCCGCCTTGCGTGCGGGCAAGAGCCTGCTGGCCGCCGGTGTACGAGAGGTCAGGGGCCGATTCGGAAAAGGCGACGCCGTCGTCGTGCGCGACGGCGCCGGCCGCGAGATCGGCCGCGGCCTGGCGCGCTACGACTTGGAGGACGCCCGGCGCATCATCGGCTTGCGGTCCGACGCCATCGAGGCCGCGCTCGGCTATGGAGCGGGCCCGCTCATCCACGCCGACGATCTGGCGCTTGCCCCCTCCGTGCGGGAGACGGCCTAGGCATGTGGCGCGCCGGCCCGGCGCCTCGAGCGCCCGCCGCCGGACGATCCGGCGCCCTGCGCCTGGGGTTCGACTTCGCGCCGGGCATGCGCGTGGGTCTCTACGGTGGATCGTTCAACCCCGTCCACGACGGCCACGCCCATGTCGCGCGCACTGCTTTGAGGCGACTTGGGTTGGACCGCGTGGTCTGGCTGGTGTCGCCGCAGAACCCGCTGAAATCGGCCGATGGCACGGCCTCACTCGATCAGCGGATCGACGATGCCCGCCGTCATGCCCCAGGCCCGGCGATGATCGTCAGCGGCGTCGAGGAGCGGCTCGGATCGCGATACACGGTCGACACCGTGCGCGCCCTGAAGGCGCGGTTCCCGGCGGTGCGGTTCGTGTGGATCATGGGCGCCGACAATCTGGCCAGCTTCCATCGTTGGCGAGGCTGGACGCAGATCATGCGCGAAATCCCCGTCGCGATCGTCTCGCGGCCCGGCGACGCCTTGAAGAGCCGCCTGTCGCCGGCGGCGCGACGCTTTCTTGGAGGGAGACTGCCGGAGACCGCGGCGCGCACGCTGGCGGATCGCACGCCGCCCGCCTGGATCTACCTGACCGCCCCCCTCAATCACGCCTCCTCGACCGCTCTGCGGACGGGCGGACGTGAAAAGAATTGACCACAAAGGCACGAAGGACACGAAGGAACACTAAGGGAGCGGTGTTCTTCACACCGTAGGCGTATTCAATTGCAAACAGATTCCCTACGGCTGCGCCGTCCTTTTCTTGTTCTTCGTGTCCTTCGTGCCTTTGCGGTTAAACCTTTTCTTCGACCCCGCCTGACGCGCGTGCGTTTTTGTGGTAGGCATGCGAGTCTCGCGTCCATGGAGCCAGCCGCTGAACACCGAACTTTCGCCGAGCCCGCACGATCATGAAGATTCCGACCACGACAGGGGCGGCGCGCGGACGTCTTTGGAAGCCCTGATCCTTCATCAGCTCGACGAGGAAAAAGCTCAGGACATTCTCTTCATCGACCTCAAGGACAAGAGCCCGTTCGCCGATGCGCTGGTGATCGCCTCAGGGCGCTCGCAGCGACATGTCGGCGCCATGACCGACCACCTGCTGCGGGCGTTGAAGGACGCCGGTCACGGCAAGGCGCGCGTCGAGGGCGTGCCGCATTGCGACTGGGTGCTGATCGACGCCGGCGACGTGATCATCCACCTGTTCCGGCCGGAAGTACGCGCCTACTACAACATCGAGAAGATCTGGTCGGTGGAACCGCCGGCCCGCGCCGCCGCGCACTGACCAACCCTTGCGCGTCACGCTGCTCTGCGTCGGCAGGCTCGGCGAGGGAACCGAGGCGCAGTTGGCCTTGGACTACGCGGCGCGGGCCACCGCCACCGGCCGCGCCCTCGGCTTCGGCCCAGTGGAGATCGTCGAGGTCGAGGCGCGAAAAGCAGGCAAGGCTGCGGAAGGCGCCGTGCTGCTGGACCGCATCTCCAACGACTATATGATCGCCTGCGATGAGCGCGGCCCCGCGCGGACATCACGCGATTTCGCGAGCCGTCTCGCACGGTTGCGCGACGAGGGCGTCCGCCGCCTGGTCTTTGTCATCGGCGGCGCGGACGGCCTCGACGAGAAGGTGCTTTCCACAGCACGCGAACGCCTGGCCTTCGGCCCGCAGACCTGGCCCCACGCCCTGGCTCGCGCCATGCTCGCCGAACAGATCTATCGCGCCGCGACAATCATGGCCGGGACCCCGTACCATCGCGACTGAACGCGGAAAGCCGCCTTGTGTTGCGGCGCCGCGACGCTACATCTTTCTTTCCAGAGCAGGTAGAAAAGGCCGGCGGCGCGCCTTAGTTTCGCCGAGCGTGGCGTTCATGGCGGTGTTTATGCGGAAATCACTTTTTATCGGTGTCTCGGCCTTTTTGCTTGGTGCCGGAAGCATGGCCTATCTAGGCCAGACGGCGCTGGCCACACCCGACCCCAGGGCGCACACCTATCATATGCTCGAACTGTTCGGGAACGTGCTGGACACCGTCGAGCGCAACTACGTTACCCCGGTCGACGACAAGACGCTGATCGAGGCGTCGCTCAACGGAATGTTGACGTCCCTGGACCCGCATTCCGACTATCTCAACCCTGACGCCTATTCCGAGATGCAGGACCAGACGCGCGGTGAATATGGCGGCCTGGGCATCGAGATCACCAGCGAGGACGGCGTGGTCAAGGTCATCTCGCCGATCGACGGGACGCCGGCGGCGCGCGCGGGCATCAAGGCGGGCGACTACATCACCGCCGTCAACGGCCAGTCGGTCCTCGGCCTGTCGGTGAACGACGCGGTCAAGCAGATGCGCGGCAAGTCCGGCGAAGCGGTGACCCTGACCATCGCCCGAGAAAAGGTCGATCCGTTCGACGTGAAGCTGGTGCGCGAGCTCATCGAACCGAAGTCTGTCACCCATCGCGCCGAGGGCGATTACGGATATCTGCGGCTGTCGAGCTTCAACGAGAAGGCGACCGACGAGATGAAGGCCGCGATCGACGACTTGCGCGCCAAGAATCCACACCTCAAGGGGCTGGTGCTCGACCTGCGCAATAATCCTGGCGGCCTGCTCGACCAGGCGGTCGGAGTCTCCGACCTGTTCCTGAGCGGTGGCGAGGTCGTCTCGCAACGCGGTCGCGACCCGCACGATATCGAACGCTACAACGCCAGGCCCGGACCCAAGCTGGGCGACTTGCCGGTGGTGGTGCTGATCAACAGCGGGACGGCCTCGGCCGCAGAGATCGTCGCCGGGGCGCTGCAGGATCGTCACCGCGCGGAGATCGTCGGCCTGACCAGCTTCGGCAAGGGATCGGTGCAGACGGTCATTCCGCTGCGTGGCGGGCTGGACGGAGCGGTCAAGCTCACCACCGCCCGCTACTACACGCCGTCCGGCCGTTCGATTCAGAAGACGGGTATCGTCCCCGACCTGGAAGTCGCCGAGACCCGCGAGGAGGCCCAGGACGTCGCCAACCAGGCCTTTCAATTCAGCGAGGCCAGCTTCCGCAATGCCCTGAGCTCCGACGAAGGCAAGATCCGCGTCGGGCCGCATGAACCGGCGGAAGCGCCTCCGGGCGCATTCGATGAGAAGAAGGGCGATTTCCAGCTGACCAGGGCTTTGGATGTCCTGAAATACGGTTCCGTGGCCGCGACTCCAAAACTCCCGAAGCCGGCCGCCACCCTCGCGGAGGCCGCCATTCTGCGCGGCGCTCACGGCACGACGGCCGGCAAGGCTCCCCCCGGTCCGCCGCCGCCTGTCAAACCCAACTAGCCGCAGCGCGTCTTCCAACCTCCGACCGATGCTGGCGGACTTCTCGCAATATCGCCCGAATGTCGGCATCGTTCTGATGCGGGCGGATGGGCTCGTCTGGCTTGGACGCCGTGCGGGATCGCCGGAGCCCCATAACTGGCAGTTTCCACAGGGCGGGGTGGACAGAGGCGAGGATCTCGAAGCGGCGGCGCGGCGCGAGCTGCGTGAGGAGACCGGGGCGACCGCAATTGCGCTGCTGGGGCGCACCCACGACTGGATCGCGTATGATTTTCCCCCACATCACCAGCGCTCCAAAGCCGCGCGCGGGTGGCTGGGCCAGAAACAGATGTGGTTCGCGTACCGCTTTCTTGGGCAGGATGCGGATTTCGACCTCGAAGGCCATCACGAGATCGAGTTCGACGCCTGGCGCTGGGCGCCACTGGAAGAGGTCGTCGACACCGTGGTGTCGTTCAAGCGCGAGACCTACCGCAAGGTGGTCGAGGCGTTCAGAAAGTTCGCGGCGTAACCAACTTCCTCCCTCCCCTTCTGGGGAGGGACAGACGGCGAAGCCGTCAGGGTGGGGAAGTGTGGCGCACTCAACGGCTGCGTGGGGTTTCATCGACACTTCCCCTGGACGCTTCGCGTCCTGTCCCTCCCCTTTATGGGGAGGGAGGAAGTCAAACAACCTTCAGCGATGCTTGAGCACAAGCCGGAACAGGCCGAAGGCGGCGACGACCGCCCAGGCGGCTTCCATGAGGAAGGCCGAGAGATTGAAGTTGCGGGTGAGCGAGTACATCACCAGGCACGCGCCGGCGAGATTCATCAACAATGCCGGAGCCTTGACTGGGTCGAGGCGTCCGGTCTGGGCGCCGGCGTAGGCGAGGAGCATGGCGACGACGCCGAGGAGCCCTGCGGCATCCGTCGGCGAGGGCAGGGTCACCCGGCGGTCTTGGTCACGCTGTAGAGCATCTCCGAGGTGTCGGCGCCGCTACGGGATGGCGTGCCGTCCGCCTTGCGGATCGTGGTAAAGACCAGCGCCAAGTGCTTGCCGCCCACGTCGTTTTCCCAGGAGCGAGTGGTAAATTCCTGCCCAGAGGCGACGTTCTTGTCGTTGCGGTACAGGGTCCAGCCGTTCGAAACGGCAGCCCAGTTATGCAGCGCCACGACGACGGGGGCCGCGGGGTCGACAGGATGGATGATGTCGATGTGGCATTGGTTTGGATTGGCGCCTGGGGGGATCAGCGTCAATTGATAGGTTTTCTGTTTCAGGACCCAGCTGTCGCCCGACTTGCGGAAGCCCGCCGCCTTGGTGAGCTTGTTGATGTCGCCACCGTCGGCCAGCGGCATGCAGAGATTCTGCAGCGCTCCAAGGACGCCGAGCGCCACAGGATCGGTGGGCGCGGGAGGTGGCGCGGGGGGCGCCGGAGGGGCCACGGGGGCGGCCGCCTCGGGCGCCGATGGGGCTGGCGCAGGGGTCACGTCGGGCGTTGTCGGGGCGGCCGGAGCCGGCATCGCGGCGGCCGGCGGCGCGGGCGCGGCGGGGGCGTCGGTCTGAGCCATCGCGGCGGACGCGAGGCCAGAAAGAGCAATCAGGCTGACCAGGGCTAGGCGCATTGCGATGGTTCCTCCGGTTTGTTGGCGGTTATAGTCCAGATGTTGTGGCGCGGGCGAGGCGCCGCGTCAGACGGCGACCTCGCTCGCCTGTTCCGCGAGGATCGTCAAGCCGGCCGGCGTGACATCGGCAAATCCGCCGCGCACTTCGAACGTGCGCATGGCGCCGTTCTCATGAACGTGCACACGGCCTTCCTTGAGCGTGGTCATGAACGGCGCGTGGCCGGCCAGGACCCCGAAGTCGCCCTCCGAGCCCGGCGCGTCGACCTGGTCGACCTCGCCGCTGTAGAGTTCGCGTTCCGGCGACACGAGGGAGAAGTGCAGCTTCTCGGACATCAGGCCTCCGCCGCCATCTTCTCGGCCTTGGCAGCCGCTTCGGCGATGCCGCCGACCATGTAGAAGGCCGATTCCGGAAGGTGGTCATAGTCGCCGTCGCAGACCGCCTTGAACGACTTGATGGTGTCTTCCAGCTGCACGAAGACGCCCGGCTGGTTGGTGAAGGCTTCGGCCACGAACATCGGCTGCGAGAGGAAGCGGCTGATCTTGCGGGCGCGGCCGAGGGTGATCTTGTCCTCTTCCGACAGCTCGTCCATGCCCAGGATGGCGATGACGTCCTTCAAAGACTTGTAGTGCTGCAGGATCTCCTGGACCCGGCGGGCGACGTTGTAGTGCTCGTCGCCGATCACCAGCGGGTCCATGATCCGCGAGGTGCTGTCCAGCGGATCCACCGCCGGGAAGATGCCCTGGGCGGCGATGTCGCGGTTCAGCGTCGTGGTGGCGTCCAGGTGGGCGAAGGAGGCGGCCGGGGCCGGGTCGGTGAGGTCGTCGGCGGGCACGAAGATCGCCTGCACCGAGGTGATCGAACCCTTGGTCGTCGAGGTGATGCGCTCCTGCAGATTGCCCATCTCGGTCGCCAGCGTCGGCTGATAGCCCACGGCCGACGGGATGCGTCCCAGAAGCGCGGACATCTCCGAGCCGGCCTGAGTGAAGCGGAAGATGTTGTCGATGAAGAGCAGCACGTCCTTGCCCTCTTCGTCGCGGAAATATTCGGCCTGGGCGAGGCCCGAGAGGGCGACGCGGGCGCGGGCGCCGGGCGGCTCGTTCATCTGGCCGTAGACCAGGGCGCAACGCGAGCCTTCGGTCGAGCCGTTGTTCTTGCGCGGATCGACGTTCACCTTCGATTCGATCATTTCGTAGTAGAGGTCGTTGCCCTCGCGCGTGCGCTCGCCGACGCCGGCCAGCACGGAGTAGCCGCCGTAGTTCTTGGCGATGTTGTTGATCAGCTCCTGCATGGTGACGGTCTTGCCCACGCCGGCGCCGCCGAACAGGCCGATCTTGCCGCCCTTGGTGTAGGGGCAGAGCAGGTCGATGACCTTGATGCCGGTGACCAGAATCTCCGCCGACGTCGCCTGATCGGCAAAGGCGGGGGCCTCGCGGTGGATGCTGTTGCGCTTGACGTGCGGGATCGGTCCGGCTTCGTCCACCGGCTCGCCGATGACGTTCATGATCCGGCCGAGGCAGCCGGCGCCGACCGGCACGGTGATCGGGCCGCCGGTGTCGACGACCGGGTGGCCGCGCGTCAGCCCTTCGGAAGTGTCCATGGCGATCGTGCGGACGGTGTTTTCACCCAGGTGCTGGGCCACTTCCAGGACCAGACGGAAAGGCTCGCCGGTCCGCTGGTCGGTGTTGGTGGTTTCCAGAGCGCTCAGAATGGCCGGCAGGTGGCCTTCGAACTCGACGTCGACGACGGCGCCGATGATCTGGACGATGCGGCCGGTGGCCACGCCTTGCGGCAGGGCGACGGGGCGTTCGAGGGTTTCGGTGGACATGGCGTTCAAGTCTCTCGTCTTAAAGGGCTTCGGCGCCGGAGATGATTTCAATCAGCTCCTTGGTGATCTGCGCCTGGCGGGTGCGGTTCTTGATCAGGGTGAGGGCGGCGATCATGTCGCCGGCGTTGCGGGTGGCGGAGTCCATCGCGGCCATCTGGGAGGCGTAGAAGCCGACCTGGTTGTCCAGCAGGGCCGAAAGGATCTGGGTCGCGATGTTGCGCGGCAGAAGGGCGGCGAGGATGGTCTCCTCGTCGGGCTCATACTCGTAGCTCGCGCCCTTGAGGTCTATCGCGCCGGCGCCTTGCGGAATCTCCGGGGGGACCAGCTGCTGGCGCGTCGGAACCTGACGAACGACGGAGATGAACTTGCTGTAGAACAGCGTCACGACATCGACGTGACCGCCATCGAAGCGCTCGATGACCAGATCGGTGACCTCGCGGGCGCGGGCCATCGAGGGAACGTTGCCGGCCTCGAACACGCCGACGGTGCGATCGCCATACTGACGCCTCAGCTGATCGCGCGCCTTGCGGCCGAGCACGACGATCGAGACGTCGCGGCCCTCGTTGACGCGCCTGGCGATGTATTCACGGGCCGCGCGGACGATCGCGGAGTTGAACGCACCGGCCAGGCCCCGGTCCGCCGTCGCCACGACGATCAGTTCCTTGTGCTGCGATCCAGTGCCGACCAGCAGCTGCGGCGCGCCGGGTCCGGAAACGCCGGCGGCGAGGTTGGCGATCACCGCCGTCATCCGCTCGGCGTAGGGCCGCGCGTTCTCCGCCAATTGCTGCGCGCCGCGCAGCTTGGCGGCGGCGACCATCTGCAGAGCCTTGGTGATCTTCTGCGTCGCGGTGACGCTGGAGATCCGGTTTCGCAGTTCCTTGATGCTGGCCATCTGTGGCTAACGGGTCCCGGAGCTCTTAAGCGAAGGTGGCGACGAAGGAGTCGAGGGCCGCCTTGAGCTGGGCTTCGATCGGACCGGTCAACGCCTTCTCGGAGCGGATGGCTTCCAGAAGGTCAGGGTGCTGACCGTGCAGCCGGGCCAGGAACTCCGCTTCGAATCGGCCGACCTGGCTGGTCGGGATACCGTCCAGGTAACCGCGCGTGCCGGCATAGAGCGAGCAGACCTGCTCCTGAACCGACTGGGGCGAATATTGCGGCTGCTTGAGCAGTTCGGTGAGGCGCTCGCCGCGCGCCAGCAGGCGCTGGGTGGTGATGTCGAGGTCGGAGCCGAACTTGGCGAAGGCGGCCATTTCGCGATACTGCGCCAGCTCGCCCTTCAGCGGGCCGGCGGCCTGCTTCATGGCCTTGATCTGGGCGTTGCCGCCCACGCGCGAGACCGAGATGCCGATGTTCATCGCCGGGCGGATGCCCTGGAAGAACAGATCGGTTTCCAGGAAGATCTGGCCGTCGGTGATCGAGATCACGTTGGTCGGGATATAGGCCGACACGTCGTTGGCCTGGGTTTCGATGATCGGCAAAGCGGTCAGCGAGCCCGAGCCGAACGTCGCATTGAGCTTGGCGGCGCGTTCCAGCAGCCGCGAGTGCAGATAGAAGACGTCGCCGGGATAGGCTTCGCGGCCCGGCGGACGACGCAGCAGCAGGCTCATCTGACGATAGGCGACCGCCTGCTTGGAAAGGTCGTCATAGACGATCAGGGCGTGCATGCCGTTGTCACGGAACCACTCGCCCATGGCGCAGCCGCTGAACGGGGCCAGGAATTGCAGCGGCGCCGGGTCCGAGGCGGTGGCGGCGACGACGATGGTGTAGTCGAGCGCGCCGCGCTCTTCGAGCGTCTTGACGATCTGGGCGACGGTGGAACGCTTCTGGCCGATGGCGACGTAGACGCAGAACAACTTCGCCGTCTCGTCGGTCGATTCATTGACCTGCTTCTGGTTGAGGATGGTGTCGATGGCCACGGCGGTCTTGCCGGTCTGACGGTCGCCGATGATCAGCTCGCGCTGGCCGCGGCCGATCGCGGTCAGGGAGTCGACGCACTTGAGGCCGGTGTACATCGGCTCGAACACCGACTGGCGGGGGATGATGCCTGGGGCTTTCACGTCGACGCGGCGGCGCTCGGCGACGTCGGTGAGCGGCCCCTTGCCGTCGATCGGTTCGCCCAGCGGATTGACCACGCGGCCCAGGAGGCCGCGGCCGGTCGGCACGTCGACGATTTCGCCCAGACGGCGGACTTCGTCGCCCTCGGCGATCTCGGCGTCGGCGCCGAAGATCACGATCCCGACGTTGTCGCGCTCGAGGTTGAGGGCCATGCCCTTTACGCCGGCGGAGGGAAATTCGACCATTTCACCGGCCTGAACCTGGTCGAGGCCGAACACGCGGGCGATACCATCGCCGACGCTGAGCACCTGACCGACGTCCGAGACATCGGCTTCGACGCCGAAGTTGGCGATCTGGGATTTGAGGATGTCCGAAATTTCGGAGACGCGGATGTCCATGGAGGGTTCTTCTTATGCTCTCTTGAGGGCGAACTTCAGGGAATCGAGCTTCGACTTCAGCGAAGCATCATAGAGGCGCGAGCCGACACGCACGCGCAGGCCGCCGAGAATGGCGGGATCGACGTGGGTCTCGATCAGGGGGTCCTTGCCGAACGCGGTGCGCAGAGCGCTGCTGAGCGTATCGCTCTGCGTCGGGCTCAGCGGCACGGCCGTGGTGACGTGCGCGGCGATCACGCCGCGGTGGGTTTCGACGAGGCGCTCGAACGCGGCGATGATCGGGCCAAGCGCGGAGGCGCGCCGATTGGCGGCGAGGACGCCCAGGAACCTGGTCGTGGTGTCGGACAGTTCCGCTCGCCTGGCGATGGCCGACAGTCCATTGGCCTTGTCTTCACCGGAGAAGCGCGGCGAGGACAGAAGGATGCGCAGGTCGCTGCTTTCGGCGATCATGCCTTTAAGCGATTTGAGGTCGGCTTCGACGGTGTCGAGAACCCCGGTTTCGAGGCAAAGATCGAACAGCGCCCGCGCATATCGCGCGCCTACATCGCTCGCTCGGGAATCGTCAGCCAAGTGCAGCCACCTACAGTGTCATTGTCGCGCCAGCGTCGGAGGGACGTCCAATTCCGGCATAAAGACTTGAAAGCGCTTAAAAAAAGCGCACGAACAGGGAGGGCCGGAACACCCCCTCGCCGCAAGCCGCGCGCCTGATAACATGAGCATTGCGGCGCCGCAACCAAGGTGGCGATCTCGTGAGGTGCAAGCGAGGCGAGAGTTTCCATCAAAAACCCTTCTCCCCTAGACAGAAACTAGGTTGGGGATTGGCCGCCCGCCCCCCAGAAGTTTCATTCACGGGGGTCGGCCAAAGGCCGGTGTGGAACTCGCGGGAGAAGGTGGCCGGAGGCCGGATGAGGGGGCTCCCCGGTCTATCCGCGCGACATCGACACGCAGCGGCTCTGTCCGTGGAGCCCCCTCATCCGTCTGCTTCGCAGCCACCTTCTCCCGCGAGGGGAGAAGGAATCAATCGCAAATCGGGCGGCGTCGCC
>Ga0302314_10004485_pt1 | contig 25666 bp, 19 predicted proteins | sample III_Palsa_N2_3_FD_200533 | JGI IMG/M metagenome (GOLD analysis project Ga0302314, IMG submission 200533) | Peat permafrost microbial communities from Stordalen Mire near Abisko, Sweden - III_Palsa_N2_3 | ecosystem: Environmental > Terrestrial > Soil > Palsa > Peat permafrost | place: Sweden... | reverse complement strand
TCCAGGTCGTCGCCACGGTCATGGCGCTCAACCCGGTGCACCTCTACGACGTGGTCGCGATCAACGCCGCGTCCATGTCCACCCAGCTGGCCGGCGTGCCCTTCTCCGGGCCGATCGGCGGCGTCCGGGTCGCCCTGATCGGGTCCCAGTGGGTGGGCTTCCCGACCCACACCGAGCTCGAAGAGGCCGTGTTCGACATGGTCGTGGCCGGCCGGGTCACCGCCGACGGCGACGTGGCGATCATGATGGTCGAGGCGGAGGCCACCAAGGCCACCATCGAGCTGATCGCCGGCGGCGCCGTGGCGCCGACCGAGGAGATCGTGGCTGAGGGCCTCGAAGCCGCCAAGCCGTTCATCCGGGCGCTCTGCCGGGCGCAGGCCGACCTGGCCAAGGCCGCGGCCAAGCCGGTCGCCGAGTTCCCGCTCTACCTCGACTACCAGCCCGACGTGCTTGAGGCGATGACCGCGACCGCGTCGAGCGACCTCGCCGCCGCGCTGACCATCGCCGGTAAGCAGGAGCGCGAGTCCGAGACCGACCGGGTCAAGGCCACCGCGATCGAGAAGCTCTCCGGCCAGTTCGAGGGCCGCGAGAAGGAACTGGGCGGGGCGTTCCGCGCGCTGACCAAGAAGCTGGTGCGCGAGCGCATCATCCGCGACCGGGTCCGGATCGACGGCCGGGGCATCGCGGACATCCGCGCCCTGTCGGCCGAGGTCGAGGTCGTCCCGCGGGTGCACGGTTCGGCCCTGTTCGAGCGCGGCGAGACCCAGATCCTGGGCGTCACCACGCTGAACATGCTCCGGATGGAACAGCAGATCGACACGCTGAACCCGGAGAACCGCAAGCGCTACATGCACAACTACAACTTCCCGCCGTACTCCACCGGCGAGACCGGCCGGGTGGGCTCGCCCAAGCGGCGCGAGATCGGCCACGGCGCGCTCGCCGAGCGCGCGCTGGTCCCGGTCCTGCCGACCCGCGAGGAGTTCCCCTACGCGATCCGCCAGGTCTCCGAGGCGCTCAGCTCCAACGGCTCCACCTCCATGGGCTCGGTCTGCGCCTCGACCATGTCCCTGCTCAACGCCGGCGTGCCGCTCAAGGCGCCGGTCGCGGGCATCGCGATGGGCTTGGTCTCGGCCGAGATCGACGGCAAGACCGAGTACGTCGCGCTGACCGACATCCTGGGTGCCGAGGACGCGTTCGGCGACATGGACTTCAAGGTCGCCGGCACCAAGGACTTCGTCACCGCGCTGCAGCTGGACACCAAGCTCGACGGCATCCCCGCCTCGGTCCTGGCCCAGGCGCTCAAGCAGGCCCGGGACGCGCGGCTGCACGTCCTGGACGTGATGCTGGAAGCGATCGACGCGCCGGACGAGATGAGCCAGTTCGCCCCCCGGATCATCACGGTCAAGATCCCGGTTGACAAGATCGGCGAGGTCATCGGCCCGAAGGGCAAGATGATCAACCAGATCCAGGAGGACAGCGGCGCCGAGATCACCATCGAGGACGACGGCACGATCTACATCGGCGCGGCCGACGGCCCCTCCGCCGAGGCCGCCCGGCAGACGATCAACCAGATCGCCAACCCGACCCAGCCCGAGGTCGGCGAGCGCTTCCTGGGCACCGTGGTCAAGACCACGACCTTCGGCGCGTTCGTCTCCCTGATGCCCGGCAAGGACGGCCTGCTGCACGTGTCGCAGCTGCGCAAGATCGCCGGCGGCAAGCGGGTCGAGAACGTCGAGGACGTGGTCAAGGTCGGCGACCGGGTCCAGGTCGAGATCGCCGAGATCGACCAGCGCGGCAAGCTCTCGCTGATCCCGGTCCTGGCCGACGGCGAGGGCGAGTCGGCGTCGGACGAGGTCCCCGCCGACGCGACTCCCGAAGCCTGAGCAGAAGGGTCTCGGGACCGATGCCAGCCCAGAAAAGTCCGCGCGGATGAGCCCGGTCCGGCGTTACGCCGGCGGCGACGCCGCCGGTGAGGTCCTGCTCGCCGGCTGGGACGGTGCGGGCGCGGTCCGCCGCACCGTCCTGCCGGGGGGCATCCGGGTGGTGACCGAGTCGATCGGCTCGGTCCGCTCGGTCAGCCTCGGCGTCTGGGTGGGCGTCGGCTCGCGCGACGAGGGCCCCGAATCGGCGGGTGCCAGCCATTACCTGGAGCACCTGCTGTTCAAGGGCACCCCGCGGCGCAGCGCGCTGGACATCTCGGCGGCGATCGAGGCGGTCGGCGGCGACATCAACGCCTTCACCGCCAAGGACCACACGTGCTACTACGTGCGGGTGCTGGACTCCGACCTGCCGCTCGCAGCCGAGGTGATCACCGACGTGGTCGCCTCGGCGCTGCTGCGCGCCGAGGACGTGGACGCCGAGCGCGGCGTCATCCTCGAAGAGATCGCCATGACCGAGGACGACCCCGGCGACCTCGTGCACGACGAGTTCGCCGCGGCGCTCTTCGGCGACACCCCGCTCGGCCGCCCGATCGCGGGCACCGCCGACTCGGTGAACGCACTGACCCGCGACGCCATCGCGGACTACTACCGGGCCCACTACACGGGCCCGAACCTGGTCGTCGCCGCGGCCGGCAACCTCGACCACGACCGGGTGGTGGAACTGGTCCAGGCCGGTTTCGCCGCGGCGGCCGCGGACTCGCACCTCTCCTTCGACCCCGCGCTCACCCCGCTGGAGGCCAGGGCGCTGACTCTGGTCCCGCCGGGCGGCAGCGGCGTACGGCTGCTCAAGCGCAAGACCGAGCAGGCGCATCTGGTGCTCGGCACCCCGGGCGTGTCCCGCGGCGACGACCGGCGCTGGGCGCTGGGCGTCATGGCCGCCGTACTCGGTGGCGGGATGTCCTCGCGGCTGTTCCAGGAGATCCGGGAGAAGCGCGGCCTGGCCTACTCGGTCTACTGCTACGCCTCCCAGTACGCCGACGCCGGCGCCTTCGGCATCTACGCCGGCTGCCAGCCGAAGAAGCTCAAGCAGGTCCTGGCCCTGTGCCGGACCGAGCTGGTGAAGATCGTCGAGGACGGCATCACCGAGGACGAACTGCGCCTGGGCATCGGCCAGCTGCGCGGCGGCATGGTGCTGGGCCTGGAGGACACCGGCTCGCGGATGAGCCGGATCGGCAAGAGCGAACTGGTCTACGGCGAGCACCTGTCGGTGGACTCGGTCCTCGACCGCCTGGCCTCGGTCACCCGCGAAGAGGTCTCCGCGGTGGCCGGCCAGCTGCTGACCGCCGATCAGGCCGTGGCCGTGATCGGACCCTACAAGGACAGTTCGTCCTTCACCGCGTGAGAGAGCAGCGACGATGATCAATGTTGCCGTCTTCGGTTCCGACGGCCGGATGGGCCGCGCCGTGTGCGAGGCGGTCACCGCCGCCGACGGAATGGACGTGGTCGCCCGGATCGACGCCGGCGACGACCCGAAACTGGCGGTCGAGGCCGGCGCGCAGGTCGCGGTGGACTTCACCCACCCCGGCGTGGTCATGGGCAACCTGGAGTTCTGCCTGCGCAACGGCATCCACGCCGTGGTCGGCACCAGCGGCTTCGGCCCGGAGCAGCTGGCCGGTGTCGAGGCAATGCTGAAGGCCGGCGACCCGGCGACCGGCGTGCTGATCGCCCCCAACTTCTCCCTCGGCGCGGTCTTCATGATGAAGTTCGCCGCCCAGGCCGCGGCCTTCTTCGAGTCGGTGGAGATCATCGAGCTGCACCACCCGAACAAGGTCGACGCGCCCAGCGGCACCTCGTTCCGCACCGCGCAGCTGATCGCCGAGGCCCGCGCCGCCGCCGGCCGCGCCCCGCTACCCGACGCCACCGTCACCGACGCCGACCACCACCGCGGCGGCACGGTGGACGGCATCCCCGTGCACTCGGTCCGCCTGCGCGGCCTGATCGCGCACCAGGAGGTACTGCTCGGCGGGGAAGGGGAGACCCTGACCATCCGGCACGACTCCCTGGACCGGATCTCGTTCATGCCGGGCGTCGTCCTCGGCGTGCGGAAAGTGGCCCAGCACCCCGGCGTGACCGTCGGTCTCGAACACTATTTGGATCTGTAACTCTCATGCGCGCTCGCACTGCAGCCCTGCTCCTCGGCGGCGTCCTGGTTCTCTACCTGGCCGCGACCCTGTGGAAGGGCGGCCTGGCCCTCTACGACGGATTCCACAACCCTTCCCTGATCTCGGGTCTGCTGGGCTCCGGCATGTGGATCTTCGGCTTCATCGGAGCCTGGTTCCTGGTCAAGGAGATCAAGTTCGGCTTCGCCACCGAGAAGATGGCCGTGGCGCTGGACGAGGAGGGCGAGCTGCGTTACGAGGAGATCGACGCGCTGCCCAGGTCACCAGGCGGCCGCGTGGACAAGGCCGCCGCTGACGCCCTTTTCGCAGGCCGCAAGGCCGACACCGAGGCAGCGCCGGAAGACTGGCGTTGCTGGTACCGCCTGGCCGCGGCGTACTCCGCAGCCAAGGACTCCACCCGCGCCCGCGCCGCCATGCGGCACGCGATCGGCCTCTACTCCCCGTCTTCGGAGTAGGCAGGCCACTTATCGGTCGGGATGGCGAAGCCGAAAGGTGCGGGCAGCTCGATCGGCTTGCCGTATTCGCCTGTGCTGTGGATCTGATAGCCAGGCCAGTCATCCCGCAGCTCGTGCAGGGTCCAGCTGCCTTCTTGTTGGTCCACCAGGAGATAGAACGGCACCCCGGCCTTTGCGTAGCGTTTCGGCTTCAGGCCCTTGTCGTTCTTGACCGTTTTCGGAGTCTTCGGTGAGGTGATCTCGACGATGAGCGCGATGTTCTCGCGAAGCTCCGCCCGGCTGGTGGCACCGGGGAAGGCGACGATCATGTCCGGGATCGAAAAGCGCTCGGTCCCGTCTCCGAATTCCCACTGGAAATTCTCCGATGTGAGCTCCCAGTCCACGTCGGTCACGGACGGGAAGGCTCTGATGATGAATTTCGTGAGTAGGCGCAATGTGGTCAGGTGGGTGAATCCAGCAGGCGGCACGAAGATCAGCTCGCCCTCTTCGAGATACTCGACCCGTTGGGTTTCGAGTAGCTCGTCGGCGACTTCACGTACCGTTCTGGGGCCGTCGGCAAACATTGTGGACACGGCACAGACCTCCTGAAGGCTCCGTAAACCTGCTTCAAGTATCGCACGGAGCAATGGTGATGTGACGGAAGTCGACCATGGAGGCCGAATTCGATCACATCACTCGATCGGATGATTTTGGGCTGTTCCGCTTGCGTAGCTGAACTATTACTTGGTTGAGACAAAACTGGCGGAGCGCGACCGGGAAGGTCGGGCTCCGCCAATTGGGCCGTTTTGGTCGGCTTTGTTGCTATACCTCGACGACCACGGGCAGGATCATCGGGCGCCTGCGGAAGGTGTCCGAGACCCACTTTCCGACAATACGTCGGCAAAGTTGCTGCAATTGGCGTTGGTCTGCGACTCCGTCGGAGGCCGCCCTTGCGAGTGCCTCTTCGAGCAGCGGGGTGACTGCGGCGAGGGATGCGTCGTCGATGCCGGCGCCTCGGGAGTGGATCTCCGGGCCGCCGACGATCTTGCCAGTGTCGGTGTTGACCACGAGGAATACCGAGATGAAGCCCTCTTCGCCGAGGATTCGGCGGTCCTTGAGGGAGGCTTCGGTGATGTCGCCGACTGACAGGCCGTCGACATAGACGTATCCACAGGGGACCTTGCCGCTGATCTTGGCGATGCCGTTGGCCAGGTCGACGGTCACGCCGTCCTCGGCCAGGACGATGCGCTCGGACGGGACGCCGGTCAGGATGGCCAGGTCGCCGTTGGCGCGCAGGTGGCGCCATTCGCCGTGGACGGGCATCACGTTGCGGGGCTTGGCCAGGTTGTAGAAGTACAGCAGTTCGCCGGCCGAGGCGTGGCCGGAGACGTGCACCTTGGCGTTGCCCTTATGCACGACCTTGGCGCCCCAGCGGGTGAGGCCGTTGATCACGCGGTAGATCGCGGTCTCGTTGCCGGGGATCAGCGAGGAGGCCATCACCACGGTGTCGTCCTCGACGATGCGGATCTGGTGGTCGCGGTTCGCCATCCGGGACAGGGCTGCCATCGGCTCGCCCTGGGAGCCGGTGCACACCAGCACCACCTTGTCCGGCGGCATGTCCTCGATGGTCCGGGCGTCGATGACCAGGCCGTCGGGCACCTTGAGGTACCCCAGGTCCGTGGCCACGCCCATGTTGCGGACCATCGAGCGGCCGATGAAGGCCACCTTCCGGTTGTACTTGACCGCGCAGTCGAGCACCTGCTGGATCCGGTGCACGTGGCTGGCGAACGAGGCCACGATCACCCGGCGGCTGGCGTTGGCGAAGGCCCGTTCGAGGGCCGGCAGGATCTCCCGCTCGCTGGCCACGAAGCCGGGTACCTCGGCGTTGGTGGAGTCGGACAGGACCAGGTCGATCCCGGTCTCGCCCAGCTTGGCGATGCCGGTCAGGTCGGTCAGCCGGCCGTCCAGCGGCAGTTGGTCCATCTTGAAGTCGCCGGTGTGCAGGACCACGCCGGCCGGCGTCTTGACCACCACGGCCAGTGCGTCCGGGATCGAGTGGTTGACCGCGAGGAAGTCGCATTCGAACGGGCCGATCCGCTCCGTCTGCCCCTCCTTGACCTGCAGGGTGTACGGCTTGATCCGGTGCTCGGCGAGTTTGGCCTCGATCAGTGCCAGGGTCAGCTGGGAGCCGATCAGCGGGATGTCCCCGCGCTCCTTGAGCAGGTAGGGGACCGCACCGATATGGTCCTCGTGACCGTGCGTGAGCACGACCGCGACCACGTCGTCGTAGCGGTCCCGGATCGAGGTGAAGTCCGGCAGGATCAGGTCGACGCCCGGCTGCTCGGGCTCGGGGAACAGCACTCCGCAGTCCACGATCAGCAGTTTCCCGCCGAATTCGTAGACGGTCATGTTCCGGCCGATCTCGCCCAGGCCGCCCAGCGGGGTGACCCGCAGGGTGCCCCTGGCCAGTTTCGGCGGTTGACCGAGTTCAGGGTGCGGGTGGCTCATTAAGCGGCTCCGTTTTTTCTGTAGCGGATGAGGAAAAAATTTCTGGTGGTGCTCAGATCGTGATGCCGCCGGCGGCGAGGTCTGCGCGCAGGGTGCGCAATTGGTCCTCGGTCAGGTCCACCAGGGGCAGGCGGACGGGTCCGGCGGGCTTGCCCAGGTGGCGCAGGGCCGCCTTGACAGTGATTACCCCTTGAGTGCGAAACACACCTGTGTACACCGGTAGGAGTGACTGGTGGATTTCGCGAGCCTTGGTGACGTCTCCACCATTGTAAGCGTCATACATGGCGCGAAGCTCTCTGGCGACCAGGTGGCCGACCACCGAGACGGTTCCGACGGCGCCGATGGCCAGCGAGGACAGGTTCAACATGTCGTCGCCGCAGTAGTAGGCCAGGTCGGTGCGGGCCAGCACCCAGCTGCTCGCGCCCAGGTCGCCCTTGGCGTCCTTCACCGCGATGATCCGCTCGTGCGCGGCCAGCCGGACCATGGTCTCGGTCTCGATCGGGGTGGCGGTGCGGATCGGGATGTCGTAGAGCATCACCGGCAGCTCGGTGGCGTCGGCGATCGCGACGAAGTGCTGGTAGACGCCTTCCTGCGGGGGACGGGAGTAGTACGGCGTGACGGCCAGCAGCGCGTGCGCCCCGGCCTCCTGGGCCAGGCGGGCCTGCTCGATCGAGTGGGCGGTCGAATGGGTCCCCACCCCGGCGATGACTTTCGCCTTGTCTCCCACCGCGGCCAAGACCGCCCGCAGGACGGCGGACTTCTCCTCATCCGTGGTGGTCGGGCACTCGCCGGTGGTGCCGTTGACGACGAGTCCGTCGCAGCCCGATTCGACCAGGTGTTCGGCCAGTGCGGCCGCGCCGTCGGGATCGAGACCGCCGTCGGCGGTGAAGGGAGTGACCATCGCGGTCACGATCCGGCCGAAGGGGGTCGTGGGGGTGAACGCCGTGGAAGCCATGGGATAAAGCTACCGCCTGGGAGCGCTTTGGAAGGACCCCGTCGCCCTCTGCTCGGGGGTCCAGGGAGCGACGGGGTCCGCCGTGCCTATCGTCCGGACCCTCCGTCAGGTCACGGCCGAGCCAGGTACATTCATCCGATTGGATTACCCCCGTGGAGTGTCCCCAGGGATCGCCGCAGCTACGGCGCGACCCGGCCGTTGTGGTTCCAGGCCTGGTGGGTCAGGGGCATGGCCTCGGCGAAGGCCGCTTCCATCTGCTCGGCCACCATCTCGATCTCGCGCTGCGGGAACGAGGGGAAGGTCGAGTCCTCGCGCTTGGTGCGCAGTGACAGGAAGTGCATCAACGCGCGGGCGTTGCACGTGGCGTACATCGAGGAGTAAATGGACACCGGCAGGACCCCGCGGGCGACCTCCCGGGCCACCCCGGCGTCGAGCAGCTCCAGGTAGGCGCGGTAGGCCTCGGTGCACGAACGTTCGGTGACCTCGCGGACCAGCCGGTGCTGCTCGGCGCTGCCGTCGACGAACACGTAACGGCCGGGCTTGCCCTGCTGGACCAGCTTGCGCTCAGGGCCCGGCACGTAGAAGACCGGCTCCAGACGGCGGTAGCGCCCGCTCTCCTCGTTGTAGCTGAACACCCGGTGCCGCATGAACTCGCGGAACACGAAGATCGGCGCCGAGACGAAGAAGGTGAAGGAGTTGTGCTCGAAGGGGGAGCCGTGCCGGTCCCGCATGAGGTAGTTGATCAGGCCGGCCGAGCCCGAGGCGTCGGCGCCGACCTGGTCCAGCGACTGCTCGCCGGCCGTGGAGACCCTGGCGGCGAAGAGCACGTCGGCGTCCGAGGCCGCGCTGCGGACCAGTTCCACCGTCATCTCGGAGCGGAAGCGGATCTCGCGGACGGTTGCCGGGGCTGTGGCCGGGGCTGTGACCGGGACGGCCGCCGCGGTCTCGGTGGTCGCGGGCTCCATTGCCGTGCTGCTCACTGTGCTGCTCCTGGGCCGAATAGACGAATGTGCTACCGAGCACAAGCAAGTTGCTCGGTAGCACAGACTACTAGCAGTTCAGCGGCCTCGGCTCAGCTGGCCGTGTTGACGATGGTGGTGACGTCCAGCGGTGAGCTGATGGTTCCGGCGTCGTCCATCAGCTGGCCGACGATGCTGATCTTGGCCGGGATGGTCGTCGTCGGGTAGGTGCCCAGCTGCATCGTGGCGATGCTGTCCGAGTAGGCGTGGCTCGGGGTGGTCTGGGCGGCCCGGAGGGCCGCCTCGATCACGGTCCGGCTGGTGCCGAGAGCCTGGAGCTGGGTCATCACCGCGGTGAAGTCCTCGGCCGTCGTGGGATGCTTCTGGATGAACGTGCTGCTGGCGAAGTATCCGTCCAGGGGCACCGCGGTCGAGTCGCCGCTGGCCAGGTCGACCTCGGGGACCAGGCCGTCCTGCTCCTGGGCCAGGGTGGCGTAGGGCTCCTGCAGCACGATGGCGCTGACCTGGTGGGTGACCGCGGCGGTGATCTCCACGGTCGGGTCCGCGATGATCTTGATGTCGTCGTTCTGGCCGCCGGAGCCGCCCATGCCGATGTTCGAGCTGATCGGGGAGCCGATCGAGTTCAGGTAGGCGGCGAGGGCCAGGTACTCGGGCCCGGTGGCGCTGGGCACGGCTATCGAGGCGCCGGGGCTGCCGTCCTGGATGGCGGTGTAGTCCGGCGTGGCCGAGCCGCGCGGCACCAGCATCATGATCGAGCCGGCTGTGGCGTCGTAGCCCGCGCTCAGGATCTTGAGCTGCCCGGACGAGGCCAGCGGGTCGTTCGAGGCGAAGAACTGCCCGTACTCCCCGTAGGCGATGTCGATCGAGCCGTTGCTCAGCGCGGCCATCTCGGCGGTCTCGGTCGGGAAGGTCTGCACGGTCACGCTCAGCCCGGCCTTGGTGAAGGAGCCCGCGCCCGGGGTGTTGGTGGTGGCCATGCCCATCAGGAAGGGCACGTCGCCCAGCGAGGTGGTCACGCCGACCGTGATGTCGGGCTGGTCCGGGGTGGGCAGCGAGGCGTCGGAGCTGCCCGAGCAGGCGCTCACGGTGGCCGCTGACAGCACCAGGGCGGCGCCGAGGCTCAGAGTGCGCAGTCCCGGCCGCACGCGCCCGGATCGGGCTCTGGTGCGCTGTCCTTCGGCGCGCTGCACGGTGGTGCGCTGAGCCTGGCTGGGGTGGGGCATGGCGGAAACCTCTCGGCGAAGCAGGATGTAATGCCTGTGCACTGTATACGGGCCATTGGATATCTGGTCGGGGTCGGCAGGCCGCAAGAATGCACCCGCGAAGAATGTACCCGGTGAATGACCATTCGCCGTGTCACGGTCAGGCAACACCTTTGTTACGCGAAGTAAAAGCAAGACGACGATATCCAACTACGCTTCGCAGTGGGTCAACTACGTACAGTGTCTTTACATCTCACCTGCTCAAGCCCGGTGTTGTGCACAATTGCAGTCTGCTTGGGATAGTGTCGGGGGCGCTAGAGCGATTTGGCAAAAATCTGGAATCCCTGTCCGTTTTGCCGGTATTGAGCAATCCCGTGACCTGATCGATTTCGATTTATTGCCCACCCGTCTTGGCTCAGGCGCAGAGACTGTGCTGAAATGCGTTGTCTTTATAGAAAAAGAGCGCCGGGCAATCCGGCGGAGCGAAACCGGGCCTTCGGCGCCCGGTCGTCCGCTTCGATCAGCGTCGTAGTGGTGCCACTGTCCCCGGTGGAGCCATGGTGCGGCCGTGAACTTGGTGAGGGCAGTTTTGCAGACACGTCCCGTGACCTCGCGCCGTGAACCGGCTTCGTCGGGGCAGCGCACCGGACGCCCGGGCGGCGTGGACCGGTCACGGCCCGAACCGACGACCGGCCCGACCAACCCCGGCCCCCCGTCCGCGAAGGCCTCCCAGTCAGGACAGCCCGGCCGTTTGTCGATCCGCAGTTGGCGGGTGCGCAACCGGCTCCTGCTGCTCGTGACCCTTCCGCTGATCGCCGCCATCGCGCTGGCCGTCACCCGAATCGACTCGCTCTACTCCGACGAGAACTTCTACAACCACGCCAAGTTCCAGGCGGGCACGGCCTCCGAGGTCGAGTCGCTGCTCCTGGTTCTGCAGCAGGAGCGCCAGGCCGCCGCGGTCTGCGAGATCGTGGTCAGCCCGTGCGCGGCGCCGCCGGCCGCAGGCGGCACGTCCGAGGCGGTGCAGCTGGAGCAGGAGTACCAGACGTCGGTGAACAACACCCTCGCCGTCGAGGCCCAGCTCAAGCCGATCGCGATAGCCGTGTCCAGCAGCTCCGCGTACTCCCCGAGCCTGCGGGACGCGGCGGCGGAGGCCCTCGGGCGCACCACCGACCTGCCCGCGGTCCGGGCCGTCGTGAACGGCACCTCGGTGTCCTACACCACCCCGTACGACACCTACACGGACATCATCGACGACGTCCTTGAAGTCCTGCAGAACACCTCCGCCGGCACGTCCGACCCCTCGGTCACCCAGGACGAGTCGATGCTGACGGCGATCGACAACATGACCGAGGCCCAGGCCGAGGCCGGGTTGTTCACCTCCCAGGTGATCGGGCTCGGCAGCGCGTCGGCGGTCGACAACCTGCCGCCGGTGATCCGGCAGACCGAGGCCTCCGACCTGAACCAGGCCATCGCCTCGCAGAGCGCGGCCGAGACGGCCTTCATCAACAGCGCGACCCCGAGTCTGCTGGAGTCGTACCAGGCCACCGTCACCGGCTCGGACGTCGCCGCGGACCAGGCCGCGATCCAGACCACGCTGGCGGTGCTGCAGGGGCAGACGCCCTTCAACGCCCAGCAGCTGAGCGGGGCCGTCACCGCCGAGAACCTGCCCATCACGCTCGGCGACATGCGCACTGTGCAGGCCGCCGTGATCACCCAGATGATCGACGACTCGGACTCCCTGCTCTCCAACGCGCAGAGCGACCTGTACAAGAACGCCGCGCTGATCCTCCTGGCGATGCTGCTCTCCCTCGCCGGCGCCCTGCTGATCGCCCGCTCGCTGGTCCGGCCGCTGCAGGCGCTGCGTACCGGCGCGCTGGACATCGCCGCCAACCGACTGCCGGAGATCGTCCGCAGGCTGCGTGACTCGGACGGCGCCGAGGGCGCCATCGAGGTCGACCCGATCCCGATCACCTCCTCGGACGAGATCGGCCAGGTGGCCCGAGCGTTCGACGAGGTCCACCAGCAAGCCGTGCGACTGGCCTCCGAGCAGGCGATGCTGCGTTCGAACGTCAACTCGATGTTCGTCAACCTCTCCCGCCGTTCCCAGTCCCTGGTGCAGCGCCAGCTGCGCCTGATCGACGAACTGGAGAACAGCGAGCAGGACCCGGACCAGCTGGCCAACCTCTTCAAGCTCGACCACCTCGCCACCCGGATGCGCCGCAACGGGGAGAACCTCCTGGTCCTGGCCGGCGAGGAGCCGGGCCGCAAGTGGAGCCAGGCGGTGCGTCTGCTGGACGTCACCCGGGCCGGCGCCTCCGAGGTGGAGCAGTACGAGCGGGTCGCCCTGCGCGACCTGCCCGACGTCAACGTGCTCGGCCGGGTCGTCAACGACCTCGTCCACCTCGTCGCCGAGCTGCTGGAGAACGCCACCTCGTTCTCCGCCCCGGAGACCCGGGTCTCGGTGACCGCCAACATGCTCAACACCGGCGGCGTCATGCTGGAGGTCGAGGACGCCGGCATCGGCATGACCCCGGAGGAGCTCGACGACGCCAACGAGCGGCTGGCCAACCCGCCGGTCATCGACGTCGCCATCTCCCGCCGCATGGGCCTGTACGTGGTCGGCCGGCTGGCCACCCGGCACGGCGTGCAGGTGCGCCTGCGCCGCTCGGCCGGCGGCGGCATCACCGCCCTGGTCCTGATCCCCAGCGCGCTGCTGGCCGGGATCGACGGAGAGCAGCAGGTGCTCGCACCCGAGCTGTCCGCCACCGGCGCCCGCTCGCTCGGCGCCCTGCCGCGCCGCTCGGCCGGCCAGCTCGGCTTCCCGGTGGCCGGCGACGGCGGCGACCTGATGAACTCCCCGATGGCCCCGCCCTTCGCCGGCGCCGCACCGAGCGGTCTGCTCGGCGGCCCGCAGAGCGGCGGACTCCCGAACGGGGGCCAGAGCAACGACCCGGGCGATTCCGGCGGATTCAGCTCGCAGAGCCTGCCGCAGCGCGCGGTGCCCAAGCCGGCTGACCCGCTCGCGGGTTCCGGCGGCGCCGGCCAGGGCGCCCCGCCGTTCCGCGGCGCGGCCCCGAGCGGTCTGGGCTCCATCCCGGCGGCGCGCTCGCCGTTCGAGGACCAGATCTCGGACAGCCAGCCCTCCTCCGGCGGCCAGTTCCCCGGCGCCCCGATACCCGGGCTGCCCCGGGCCGGCGTTTCGAACAGCGGTCTGAACGGCGCTCCAAACAGTGGTCCGAACGGGGGCCCGAACGGATCCCCGAGCAACTTCGCCCCGCCGACCGACGCGGGCGCGCCGGTGGACCCGCGTTCCGCCGGTCCCCTGCCCCGCCCGGCCGCCGACCCCTCCGGCTCCGGCGAGTTCCCCGTCCCCTCCCGGGAGCAGTCCGGCACCGGCCAGTTCCCGAAGATCAAGGATCCGACGGCCACCGGCCAGTTCCCCAAGATCAAGGACCCGACCGCGACGGGCCAGTTCCCGAAGATCAAGGACCCGGCCGGCTCCGGCGAGTTCCCGCTCCGCGGCCTGTCCTCCTCGGACTCGGGCGGCTTCCCGGCCCGGGACGCCGACCTCTGGGACCCCCGGTCCTCCTCGGACGCCTCCCGGACCTCGCAGTTCCCCCGGATCACGGACGAGCAGCCGAACGCGGCCGCCCCCGCCGACCCGAACGTGTACCGTCCCAACCCGATCCAGCCGGTGGGCCTGTTCGCCCCCAAGCCCACCCCGGCCCCGGCGGAGCCCCCGGCCCCACAGCCGGTCGCGCCGCTGCGGGAGCAGGCGCCCCCGCCCGCCCCGCCGGTCCAGGTCCCGCCGGTGGTCCAGGTTCCGGTGCCCCAGCCCCAGGTCCTGCCCCAGCCCCAGCAGCCGCCGAGGCCGGAGCCCTTCGAGATCCCGGCGCTGCCGCCGCAGCAGGCGCCCCGGCCCTCGTCCTTCCAGCCGCAGCCGTTCCAGCCGCAGGCCCCCCAGTCCAGTCCGGCCCAGGCCGCCGACCAGCTGCCGGCCGCGTACGCGTCCTCGTCCGCCCCCTCGGGCGTCGAGCGGCTCTTCGCGCCCAGCCCGCTGCCCCCGGCCCCGGCCACCGACGAGCGGCTGCCGATCTTCGAGGCGATGGAGTCGGAGTGGTTCCGGCGCCGGGACGAGGCCAGGAACCAGGCCGAACAGGCCGCGGCCGCGCTGCTCGACCCGCCGCGGACCGATCCGGTCCGGCAGACCTGGCAGCCCACGCCCCCGGTCCGGGTGGAACTGGAGTCCGCCTCCAACGGCCCGGCCGCCCAGGCCGAGCGGCCCGCGGTCGCGCAGGTCCGGGCGAGCGTGGACACCACCCCGGCCCCGGCTTCGCACCAGGCGCCCCGCACGGACCCCGCCGCCCCCGACGGCGCGGCTTACGGCGAACCGCTGCAGCCGCTGCAACCGCTCCAGGCGGCCGCGCCGACCCAAGCCATGCCGACAGAGCCGAGCCCTGGTCTGGAACCGCCCAAGGCCGCCGCGGGAGGAGTTACCCAGATGGAACCCGTCGTACCGACTCCTCCGCCCTCCGGTGCCGATAGAGTGTGGGACTCGCCGGGCGACGAAGGCTGGCGGGCGGCCCAGGCCGCGGCCAAGCCGGTGGCAGCCGGACTGACGCCGAAGGGCCTGCCCAAGCGGGTGCCCAAGTCCAACCTGGTCCCCGGGTCGGCCGGCGGCTCCGGAGCGGCCAAGGCCACCTCGGCGGTCTTCCCGCCACGGTCGGCCGAGGCGGTGCGCGGACGGCTCTCCAGCTTCCACCAGGGTCTGCGCCAGGGACGTGACGCGGCCTCCGGGGCCGAGGACGAACCCGGCCAGGAAACGGGCGAGAAGTGACGATCGCGATCGAGACCCCGACCACCAGAACCACCTATCCCTTGGGAAGGGGAAGAGCACAGTGAGCGAGCTAAGCCAGGCCGCCCAGAATCTGAACTGGCTGATCACCAGTTTCGTCGACAAGGTACCGGGGGTGGCGCACACCGTCGTGGTCTCCTCGGACGGATTGCTGCTCGCCGTGTCCAACGGCTTCCCGCGGGACCGGGCCGACCAGCTCGCCGCCGTCGCCTCGGGCCTGTCCAGCCTGACCCAGGGTGCGGCCCGCATCTTCGAGGGCGGTACGGTCACTCAGACCGTCGTCGAGATGGTCCGCGGTTTTCTGTTCGTGATGGCGATCAGCGACGGCTCGGTGCTGGCGGTGCTCGCCTCCTCCGACTGCGACATGGGCCTGATCGGATATGAGATGGCGCTGCTCGTGGAGCGGGCGGGCGATGTGCTGACCCCGGCACTTCGCGCCGAACTGCAAAGCACGCTGCCCCGGTAATCTTCAGCTCTCTCGGTTAGGACGGTTTCATTGAGTTCAGGATCCGAATCATCCCCGCTCGTGCGTCCGTACGCCATGACCGGCGGCCGGACCAGGGCTCGGTACCAACTGGCCATCGAGGCGCTGGTCTCCACCACTCCTCGCGGCCGTTCCGCCGGCTACGGCCTGATACCGGAACACCAGCGAATATGTGATCTGTGTGTCGAGGTCAAATCGCTAGCCGAAATAGCCGCACTGATGCGGATGCCACTCGGCGTGGCTCGGGTAATGGTGGGCGACATGGCCGAAACCGGCCTGATCGCGGTCCACCAGCCGAGCACCGCCGAAGGCAAGCCGGACCTCGCACTTTTGGAAAGGGTGCTCCTTGGACTTCGGAACCTCTAGCCCGGCTCCGCTCGCCGCCGGGCCGACGACATCGGTCAAGATCGTCGTCGCCGGCGGGTTCGGAGTGGGCAAGACCACGTTCGTCGGCGCGGTCTCGGAAATCAACCCGCTTACGACTGAGGCAGTCATGACTGCCGCCAGCGATGGCATCGACGACCTGTCCAAGGTGCCGGACAAGACGACCACGACCGTGGCGATGGACTTCGGCCGGGTCTCGCTGGACCGCGAACTGATCCTGTATCTGTTCGGCACGCCCGGCCAGAACCGGTTCTGGTTCATGTGGGACGACCTGACCCGCGGCGCCATCGGCGCGGTGGTGCTGGTGGACACCCGCCGACTGGCCGACTGTTTCTCCGCGATCGACTACTTCGAGGACGCGGGCCTGCCGTACATCGTGGCACTCAACTGCTTCGACGGCATGCTCACCCACGACGTGGACGACGTGCGCGAGGCCTTGTCGATCCCCGGCGACGTGCCGATCGTCACCTGTGACGCCCGGTCCCGCGAGTCGACCAAGCTGACATTGATACGCCTGGTCGAGCACGCGATGTCCCGGTTCGCCGCCTTGCGCTAGACCGCGCGCGCCGAACGCAGTGGCCTGCTTCCGGATATTCCGGAGGTCGGCCACTGCGTTCGTGTGCCCTCGCGGCCGGGCCGAACTCACGGCGAACCCACTTGGCCTAGCCCGCGATGCTTTCCTGATTAGATGTCCGATCTTGGGGCAATCGTCGGGGCATGGCTATGACGGCATCTCAGGACTCCGAGGAAACCCACTTCGGGTACGTGATTTTCATCGCGGGCGCCGCCGCGATGGGAGGGTTCCTCTTCGGCTATGACAGCGCCGTGATCAACGGCGCGGTCACCGGCATCCAGAAGCACTTCAACGTCGGCGCGAACACCACCGGGTTCACTGTGGCCGCCGCGCTGCTCGGCTCCGCGGTGGGCGCCTGGTTCGCCGGGCACGCCGCCGACCGCTACGGCCGGGTCAAGGTCATGCTCACCGCGGCCCTGCTCTTCTTCATCAGCGGCATCGGCTCCGGGCTGGCCTTCTCCATCTGGGACCTGGCCGCCTGGCGCGTGGTCGGCGGTATCGCCATCGGCCTGGCCTCGGTGATCGCCCCGGCTTATATCGCCGAGGTGGCGCCGGCCCAGTACCGCGGCCGGCTCGGCTCGCTCCAGCAGATGGCGATCGTGCTCGGCATCTTCATCTCCCAGCTGGCGAACTACGCGCTGGCGCAGGGCGCGGGCGGGCACAGCGAGAACAAGCTCGGTCCGCTGGAGGCCTGGCAGTGGATGCTGATGGCGGAGGCGCTGCCCGCGCTGCTCTACGGTGGCCTGGCGCTGATCGTGCCGGAGTCCCCGCGCTACCTGATCGCCAGCGGCCACGAGGAGAAAGCGCGCGAGGTACTGCTCAAGGTCGAGGGCGAACGGGTGGACCTGGACGCGCGGCTGGCCGAGATCAGGCATGTGATCGCCTCGGACCACCGCCCGGTGCTGCGCGACCTGCTCGGGCCGACCGGCCGGGTGCTGGCCATCGTCTGGATCGGTATCGGACTGTCGGTCTTCCAACAGTTCGTCGGTATCAACGTGATCTTCTACTACTCCTCGCTGCTGTGGCAGTCGGTGGGTATCGACGAGTCCAACTCGCTGCTGATCTCGATCTCGACCTCGCTGGTCAACATCGTCGGCACGGTCGTGGCGATCACGGTGATCGACCGGGTCGGCCGCAAACCGCTGGCCCTGATCGGCTCCACCGGCATGACGATCGCCCTGCTCTCCCTGTCCTGGGCGTTCAAGCACGCCGTGGGCACCGGCGGGGACGCGAAGCTGTCCAACGGCTACGCCACGCTCGCCCTGGTCGGCGCGCACGTCTACGTGTTCTTCTTCGCGATGTCCTGGGGCGTGGTGGTCTGGGTCATGCTGGGGGAGATGTTCCCGAACAAGATCAGGGCGCTGGCGCTGTCCGTGGCCGCCTCGTTCCAGTGGATGGCGAACTGGATCATCACCCAGTCCTTCCCCTCCATGTCGCGGTGGTCGCTCACCGGCTCGTACCTGATCTACGCCTGCATGGCTTTCCTCTCCATCCTCTTCGTGCTGCGGTTCATCAAGGAGACAAAGGGGAAATCGCTCGAACAGATGGGATGACAGGCAGATGGGATGACCGCGTGGTGACGCCGGGGAGGCGGGGATTTCCGCTAGCCTCGGGAATATGGTGAACTCTGCCCCGGAACGGCGGCCCGCGGCCAAGAAGCGGACCGCGGCGAAGACCGCGTCCCGGCCCGCGGCCAAGTCCGGTGCGCGCCCGGCGGCCCGGTCCAAGGCCGGGTCCAAGGCCAAACCGACGGTCAAGGGACCGGTCGAGTTGTTCTTCAACGGGATCGAACTCTTGCTCACTGGGATCTGGAAGGGGCTGCGTGGCCTGGTCGGCCTTCGCCGCCGCCCGTCTGGACCACCGCCTGCCCGGCAGAGCGGCCGGGCGGTAGGCCAAGCGGGCGGCCGAACTGGCGCCGCGTCAGCTGGCGGCCGGGCAGGCGGAAAGGCAGCACCCGCCGACGCCCCGCGGCGCCTGCCCCCCGACCACCGCCGGGACGGGCTCGGCCTGGCCCTGCTGGCGGCAGCCCTCGTGGTCGCCGCAGCGGTCTGGCACCACCTGCCCGGCACGGTCGGCGATGTCCTTGTGACGTTGATAAGCGGAGGCCTGGGGGAGCTGGGCCGAGTGGTCCCGCTGGTATTGATCGGGTTCGCGTACCGGGTGATGCGCAACCCCCGGGAGGCGGAGCCGGAGAACCCTGAAGGCCCCGGTCGGGTCATGATCGGGCTCACCGCCTGCGCGCTCGGCTGCGCCGGACTGGTGCACATCGTCCGGGGCGCGGCCACGCCGTCGATGGGCGCGCGGGCGATGCGGGCCGGCGGCGGCTGGCTCGGCTACCTGGTCTCCGCGCCGCTGTCCTCGATACTCACCCAGTGGCTCGCCGTGCCGCTGCTGCTCCTGCTCGTCTTCTTCGGAGTGCTGGTCACGACCGCGACCCCGGTGCACCGCATCCCCGACCGGCTGCGCCGCGGGCGGATCTTGATGGACGGGTTCCTGATGCGGGTGTTCTACCGCAAGCAGTACGCCGAGCGGACCGCCCTCGACGGGGCACCGGAGTTCGACGAGGAACCGGACGCCATCGGCCTGGCCGCCCGCAAGGCCCTGGCCGGGCTGCCGCTGGGTCCCGCGTCCGACGACGAGGACTGGCCCGAGGCCGAGGCCGAGCCGACGGTGCTGCTGCCGACGCTGGGCCAGCAGCGCAAGCGGACCAAGGCGCCGCGGCCGAAAACTGCTCCGGCTTCAGCCAAGGTTCTTGTGCCCCAAGTTGAGCCGGTATTTCTCCCAAGCGGTGAAGAGTACCGGCCGCCCTCACTAGACCTCTTGGCCGAGGGCGCCCCGCTACGAGCCAAGTCCAAGGCCAACGAGCTCGTAGTCGAACAGCTGACCAGTGTATTTTCGCAGTTCTCGGTTGACGCGCGGGTTGTCGACTTCACTCGCGGGCCGACTGTTACCCGCTATGAGGTCGAGGTCGGTCAGGCTGTGAAGGTGGAGCGGATCACCGCGCTGTCCAAGAACATCGCCTACGCTGTCGCCTCTGCCGATGTCCGAATCCTTTCTCCAATCCCAGGCAAATCTGCGATCGGCATCGAGATCCCGAATACCGACCGGGAAATGGTCGCGCTCGGTGACATCCTGCGATCTGATGAGGCGCTCTCGGACCGCCACCCCATGCTGGTGGCGTTGGGCAAGGATGTCGAAGGTCACGACGTCATGATGAACCTTACAAAGATGCCGCACATCCTGGTTGCCGGGGCAACCGGCGCAGGCAAGTCGACATGCATCAACTCGCTCATCACCTCGGTACTGGCCCGTGCGACTCCCAATCAAGTGCGCATGGTGTTGATCGATCCCAAGCGGGTCGAGCTGACCGCATACGAAGGCATCCCCCATCTGATCACCCCGATCATCACCTCGCCAAAGAAGGCCGCTCAGTCTCTGCAGTGGGTGGTAGACGAGATGGACCGTCGCTATGACGACTTGGCTGCCTCTGGCTTCAGGCATATCGACGACTTCAATGCTGCAGTAGTGGCCGGCACACTCACAGCACCGCTGGGCAGCGATAGGGTATTCAAGCCGTATTACTACTTGCTGGTGATCGTGGACGAACTCGCCGACCTGATGATGGTCGCTCCTCGCGACGTGGAGGACTCGATCGTCCGGATCACGCAGCTGGCCAGAGCCGCTGGGATCCACCTGGTCCTGGCCACCCAGCGGCCCAGCGTGGACGTGGTGACCGGATTGATCAAGGCGAACGTGCCCTCACGGCTGGCCTTCGCAACTTCCTCGCTGGCCGACTCGCGGGTCATTCTCGACCAGACCGGCGCGGAGAAGCTGGTCGGCAAGGGCGATGCTCTCTTCCTTCCGATGGGCACTTCCAAAGCGGTTCGATTGCAAGGTGCCTACGTCTCTGACAAAGAGATCGAATCCATCGTCAAATATTGCACGGATCAGCTACAGGCGGACTATAGCCCTGGAGTCACGGAATCGACCGAGACACTCAAGCAGGTCGAGGACGAGATCGGCGACGACCTGGAACTGCTGAAGCTGGCCGCCGAGCAGGTGGTCAACACCCAGTTCGGCTCGACCTCGATGCTGCAGCGCAAGCTGCGGGTGGGCTTCGCCAAGGCCGGCCGGCTGATGGACCTGATGGAGACCCGGGGCGTGGTCGGCCCGAGCGAGGGATCCAAGGCGCGCGAAGTGCTGCTGCGTCCGGAGGACTTGCAGGAGTTCCTGGACTCACTCGAAAGCTGAGGCAACAGGCCGATCACTGGACGTAACCAGAGGGTGTGGCCAGGCGTTAGGCAACGCGAGCAACGCCAAACGGGGGAATCCGGTCCCGGTGAGGGGAGGAATCCGTCAAACCGGGCATAGCTTCCGCTGAGCCCATTAACTTTTCAACGGGTTGTTGTACTTCCGGCCATCGCCGGAGGGCGATTTTCGCGGACATGGATTTTTGCAGACTTGTGGCCAGGAGGCGGGACTATGGTGACGGAAAGCTCCGGAAACGGGAATTCGGACGAGGCCGCACCGGCGGCCGATCGGCAGGCGCAGTCGCTGATCGGGACGGCGCTGTTCGACGCCCGGATGGCCGCGGGGCTGACCGCGCTCCAGGTCAGCGAGATCACCCGGATCAGTCCGGAGATGCTGCGCCGGCTTGAGGCGGGCCAGTTCGGCGCCTGCGGCGGGGACGTCTACGCCCGAGGGCACATCCGGGCCTTCGCCAACGCGGTCGGGCTCGACCCGGAGCCGCTGCTGGCGCAGTACGGCGCCATCCGGCTGCCCCCGCTCACCCGCCGGGACCTGCGCAAGCCCCGGGTGGCCCAGCCCGACTCGCCCTCCGGGCAGGTCAAGCCGCCCAGCAGCGCCCAGCGGGCCCGGTCGGTGCTGCCCACGATCGTCCCCGGCGTGGTCCCCTCCCTGGTGCCGATGGCGGGCCAGACCCCGCCGCCCAACCTGCCCCCGCTCAGCCACGGCCGCCGGGGTGACTTCACCGACGTGGACGCGGGCTCGGCCAGCAACCTCAGCGCGGTCGACCAGGAGGCCGTGCGCACGCCTGCCCGCAACGACATCCCGGCGACCTTCCTGGCCGGGTCCAAGGCCCAGCAGAAGGCCGGCCCCAACTGGTCCCTGGCACTGGTCGGCGCGCTGGCGGCGGTGGGCCTGGTCGCGGCGGTGCAGCTGTGGCCGGCCGACACCGCCGCGGACTCCGCGCACGCCGCCGTCCCGGCGCCGGCCGCGACCACGGCCAAGGCCGCCGCCCCGGTGCCGGTGATCCACGTCACCACCGCTCCGCCCAAGCCGGTCGCGCCGGTGACCGTGCAGGTCACCACCAAGACCGCGGACTCCTGGGTCGGGGTCACCAACTCGGCCGGCCAGCAGCTGTTCTGGAACATCCAGCAGCCCGGCCAGACCCAGCAGTTCACCGACAACACCCAGCTCAACGTCACGGTCGGGGACGCGGCGGCGGTGGACCTGAACGTCAACGGCAAGGACCTCGGCTCCCCGGGCTCCTCGGGCGAGGTCTACAAGGCCACCTACGGTCCGCAGAACTGAGCGGAACCAGGCGGAACCAGGCGGAACTAAGAAACTACCGCTCAGTTGATACCCTTGGCCTCATGCCCAGCAACGCCCGCACTGTCGCCCTGCTCACTCTTGGTTGCGCCCGCAACGACGTCGACTCCGAGGAGTTGGCCGGGCGGCTCGCCGCCGACGGCTGGCAGCTGGTCGACGACGCGGCCGACGCGGAGATCGCGGTGGTCAACACCTGCGGATTCGTGGACGCGGCGAAGAAAGACTCGATCGACACCCTGCTCGCCGCCTCCGACCTCAAGGGCAACGGGGTGACCAAGGCCGTGGTCGCGGTCGGCTGTCTGGCCGAGCGCTATGGCGTGCAACTGGCCAACGAGCTGCCGGAAACCGACGCGGTCCTCAGTTTCGACGACTACCAGCAGATCAGCGAGCGGCTCGGGACCATCCTGGCGGGCGGCCACGTGCCCGCGCACACCCCGTCGGACCGGCGCAAACTGCTGCCGCTGACCCCGACCGAGCGGCACACCGGCACCGCGCTGCCGCCCGGCCACATGATCGCGGACCTGCCCGCGGGCGTGGCCCCGGCCTCCGGTCCCCGGGCCCCGCGCCGGCGGCTGGACAACGGCCCCTCCGCCTCGCTCAAGCTGGCCTCCGGCTGCGACCGCCGGTGCTCCTTCTGCGCGATCCCGTCCTTCCGCGGCGCCTTCCTCTCCCGCCGCCCCGCCGACATCCTGGCCGAGGCCCGCTGGCTGGCCGAGCAGGGCGTCCGCGAGATCGTGCTGGTCAGCGAGAACTCCACCTCCTACGGCAAGGACCTGGGCGACCTGCGGCTGCTGGAGACCCTGCTGCCGGAACTGGCCGCGGTGGACGGGCTGGACTGGATCCGGATCTCCTACCTCCAGCCGGCCGAGCTGCGACCCGGCTTGATTGACGCGATGGCGGGAACAGAGAAGGTTGTGCCTTACTTCGACCTCTCCTTCCAGCACTCCGCGCCGCAGCTGCTGCGCCGGATGCGGCGCTTCGGCGACACCGAGCGCTTCCTGGACCTGCTCGGTACGGTCCGGGCCAAGCTGCCGCTGGCCGGCGCCCGGTCCAACTTCATCGTCGGCTTCCCCGGGGAGACCGAGGAGGAATACCTCGAACTGCAGCGTTTCCTGACCGAGGCCAGGCTGGACGCCATCGGTGTGTTCGGCTACTCGGACGAGGACGGCACCGAAGCGGCCGGCTTCGACGGCAAGCTGGACCAGGACCTGATCGACGAGCGCGCCGCCGCCCTGGCCGACCTGGCCGAGGAGCTGGTTGCGCAGCGGGCCGCCGAGCGCGTGGGCGAGACCGTCACCGTACTTGTCGAATCACTAGACGAGGAGGACGGCGAGAGCGTCGCCGAGGGCCGCGCCGAGCACCAGGGGCCGGAGACCGACGGTTCGGTCCGGCTCAGCGGCCCGGACGCGGCCGGCCTGCGGGTCGGCGACCTGGTCCTGGCCGAGGTGACCGACACCGAGGGCGTGGACCTGATCGCCCGCCCGCTGGCCCTGCCGATGGCCCGGTCCGCTGTATTCGCCGCCGTGGCTGCGGCGACACCGTGAGTGTGGACGCCCAGGGGCAGACCCCGCCAGTCGGGCCTCTTGGCGGTCCGCCCGCCACCGCCCTGGCCGAGGTGCCGGCGGTACCCCTGCTGAACATCGCGAACATGCTGACCATGCTGCGGATCGCGCTGGTCCCGGTGTTCGTCGTGATACTCATGCATGACCACGGCCACAGCACCGGCTGGCGGCTGGCAGCGGCCGCGGTCTTCGCCGCCGCCTCGATCACCGACCGCTTCGACGGGGAACTGGCCCGCAAGCGCGGCCTGGTCACCGACTTCGGCAAGATCGCCGACCCGATCGCGGACAAGGCGCTGATGGGCGCCGCGCTGATCGGGCTGAGCGCGCTCGGCGAGCTGTGGTGGTGGGTGACCGTCGTCATACTGGTCCGCGAGCTCGGGATCACCCTGCTGCGCTTCTGGGTGATCAAATTCGGAGTGATCGCGGCCAGCCGAGGCGGCAAGCTCAAGACGTTGCTGCAGGCCGCGGCCATCTTCTTCTACGTGCTGCCGTTCGCCTCCGCGCACGGATTCTGGGCCTGGCTGCACCCGGCCGCCACTGTGCTGATGGCGGCCGCACTGGTGGCCACCATCGTCACCGGGGTGGACTACGTGCTGCGCGCGTTCGCACTGCGCCGGGGTGCGGCATGACTGGCGGCATCACCGGGCGCCCGGGCGAGATCCCGGCCACGCTGTCGGACATGCCCTCCGGCGAGCCCGAGTTCCCCCGGACGTTGCTCGACCAGGAGTTTCCCGACCTGGAGCAGGAGCTGCGGGCCGGCGAGCACCGCAGCCGGGAACAATGTGCCCAGAAAGTGCTGGACCTGGCCGGGGCGGCCGGGCTGACCCTGGCCGTGGCCGAGTCGCTGACCGGCGGCCGGCTCGCCGCCGCGCTGACCGGCCGGCCTGGGGCCTCGGCGGTCTTCCGCGGCTCGGTCACCGCCTACGCCACCGACCTCAAGGCCTCGATCCTGGGGGTCGACCCGGAGCTGCTGGCCCGGGAGGGCGCCGTGCACGGCGAGGTGGCCCGCCAGATGGCCGAGGGGGTGCGCCGGGTGTGCGGCAGCGACCTCGGCGTGGCCACGACCGGAGTGGCCGGACCGACTCCGCAGGACGGCAAGGAGGTCGGCACGGTCTACCTGGCAGTGGCCGACTCCCACACGTCGAATGTTGTGCTATGTCGCTTTTCTGGCGATCGGTCCACCATCCAGGACGCTGCCGTCGGAGCCGCGCTGAACCTGACGCTCAGCCATCTCAAGAGCTGAGAATTCGGGGTGAATGCGGCGACAAAACCAATCAGTCGATAAAGGATTGGACTCGACCGGCATGAATCTGTGGTGTCGGTGGGACGTCTTAGAGTAAGACGGCTACATCCACCAAAACCGGCAGCGGCCGGGAATAGGCGCCCCACTCCTCCGGGTTACGTACGGTTGTACGGCTTGGCCGGATTTCACCAAGTGAGGTGAAGCCAGGGGCGCAAGCGGTCCAAAGCGGGTACGGTGGCTAGCGAGCCACCAGTCCGATCCGAGCCACAACGAACAGGGAGGGAGCAACGAGCATGATCCTTATCCGTCGCCTGCTCGGCGATGTGCTGCGACGTAAGCGGCAGGACGAGGGACGCACGCTGCGCCAGCTCGCGGCTGACGCGCGGATCTCGCCCGGTTATCTCTCCGAGATCGAGCGGGGCCAGAAAGAGCCGTCCTCAGAACTGCTCGCCGCCATTTGCGTGGCACTCGACATGCGCCTGTCCGAACTACTGCGCGAAGTCTCGATCGAGCTGGCCAGCGCCGAGCTGGCGGCTCAGTTCGAGGCCGAACGGCTCGGAAACGTGGCCGTCCCCGGCGCCCGGGTGGCGGCAGCGCCCGCCCGCACCGGCACCGCGGTCAAGAGCGTGCCGCTGGCCAAGCCGGTGGCCCGGACCGCCCTGCGGCCCGGAATCCGGCCCGCCGCCCGCCCGGTGGCCCGTCGGATCCAGCCGCCCGCCCCGGTCTCCACCACCATGGCCGGCACGCTGGACGCCCTCGGCCTGGTCGACCAGCAACAGGGCAAGCCGCTCGGCACGGTCGTGCTGACCGCCGCGCCCCTCCTGGTAACCGGTGACCTGGCACTGCGCTGA
>Ga0302314_10004484_pt1 | contig 25667 bp, 25 predicted proteins | sample III_Palsa_N2_3_FD_200533 | JGI IMG/M metagenome (GOLD analysis project Ga0302314, IMG submission 200533) | Peat permafrost microbial communities from Stordalen Mire near Abisko, Sweden - III_Palsa_N2_3 | ecosystem: Environmental > Terrestrial > Soil > Palsa > Peat permafrost | place: Sweden... | reverse complement strand
TCCATGAGCCGACGTTGCTCGTGAACTGCGCCAGCCACAGCCGCCGATAGTCCGGGTGGCGCAATGGCGCCCAGCCGCCGGCGGGCTTGGACTCGGTGCGGTCTGAAGCGTCGAGCACGGGGGGAACTTATTGCGACCTGACGCCGTGTCAAATCCGGCGCCTGCCGTCGACCGCGCGGGGGTCAGAAAAGGGCGAGGAACGGATACATCACGATCACCGCGGCGAGCACCAGCAGCGCCCAGGCGACGATCAGCCCCTGCAACCAGCGCCGCCCGCGCCGCCAGCCGAGCGTCACCAGATGGATCACCGCGACGTAGATCCCCGGCATCACGACGATCATGTAGTACGTGTAGCTGATCCGGTGGTCGAGCGCCTGCTGCAGCTCGTAGGGCACCCAGGTGGCCAGAAACCAGGCGGTTCCGAGAATCGACATCTGCACGTCGCCGAGGGCGGCCGCCGCTGTGCCGGAATCGACCCCACCGACGCGACCGCCCAGTGGCGGGCGACGCACGACCAGGCGCACGAGGAAGAAGATCACCGCGGGCACCGCCAGCAGCATGATCGGCGGGCTCATCTCGCCGATGAACGACACGTCCGGCGTGATCCCCGCCGCCTGTCCGGGCAGCGGCGAGCTGACCCGCAGGTACACGATCGGCTTGAGATCCAGCAGCCACTGCCACGGGTAGGACGCGATCCCGGTCGGCTTGGCCGCCGTCAGCTGCGCGGCGTAGACGATGATGTGCCGCAGCTCGTCGATCGGCCCGCCGGTGATGAACTTGCCCTCCGCGTCGGCGTACGGCCGCGCGATCAGCCCCATCAGCCCAAGCCCGCCGATGAACAGGCCGACGCTGAGGAGTGCGCATGCGAGCCAGCGCACCGATGACGGCCACCAATGCCATTCCTCCGGTGCGCCGGGATCTCGCCAGGCGATCAGCATCCGCGCCAACTCGACCAGCGCGAGCACGATCAGCGCATAGGGTGCGACCTCCTTCATGCAGTCGGCAATCGCCAGCACGATCGCGGCCGATATCCACCGTCCCCGCAGGTATAACCCGACGCCCCAGATCATCGGTGCCAGCGCATAGATGTCGAGCGTGCCGATCCGGGAGTGGACCAGCAGCAGGTTGTCGCAGGCGAGCAGCGCGGCGGCGCCGACAGCCGGCCACGGATCACCGCCGGCCGACCGCACGAGGAAGTACATCCCGAGGATCGCGAGCGAACCGAAGATCAGGCTGCCGATTCGCCAGGCGAACGGGCCGTCGCCGAACAGTTCGATCGCGCCCGCGATGATCAGCTTGGCTCCCTGTGGGTGCTCGGCGTTGGGGTCAGACCCGAGCGGCGAGTCGTCGTAGTGAGATCCGGACGGGGGATGGATGCCCGCGATCACCCTGGCCGCGTTGACGTAGTAGGCCTCGTCGAAAATCAACGTGTGGTCGCCGGCGCTCGTGCACGGCACCGAGCACGGTTCCCCGAGCTTGTAGGCGCGCGCGCCGAGCGACAGGGCGGAGACCACCGCCAACGCGATCAACGGGGCGCGCGGCGAGCGCAGCAGCGCCCGCCACGACACCGACAACGGTCCTAGCGCCGAGGTTGCCATCGCGAGGGGCGACGGTACACGGCACCCAGCTGATCGGTGGCCGGTCGGGGTCGCCGACCTCCATAGACTGCGGCGCCGTGAGGTTCGAGAAATTCAACGCGCTGGGCAACGACTACGTGATCATCGAACAGCAGCAGCTGCCGTTCGAGCTGACGCCGCGCCGGATCGAGAAGCTGTGTGCACCGCACACCGGTATCGGCTCCGACGGGATCCTGCTGCTGTCGGCGGCCGACGACCCCGGCTTCGTCGCCCGGCTGCGGATCTTCAACCCCGACGGCTCGGAGGCCGAACTGTCGGGCAACGGCGTCCGACAGGCGGTGATCTACCTGCGCCGTCACGGCCAGGCGACGGCGGACACGTTCTCGATTCAGACCGAGGCCGGAGAGATCCGCCCGACGATCACCTCCGAAACGACGGCAACCGTCGACATGGGCCGCGTGCGCCTGCAGAGCCCCAATTATCCGTCCGGCGCTCCCGACGGCCGTGGCGCGCTGGTCGCGGACGGCCGCGAGTGGTCGTTTCAGCACATCCAAGTCGGCAATCCACAATGCGCGATCCGAATCGGCGACGTCGGCGAGCTCGACGCGCTCGAACTGCCCGCGATCGGTCCCGGGCTGGCGCATCACGAGCTGTTTCCCCACCGCACCAACGTGTCCTGGTACGTGGCGCTTGCGCAGGATCGAATCCGCGCCCGGATCTTCGAGCGCGGGGTCGGGGAGACCGCGTCGAGCGGGACCGGTGCGACCGGTGCGGCCGTCGCCCACGTGCTCGACGGCGGCGATTCTCCCGTCACGGTGGTGCTTGACGGCGGCGAGCTGACGGTCGAGGTGGGAGAGGATCTGCACGTTACCCTCAGCGGCTGGGCGGTGCCGGTCTACTCCGGGACCCTGTCTGACGATTTCATCAAGGAGCTGGATGCGACCGAGTAGCCGTCTGGAGAAGATCCCGCCGTACCTGTTCGCCGAGCTGGAGCGCAAGATCGCCGCCAAGCGGGCCGCGGGCATCGACGTGATCAGCCTCGGGATCGGCGACCCCGACACACCGACCTATCCGCCGATCGTCGCCGCCGCCCAGCAGGCTGTCGCCGATCCGTCGACCCACCAGTACCCGTCCAACCGCGGCCGTGCCGAGTTCCGTGAGGCGGTCGCGGCGTTCTACGCGCGCCGGTTCGGGGTCACGCTCGATCCCGAGACCGAGGTGATGCCAGCGATTGGGGCCAAGGAGTGCATCTTCAACCTCAGCCTCGCGTTCCTGGATCCCGGCACCGTGGCGCTGGCGTCCGACCCTGGCTACCCGGTGTACACCGGCGGGCCGCTGATGGCCGGCGGCGAGCCGTATCTGATGGGTCTTGAGCCCGAGCTCGGCTTCGCCCCGGACCTGACGGCGATCCCGCCCGACGCGCTTGAGCGGGCGCGGCTGATGTTCATCAACTACCCCAACAACCCGACCGGCGCGACCGTCCCCGACGGGCTGTTCGAACGCGCGATCGAGCTCGCCGGCGCCAACGACTTCCTGGTCGTGCACGACAACGCCTACTCCGAGACGACCTACGACGGTTACGTGGCGCCGTCGTTCCTGGCCACGCCCGGCGCGAAGGACGTCGGCGTCGAGGTGTTCTCGCTGTCCAAGGGGTACAACATGACCGGCTGGCGCTGCGCGGCGATCGTCGGCAATGCCGAGGCGATCGCGCAGTACTGGCGGCTGAAGACCAACATCGACTCGGGGCTGTTCGAGGCGATCCAGCTGGCCGGCGTCGCCGCGCTCGGACCCGCGGTCGACGCGGACGTCAAGCAGATGAACGCGGTCTATGCCCGCCGGCGCGACCTCGTCTGCGAGGCGCTTGCCACGTCCGGCGTGCATGTGACCCCGCCGAAGGGGACGATCTACATCTGGGCGCCGGTACCAAAGGGCTTCGCCGGCGCCGCCGCCTACTGCGAGCACGTGCTCGAGCAGGCAGCGGTCGTGATCTCCCCGGGCGACGCCTACGGACCCAACGGCGAGGGCTTCTTCCGGATCTCGTTGACGTGCCCCGAGGATCGGCTGCTGGAGGCGGTGCGGCGTCTCAGCCGCCTCTGACGGCCGGCACGTCGGGCGCTTCGCTCGTGCTTGCGCCGTTCTAGAATCAAATGTGCTTGAGCGGCACTGACGCCACCACCAACGGCCGCCGGCCTGCGGCCGACCGACCGCGCGGACGCGCCCGACAACGGGCGTTCATGATCGCGGCGCTACCGGAGAGCGACGAGGACTCGCTGTCCGAACTGCGGGAGTTGCTGCGCACGGCGGGCGTGGCGGCCGTCGGGGAGCTGATCCAGCACCGTGAGCAGCCGCACCCCAACAGCTACCTCGGCTCCGGCAAGCTCGACGAGCTGAAAGCGCTGCTGACCGAGGCGGACGCCAACCTCGTCGCCTGCGATGACGAGCTGTCGCCGCGTCAGGAGCGCAACCTCGAGGCGGCGCTGGGGGTGCCGGTGATCGATCGCACGGCGGTCATCCTTGACATCTTCGCGGCGCACGCGCACACGGCCGAGGGCAAGCTGCAGGTCGAGCTCGCGCAGCTCGAGTACAACCTGGCGCGGATGCGGGGGCTGTGGTCGCACCTGGAACGGCTCGGCGGCGGGATCGGCACCAGGGGGCCTGGCGAGACCCAGATCGAAACCGACCGGCGGCTGGCCCGGGACCGGATCTCGGCGCTCAAGCGCCGGCTGGCGCAGGTACGGTCGACCCGATCGGTGATGCGCGCCGAGCGTGAGCGCGCGCACCTGCCGCAGGCGGCGCTCGCCGGATACACGAACGCCGGCAAGTCGACCCTGCTCAATGCGCTGACCGGCTCCGACGTTCCGGTCCGTGACCGCCTGTTCCACACGCTTGACCCGACGACCAGGGTGCTGCGGACCGGCGGGCGCGACTACCTCCTGACCGACACCGTCGGTTTCATCCGCAAGCTCCCGCACCAGCTCGTCGACGCGTTCGGGGCGACCTTGGAGGAGACGATCCGTGCCGACCTGATCGTGCACGTGGTCGACGCGACCGCCGACGAGGATCAGCTGATCGAGATGATTCGCGCGGTCGACGATGTCCTGCACGAGATCGAGGCCGAGCAGGCGCCGCGGCTGCTGGTGCTGTCCAAGGCCGACCGGCTCAGCGACGAGCGCCGCACCCAGCTGTCGCATCGCCACCCCGGCGCCGTCCAGGTGTCGGCCGTCAACGGCGATGGGCTCGACCTGCTCGTCGAACGGATCGAGTGCGAGTTCACCAAGCGGCTGGCCGAGGTGGAGCTGCTCGTGCCCTACCAGGATGGTGGCAGCCTGGCCGAGCTGCACGAGCTCGCCGGCGACCTGGAACGAGAGGACACGCCCGACGGGGTTCGCGTCTCCGTGCGGCTGCCGGCAGCGGTCGCGGCGCGGTTCGCCCGCTTCGCGCTGACGCCCGAGACGGCCGCCGGATGACGCTGCGCGTCGTGCGGCTCGACCCGCGCGCGACGCTCCCGACCCGGGCGCACCCCGGCGATGCCGGACTCGATCTGCACGCGCTCGAGGCGGCGACGCTCGCGCCCGGCGAGCGGGCGTCGATCGCGACCGGGATCGCGCTCGAGATCGAGCCCGGGCACGCCGGGCTGGTGCTGCCCCGCTCGGGCCTGGCCGCCCGTCACGGGATCTCGGTCGTCAACGCACCCGGCCTGATCGACTCGGGCTATCGCGGCGAGTTGCGGGTGTTGCTGCTCAACACCGACCCCGCCGTCAGCTTCGAGGTACGCGGCGGCGACCGGATCGCCCAGCTGGTGCTGATCGCCGTCGCCGTCGCTGAGCCGATCGAGGTCACGCAGCTGTCAGAGTCGCCGCGCGGCCGCGGCGGCTTCGGATCAAGCGGGCGCTGAGGGCATCGGCGAGATCTTCCCGCGCTCCCCGGCGCACAACCTTCGCAGCCTATGACGGCGCCGGGATCAACCCGTGCGTCTGGAGGAACTGCGCGGCGACGTCGCTCGGGCTCTCACCTCCGATCGACGCCAGCAGGTTGAGCTGGCGCATCGTCTGGGTGGTCAGCAGCGCGTCGACGCGATCGATCGTCACGGTGAAGGCCGGCCCCTCGGTGGCCGCCGCCGATTGCGAGACGACCGGCACCACGTTGCCGTAGCCGAAGATCCGCTTGGGGTCGGCCAACACGCGATAGTCGCCGGTCGCGAGCTCGCCGTCGGTCGTCTCGATGTACGCGGCCTGGATCGTGCCGTCGTCGAGATCGCCGTACTGGTCACCGGCCGCGATCGCCTTGAACGACGCCGGCTTCACCCCGTAGACGCTGTCCAGGCGCGGCAGCCCGAGCGCCGCCTGCTGCAGCTGCGCCTCGCCGCCGATCGACAGCGAGGACGCCACCCGCCGTAGATCACCCAACGTGCGCAGCCGGTGCGCGGCCCCGTAGGCCTGGGTGACCGCGATCCCGAACGTGTCCGAGAACGGCGTCATGTTGAGCAGCTCCAGGCCATGGACATCGACGTACTTCTGCGCGGCGTCGTAGGCCGCCTGCACGTTGGCGTGGCCGGTGTGCGAGTGCACGACGTTGGAATTGAGCACATACAGGTACTCGGGGTACATCGCCAGCGACCCCGATTTCAACGCCTGCAGGGTGACGTTCGTCGGCCCGATGTTCTGGTTGATGTTGACCGTGTAGCCCTGCGCCTTCAATGCCTGCATGTACAGCTGACCGAGGATGAACTGCTCGGTGTAGTTCTTGTCGCCGATCGTCACGGTCGGCTTGCCGGTTCCCGGCAGGTCCGTGCTCGACGTCGAGCTGGTCGTCGTCGATTGAGTGGTCGTGGTCGAGGAGGTGCTCGAGGGGCGACTGTGGTGATGAGCAGGTGGGACCGGAGGGTCGGCTGTCGTCGAGGCGCCGCCGCCGCAGGCCGCCAGCCCCAGGGTCGCCGCCACGGCGGGCAGCCTGAGCGCGAGCGCGCGTAGCCCGCGCGTGACTGTTGTCGACACCATGTGAAGCCCGTCGATCATATGGACGATCCGAGCCGGCTCACACCTAGGAAGCGTCCGCTAGACGCCCGCGGCCCGCCGCGCCTCGCCGTGCGCGGCCTGCTCGAGCTCGTCGGACAATGGCGTCAACGGCCCCGTCAGTCGCAGCGCCTGAGCGATCAGCCAATCGGCCAGCCAGGCGTTCTTGGGCAGCAGCGGGCCGTGCAGATAGGTTCCGATCACGTTCGAGCGCGGCCCACCCAGGACGCCCTCGCCGCGATCGCGTCCGTTGTTGCCGTTGCCGCGCAGGATCCGGCCGAGCGGGCGCGCGGACGGCCCCAGGATCGTCCGGCCGCCGTGATTCTCGAACCCGGCGATCGTCCGAGGCTCGCCGGGCGTCAGCGTCACTTCGATCGCCGCGTTGCCGATCAGCCGGGGGCCGTCCACGCGCACCGTCCGCAGGTCGACGATGCCCGCGCCGGGCAGCGTGCGCTCCCCCAACTCGTAGGCATCGCCGAGCAGCTGATAGCCGCCACACACCGCGAAGATCATCGCGCCTCGGTCGGCCACCTCGTGCAGCGCCGCGCGCTTGAGCTCGGCCATGTCGTGAGCGCAGAGCTCCTGGTCACGGTCCTGGCCGCCGCCGATATAGAACAGGTCGGCGCTGTCGGGATCAAGCTTGTCGCCGATCCCGCTCGAGCTCAGCGCAAAGCCGATTCCTCGCCACTCGCAGCGGCGTTCCAGCAGCAGCAGATTGCCGCGGTCGGCATAGATGTTCATCAGGTCGGGGTACAGCGCGCAGACGCGCAGCGTCGGCTCAGGCATGGAACATCACCACGACGGTCGCGACGTGGTCGTCGGTCGCCGGGATCAGCGCCCGCCCGGCCGGCTGCAGCCCGGCGTCGGCGCCCTCGCCCTCCAGCGCCTCGACCGAGACGCTGTCGAGCGCCACCTCGTCGAGCTCGACCGTCAGCTCGCCGGCGGCACTGACCGTCTCACGCCGCCGCTCGAGTACGAAGCCGCCCTCGCGCTCGCGGATCGCGGTCGGCCGACTGCTGTAGACGACCCCATCTCGTTCGCAGACGTCGGGCAGCGGCGCGAGCACGAGCGCGTCGTCGTCTGAGTGAAACGGCTCGAGCTGATCGACGAGCGCGATCGCCAGCACCCCGCCCGGCCGCAGGTGGCGGCCGGCGCACGCCAGGAACGCACACCGTTGAGGCGATCCGCCGAGCAACTGGATCGTCTGCATCGGCACGATGCACAGGGCGAACGTCGTTTCGAGCATGAAGTCCCGGGCGTCGGCGACCACCGTCGCGACGTTCGCGCCGCCGGCAGCGGCGGCCAGCTGGGCGAGCAACTCGCGGTCGAGGTCGATCGCGGTGACCGCGTGCCCATCGCGCGCGAGCTCGAGCGTCACTCGCCCGGTGCCGGCGCCGACGTCGAGGACCGGGCCGCCGGAGGCCCGCGCGAGCCTGCGCCACAGCTCCAGGTCCTCGGTGTAGGAGCCGCATTCGAGCTCATGCCAGACGATCGACGCGGCAGTCATCGGCGGGTCGTCTCCCAGAACGAGTCGACATGGCCGCGACGGCCCAGCTCGGCACGCAGCTCGAGCAATGCCGTATAGGTCGGCAACGCGAACACCTGGCGCGCGCTGGCGGTCTCAAGCGCCCGGTCGAGCGCGGCCGAGAGGTCGTGCTCGACGTATAGCTTGTCCTCGTCGACCCCCGCGTACTTGAACCGCAGCGCCAGCTCGGCGGCGCGGGTGCCCGAGCACGTGACCCGCCGCACGACGGGCGTCAGCAGCTCGAAGTCGGCGTCCCAGATCCACGAGACGTCACGACCGTCCGCGGTTCGGTCGTTGAGGATCCCGAACAGGTCGAGCCCGTCGGGCTCCAGACGGAGCGTGCGCAGCACCTCGTTGGCACCGGCGGGGTTCTTGATCAGCAGCACCGACAGCTCATGGTCGCCGAGCACGATCCGCTCCGAGCGCCCGAACGCCGCGTCCACGTGGTGCAGGCCGTCGGCGATCTGCGCCAGTGTCAATCCGAGCGAGCCACACAGCGCCGCGGCGCCGAGCGCGTTGTAGACGTTGTAGAGGCCCGGCAACGGCAGCTGCACGGCGATCGCCTGATCCGCGACGTGCAGCGTGAAGCTGGCCGAACGGGTGCCGTGCAGCGAGACGCCTCGCGCCGACACCGTCGGATCGGGACGCCTTCGGCCACACGACGGGCAGGCGTAGGCGCCGAGGTGCCCCAGGTAGATCGCCTCGTAGACGTACGCCGCGCCGCAGTTGCGGCAGTGCTTGGAGTCCGACGCATGCTGCATCTCAGGTGTCGCCAGCGACCGGTCATCGATCCCGAAGTAGGTGACCGCACCGCGTTCGCGGCCGAGATCGGCGATCAGCGGATCGTCAGCGTTGAGCGCGAGCGCGGTACCGCCCGGCAGCGCCGACACCATCGCCGCCCAGCGGTCGGCGATCGTCTCCAGCTCGCCGTAGCGATCGAGCTGATCGCGGAACAGGTTGCCGAGCAGCACGGAACGCGGCTCGAGCGCGGGGACGACCGTGTCCATCCAGAACTCGTCGACCTCGAACAGGCCGAACTGGCCGTCGATCTCGCCACCCCAGCGGGCCGCGTCCAGCAGCGCCGACGCCACGCCACCGGCCATGTTGGCGCCGGCGCGGTTGGCGACGACCCGGCGGCCCTGGCGCCCGAGCACCGAGGCGACCATCGCGGCGGTCGTCGTCTTGCCGTTGGTGGCCGAGATCACCGCGGAGCCGTCGGGCAGGCGGGCCGCCAGCCGCCCGATCGCGTCCGGCTCCAGACGCGTGAGCACTTTGCCCGGCAGGCTGGTGCCGCCGCCGCGCCCGGCGCGTCGCGCCAGCCGCCCGACGGTCTGCGCCGCAGCGACTTTCGCGTCCAGCGCGCTCACGCGGAGACCGCGGCCTTCGACACGGCGGCGGTGCCGCCGCCGGCCGCGGGGACGATCGTCTGCACGGCGGCCGGCAGCACCTCGATCTCGGCCGGCAGCTCGGCGATCGGGTCGCCGTCTGCGTACAGGGTGAACGGGCGCGAGGCGGTGATCCGGACGCGGCTGACGCGGACGACCTGGAACTCCGGGCGGTTGACGTGCTTGCCCATGAACACGGTCGGCAGCACCGCCAGGAAGCGGAGGCGGGGGAAGTCGGAGATGATCACGAGGTCGAGCCGGCCGTCATCGAGGCGAGCCTCGGGCGCGAGGCGCATGCCGCCCCCGTACAGACCCGAATTGGCGACAGCGACCGTGTAGCCGGTGACCGTGCGTGGCTCGTCGTCGTCGACGGTGACCGTGAACGAGGCGGGGCGCCATCCCGCCAGCGCCCGCATCGCTCCATAGGCGTACACGAGGTTGCCGCGCACCAGCTTGGTCTCGTTGGCGATCCGGTTGGCGACCGAGTCGAACCCACAGCTGGCGATCCCGATGAACGTCCGCCCGCCGACAGACCCGAGGTCGAGCCGTTTCGTCGATCCGGTGATCAGCACTGCGCACGCCGAAACCGGGTTGACCGGAATCGACAGCGAACGCGCGAAATCGTTGCCGCGGCCGCCGGGCAGCACACCGAGTACCCCGTCGGTGTGACGCAACGCCCCAGCGACGGCGCCGATCAGCCCGTCGCCGCCGAACGCGACGGCGATCTCGCCGGCCTTGATCGCGTCGCGTGCGAGCGTACGAGCGTGCTCGAGGCTCAACGTCGCCTGCACCCGGTGCTCGAGCCCGAGCCGGTTCAGCTCGGCGCGCACGGCAGGCAGCGCCCGGCCGGCGCGTCCGCCGCCTGCGACCGGATTGACGATCACCGACAACCTCATCCGAGCACGAGCTCTCTGAGATCCTCCGCGATCGCGACCGGCGCCGGCGCCGATGCGTCCTGCGCCTGGGCGCGGGTGCTGATACCGGTCAGCACGATCGCGCAGTCGATTCCCGCCGCCGCCGCGCCGGCCAGGTCGGCGTCGAGCCGGTCGCCGACCATCAGCGCACGTCCGGGTCCGAGCCGATCGAGCGCGGTCTCGAACAACAGGCGGTCGGGCTTGCCGACGTTGTGGGCGCGCACACCGGTCGCGTATTCCAGCGCTGCCACAACCGCTCCCGTCCCCGGCCACAGCCCATCGGCCGCTGGAAACGTCGCGTCGCGACCGGCGGCCAGCACCTCGGCGCCGCCGAGCACGGCCTGCGTCGCGCTGCGCAGTTCCGCGTAGTCAAAGCCCTCATGCGCAGCGATCACGACCAGGTTCGCCTGCGCCGCCCGCGGTGTGCCGTTGACGATTCGGTGGCCCGCGTCGGCGACGTGCCTGAAGATCGCGGGCGAGCCGATCACCAGCGTCTGTGCGGGCGCCGGTCGCTGCGCGAGGAAGAACTGGATCGCGGACCCGACCGACACCACCTCGCCGACCGATGCCCGCAGCCCCAGCGACCAGAGCTTGCGCACGTAGTCCTCGGGCGCGCGCGCGGAATCGTTGGTGACGAACGCGATCGCCTTGTCGGCCGTGCGGAGCGCCGCGAGCGCCTGATCCGCACCCGTCGTGAGGACGTCACCGACCCAGACGGTGCCGTCGAGGTCGAGCAGGACGTGGTCGTAGTCGGCGAACAGGGAGGAGAGGGCCATCGGGCGGGGAGGGTTGCGGTGGACCCGGCGAGTGTCCGAGCGTCGGCGGGCTATCTGATTATCGCGGCCGCCCGAGCGCATGGCGCGCCCGGCGATGCTCAACGAATCGGCGGCGACAACGCGAGAGCATCGAACGAACGTCCAAGGGGCCGGCCGCGGACCAGACAGTCGGATGTAAGTTTTCTGACCGTCTTCGAGGGCGACCGAGCCCGCGGATCTGCTAACGACTAATGACAGGCGCGGTCTGACCCCACAGACACACGATGCACCGTTTGACAAAGCGAAACTTAAGCAACTTTGACGCCGTTTGACGGCTTTCTGGCCGACCTTGCAAAACACCCCAATGAGCGCAACGATCGTCTACGGAGACCTAGCCAGGGCGCTGTCCCCCCGGTCTGCTTGGTATGTCTCCGGTTTGCATGGACCCCCCCAGTGCTCCGCACGGGGAGAGTCCAGATTTGCACAACCCCCCCATCGTGCACAAAGGAGCCAAAATGTTCTGGAAGAATGGCGGCTGAATAGCCCCGACGGGACTGGCCGGTGCGTCCCGGAATGACCGCGAGCGCCGAACGCCTCAGCCCCAGTAAATCGCGCTCGGCGACACGCGGCGTGACCGTCCTGCATCTGCTGGCGGTTGCGGCCGTGATCGCCGCCGAGCCCTTCGTCCCGGGTTTTCATGATTTGCGGCTGCTGCCGTTCCTGATCCTGACCGCGCTTGTGCTCGCCGGCGAGCTGAGCTCTTCGGGCGAGGGCATGGTCGTGTCCGGCGGTTTCCTTGGACTGGTGGTGGCCGAGGTCGTGATCGGTCCGGGGCCCGCGGCGCTGATCGGCGCCGTGGCGATCACCGGTGCGCTCCTGCGCGTGCGGTCCAGCCCGCGGATATATCTCAACAACCTCGTCAACTACACGTGGTGCCCGCTCGTCGCCGGGCTCTTTTTTTATCTGGCGGTAAAGGCGGCGGGAGTCAACGACGACCAGGTCTGGTACTACGCACTGGTCATCACGGCTTATCTGGTGACACTCGCGGTCAACTTTGTGATTGCCGCGGGCTATGCCAGTTACACTGCACACTCACCGTTGGCGCAGGTCGCGGCCAAAACGCTGGTCCCGACGCTCCCGGCCGAACTGGTGTGCGGACTGATGACCGCCGCCGCTGTGTTCGTCACCGCCCGGGTCGGCACCGGCGGGTTGCTGCTGTCCGGGATCGCACTGGTGGCGCTCTCGTATCTCTCCAACGAGCTGCTCACCTCACGTCGCCGCGCCGACGAGCTGCAGCGGATTGCGACAACCGACGGGCTCACGGGGCTCGCCAACCGCGCGCGATTGCACGAGGAAATCAACGCCCGCATCCGAGATGCAGCTGAACGGGGTGGCCTCGTGCCGCTGTTGCTGATGGATCTCGACCGCTTCAAGGAGATCAACGACACGCTCGGGCATCAGTGCGGCGACATGGTCCTCCGTGAGCTCGGCCCGCGGCTGGTCGCGGCGGTGGGTCCCGATGCGCTGGTCGCGCGGCTGGGCGGCGACGAGTTCGGCATCCTGCTGCGGCCTGGCCAAGACTCAGATGCCGCACTGGAGTCGGCCGCTGGCCGGATCTCACGCGCGGTGTCAGAGCCGTTCGCGCTCGACGAACTGTCCCTGAGCGTGGCGGCGAGCATCGGCGGGGCTCGTTTCCCCGACGACGGCGGCGACGCCAATGAACTGCTGCGCTGCGCCGACGTGGCGATGTATGCCGCCAAAGACGCGCAAGCCGAGTACAAGCTCTACGCCGTCGAACAGAACCGTCACTCGCTCCGGCGCCTGAGCGTGCTCTCCGACTTCCGCCGAGCGCTTCAGGACGGGGACCTCCTCATCTACTACCAGCCGATCATGGCGCTGGCGGACCGGTCGATCCGGGCCGCGGAGGCGCTGGTCCGCTGGCAGCATCCCGAGCGGGGGCTGCTGATGCCGGGCGACTTCATCTCGACGGTCGAGCAGACCGATCTCGTCGGCCCGCTGAGCCGATACGTGCTGGAACGCGCGATCGCCAGCTGCGCCGGTTGGCGGCGCCAGGGCTACCAGATGTCGGTGGCGGTCAACCTGTCCGCTCGCAACCTGCTGGATCGCAACCTCCCGGACGACGTCGCGCGGATGCTCGACACAGCGGGCGTGCCGGCGACTGCGCTGTCGCTGGAGATCACCGAGCGGATGATCATGGCCGACCCCGAGCGCGCGATCGCGAACATCCTGCGGATGTCGGGCCTCGGGATCCGCCTGTCGGTCGACGACTTCGGGACCGGCTACTTCTCGCTGGCGAACCTGCGGCGGTTGCCGATCAACGACCTCAAGATCGACAGCTCGTTCGTGATCCCGATGATGCTCTCTGAGAGCGACCTGATCATCGTCCGCTCGACGATCAACCTCGCGTGCGACCTCGGACTGCGGATCACGGCCGAGGGCGTCGAGGACGGGGCGACGCTCGAGCGCCTGGCGTCGTTGCGTTGCGATCTCGCCCAGGGATTCCACATCGGCGCACCGATGGACGGCGCCGCGTTCGACCTGTGGTTGTCGGACATCGCCGCGGGCGGCGTGGCCGCGGCCTAAAACAGCGCCTGCTGACCGGCGGAGGCCCGATCGCCGGTCGGCGGATCCAGGCACTGCGGACCGTCGTTGTGGACGTCGTTGACGGCGAACCCGACCTCGGCCAGCTCGGTGTGACGAGCCGGCAATCCGGCGAGGATCTCACGTAGACGGTCTCCGGGCGCGTCGAGATCGAGCCAGTCCCGCTCGTGGCCGGGGGTGAGGATCACGGGCATCCGCTCGTGCAGCGCGGCAATCGCCGGGTTCGCGGCGGTCGTCAGGATCGTGCAGGTGCGCAGGGTTCGACGCTCGTCGCCGTGCCAGATCGACCACAACCCGGCGAACGCGAACGGCTCGTGGTCGTCGCGGGTGATGTGAAACGGCTGCTTGGGGCCGCCGGGCGACCGCCGCCATTCAAAGAAGCCGTCGGCGATGATCAGGCACCGGTAGTGCTCGAACGCGCGCCGGAACGCCGGTTTCTCGGCGGCCGTCTCGAGGCGCGCGTTGATCAGCTTTGAGCCGATCGACGGATCCTTGGCCCAGGTCGGCACCAGCCCCCAGCGCAGCAGCTCGCCGCGCGGCGCGCCCTGCTTGTCGGTCGTGACGGCCAACACCTCGTCGGTCGGCGCGACGTTGTAGCGCTGCCGGATCTCAATCGACTCCCCGACCGGGAAGCGAGCTCGGATCGCCTGGTGGTCAGGGCTGGCGAGCGTGTAGCGGCCGCACACCGGCCGCTACTGCCCGGCTGCCGCGGCCGCGCGCTTGGCCTGCGCCGCTCGCATCCGTCTGCGGCCGAAGATCACCAGCCCCGCGACGACGACGACGACCAGCACCAGGGAGTAGAAGATCCGCAGATCGAGCGACAGTCCGCCGGCCGCGGTGCCGATCCCGGTGACGATCCCGAACGCGACGGCCAGCACCGTCACGATCAGCGCGACGAAGACCAGGATCCCGCGCACGCGGGCGACGATCCCCGCGCTCGACGGCGGCGCGACCAGGCCCATGAACCGCAATCCCCACAGCTGGCGGCTGGTCGGCACCTCGACGCCGAGCCGCTCGGTCGCCTTCTTCAGATCGTCCGCGCGCCGTTCGGCCAGCGCCAGCGAAGCGTCGGCCATCCGGCGGATCTGCAAGCGCTCCTGGGGTCGAGCAGCGGCGATCGCACGCTGGAAGTGGGCGCGCGCCTTCTTGGCGTCGTAGCGCTCGGCGGCGCGGGCGCCGAGGATCGCCTGGGCCGCCGCCTTGTAACGGGTCTCGGCCTCGAGCTCCTCGTCGGAGCGGCTCTCCATCTGCTGCATGGCGGCGAGCTGGCTGCGCTGCTCGACTCGGATGGCTCGCTGCTGCTTGGGCATCGGTCGTGAGTCTATTAGCGAACCCCGCGCTGCGTGGTTGCGACGCTCGGCTTTTCAGTCGTCGAGCTGGGCAATGCCCAATGCCGCCGCCCAGACGCCGGCGTTGGCGACGATCTCGGGCCACGGCATCGAGAGCCCGCGCAGCCGGGCTCGGGCGCCGGCCGTGTTGCGGCCATGGGTGACGGTGCGCGACCTGAGTTCTGCCATGTGACCCAGGCTATACCGCGGCGCCGGTGGCGGGGGTGGGCGGTGGCGACGGGTTGGCGAGCAGCGCCGCACGCGCGTCGCGCAGGATCCGCGCCGAGAGCTCCGGGTCGTCGACCGCCCGCGCCACGAGCACGGCGCCGACGAGCGTCGACAGCGCCGCCGTCGCGTCCGTGGAGGGGCGCCGCGCTTCGTCGGTGCCGAGCAGTTCGTCGAGGTGGACGAGGTAGCGTCGCACCTGGTCGGTGTAGGCCGACCTGACCTCGTCTGAGGCGCGGGCGACGTCGTTGCCGAGCGCGACGATGCTGCAGCCCGAGCCGGGGTTGTCGCGATGCTCGGATGAGAGGTACCAGTCCACGAACGCCGCCAGCGGATCGTCTGCGCCGTCGATCACCTGCTGCGCGGCGCGCTCAGATTCCGCGTAGGTGCGCTCGGCCGCCTCGGCGATCAGCTCGTCGCGTGACCCGAAATGCTTGTAGAAGCCGCCGTGGGTGAGGCCGGCACTGGCCATCATCTCCGCCACGCCGGGAGCCTCGGTGCCGGCCTCACGGATCCGCCGCGCGGCGACTTCGACGATCCGGTCGTGGTTGCGCGTCTTCTCCGTCTGCGAATGGCCCATGGTGACCCAGATGATAGCTGTCATCCTGTTCTGGATGATGGCTATCATCCCGATCGCTCACTCACTGCTCGCAGCTGAAAGGAACACACACCATGGACATCAACGGATCAGTCGCGCTCGTCACCGGCGCCAACCGGGGGATCGGCAAGGCGATCGCCGAGGAACTGGTCGCGCGCGGGGCCACGAAGGTCTACGCGGCGGTACGCGACACCGCCTCGGTCACCGACGAGCGGCTGACGCCGATCGCGCTCGACGTCACCGATGCCGGCTCGGTCGCCGCGGCCGCCGAACAGGCGTCCGACGTCCAGATCGTGGTCAACAACGCCGGAATCGGCCGGCCGTCGAACCCGCTGCAGGCGACGCTGGACGACGCCCGCGCCGAGCTCGAGACCAACTACCTGGGGTTGGTCTCGGTGACCAACGCGTTCGCGCCGGTGCTCGCCGCCAACGGGGGCGGCGCGTTCGTCAACGTCCTGTCGGTCGTGTCCTGGGTCGCACTGCCGCACCTGGCCACCTACTCGGCGTCCAAGGCGGCCGCCTGGGCCTACTCCAACGCGTCCCGCACGCAGCTGGCCACGCAGGGGACCGCGGTCGTCGGCGTCCACGTCGGCTACGTCGACACCGACCTGACGGCCGGGCTGGAGGGCGACAAGATCGCCCCCACGCTGGTCGCCGCCGCGGCGCTCGATGCATTGGCGGTGGGCGCCCCTGAGGCACTGGTCGACGAGTTCACCCGCACGATCAAGGCCGGCCTGGCCGACGACCAGAACCTGATCTACCCGTCGATTCGCGACCAGTTCGCCGGGGCCGCGGTCTGATCGACGCCGACGCCCCTCGATCGCGCCCGTGGGAGATCACCGTCGACTACCGACGGTGATCTCCCACCCGGTTCACCGTTGGCGCCTGATCCAGGCGAGGATCGCGCGGGAGCTCGTGATCACGGTCCCATCGGCCAGCTTCAGCGCGGGCAGCTTCTCGTCGCCGGTGGCGGCACGCAGCTCGGCGCGTGAGCCCTTGCGCAGGAATGGGATCGGACTGCCGTGCCCGGCGACCACCTTGTGGTACGCGAGGCTGTGAGCGCGCAACGCTTCCTGCACCTTGCGGCACGGATGGCCGCGCGGGCCGCCATCGTCACCGTGACAGACGTACAACGTCGGAACGTCACCGGTTGCGGCCGGATCGTCGACCATCGGCCGAACCTACTTCGATCGGGGCGCGCTCGTCAAGCCGCCGCCCGGGCTCGGCTCAACGCAGCGGCGGCGGCTTGCCCTCGGCGCTGCCGCTGAGCGCCGGATCCCACTCGCACAGCGCACAGCCGTGGGCGAACGCCGACCGGGCGAAGCGGACGGCCTCGGCGTGGGGGTCGGCGGCCGCGCGAACGTCGGCCCAGTCCAGCACGTACTCGCCGAGCGCCGGCTCCCAGTGCGCCGCCGCCGGCTCCAGCACGCCGTCGGCGAAGCCGGCTGGCGCGGGGTGCGCGTAGGCGTAGAAGGCGGCGCGGTCGTAGCGCTCGTCGCCAGGCCACCAGCCGATCGCGACCTCCTGGGCGTCCATCGCGTTGCGCATGATGAAGTCCGACGCCGGCGGCTCCGCGGTCCGGCCGGAGAACAGGTTGACGGCGAGATCGAACGATCCCCACCACGCGTTGACCGGCGTGCCGCGGCCCCGGTACGGCGCGCGGAACTCGGCCAGCGCGAGCGCCGCCTGGGTGGCGCCGGCGAAGTAGGTCTCGACGGCAACCGGGTCGTAGGTGGCGTGTTCATCGTCCTCGTCGAGCGCCACGGTCCAGCTGACCTCCTGCGGAGTCGTGTTGATCACCACGTCACCCGCGACGCGGCGGACCGCGGCCAGCAGCTCACGACAGACGGCGCCGACGGAACGCTCGCCGGCGAGCGCGATCCGTTGCTCGGTGCCGCCGCTGCCCTCGACGAGCGCCTCGTGGTTGCGCAGATCGAGGGCGACGACGACCGAGCCTGATCTGTCGGGGGCCGGCAGCGGCGCCGTCTCCCAGCCGCGCGCAGTCAGACGCAGCGCGGCGTGCTGGAGTTCGGGCTCGGGCGGGGCGAGCGCGACCGCCAACTTGCCGAGTACCTGCGTGTGGCCGTGCAGCGTGTCGCACGTCTCATGCCAGGCGCCGTAGGCGAGTTCGGGCCACCGCGGGTTCACGGTGGTCACGCTAGCGGGAATAGATCGACGCCGTTGGCGTCCGCGTCGGCGACGAGCAACCGGCTGATCAGCCCGACCAACAAGGATCGATCCGGCGCCGACAGCCGCTCCAGCAGGGTCCCGACGTCCGACTCGAAGCCGGCGGAGGCCTCGGCGACGAGCGCTCGGCCGGCGTCGGTGAGCTGCACCAGCACCACGCGCCGGTCAGAGCTCGACGGAACCCGCGTGACGAGACCGCGGCGCTCGGCACGATCGACGAGCCCGGTGGCGCTGGATTTGTCGAGACCGAGCAGCGTCGCCAGTTCGTTCATCGTCGGCGTGCGATCGCGCAGCACGCCGAGCAGCCGCGTCTGGATGACCGAGATCCGGTGCTCGCCGGCTCGGCGCTCCAGCAGGCCGATGGTCAGGAACGAGAGCTGCGCGAGGCCGTCGACGGCGCTCAACTGCTCGTCGGGGTCGGCCGGGCGCGACGAACGGTCGGCGGTCGAGCTCACGGTCGTGAGTCTAGTTGATTTAGTTCGTGGCACCAACTATATTTGTACGTGACACCAACTAAATCGGCTCGAGCGAGCGAAAGCCGATAGGAGGGACCCAGATGACGCAGATGCACGCCGCCGTGGTGACGTCGTTCGATGAGCCGCCGCACTACCGGCAATTCGAGACCCCGCAGCCGACCGACGACGACGAGACGCTCGTCGACGTGCTGGCGGTCGGACTGCACCCGCGCGTGCGTACCGGCGCTGCGGGCGCGCATTACACGAGCACCGGCAAGCTCCCGATGATTCCCGGCATCGACGCCGTCGGGCGGCGGCCTGACGGAACGACGATCTACTTCGTCGCCGACGATCACGCGCTCGGGACGATGGCCGACAAGGCGGTCGTCGACGCACGCCGCGTGATCGAGCTGCCCGACGACGTGGACGTGGCGAAGGTCGCGGCCGCGATGAACCCGGCGATGTCGGCGTGGGTCGCGTTGCGCCGTCGCGTACCGTTGCAACCCGGTCAGAGCGTGCTCGTACTCGGCGCGACCGGGAACGCCGGGACGATGGCCGTCCAGGTGGCGAAACGGCTCGGCGCCGCGACCGTCGTCGGTGCGGGCCGCGACCCGGAGCGGCTGGCCGCGCTCACGTCGGCCGGAGCCGACGAGCTGGTGGCACTGACCGACGACCACGAGGCGACGGCACAGGCGCTGGGTGCGGCCGCGGCCGAGGTCGACATCGTGATCGACTACCTGTGGGGCAAGCCGACCGAGCGGGCGATCCCGGCGGTGCTGGCGGCGCGCGCGGACCGCAGCCGCGCGCTGGACTGGATTCAGATCGGCGCGATCGCGGGACCGACGATCGAGCTGCCGTCGGTGGCGCTGCGATCGGCCAACCTGCGCCTGCAGGGCAATGGTCAGGGCGCCGTCTCGACCAGGGCGTACCTCGCCGAGCTGCCGTCGTTGGTCGATCAGATCGATGCCGGCACGATCGCGGTCCACCCGAACGTGGTCCCGCTGGCGGAGGTCGAGACCGTCTGGTCGCAGCGCGAGGCGCCGGGCACCCGCACCGTGCTGGTCCCGTAGCCGATAGCGTTCCCGCGGTGCCGGTGGGCTCAGGACCCCAGTGAGCAACGCCGGACCGACGAGGCGGTCGGGCGGGTCGCGGCGCCGATCGCGCCGGCCGTCCCGAGCGGTGATCCGCCGTCGCCGAGCTGGAGCGCTGCTGATGCTGGCGATGATCGCGGTCGTGATCGGGATCATCATCGTGGTCGCCGGCTCCGGCGGGAGCTCACGGGCGAGCGTGAAGGTGAAGACCCTGCATCGACACGAGCGGACCGCGGCGATCTCCCCGTTCAAGCGCGTGCCGCCGGGTCCGCCGTCCAATCAGCGGCGGCTGTCATTGCTGAAGACGATCGGCGGGCACATCTCGCCGAAATCAGTCGACGCGTCGGACACGGGGCTCGTGTTCGCGCAGAACATGATGTACACGCACACGATCACCGTCTACAACAGCGACGGAGCGTTGGTCAAGACGATTCCCGACACCGTCGAGATGTCCCACTTCGGCATCCCGGGACATCCCGGGATCACGCACGGGGCGCCGGTGGAGGCGGCGTTCACGCCCGACGCCAAATACGTCTACGTGTCCAACTACTCGATGTACGGCAGCGGCTTCGGACCGGAGGGTTCCGACGACTGCACCCCGGCCAGCGCCAAGGCCGCCGGCGACACCGACAGCTACATCTACCGGATCGACGTCAAGACGCTCTCGATCGATCAGGTGATCCGAGTCGGGCTGGTTCCGAAGTTCCTGGCGGTCACGCCGAACGGCAAGTACCTGCTGGTCTCCAACTGGTGCTCGTATGACCTCAGCATCGTGAACATCGCTGAGCGTCACCAGGTGGCGACGCTGCCGATGGGTCCGTACCCCCGCGGCATTGCGATCTCGCACGATTCCGCGACCGCCTATGTCGCGATCATGGGCTCGGACGACATCACCAAGGTCAACCTGCGGACGATGAAGATCGAGGGCAGCTTCGTCGTCGGCGAGAGCCCACGGCACCTGGTGATGTCACCCAACGGGCGCTACCTGTACGCGTCGCTGAACGCGCCCGGCGAGGTCGTCAAGATCAACCTCGCCGACGACAAGGTCGTCGCGACCGCGCAGACCGGCGAGCAGGACCGCTCGCTGGCGATCGCCGCCGACGGACGCAGCCTCTACGTCGTCAACTACGACTCCGACACGATCACCAAGCTCAACGCCGCAAACCTGCACATCATCCAGACGTTCCCGACGGGTGTGCATCCGATCGGGATCACCTATGACGCCACGACCGGCGACGTGTGGGTCGCGGTCTACAGCGGCCAGATCCTCGTGCTCGCCGACCGCAAGCCGGGGTGAGGTCGACGCCAGCCCGCGCCCGGTCCTTTCGGGTCTGACTGGTCCCGAAACGGTGCTATCGTGTTTCGGGACAGGACAGGCCCGGAATGACCGTGATGCCGCAGCGACGGGCGCCAAGAGGGCAGATGAACGACGAACTGATTCAGCAGCGACGGTGGATGATCCTCGGCGTGCTCGTCTTGAGCCTGCTCGTGGTCGTGCTCGACACGAGCATCCTCAACGTCGCCCTGAAGCGACTGTCAGAGCCCAAGCCCGCCGGACTGGGCGCGACGCAGAGCCAGTTGGAGTGGGCGACCAACGCCTACACGCTGGCGTTCGCCGGTCTGCTGTTCAGCTGGGGCGTGCTCGGCGATCGGGTCGGGCGCAAGCGCGTCCTCCTGGCCGGCCTGGTGGCGTTCGGCGTCAGCTCGCTGCTGTCCGCGTATTCCCAGACTCCCGACCAGCTGATCATCGCTCGAGCGCTGATGGGCATCAGCGGCGCGGCGGTCCTCCCCTCGACGCTGTCGATCATCTCCAACGTCTTTGCGCCCCACGAGCGAGCGAAGGCGATCGGCATCTGGGCCGGAGCCGTGGGCCTGGCGCTGGCGATCGGCCCGATCACCGGCGGGATCCTCCTCGCGCACTTCTGGTGGGGCTCGGTGTTCCTGGTCAACGTCCCGATCGTGATCGTCGCGCTCGCCCTGATGTTCGTGATCGTCCCCGACTCCCGGGATCCGAAGCCCGGCCGCCTGGACCCGATCGGCGTCGGCCTCTCGATCGTCGGCATCACGGTGTTCGTCTACGGGATCGTGCGCGGCGGTGACGTCGGCTGGGGCACGCCTGAGGTCTGGCTCGAGCTGTTCGGCGGGGTCGCCCTGCTCGGCGGGTTCCTCGCGTGGGAGCGCCGGGTGTCGAGCCCGATCCTTGATCTGACGCTGTTCCGCAGTCGCTCGTTCTCGGCGGCGGTCGCGGTCATCACGCTGGTGTTCTTCGCCTTCATGGGATTGGTCTTCTTCCTCTCCTTCTACCTGCAGGCGGCGCGCGGCTTCAGCCCCTTGCAGTCAGGCCTGCTGCTCCTGCCGCTGGCGGCCGGTCAGCTGTTCTTCTCCTCTCGCAGCGCCAACCTCGTCGCCCGCTTCGGGGCCAAGCGGATGACCGCCGGCGGCCTGCTGCTGATGACGGTCGCCTTCGGCTACTACGTCAGGGCCGGAGCCCATTCGCCGATCTGGCTGCTGGAGGTCGTGCTGTTCCTGGAGGGAGCGGGCATCGCCAACGTGATGCCACCCTCGACGTCGGCGATCATGGCGTCAGTCCCGCGGGAGAAGGCCGGGCAGGGCTCGGCGATCGGCAACACGATGCGCCAGCTCGGAGGAGCCCTCGGCGTGGCGGTCCTCGGCTCGATTCTCAGCTCCGCCTACCGGACGTCGATCACCCCGCACCTCAAGCAGATTCCGGCGCTCGCCCACAATCCCGCCGACCTGCAGACGGTCTCATCCTCGATCACCTCGACGCTGAGCTTCGCCGCCCACGCCGGCACCGCGGGGCACACGCTCACCGCTCCGGCGATCAGCGCCTTCATCGGCGCCATGCACGATGCGGCGGCCGCATCGGTGGTCGTCGGAATCATCGGCATCGTGGTGGCGCTGCGCTGGCTGCCCGGCCGGGTCCGCTCGGTGGCCCCGGTTCAGCCCGAGGTGGCTGCTGCTGACGAGTACCCCACGTCAGACCGCGTGCTGGTGCAGGCGTGAAATGACCACTCCCGTCGGACCCGCCGCCGATGACACGACCGCTGCCGAGCAGCAGGCTGCTCCCCGGCGGGGACGGCCGCGCAGTCAGGCCTCGGAGGAGGCCATCCTGGGTGCCACGCTTGACCTCCTCGCCGTCGGCTGCGGCCCATCGACGGTCAGCATCAACGCGATCGCCAAGCGCGCCCGGACCGGCAAGGACACGATCTACCGGCGGTGGCCGTGCAAGGAGGACCTGCTCCTCGACGCGCTCGCCTCCCAGCAGCGGGCGATCGAGATCCCCACGGACGGCCCGGTGCGCGACGGGCTGATCGCCGCTCTGGCCTCGCTGATCGAGCGCTTACAGGACGACCGCAACCGCCGCATCCTGCGCGGCCTCTACGGAGCGGGTGACGAGTTCCCCAAGCTCCGCCGTCGCTACCAGCAGGAGGTCGTCGAGCAACGCCGGGAAAAAGTCCGGGCCCTCGTCCGCGCCGGCATCGCCCGAGGCGAGCTGGCCAGTGATGGTGACCCTACCCAGGCAGCGCTGATGCCGTTTGCAGCGGTGGTCATGGGCGCTCTCGAGGACACGCCGATTCTCGGCAACCCGCGCCGTGCGGCCGCCACGATGGTCGACGCCGTCCTGCACGGACTGGCCGCTCCGCGCAACGTGGCCGCCGATCAGTAACCGGCGGGCTCGCCGCAGCGTTGGGGTTCCAGTTGAGCTTCGACGACGCGCCCGGAGCAAGCGCGCAACCTCCTTGCCTAAGGCCGCGGCTCAGGCGTCGCGAGCTTTGAGGACGACGAGGCCAATCACGAGCATCCCGGCGGCCCATGCGGCCAAAACCCCGAGGCCGGCCCACGGCGAGATCGGCAGGGAGCGGGTCTTCCGGGTAGCCTGAATCGCGAGCCCGGCGGTCATCGGTGCGAGCTGCTGAAGAAGGCGCCGCCACGGGCCTGAGACGAGTTGGGCGAGGAGTGGCGGCAGGTACAGCAGCCCGAGCACGACTCCGGTCGATACGGCGGCGTCGCGGACGATGGTGCCGATACCGAGGCTCAACAGGGCGATCAGCCCGAGGTACAGGACGCTGCCGAAGGCGGCGCGTAGCGTCGGCCCGTGGGCGACCGAGACGAGCGCGTAGCCATGGGCGGGGTTCAGGCCGGCGGTGGGCAGCAACAGGCGCCCGGCAATCAGGCAGCCGGCGACGGCCGGCACCCCAGTAGCCAGCGCGAGACCAGCGATGTTGACGGCTTTGGCACCGAGCATCACGCCTCGATGGGGTACCGCGGCGAGGGTCACTCGGATCATGCCGGTGCCGAACTCGTCGGTGATCGCCAACACCGCGAGGACCGCGATGACGGCCTGGCCGAGGTCGAGGCCGATCAAGGACAGCTTGGTGGGATCCTGGCTGGCGCCACCCGGGCCACCGGGCGAGACGTGCATGGAGGCGGCAAACCCGGCGCTGGCCGCGGCCGTCAGCGCCACAGCCCCCGCGATCAGCCACCAGGTGCCGGCGATCGTACGCAGCTTGGACCACTCCGCGCGCAGCGCGTCGCTCACGCGTCTCTCCGCCGCAGCACGACCCGCGCGGCGAACAGCGCAACCGCTGTGTAAGCGCCGAGAACCAAAAGTCGGGCCCATGCCGGCAGCGGGTAGTAGCCGTTGCTCATCGTGTATGGGTAGCTGACGAGCCCTGAGCGGGGCAGAAGTCCCAGCATTGAGAACCCGGCCGCGGGGGTAACGCGGTAGAGCCACGTTGCGGCGGTTGCGGAGGAGGTCGGGCCGATGATGCCCGGGCCGGTGAAGGTCGGCAGGACGAATAGCGCCACGCCGGCGAGGATGGCGCCCGCGCTGCGGCGCAGGATGGTGCCGATGCCGAGCACGGCGACCGCGGTCAGGGCGACCAGCGCGCCGCTGCCGGCGATGACCCGCGCCACTGTCAGTGGATCTGCCGGAAAGATGTAGTTGCCGTTGGCGTTCATGACGTGCTCGCCGAGCGGGATCGCGACGGCAGACGCGCATGCTCCGACTGCAAACGCGACGCTGCCGATCACGACGGCTTTGGCGGCAAGCACGCATCCCCGGTCCGGTGTGGCGGCGAACGTCGTCCGGATCAGGCCGCGCCGGTATTCGCTGGTGATGAACATCGTCCCGATCACGATCAGCACGATCAGCGCGATCGCCAGCCCGAACAACAGTGAGTCTGACGCGGTGTCGCCACCGGCCGAGGCCACTGCGGGCGCGATGTCACCGGAGCCTGTGACGACGATCGAATCTCCCGCCCGGCGGTGGCCGCCGGTCCCCAGGGTGGTGTAGAAGTCATGCGGACCGGTGCCGATGGTCGCGCCGTGCGATGGCGCCAGGGGTGCTTGAGACCTGTCATCGGCGAGTGGGGCGATGGCGATGTGGTCGAACCGTGCGGTGGCCTGGGTCGCCGACCCTTCGGAGGTCGTCGGTGAGGTAGCGAACAGTCCGACGTACACGGTGGCCGGCAAACCCGTCAACCGCGCGCTTCCGACTGCGTGCCAGTTGGTTCCATCCGTGGAGTCGTAGCCGGTGATCGTGTCGCCGGCGCGAGTGAGGCGCAGCCATCGGGGTGCGCTGCTCGAGACCGACCCGGGCAGGCCCGCCTGGTCATGGGTGTAGTCGTACTGAAACCGAGCGCCATGGCCGCCGGTGGTCATCACGGCCGCGTATGCGGATCCCTGCTTGCTGCTGGGGGTTATGAGGAGTCCTGCCTTGGCCCAACTCGCCAGCCCGGAGCGCGTATCCGCCAGCGACGGCGCCTCGTTAGCCGGCCCCGCCCATATCCGACCGACGAGCGAGGTGATCCGGGCCGTGATCGTGCCATCGCCGTTCAGCGGCTTGGCCACGAGCTCGTAGGTGTCAGCTACCGCTTCGCCACCCGGTCCAGTCGGAACATATGGATGGCCGGCGACGCAACTGCTCGGGTTCGGTGTCGTGCAGTAACCGGTGTGCTTGCCGTTGGCCT